>Ga0187871_10000718_pt1 | contig 30703 bp, 29 predicted proteins | sample June2016WEW_16_1_FD_132988 | JGI IMG/M metagenome (GOLD analysis project Ga0187871, IMG submission 132988) | Peatland microbial communities from SPRUCE experiment site at the Marcell Experimental Forest, Minnesota, USA - June2016WEW_16_10 | ecosystem: Environmental > Terrestrial > Soil >...
GCCGCTACCGGAGGGCGGCGTGACCTGCCTGACCGACGTCGACGCTCCGCTGCTGGGTCCGCGCGGCGCCGCCGCGGTGTTCGGCCCGCAGAAGGGCGCGGACCCGCGCCAGGTGGCGGTTCTCGAGGCAGGGCTGACCAGGCTGGCTGAGCTACTTGGCGGGGCGCCAGCCGCTGCCGGGGCGGGAGCCGCCGGCGGCGCCGGATACGGCCTCGCCGCGGCCTGGGGGGCGCAGCTCGCGCCGGGAGCCGCGGAACTGTGCCGGATCAGCGGGCTTGACGCGGCGCTGCGCGGCGCCGACCTGGTCATTACCGGGGAGGGCCGGTACGACGCCACATCGGCCGGCGGCAAGGTCCCGGCTGCGGTCATCGCCGCCGCTGCCCAGGCTGGAGTCGCGGCCGGCCTGGTCGCCGGGGTGATAACGGCCGAGCCTCCAGCTAGCGTCCGGCAGGCGCTCTCGCTGGCTGCGCTGGCCGGCGGAACCGGGCCCGCGATGGCGGACCCAGCGCGCTGGCTCCGGCTGGCAGGCCGCCAGCTCGCACTCGATCTGGCCGGCCGCCAGAAGAATCCGGGCGCGAGGACCTAGCCTTGGGTTGTGCGGGAGATCGTGGTATTCAGCGGCAGCGCCCACCCCAGCCTGGCCGCGGAGATATGCGCTCAGCTGGAGGAGCCGCTGCACCCCGTCCGGGTGCGCCGCTTCGCCAACGACTGCCTGGAGGTGCAGCTGCAGTCCAACTGCAGGGAGCGGGACGTTTTCCTGATCCAGCCGATCGTGCCGCCGGTCCAGGAGAACCTGGTCGAGCTGCTGCTGATGCTGGACGCGGCGCGGGGCGCCTCGGCGGCGCGGGTCACGGCCGTCATTCCGCACTACGCGTATGCCCGGTCGGATAAGAAGTCCATGCCGCGCGTGTCGATCGGCGGCAGGCTCGTCGCCGACCTGCTGGTGACGGCGGGCGCCAGCCGGGTCCTGACGATGACGCTGCACGCGCCCCAGGTACACGGGTTCTTCTCGGTGCCGGTCGACCACCTGCACGCGCTGCGCGAGCTCGCCGCGCACTTCGCCGGATTGAGCCTGCACGACGCCGTGGTGGTCTCGCCTGACCTGGGTAATGCCAAGCAGGCGGCCGCGCTGGCCCGGCTTCTCGGCCTGCCGGTGGCGGCCGGCGCCAAGGAACGGGTGAACGACGAGCAGGTCACGATCAGCTCGATCATCGGCGATGTCGCGGATCGCGACGTGATCGTCCTCGATGACGAGATCGCCCGCGGGACTACCATCCTTGAGCTGCTGGCACGGCTGCAGGAGTGGGGAGCCCGGTCGGTGCGCATCGCCTGTACGCACGGGCTGTTCTGCGACGGGGCACTCAAGCGGATCGCCGCGCGGCCCGAGGTGGTCGAGATCGTCTGCACCAACACGGTGCCGATCGCCGACAGCGAGCGTGACCCCAAACTTCAGGTCATCTCGCTCGCCCCGGCCCTCGCCGAGGCGATCCGCCGGATCCACGAAGGCGAGTCGGTCAGCGCGCTGTTCGACCAGAACTGGATTGCCGCGCCCGGCCCGCACCTGGCGTAACCGGGCTGAGCCGGGGGCAGCGGCGCGCATTGCTACCGGGGGCGCTCCTGGTGACACCAATGAGACGATGGCGCGTTCGCCGCTGCTGATTCCGCACCGATGTGCCACCGGTGCTACCCGGCCGGCCGGGTAACTGCCGGGGTGCCCCCGGCCGCCGCCACCCGGCGCTCCAGGGCGAGCAGGTATTCCTTGCGCTCCAGGCCGCCGCCGTAGCCGGTCAGGGCCCCGTCGGAACCCACCACCCGGTGGCACGGCACGATGATGCTGACGGGGTTCCTGCCATTGGCCAAGCCCACCGCACGCGCGGCCGACGGCCGGCCGATCAGGGCCGCGAGCTGCCCGTAGGAGATCGTCGTGCCATACGGGATGGCCTGCAGGGCGGTCCAGACAAGCAGTTGAAACGGGGAGCCCGCCATGGCCAGCGGCAGGCTGAAGCTGGTCAGCGTGCCATCGAAATAGTCGGATAGCTGGCCTGCCGCCGCGGCGAACGGCGCTGCGTCCGGCTCGCCGAACAGCTCTGGCGCGGGCGGGTGCCGCTGCTCGCTCAGGTACAGCCCGGCCAGCCGGCCGTCGACTGCGAGCAGGGTGAGCGGCCCGACCGGGCTGCCGACGACGGTGTGCGCCCGGCGGCCGGTGCCTGCGTGCGCGCGACGCCCGGTCCGCGCGGTCGCGGTCGGCGTGGTTGGGGTCAGTGCGGTTGTGGTCATGCTCGATCCTTTCCTTCGGGCGGCGCAGCCGCGGGCATCCGGTTGATCGCATGCTCGCCGGTAGCCCACAGGTACTGCACCGCGTAGGCGCGCCACGGACGCCAGCTGGCGGCGCGGCCGGTCAGCGCTGCGGGCGCGGCGGGCAGGCCGAGTTCGCGTGCGGCGGTGCGGACGCCAAGGTCGGACGGGAGGAATGCGTCCGGATCGCCAAGACCGCGCATGGCGGTCATCTCGACGCTCCAGGGGCCGATCCCCGGCAGCGCGCTGAGCTGAGCGCGGGCCCGCTGCCAGTCGCTGCCGACGCCCAGGTCGATCTCACCGGCCGCCAGCGCCGCGGTCAGCGCGGCGAACGTCTGCCGGCGCGAGGCCGGGACGGCCAGCGCGGCCGGGTCAACCGCAGCGAGCGCGGCAACGTCGGGGAACAGCCGGGTCAGGCCGCCCGCCGGGTCCTCGACCGGCTCACCGCGGGCCTCGGCCAGCCGTCCGGCATGAGTACGCGCCGCGGCCACCGACACCTGCTGGCCAAGCACGACGCGTACCGCGAACTCCGCTGCGTCGACCGTCCGCGGCACCCGGCGGCCCGGCGCCTTGTGCACCAGCGGCGCGAGCACCGGATCGGCACTCAGCAGCTCCCCGGCGGCGACCGGGTCGGCATCGAGGTCGAGCAGTCGCCGGCACCGGCTGATCGCGCTGGCCAGGTCCCGCAGGTCGGTCAGGGCCAGCTGGCACGCGATGTGCGCGGCCCATGGCCGCAGGGTGACGATGCCGTGCCCGTGCGGCAGCCGCAAGGTCCGCCGGTAGCCGCCGTCGCGCCACTCCTCCACGCCGGGCACGGCGGTGGCCGCCAGATGGCCGAACAGGTTGTCCGGGCAGAGCGGGACGCGGAACGGCAGCCGCAGCTGCAGCCCGCCGGCGGCGGCGGCCGGCGCCCCGCGGCCCGCGCGGTGGCGCAGCTGGGTCGGGGAAAGCGCGAACACTTCATGCACGGTCTCGTTGAAGGCCCGGATGCTGGCAAAGCCGGCCGCGAACGCGACGTCGCCCATCGGCAACGAGCTGGTCTCGATCAGCAGCCGGGCGGTCTGCGCCCGCTGCGCCCTGGCCAGTGCGAGCGGTCCCGCGCCCAGCTCGGCCAGCAGCTGCCGCTGGAGCTGCCGGACGCTGTAGCCGAGCCGGGCGGCCAGGCCGGGAACGCCGTCGGCGTCGATCACGCCGTCGGCGATCAGCCGCATCGCCCGCGCGACCAGGTCGGCGCGCTCGTTCCACTGCGGCGATCCGGGACTCGCGTCCGGGCGGCACCGCTTGCAGGCACGAAAGCCCGACTGTTGGGCGGCGGCGGCGCTCGGGAAGAAACGCATGTTCTCCGGCTTCGGCGGCACCGCGGGGCAACTCGGCCTGCAGTAGATCCCGGTGGTGATCACCGCGCCGAAGAACCAGCCATCGAACCTGGCGTCCTTCGCCTGGAAGGCCCGCACGCAGCGCTCGGTGTCCTCATGCACCCTGCCAGCATCGGCGCTCACGGCCGCTGATGCTAGCGAAAATGCGACATGGCCCTTGCCCGCGAATCACGCCGGCTTGCTGAATCGGCAAACTTGCGCAACACGAACTTTTGCGTATGCTGCATGTTGTGACCGAACACGCCGGCCCTGGCGAGCGGCTGCCCGGCCGCCGGCCGGCCGCCGGTCTCCGGGAGCGCAAGAAGCTGGCAACCCGGCGGGCGATCGGATCGGCGGCGATGCGGCTGGCCATCGAGCGCGGCCTGGACAACGTGCTCGTCGAGGACATCGCCGCGGCGGCAGGGGTGTCGCCCCGGACGGTCAACAACTATTTCGCCAGCAAATACGAGGCCATCTGCGCGCTCGCGATGGACCGGGGACGGCTGATGGGCGCGGCATTGCGCGACCGGCCGGCGGCCGAGCCGCTCTGGGAGGCGATCACCCACGCGGTCCTCGAGCAGTACGCCGCCGCCGATGAGGCCCCGGAAAAGGAGTGGATCGAAGGGGTACGCCTGGTCATAAGATCGCCAGAGCTCGAAGGCGAATACCTGAAGACGCAGTATGTCGCGCAGCATGTGCTTGCCGCTGCGATCGCCGAGCGGATTGGCACCGATTTGGACGCCGACATGTTTCCCCGGGTCATGGCGGGCGCTGTTACAGCGGCAATTCAAGTCGCCATGGAACGCTGGCTCTTCGCTGAGCCGCCCATAGCGCTGGCGCCGCTGATCCGGCGCGCGCTCCGTGCGGTCAGCCATGCGCTGACCACTACCTAGCGAGCCTTCTTTGCTGATCCGACTCCTGCGCGCCCAGCTGCGCCCCTACCGCAGGCCGGTCGCCCTCGTCGTGCTGTTGCAGCTGGTACAGACCCTGGCGACGCTGTACCTGCCCACCCTGAACGCCGAGATCATTGACAACGGCGTGATCACCGGCAACACCGGCTACATCGTGCGGACCGGCGGCGTCATGATCGCAGTGACGATCGTGCAGATCCTCAGCTCGGTCGGTGCCGTGTACTTCGGGGCCCGCACCGCCATGGCGATGGGCCGGGACGTCCGGCAAGCCGTATTCACCCGGGTGCACGACTTCTCCGCCCGCGACGTGGCCAGGTTCGGCGCGCCGTCCCTGATCACCCGGACCACCAACGACGTCCAGCAGGTCCAGATGCTGGCCATGATGACGTTCACCATGATGGTGTCGGCCCCCATCATGTGCGTCGGCGGCATCATCCTGGCGCTCGACCAGGACGTGGCGCTGTCCTCCCTGCTGCTGGTCGCCGTTCCGGCTCTCGGCGTCATCGTGGGGCTGATCATCGCCCGGATGCGGCCCCTGTTCCGGGCCATGCAGGACCGGCTGGACGAGATCAACCGGGTGCTCCGCGAGCAGATCACCGGCGTCCGGGTGGTCCGGGCCTTCGTCCGCGACGACCTGGAGCAGGAGCGGTTCGCTGGAGCCAGCACCCAGCTGATGAACGTCTCGCTCGGGGTCGGGCGGCTGATGGCCCTGATGTTCCCCGCAGTGATGGTGGTGCTGAACTTCTCCAGCGTCGCCGTGCTCTGGTTCGGCGGGCACCTGGTGGCCAGCGGGAGCATGCAGATCGGCCAGCTGACCGCGTTCCTGTCCTACCTGATGCAGATCCTCATCTCGGTCATGATGGCGACGTTCATGTTCATGATGGTGCCCCGCGCCGAGGTCTGCGCCGAGCGCATCGTGGCGGTGCTGGACACTGAACCCGATGTCGTCCCGCCGGCCAGCCCGGTGCGCACCGCCGCGGTGCACGGCTATCTCGAGCTGGCCGACGTGGAATTCCGTTATCCCGGCGCCGCCGACCCGGTGCTGCGCGGGATCAGCCTGGCCGCCAGGCCCGGCGAGATCACCGCGGTCATCGGCGGCACCGGCAGCGGCAAGACGACCTTGCTGAATCTCATCCCGCGGCTGTTCGACGCGACCGGCGGTGCCGTGCTCGTGGACGGGGTCAACGTCAGGGACCTGGACCCGGAGGTGCTGTCGGCCGCGGTGGGATTCGTGCCGCAGAAGCCCTACCTGTTCTCCGGGACGGTCGGGTCCAACCTGCGGTACGGCAAGCCCGGCGCCACCGATGAGGAACTCTGGCTGGCGCTGGAGATCGCGCAGGCCCGCGGGTTCGTCGAGCGGATGGACGGCGCCCTGGACGCGAAGATCGCCCAGGGCGGCACCAACGTCTCCGGCGGCCAGCGCCAGCGGCTGGCCATCGCCCGCGCGCTCGTGCACCGTCCGGAGATCTACCTGTTCGACGACTCTTTCTCGGCGCTGGACTACGCGACCGACGCCGCGCTGCGGGCCGCGCTGGCTGCCGAGACGGCGGATGCGACGGTCGTCATCGTCGCGCAGCGGGTGGCCACCATCAGGCACGCCGACCGCATCATCGTGCTGGAGGCGGGCCAGGTCGTCGCCACCGGCACCCACTCCGAGCTGATGGCCACCAGCGGCACCTACCGGGACATCGTGCTGTCCCAGCTGACTGAGCAGGAGGCGGCCTGATGACCGCCGCACCAGGCACCACCTCGCCAGGCAGCGCGGGCTCCGGCGGCGGCCCGGCCGACGGCGGCCGTAGCGGCGGAGGCCGGCCAGGCGGGGGACCGCCGGGCGGGGGACCGCCGGGCGGGGGACCGCCGGAGGGCAGGCCGCCTGATGGCGGCGCCGGTGAAGCACCGGTGCCGCAGCGCGGCCCTGGCCCGCCGCCCGGCGCCCGGCGCGGACCGGTCGCCTTCATGAGCGGCATGTCGACCGAGAAGCCGCTGAACTTCCGCGGCTCGGCGCGCCGGCTACTGGGCATGCTCCGCCCGGAACGGCCGCTGATCGTCCTGGCCATCGGCCTGGCCACGGTCAGCGTGACCCTGGCGGTGCTCGGCCCGCGGCTGCTGGGCGCCGCCACGAACCTGATCTTCGCCGGCGTGGTCGGCCGCCTGATCCCGGCCGGGGTGACGAAGGCGGAAATGATCACCCGGCTGCGCCAGGAAGGCCGCGGCACCCAGGCGGACATGCTCGGCTCCATGAACATCGCGCCCGGCCACGGGATCGATTTCAGCGCCGTCGGGCGGGTTCTGCTGATCGTGCTGGTGCTCTACGCGTGCTCGGCGGTGTTCAGCTGGCTGCAGGGCCGCGCGGTCGCGGCCATCGTGCAGCGCTCGGTGTTCCGGCTCCGCGAGCAGGCCGCGACGAAGCTGTCCAGGCTGCCGCTGAGCTACTTCGACCGGCAGCCGCGCGGCGAGATACTCAGCCGCGTCACCAACGACATCGACAACCTCGCCCAGTCGATGCAGCAGACCCTGAGCCAGGTGCTGACCTCGCTGCTGACCATCGTCGGCGTGATCACCATCATGTTCGTCATCTCGCCGCTGCTCGCGCTGATCGCGCTGGTCACCGTGCCGGTATCGGTGCTGGTCGTGGCGCGGATCGGCAAGCGCGCCCAGCCGCAGTTCATCAAGCAGTGGTCCACCACCGGCAAGCTCAACGGCCACATCGAGGAGATGTACACCGGGCATTCGCTGGTCAAGGTGTTCGGCCAGCGCGAGGAGGCGATGCGCACCTTCACCGAGCACAACGACGCGCTGTTCGACTCCAGCTACCGGGCGCAGTTCATTTCGGGCACGATCCAGCCGGCGATGATGTTCGTCGGCAACCTCAATTATGTCCTGGTCGCCGTGGTCGGAGCGCTACAGGTGGCGTCGGGCGCGTTGTCCCTGGGCGCCGTCCAGGCGTTCATCCAGTACTCCAGGCAATTCAGCCAGCCGCTGACCCAGGTGGCCAGCATGGCCAACCTGCTGCAGTCCGGGGTGGCCTCGGCGGAGCGGGTATTCGCGCTGCTCGATGCGACCGAGCAGGGGGCCGAGCCGGCCGTGCCGGCCCGTCCGGAGCGGGTCACCGGGCGGGTTGACTTCCGGGATATCTCGTTCAGGTACTTTCCCGATACCCCGCTGATCGATGACCTGTCGCTGACCGTTCAGCCCGGCCAGACCGTTGCCATCGTCGGGCCCACCGGAGCGGGCAAGACCACCCTGGTCAACCTGCTGATGCGGTTCTACGAGCTCGACGGCGGCCAGATCACCGTGGACGGGATCGACATCGCCTCGATGCGCCGGGACGAGCTGCGGGCGATGACCGGCATGGTGCTGCAGGATGCCTGGGTATTCGGCGGCACGATCGCCGACAACATCGCCTACGGCTCCCCGGGCGCGACCCGGGAAGCCGTCCTCGAGGCGGCCAAGGCGACCTACGTCGACCGGTTCGTGCGGACCCTGCCGGACGGGTACGAGACGGTCCTGGACGACGAGGGCGGCAACGTCAGCATGGGGGAGCGGCAGCTGATCACGATCGCACGGGCCTTCCTGGCCCGGCCGGCCATCCTGATCCTGGACGAGGCGACCAGCTCCGTCGACACCCGTACCGAGGTGCTGATTCAGCGGGCGATGAACTCGCTGCGCCAGGGCCGGACCAGCTTCGTGATCGCGCACCGGCTGTCCACGATCAGGGACGCCGACCTCATCCTGGTGATGGAAGCCGGCCGGATCGTCGAGCAGGGCACGCATGCCGGGCTGCTGGCCGCCGGTGCCGCCTACGCCCGGCTGTACGAGGCGCAGTTCGCCCAGGCCATGACGGAGATCGAGGTACCGGTCTGAGCGGTCCCACCACCAGTTCCAAGGTCGACCGGCTGGAGTTCCCCGATTTTCGGGAGCACCTGGCACAGTCGCAGCGTCGGTCCGCATCGCGCAGGGAGGCATTTCATGCGGCCCGGGCCGAGGCCGCTGGCAGGAGCCGGGAGCCTCGACTGGGTGGCGAGCACGCTGTCGGCCACGGCGCTGCTCTCCGAGGTGCGGGAATCGACGGGGCGCGTCTCAGGGCTCGTCGCGGCGGTGAAGTCCTACTCACAGCTCGACCGGGCCTCGCAGCAGCTCATCAACGTCACCGAGGGCATCGACAGCACGCTGGTGATGCTCGGGCATAAGCTGCGCGACGACGTCACCGTCGTCCGTGACCATGGAACTGACGTGCCGCTCATCGAGGCAAGCCCGGGCGAGCTCAACCAGGTGTGGACGAACGTCATCGACGCCATGGAGGGAAGCGGCACCGCGGTTCGCCGCGGTCAGGGCTATCTTCGCCCGAAGCACTACGCAGCCGAGCCTTAGCCCCGGCGCCGATAATGTACATTATGTCAAGTTGTCGCCACCCGGCCCGGGAACCACCTTCACCCGGTCCTCTCTTCGTGACTGTCCTGTCTCACCGAGGCCCGCCAGGACAGTCTGCGGATCATCGGCCGCGGGCGGCGATGATCTCCGGCTGCCTGCGGGTCCAGTTCTGCGGATGCTGCCTCGCGGGTGAGTTCGATCATTGGTCCCCGCGCCGGGAACGGGGTTCAGCTCGCCTGCCGGTACCGGTCCAGGATCGCGGCGCGCAGCGCCGGCCCTGATGAGCCGAGCGCCTGCAGGATCGGCGGCACCAGCCCGCTCGTCATCCCGATCAGGGCGAGCGTGACATGCTCGACGCCGATGTGCTGGTCGTGCCGGGCCTGCGCCTCGCGAAGGCTGTTCACCAGGACCTTTCTGGCGCGCGGGGTAAACGGCAGGTGACCGGCAGGAGGGGCGCCTGCGGCCCGGTAGCGGCCGGTGGCCTCGGTCCGGCCCGGGCCGGGAGCCGGTGCGGCTGGGACGGCGCGCCGGGCGCGGTGTCAGCATGTGCTGACAGGACGGGAGCGTCAACACATGCTGACGCGGTGGCCGCCGGCCTTCTGGGCGGCGGTCAACGCGGCCACCGCGAGCTGACGGCCAGGCCCGTCCCCCGCTCCGCCGGCACCCGCGGAGCCAGCCCGCCATGACGGCCGCCGCGTCGCCAGCCGGCCGGCGCGGCGCAGAAAAGGATCAGCCCGAGCCCGGCGGCCATCGTCCCCCACCAGAGCCAGGGGCCGCGCCACGAGGCCTGGGAGACGAAGGTGAGCGCCGAGGCCGTGACCGCCGTCGGGATGAGGCGCGCCCAGCTGCCCGATGCGGTCGCCAGTGCGACCGCGAGCACCGGCCACAGGTAATAGGCGACCATCACGGGCTCGAACACGCAGCGGAGCGCCAGCGCCGCCGCCACCCACCACAGCAGTTCCGCGAGCGCCTCGGGGCTCCACTGCGCCGTCTCCCGCCGCGCGCGCCACCGGCGCCCGACGACGAGCGCACATCCGCAGGCCGCTGCGATGGCAAGTGCCCTCGCGGGTCCGGCGGCCACCGCCCCGTTGCTGAAGTGCGGGGCGAGTGACGTCCACGGAGTGGGGTGATCGATGGCCGGCCAGTTGGGCTGGCTGGTGATTGCCTTCACGGTGGCCGTCCAGTTCGCCGACGCCGCGGCGCCGACCAGGAGCGCGCCAGGGACGGCGGCTCGGGCGAGAAAACCGGGCAGCCGCCTCGGCTCGAGGACCACCAGGACGACGGGCAGCGCGAGCAGGACGAGCGGCTGCACGGCGGCAGCCGACCCGATGAGCCACGCGGATCGCTCGGCTTTCGACTCGGACAGCGCCAGGATGCCGAACAGGAGCAGTGCCACGGCCACGGCGTCCTCGGGATGACCCCAGCGCACCGAGACGCTCCACAGCGCGACCGCCTCCGCGGCGGCGAGCACTGCCCGCTTCGGGCGGTGCACGCCCAGCCGGTCGGCGATCGCGTCGGCGGCGAACAGCGCAGCCGCCGACAGGGCGATCTCGTAGGGCCCGGCGAGCAGCCACGCGCCCGGATGGGCGTTGTGCGCGCCCGGAGCCCCGAGCCCGAGTCCTGCCGCGTCGATCAGCGCCACGACCGGGACCAGGATCAGGGCCGCGCCGGGCGGAGCGACCAGGGCGGTCGGCCGCGTGTACAGGCCGCTCAGGTCCAGATGCCAGATGCGGTGCGCTGCCACCAGCGTTCCCCACAGGTCATCGGGAAGCGACCAGTCAGGCTTCCCGACCAGATGGGGTCCCCACCAGGTCGTGGAGAGCATCCCGATGGCGATGAGAACGACCGTGGCGAGGACCGGGAACATCCTTCTGGCGAGCCACGGCATGGGCGCGGGCACCGGCATGGCGTTACTGGCCGCAGGCTGGGCCGGGCGCGGGCCGGCCGAAGCCGTCGGATAGGACTGCTGTGTTCTGTCGGACCCCGTGCTCGGCCATGGCTATCATTGTCGTCTTTCCCGCGGGAGAGCGGCAGGCTGCCCGGCGCTCGCAGCAGCGGGCGAGTCATTCGCCGCGTCTGCGGGCGAGTCAGTGCGCGGGCCGAATACCCTGATCCCCATGCTTAACCAGGCCGCCTCGCTAGTTCGTCTGGACTTCTCTCCGCAGCACCGGCAGCCGCCTGCCTGGCGCATCCTGGTCGCCACGGCCGCGGCAGTCGCGGGCTCGCTGGCCGCCGACGCGATCCTGGTCGCCATCGGCGAAGGCCTCTTCCCCGGCACCAAGGGATACGCGCACTTTCAGTTCGCCGACTACGCCAAGCTGACCGTCATCGGCGTGATCATCGCCAGCGCGGCGTGGCCGGTCGTGACGCGGGTGACGTCGGCGCCCCGATGGCTGTTCTCTCGGCTGGCGGTGCTGGTCACGCTGTTCCTGTGGCTCCCCGACCTCTACATCCTTTACCGGGGCCAGCCGGCCAGGGCGGTCGCCGTCCTGATGGTGATGCACCTGGCGATCGCCCTGGTGACCTACAACCTGCTCGTGCATGTCGCCCCCGTCGGGCCGGCCCGCAGGACCGGGACCGGGGCGGGGTCCCGCGGCACCGGGCACCGCGGGCACGCCGCACCGTAGCTCTGCCCAGGCCACGGACCGGCGCGAACCGGCGCGAACCCGCGCCATCTCGCTTTATGGCTCCGAAACGCCGCACTCCTGCCCGGATCCGGGCAGGAATTTGGCATTGCCCTGCGGAAAGCAGCAGGATTGGCCGGGTGCTCGACCACGATCTCATCACCCGGGTGTCCGAGTCCGCGGGCCTGACGCCCGCGGAAGCAGCCCGCATCGTGCAAGACGTCGTGGCCTGGTACCACGAGCCGGTCGAGGACTACGTACGCCGCCGCCACTCTCACTACCAGGTCTACGGCAAGCGCAACGCTGAGATCTTCGCGCTGATCGCTGCCGAGATGGCCGATCGCGTGGTCGCCGCGCCCCCGCTGTCCGAACGCCAGCTGCGCCGCATGGTGTACGGCTGAGAACCCCTAGGAGCAAGCTATGTGCGGAATCGTCGGCTACGCCGGAAACCAGAACGCCGTCCCCGTTCTCATCGAGGGCCTGTCCCGGCTGGAATACCGCGGTTATGACTCAGCCGGGATCGCGATCCTCGGCCCGAACGGCACCCAGGTCTTCAGGAAGGTGGGCCGCGTCCGGGATCTCGAGACATCGCTGCCCAAGCGGCTGACCGGGAAGGTCGGCATCGGGCATACGAGGTGGGCCACGCACGGCCCGGCGACGGAGGCGAACGCTCATCCTCAGACCAGCGGGGACGGCCGGATCAGCATCGTCCACAACGGCATCATCGACAACGCCGCGGCCCTGCGCGACCGGCTGACGGCCCAGGGGGTGACCTTCAGCTCCGAGACCGATACCGAGGTCATCGCCCACCTCGTGGCCCGCTCCGCTGCCGCGACCTTGGAGCAGGCGGTCCTCGACGCGCTGTCCCGGATTAACGGGACCTATGCCATCGCGGTCATTGATGAGCGGCACCCGGACCGGATCGTCGCCGCCCGCAACGGCTCCCCGCTGATCCTCGGCGTGGGCGATCGCGAGATGTTCATCGCCAGCGATCTCGGCGCGCTCGTGCGGCACACCACGTCCGTGGTTCACCTCGATGACGGCGAGCTGGCCACGGTCACCTCATCGGGGTTCCGCACCTTCAGCCGGGACGAGGAGAACACGGCCAAGGCGCCGACCAGCATCGACCTGGACGTGGCCGATGTCGAGCTCGCCGAGCATCAGCACTACATGCACAAGGAGATGCTCGAGCAGCCGTCATCCGTCGAGCGGGTGCTGCGGGGCCGCCTCGATGACAGGTTCGGCACCGCGCGTCTCGACGGGCTCAACCTCGGGCCGCGCGAGCTCCGGACCTTCCGGCGGGTGAAGATTCTCGGCTGCGGCTCCGCCTACTACGTGGGACAGATCGGTGCCGCGATGATCGAGGAGCTGGCCCGGGTCCCCGCCGATGCTGAGCCTGCCTCGGAGTTCCGCTACCGGAATCCGATCATCGAGCCCGACACCCTGTATGTCGCGGTCAGCCAGTCCGGCGAGACTGCCGATACCGCGTTCGCCGTGCAGGAGGTCAAGCGCAAGGGCGGCCAGGTCATCGGGCTGGTCAACGTCGTGGGGTCTACCATCGCGCGGGAAACCGACGGGGGGATCTACCTGCACGCCGGGCCGGAGGTCGCGGTGGCATCGACCAAGGCCCTCACCCACATGGGCGTCGGGTTCGCCATGCTCGCCCTGGCCCTGGGCCGGGTCCGCGATCTATCGATCAGCGATGGCCAGCGGATCATCGCGGGGCTCAGGCGGCTCCCCGGCCAGATCCAGGAGATCATCAGCGCCGAGCCGCAGATCGCCGACGTCGCCAAGGGCCTGGCCGGCGCGGAGAGCCTGTTCTTCATCGGCCGCGTCCGCGGCTTTCCCGTGGCGCGCGAGGGCGCCCAGAAATTCAAGGAGGTGTCCTACCGCCACGCCGAGGCGTACCAGGCCAGCGAGCTCAAGCACGGTCCCCTGGCGCTGATCGACGAGAACATGCCGACCGTGGCGATCGTGCCCGATGACGAGCTCACCGACCGTAACCTGGCGGCCATTCAGCAGGTCATCGCCCGCAACGGGCCGGTGGTCGTCATTACCCATCCCGGCGTCGGCACCGGGGATCTCGGGGTCCCCGGGATCATCGTTCCGAAGAACGAGCGCGAGCTCGACCCGGTCCTGCTGATCATCCCGCTCCAGCTGCTCGCCTATCACGCGGCCCTAGCGCTCGGGCACGACATCGACAAGCCCCGCAATCTCGCCAAGTCGGTCACCGTCGAGTAGCAAGCGCGCCCTCCCGCGGCGTGCGGGAGCGACGCGGCTGAGCCCGCACGCCCGGCCCGCTCCCCCGCCCGGCCAGCCCCGGGACTTCCTCGGTCGGCTCGAAGGCGGGCCTGCCGATCCCCGGCGTGAGCCAGAACGTCCTTTACGGCCTACGCTGCTGAATCATGACAGCCTCGCTCAGTGACACAGCGCGGAAGATCATCGACGCCCCGAATCCCGCGGTGCTGGCCACCATCAATCCGGACGGGAGCCCGCAGACGTCGGTGGTCTGGGTGCGGCGGGACGGAAATGACCTGCTCATCTCCTCGGCTGCCGGACGGCGTAAGGACAGGAATCTGGCTCGTGATCCCCGGGTCAGCGTGACGGTGTACGACACGGCCGACCCGCTCGAGTATGTCGAGGTGCGCGGTCTTGCCAACGTCGCCGAGGACCCTGGCCGCCGGCTAGCCGTCTTGCTGGCCGAGGAGTACGAAGGACCAGGCGCTGGCCAGGAGTTCCTGGATCTGCCACCGGAGGTCATCCGTATCGTCATCCGGATCACGCCGCAGCGGGTTCTCGGGAGCGCTGCCCGCTGAGCTGAGCAGCGCGTGACAACCACCTCCGGCCCTTCGAGTTCCTAACTCCCCGGAAATGCGGCTAGCCGGTTGGTTGTGCGGCTTCGGCCGCGGAACTCTGCCACGACTTGGTCGCCTCGGCGGACCGTGACGTCGTAGATGCCGCTGCGGCCGTAGGTGACGCGCTCCACGGCGACGGCCACCAGCACGTCCCCCTCCCGCGCCGGAGCGACGAACGTAATGTCCGCGTCGGCGGCAACGGTCACCAGCCCGCGGCTGTTGCACGCGCACGCGAAGGCGGTGTCCGCGAGCAGGAACACGTAACCGCCATGCGCGAGCGCGTGGCCGTTGACCATGGCCCGGCTGATGGTCATCCGTGCCGTCGCGGTGCCGTCACCGGCCTCAAGAAGCTCCACGCCGATGTTTCTCGACGCCAGGTCCGCTTCGAACATGGCGGCCGCGGGACCGCCCGGTGACTGTGACGAACTCGGCATCGCGCCTTCCTCTTCCCTGATCCACCGTTCGCTGATGACAATACGGCCAGGCAGTGCGCCGGCTGCAGCGGAGTTACCCCCGGGTAATCCGGCTACTGATCGCCGTGCTGCCGTCCGCACCACCGTTCTGGATATCAGGCGCAGCTAGCCGTTACGGTGCCAAATCATGGTTTCGTACCGCCAGCCGGGCGCCGTGCTCACCGACCTGACCTACACCGTCCGCTCGATCACGCCGATCCCGCCGCCCGGGAATGCGGCGGCACTTGCCGGCACCCGCAGGTGCCGCCCCGCTGACTGGCCTGGCGCGGGCGCGTATGCTGACGCCGTGCCACGATACGAGTACCGTTGCCGGGCGTGCGGCGCCACCTTCGAGCAGACCCGCCCGATGAGCGAGTCGTCCGCTCCGTGCAGCTGCCCGCAAGGCCATGACGACACCGTGAAGCTGCTGTCCACCGTCGCCGTCGGCGGCAGGTCGGGCTCCCCGGCGAGCGGCCCGGCCGGCGCCGGTGGCGGCTGCGGCGGCGCCTGCGGCTGCCGCTGACCCCGGCTGCCGGTAGAGCCCGCTGCGGTAGGCCCGCTGCCGTTAGAGCCCGCTGCGGTAGGCCCGCTGCCGCTAGACCCCGCTGGCGCTAGAGCCAGCTGACCCGGGCGCTGGCCACCGGCTCTCCCCCGGGCGGAGCCGCGAGTTCACCGGCCTGCACCCGGTCGAGCAGCTTCCGGACAGCCGCGGTGATCTCGGGCAGGCAGCCGCGCAGGCTCCTGGCATCAGCGGCCGTAGCCTCGTCCCTGGTCAGGCCGGCCCGCTCGGCAAGGACTTCGAGGTCGGCGAGCTGCTCGCCCACCCACCCGACCGGGTCGGCCGACAGCTTCGGGTCGAAGACCCGGCTGCCTGGCTCCCAGCCGCGGAACGCCGGGTGGTGGTGAGCGCGGTCCAGGCTGCCTGGCGGCCCGTCGGCTGCCTCGAGCAGGTCCGCACGCCAGACCGGCCGCCCGACCTCGATCGGCCGGGCTGAGTAGATGGATCCCTTAAGGTCACCCGGCTCAAGGAGCCTGACCTCCAGCCGCACTCCGCGCTCAGCGCTCTCCTGCCCGGCCAGCGGCTCGGGGTCAACGAAGTAAAGGTCGCTGACCACCACACCGAACCGTTCGAATCCGAATGCGTACAGCATGACAGGCTCCTCCGTTCAGCTGGCTCAGTCCCTATGTTCGCTGGCAACGGCGTGCTCCGCCACTGGCAGGCGGTCGGGCGGACCAGCTGGCGCCCTGCTTCTGCCCGCTGCAGCGCGCCTGCCTGGCCTGACCCGGCAACAGGCCGAGGTGGTCGGCGCCGCAGGCCCGCTGATAGGGTGGATCATTCGGAATTCATGGTTATTACTATCTCAATAGTGTTCTGCGCTTCATCTATTGCTTTAGTTGCGGGGTCACGCAATTGCAAAACGCCTTCCGGGAATTTGTGCTCAACGGAAATGACTGGCCAGGGCCGGACGGTGCCCTGCCAGTACCCGGACCGGCCTTCGCATGGGCACCTGCCAGCAGGCCGCGGACCCTGCGGCGGGTCTGGCTCGACACCTTCGACTGGCGGCTCTACCGGGCCGGGCTGACCCTCGAGCAGGTCAGCAGCCGCGCGCGGACAGACATCACGCTCACCGGCCGGGATGGCACTGCGATCGCCGCCGAGCAGGTCGGGGCCCGGCAGCCCGGTCAGGCTGCCGCCAAGCCGAACTGGCCGGCCAGGCTCGAGGCGCTGCCGCCCGGGCCGCTACGAGAGCACCTCGGCCCGGTGGTCGGCGTGCGGGCCCTGGCACCGGTCGCCAAGGCGGTCAGCGTCATACGCGAGCACCCCGCCCTGAACTCCGATGACAAGACGGTCGCCAGGGTCGCGGTGGAGCGGATGTCGGTCAGCTACCCGTCAGCCGCCACGCCGCCGGCCCGCCTCACCGTGACCGCGCTGCGCGGATATCAGCCGCAGGCACTCCGCCTCATTGATGCCCTGTCCGCCGCTCCGGGGGTCGCTGGCGCGACGCAGTCGGCGCTCGAGGCGGCACTGGCAGCCGCCGGTCGGCGGCCCGGCGACTATTCGAGCAAGATCGACGTCGAGCTGGCTCCTGAGATGCCGGCGACTGCGGCACTGGCCGCTGTTCTGACCGCGCTGCTGGACACCCTGGAGGCCAACGTCGAGGGTACGGTGCGCGATCTTGACGTCGAGTTCCTGCACGACCTGCGGATCGCGGTGCGCCGCACCAGGTCGGCTCTCAAGCTGGCAGGCAGCGTCCTGCCGGCCAGCCTGACCGGCACGTACCGGCCCGAGTTCAAATGGCTCGGTGACCTCACCACGCCGACCAGGGACCTTGACGTATACCTGCTGGAATTCCCCGCAATGGCGGCGAGCCTGGTCGCCGCCACGCCGGCCGACCTTGAGCCGTTTCACAACCAGCTTGCGCGCAAGCGCGCGGCGGCCCAGCGGCAGCTGGCCCGCGGGCTCCGCTCGACCCGGTTTTCCAGGCTCAGCACCGGCTGGCGGGATGCCCTCGCCCGCGCCGCTCCCGGCCGGCGCCGGCCCACGGCCGCGCGGCTCGCCGCCACCAAGATCACTCATGCCCATCAGCGGGTACTCAGCGAGGGCGCCGCCATCGCTGCGGCATCTCCCCCGGAAAGCCTCCACGATCTGCGCAAGCGCTGCAAGGAACTGCGTTACCTGCTGGAGATCTTCGGGTCCCTGTACGATCCAGGCGAGCAGTGGCGGGCGGTCAGGGAGCTGAAGGGCCTGCAGGACTGCCTCGGCGAGTTCCAGGACACCCAGGTGCAGCACGACAAGATCAGGGCCTACGCAGCTGAGTTGATGGCCGAGCGGGCCGCGCCCGCGTCGACCCTGCTCGCGATGGGCGAGATCGCGGCAGGCCTGATGGTCAGGCAGCAGCAGGCCCGCAATGAGTTCAGCGGCCGGTTCCGCGACTTCGCCAGCCCGCTCAGCCAGAGCCGGATCCGGGCACTCACTGCGACGGCCGCGCCATGAAGGTGTTCGCCTCGTACAACATCAAGGGCGGCGTCGGCAAGACCGCCACCGCCGTCAATCTCGCCTACCTGGCGGCGCGTGACGGGTACCGGGTCCTGCTGTGGGACCTGGACCCGCAGGCGGCGGCGAGCTACCTGTTCCGGATCAGGCCGCGGGTCAAGGGGGGCGGCAAGGCGCTCATCGAGGGAACCCGCTCGATCGATGGCGCGATCAAGGGAACCGACTTCGGCAACCTCGACCTGCTTCCCGCCGACTTCACCTACCGGAACCTGGACCTGATCCTGGACAGTGCCAAGAAGCCCACGCGCAAGCTGCGCACGCTGCTCACGCCGCTGCGCGCCGAGTACGACGTGATCTTCCTCGATTGCCCGCCGAGCATCTCGCTGCTGTCCGAGAGCGTGCTGCACGCGGCCGACTTGCTGCTTGTCCCGCTGATCCCGACCACGCTGTCGGTCCGGACCCTCGACCAGCTCACCGATTTCATCTCCGGCTTCGACGGGCACCAGCCACGAGTCCTCGCGTTCTTCTCGATGATCGATCGCAGGAAGAGCCTGCACCTTGAGATATCGGAACAGCTTCCTACCGGCCGATCCGACTTCGCGGCGACCGCCATACCGGCGCTGTCGATCATTGAGCGGATGTCGACGCAGCGCGCCCCGGTGGCCGCGTTCGCGCCGCGCAGCGTCGCCGCGCGCTGCTACGCCGCGCTGTGGACGGAGGCCAGGGCGCGCGGCGGGCTGCCCGCGCCGCCGTCAGCAAGCTGACGGGCCTGCTCAGCAACCCGACGGCGCAGCCGGGCTTCAGCGCGTCAGCCGAGCCCGGAGATAAAGCCGATCATCGCGCGGCTGACCTCGTCCGGTCGTTCCTGCTGGGTCCAGTGCCCGCAGCCGGGAAGCAGCACGGGCTCCGCGAGCCGCGGCGCGGCAGCACGCAGCCTGGGCAGCATCTCCCTGGCCCCCGGAAAGCTGACCACCAGGTCACGGTCGCCTGCGAGGTACAGGGCCGGGACAGGCACCGGTGCGTGGTGCCAGGCGGCAGTGAGCTCCCAGTTGCGGTCCAGGTTGCGATACCAGTTCAGCGGGCCGGTGAAGCCGGCCCCATCGGCATACTCCGTGGCGTAGACGTCGATGTCGGAACTGGTGAGCCAGGGCGGCAGGTCCGGCGGGTCGACGCAGATGTCGAGGAATCCGCCGCCAGGCGGCACGACAGGGAGGCCGCCAGGCCCGTCGGCGGACGCGCTGAAGAGCAACTTGCGGAAGGTGAGCCGAGGGTCCCTGCCGAGCTCGGCGTCGGCGACGCCGGGCTGCTGGAAGTAGACCATGTAGAAGCCATCCCCGATCCCGGCGCGCATGGCCGCTATCGGCGCGCGGCTGCCCCTCGGCCGGTAAGGAACGCTCAGCCCGATGACGCCGCGCACCCGGTCAGGCCGCAGCAGCGCCGTGTGCCAGGCGACTGGCGCGCCCCAGTCGTGGCCGGCCACGACCGCGTCCGGCGCCCCGAGCGCGTCCATCAGCGCGATGACGTCGCCGGTGAGGTGCAGGATCGTGTACTGATCCGCCGCCCCGGGCGCCTCCGTCCGGCAATACCCGCGCTGATCGGGAGCGACCGCATGGAAGCCCGCCTCGGCCAGGGTGGTCAGCTGATGCCGCCAGGAGTACCAGCTTTCCGGGAATCCGTGCAGCAGCAGCACCAGTGGCCCGGCGCCCGCCTCGGCGATATGCATACGCAGCCCGCGTGCATCTATGTAACGATGGCTGATCCCGGTACTAGTAGGGCGCGAGTCCATAGCCGGACAATAGCGCGCTGCACGGCACGGTCTGCGGCCCCGCCACGCAGCGTCGCGCCGCCCGGCGGTCTGGGGCCACGGATAAAGACGACGCTGGAAGATGTCTTTGTAGCGATTGCAGGTACATAAGCTGCCAGGACAGTCCATGCTGTACAGGAGAATATTGTCTGCCTGAAGGGGGCTTGTTGGGCCGCAGGCTGCTTCGGCTGGAGATTCCGGTCTTCCCGGAGCGAAAGATGTTCCGGGTGCACGATCCGGCAGCTGACCCGGACGCGCCCGGTGGGCCGCTGCCGCCTGCCGACGCACTCATCACCGCCAGCCGCGATCAGATGCTTGTCGCCTGCGCCCAGGAGCACGTCGGCGTCCAGCTCACCATCGAGGAATGGGAAGACGCGCCGGCCCCGTTCAGCGACGGTTACGAGGACGAGGCGAAGTGCGTCCTGTACCTGCGCGGCCACCTGAGCGTGGCGGATATGGCGGCCGGCCGCGCGATCCGCAGTGTCCGCCTCGCTGGTGGCGTCGGCGACTATGGCGTCCGCGTCTACACCCGCAACCGCGCCGAGGCCGTCCGGCGCTATGCCGCCCTTTTCAAGCTCAACGCCGACCCGCTCGGCGATGACTTCCAGCAGGCGAGAAAACGGCTGGAAGGCCTGGAGCAGTACCTGATCCAGCTCTGGCGGGAGTCCTGATCCAGCTCTGGCGGGAGTCCTGCGACCGCGGCGGGGGTTCTAAGCCGGCGGCGGGAGTCTCCCGACAGCTGCAAGCGGGCTAATGCGCCCGCTTTCCCGACATGTCAGCAGTGCTGCGCTGGCCTGCGGGCGTCATCTGCGTGGTCACTCCGTGCGGCGCGGCGGTGCGGGTCGGTGCCTGCCGGACGCCGCCGTCGCGGAACGGGGCGAGCGCGTACACGACCACCGAGACGACCGCTATCACCACGAGTGCCGCTCCGGCCGCCACGATGCGGACCCGCGGCGACCGCAGCACTGCGGTCAGGCCCGGATGGCCGAACGAGCGCAGCCTGGACGCCAGCATGGGATCGTCATCTGCGAGCTTGCGCTCCATCTCATCGAGCATGCGCTGCTCGTCCATGGACAGCGCCATGACGCACCTCCGGGCCACCTCTGCCACCACCGCCAAGCGCATGCGTGGGGACTGACTCTAACTATCCCCCGCGGCGAGATTTTTTACCCGTGCTTTGCGGGCCGGTTGCGGCCTTAGTGCCGGACAGATACGGCTTGCGGTTCCCGGCACCGCCCGGTGTCGAATATGTATTTGATTATCTCGAACTGGCATTCTAGGCTGCCGGTATGCGATGGGACAGCCTCCGGCTCCAGCCCGACGGCGCGGGCGGCCCGCCACCGGCCGGTCCTGCGCCGCCGGCCCTTTTCGGTACCGACGCGGTGGCCAGGACCTTCGACAGGCCAGGCTTCCGGGGCATTACCTTCTACGAGGTGCGGGCGCGGTCGATCATCAACCAGGTGCCCCCGGCGTCAAGGATGGCCTTCCGGTGGACCATCAACCCCTACCGGGGCTGCAGTCATGGCTGCGTCTACTGCTTCGCCCGGCATACCCACACCTACCTCGACCTGGACGCCGGGCTCGACTTCAACTCGAAGATCATCGTCAAGGTGAATGCCCCCGAGCTTGCGAGGCGTGAGCTTGGCAGCGCGCGGTGGCCTGGCGAGCACGTCGCCATGGGCACGAACGTGGACTGCTATCAGCGGGCGGAGGGCCGTTACCGGCTGATGCCCGGGATCATCGGAGCCCTGCGGGACGCGGGCAACCCGTTCTCCATCCTCACCAAGGGCACCCTGATCCTCAGGGACATCGACCTGCTGGCGGACGCCGCGCAGGTCACTGACGTCGGGATCAACGTGTCGGTGGGTTTTGTCGATAAAGAGCTTTCCCGCTGCGTCGAGCCCGGCACGCCAGGGCCAGCGCGGCGGCTCGGCGTGTGTGCCGCGCTTACCGCCCGCGGGCTGGCGTGCGGCGTGCTCATGGGTCCGGTGCTGCCGTTCCTGTCCGACTCACCAGCCCAGCTCAAGGCCACCGTCGAGCAGATCGCACAGGCCGGGGCGAACCACGTCACCCCGATTGTGCTGCACTTGCGCCCCGGCGCCAGGGAGTGGTTCATGACCTGGCTGCGCATGCACCACCCGGGCCTGGTCAGTTCTTACCTGTCGCTCTACGGCTCCGGCGCGTACGCGCCAAAGGCGTATCAGCGGCGGATAGCCGATCAGGTCAGGGAACTGGCGGCCGCTAGCGGAATCGGCAACGCCAGCCCCGCGCAGGCCCGCGGCGCCAGCCCCGCGCAGGCCCGCAAGGCCAGCCCCGCGCAGGCCCGCGGCGCCAGCCCCGCGCAGGCCCGCGGTGCCGGGCCGCGGCACCCGGCGTGCCGCCCGGGCGATCGCCTCGCGGACGGCCCGGCCGACCGGCCGCCTGCCGTTCAGCTGTCGCTGCTATGACCGCCTGCCAGCACCGGGAGGCCCGCGGCCTGCCACGCGCGGAAGCCGCCCGCCAGGTCGGTCGCGCCGCTGAGCCCGAGGTCCTGCAGGGCAGCTGCGGCAAGGCTCGATGTGTATCCCTCTGAGCACACCACGATGACCCGCAGGTCGTAACTGGCCTGCGGGAGCCTGGCGGCGGAGGCCGGATCGAGCCGCCATTCGAGCACGTTGCGCTCCACCAGCAAGGCGCCGGGTATCTCGCCCTCGGCGGCACGCTGCGCCTCGGGGCGGATGTCGACGAGCAATGCGCCGTCGCGGGCGGCGGCCGATGCCTGCAGCGGCTCCAGCCGGCGCAGCCGGGCGCGCGCCTCGGCGAGCAGCTGATCGACCGTCCGGCCGCCGGGGGGCGGGGCCGCGCTCACCAGTCCAGACCCGCTTGCGTGCTGGCAGCCGGGACAAGGCCGGCCGCGGTCAGCTCATACTGGCGCATCGCGGTGAGCGGCGGAGAATAAGCGTGCACGCTGACGGCCGGCCCGGCAGCCGCGTTCAAGACGTCGTGCACATGATGCGTGCCGAAGGCCCGGACGCTCCCCGCGGGGAGCGTCCTGCTGCGCGGCTGGCTCTGGCCGGGAGCCACGGTGCGCTCGGACAGCCGACCGCGCGCTACCGCGAACGCGCCCACTGCTTCACCGTGATCATGAAAACCAGTATGCTGTCCGGGCAGCCAGCTGAGCAGCCATATCTCATAGTCGTCCGCCAATTCCAGGCGGCAGTACCAGCGCTTTTCCGCACCGAAGCGGACCAGGTGGTTCCACGCCGCTGGCTGCGCGGCGAGACCGCCCGCCAGCTGCGCGAGGTGTTCCTGGCGCTGCGTGAGGTATTCCTGGCGCTGCGTGAGGTATTCCTCGTTCTGCGCTGTGCCCTGATAACCGACCGCCGTCAGTGTCATCCCAGATATCCAATCGACTTAATGGGAAATGGTTTCAGTGAACCTACCACGCCGGCCCGCGGCGCGGCGGGCCGGCTGGCTGTCCGGCCGGCACTATTCCCCGCAAGCGGAGCGCCCCCGCAGCAGAGCGCCCCGCTGCCGCACGTAAAGTTGCTGCCGTGGTAGCCCAGCACGATGACGCAGTCCAGCGCGTGCCGGACCGGCTGGTCGTCCGCACGGTCCGGATTCCCGAGCCTGGTGACCTGCTGGCCCGCCTGCCCGGACCGGCTGCATTGGCCTGGATCCGCCGCGGCGACGGGCTGGCCGGCTGGGGAGAGGCCGCCCGTATCACCATCCCAGCGGGCGTCGACAGGTTCACCGCAGGCGAGAAGTGGCTGCGTGAGCTTTTCGATAACGCCGAGGTCACCGACGAGCTGACCGTGCCGGGCTCCGGGCCGGTCGCCTTCGGCAGCTTCACCTTCGACCCGGCCTCCGACGGCTCCGTTTTGGTCGTGCCGCGCATGGTGGTGGGCCGCCGGTCCGGCCAGGCATGGCTCACCACCATCAGCGATGGCCGGGGCGGCACGGCGGTGGCACGGCCGGCGGTCGCTCCGGCGGTGGTCCGGTGGCATGACGGGAGCCTGAGCGCTCCGCAGTGGCAGCGCGCCGTGACCGCGGCGGTGACCAGGATCAGGGCCGGGGATCTCCGCAAGGTGGTACTGGCCAGGGACCTGTACGCGGCCGCGTCCGGCGACATCGACGTGCGCCTCCTCCTTGGCAGGCTGGCCGGGCGGTACCCGGACTGCTACACCTTCTCCTGCGCCGGGCTGGCGGGCGCCACTCCTGAGCTGCTGGTCCGGCGCGAGGGCCTGGCGGTGAGTTCCCTCGTCCTGGCCGGCACCACGCCGCGCGGCGCCACCGCCCGCGAGGACGATGCGCTCGGCGCTGCCCTGCTCGGCTCGGCGAAGGAAGTGGAGGAGCACGGGTATGCCGTCGCGGACGTGCGGGCCGTCCTCGGCCCGCGCTGCCGCGAGCTGGCGATAGACCCGCAGCCATCGCTGTTGCGGCTGGCGAACGTGCAGCATCTCGCGACCCGGGTGCACGGCATCCTCGCCACCAGAAGCAGCCGCTGGCTCCCGCACGGCCGGGGCGGCGCAGCCGACGAGCGGACAGCGCCCACCGCACTGGCGCTCGCCGCCGATCTGCATCCGACAGCGGCGGTCTGCGGCACGCCGGCCGGCCCGGCGATGGATCTGATCAGGGAACTCGAGGGGATGGACCGGGGCCGATACGCGGGCCCGGTCGGCTGGGCCGACGCCCAGGGGAACGGGGAATGGGGAATCGCGCTGCGCTGCGCGGAGCTTGACGGCCCGCGGGCCCGCCTGTTCGCCGGCTGCGGCATCGTCGCCGGCTCGGATCCGGCCGCCGAGCTCGCCGAGGCCCAGTCCAAGTTCTGGCCGGTACAGGACGCGCTGGAGGGCTAGCCGGATGCGCCGCGCTCGCGTGCCACCGACAGCGCAGACTCGCACGCCGCACTCAGGCGCCCGCGCAGCGCGGCGCCGGCCGCCCGGTCGGTGCGCACCTCGGCCACCCTCAGCCCCCGGCCGCTCAGCACGGCGCCGAGATCCTCGGGCCGCTCCAGCCGCGTATACGCAAGCCCGGCAGCCTGGGCGATACGTTCCAGATCCGTCCCATGCGGGGTGCCGAAGAGGCGCTCGAACTGCGCAGGGAAGGCTGCCTGTTCCAGCGTGGAGAAGATACCGCCGCCATCGTTGCCGACCACCAGCAGGCAGAGATCGGGGCGCGGCTCGTCTGGGCCGAGCATCAGGCCCGGCGAGTCGTGCAGGAAGGCCAGGTCGCCGAGGAGCGCGACGGCCGGGCCGCCGCCGGCGGACTGCCAGGCGAGGGCCGCGCCGATCGCCGATGACACCAGGCCGTCGATGCCGCTAGCCCCCCGGCTCGCCAGGATCCGCAGGCCAGCGCGCGCGGCCAGGTGCTGGTCCAGATCACGGACCGGCATGCTGGAGGCAGCCCACAGCAGACCGCCGTCCGGCAGTACCGCGGCCAGATCGCGGGCTAGCCTGGGCTCGCTAAATCCCGCGCCGGCATCCAGGATCGCGTCAGCGGCCTGCCTTGCCGCGGCGTCGGCCTGCTTCCAGGACATGAGCCAGGCGGCGGGCTCCCCGGGATCCGGGCCGCCGGTCAGCCGGACCGCCTGCGCCACGTCGGTGGCGGTCCTGGCCGGATCGGACCAGCGGCCCGGCCCCTGCGCGAGCACGATGTGCCGGGCCGGAGGAGCACCGGGCGCGCCCCGGAGGAACGCGAGCTGGCCGCGGGACAGGCCCGGCCGGCCGGCCGAGACGATGAGGTCCGGCCGGTGCGCCGCGGTGAATCCGGGTGCGTCGAGCAGGTAGCCGTAGGCGGACAGTGCATTCGGGCCCCGCCGGGCGCCCGATGATGGCTCGGCCAGCACCGGCCAGCCAGCTGTCTCCGCCATTTCGAGCAGCGGGGCGGCATCAAAGTCCCCATCACCGCAGACCACCACGCCCCGCTCGGCCCAGGCCACGCCGACAGCTGGCAGGCCAGCGGAAGCGCCGGCCAGCGGGCCGGCGCCTGCCGGGAACGGCGGCGGCAAGCCTGGCGACGGAGCGAGCCCCGGCCGCCGGGCGCTGAAGGCGGTCCACGGCGCCCCGCCGGGGCGGCCGCCGAGCGGCCCGGGCCAGCCGGCTGGCCCGGGCCCGTCCCCGGCACCGGGCACCAGCGGTTCCCGGAACGGCACATTGACGTGCACCGGGCCGGGAAACCCGCCCGCCGCCCCGGACGCCTGCGCCCAGGACCGGCAGGCCAGCGACCGCCAGTAGCCGGCCATCCCGGACCGGGCCTCAGGCACCCCGGCCTCGCAGAACCACCGCACCGCGCTCCCGTACAGCTTCAGCTGGTCGATCGTCTGGTTGGCGCCGGTGCCGCGCAGCTCGGGCGGCCGGTCCGCGGTCAGCACGAGCAGCGGTACCCCCGACTCGTCGGCCTCGATCACGGCGGCGTGGAACTGCGCGGTGGCCGTGCCCGACGTGCACAACAGCAGGGCCGGCCGGCGGCTCGCCTTGGCCAGGCCGAGCGCGAGGAACGCGGCACTGCGCTCGTCGATGCGCACGTGCAGCCGCACGTCCCCCGCGCGGGAGCGGTCGAAGAGCGCCAGCGCAAGCGGCGCGCTGCGCGAGCCGGGCGCCAGCACTGCCTCGCGCAGGCCGCACCTGACCAGCTCGTCGGTGAACACGGTGCCGAACGCGGTGGCCGGATTCACTGCCGGACCGGCCGCCCGGTGTCAAGGAACTCGGCCGCGGCCAGCATCCGCGCGACCCACGGCGCGGGATCGGCTTCCCACGCGGACAGCCGTTCTGGATCGGCGACAGCCGCCCGGACCGGCAAGGTCCCGGCTTCGGCGGTCAGCGGCGCTGCGGTCACGTCGCCGGTCAGCAGGCTCATCGTGGCCAGCCCGCAGTCGTAGGGCAGCTCAGGCAGGGCCGCGGCCAGTGCCACGCCCGCCGCGAGCCCGACCGAGGACTCGACAGCGCTGGAGACGACAGCCGGCAGCCCGCAGCCGCTGGCGACGCGCAGCGCCGTCCGTACCCCGCCGAGCGGCGCCGCCTTGAGCACCACGATGTCGGCGGCTCCGGCCGCCCGCACTGCCAGCGGGTCCGCCGCCCGGCGGATCGACTCGTCCGCGGCCAGCGGCACGTCCACGAGGCGGCGCAGCTCGGCAAGCTCAGCCAGGGTGGCGCACGGCTGCTCGGCGTACTCCAGGCCGAACGGGGCCAGCGCGCGCAGCATCACCGCCGCTTGCCGCACATCCCAGCCGCCGTTGGCATCGACCCGGATCCGCCCGGACGCCCCGAGCGCGTCCCGCACCGCCGCCACCCTGGCGACGTCATCATTGCCAGCCTGGCCGGCCTCAGCGACTTTCACCTTCGCCGTCCGGCAGCCAGCGGAAGCGGCAATCTCATGAGCGCGCTGCGGGCCCACGGCGGGCACGGTGACGTTGACGCCTATACAGTCGCGGACCGGTGCCGGCCAGCCGGCGATCGCCGCCTCGAGCGCGCAGGCCAGCCAGGGGGCGCATTCGCGCGGGCCGTACTCGGCGAACGGCGAGAACTCCCCCCAGCCCGCAGGCCCGCTGAGCAGCGCGCCCTCCCGCACGGTGAGGCCGCGGAAGCGCTCCCGCATCGGGATCGCGTACGCCCGCGCCGTCGGCAGCAGGGCGGCGAGCTGGTCACGCAGGTCCGCGCCGCTCGCGTAGCCGTTCTCCCCGGTCACGCCAGGCCGGCCAGGTCACGGCCGGCGCGGGAACCTCGCGAAGTCCGGCGGGCGCTTGCTGACATAAGCGTCACGGCCCTCCTGCGCCTCCTCGCTCATGTAGTACAGCAGCGTGGCATCGCCAGCGAACTGCTGCATCCCCGCGGCCCCGTCGGTGACGGCGTTCAGCGCGCCCTTGAGCATCCGGAGCGCGAGCGGCGATTTCGCCAGCAGCTCCCGCGCCCAGGTGATTGTCTCCGCCTCCAGCTGTGCCAGCGGTACCACGGCGTTGACCAGGCCCATCTCCAGGGCTTCCGATGCGCTGTACTGGCGGCACAAATACCAGATCTCCCGCGCCTTCTTCATGCCCACGGTGGAGGCGAGCAGCCAGGACCCGTAACCGGCATCGAACGAGCCGACCTTCGGGCCGGTCTGGCCGAAGACCGCGTTATCCGCCGCGATGGTCAGGTCGCAGCAGACATGCAGGACGTGCCCGCCGCCGATTGCGTAACCCGCCACCATGGCGATCACCGGCTTGGGGGTGCGGCGGATCTGCACCTGAAGGTCGAGCACGTTGAGCCGGCCCACGCCATGGCTGTCGACATAGCCGTCATCGCCGCGGATCCGCTGGTCGCCGCCGGAGCAGAACGCCTTGTCACCAGCGCCGGTGAGGATGATCACGCCGACCGACGGGTCGTCGCGCGCGGCGCTGAATGCGCTCGAGAGCTCGAACAAGGTGGTCGGCCTGAACGCATTCCTGACCTCGGGCCGGTTGATCGTGATCTTGGCGATACCCTCGGCCGTCTCATAGACGATGTCGCTGTAGTCGCCTCCGGCGGCCGGTCCCGATTCCTGCCAGTCGATCACTGTCATCCTCTCTGCCGACCGCCTCATCTGCCCGATTAACCTTACGACCGTGACATCCCGGCCTCTGCACGCGGTCCTGCTGCCGCCTGGCAGGTCAGGCGGCAGCGCGTTGCTTGAGCGCCTGGCCGCGGCCCTCGACGGCACCGGGCCTGCGATCCTGCCGCTGGACGGCGCCCTGCCGCCGGCCAGGCTCGCCGCCCTGCTCGATGCGTTCGGGCCGGCCGCCGTGGAGACCTTGGAGACGAAACGGAGCTCTTCCGGCAGCTGGCCCGGGCGGGCTGGACCCGGCGTCGGGCCGGACATTGCCGTCGTGGTCGCCACCTCGGGATCCACCGGCCAGCCGAAAGGCACGCAGCTGTCCGCGCCGGCGCTGCTGGCCTCGGCCCGCGCATCGCTGCGCCGGATCGGGGCGGCCCCCGGCCAGCGGTGGCTCGCCTGCCTGCCCGCCTTCCACGTCGCCGGCCTCCAGGTACTGATCCGCTCCCTGCTGGCCGGCGCTGAGCCGGTGTACTGCGGCCGGCTCGGTCCTGACGTCATCGCGGCCAGCGGCTGCACGTACATCTCTGTGGTCCCGACGCAGCTGCGCCGCCTGACCGAGGCTGGCGCCGACCTGTCGAAGCTGCGGGCCATCTTGCTCGGCGGCGCGGCGCCCCCGCCCGGCCTGGTGGCAGCGGCCACCGCGGCGGGGGGCCGGGTCATCACCACGTACGGGATGAGCGAGACGTGCGGCGGCTGCGTGTATGACGGTGTCCCGCTGGCGCAGGTCCGCCTCGATGTCGGCGCCGACGGCCGGATCCGGATTGCCGGGCCGGTGCTGTTCTCCGGCTACCGGCTGCGGCCCGACCTGACCGCCGAGGCGACCGACGGTCCCTGGTTCATCACCTCTGACCTCGGCTCGGTCAGCCCGGCCGGGCTGCTGACCGTCCGGGGCCGTGCCGATGACGTGATCACTACCGGCGGCGAGAAGGTGCTCGCCGCCGAGGTCGAAGCCGCGATCGGGACGCTTCCGGGCGTCAGGGAAGCCGCCGTCGTCGGAGTGCCGGACCCGGACTGGGGCGAGCAGGTCACCGCCATCGTGGTGGCGGCCGACCCGGCCGCGCCGCCCGACCTGGGGCTGATCCGCGCGCATGTGCGGAGCACCCTGGGCGGGCACGCCGCCCCGCGGGCGCTGCGGGTGATTGCCAGGATGCCGCTGCTGCCGTCCGGCAAGCCGGACCGGGCCGCGCTGCGTATCCTGGGATCCTGAGCTGGCGACGGGCACACGCCAGCGGCACGGGAACAATTAGCCGCGCTGAGCGTTACAAGATAATGCCCGCGCTGCACAATACCAAGGGCTGCGGGCCCCCGGCCACCGACAGCGCAGCCGAGTGCGCTGTCCAGAGCGCACGCCTGATATGCGCCCACGAAGGGAGGTGTCTCATGCCGAGAACAGCGACGGCGGTGTCGCGGAGACACCAGGACGAGGCAACCATGACCAGCGTGGACGAGCTGATCCAGCGCGGCCGCGGCCAGGGCCAGATATCCCTGCCCGAGCTGCGGGCCGCCTTCGAGGACGCCCGCATCCCGCCCGCAGAGGCTCGGTCTATCCTGCGCGAACTTACCGAGGCGGGCGTACAGCTCGGTAACGAGCAGCCTGATGCCGCCCAGCCGGGAAGCACCTCGCCGGCCGCCCCCGCCGTCGCGGCCTCCGCCGGCGCCGGGGTTGTCGAGGTTGTCGAGCTGGATGGCCTTGACGCGGCGACGGCCGAGGCCTCCGTGCTGACGGCCAGCGCGGCCACCGAGATGGCCGCCGAGGCGGACCTGGACGACCAGACGTCCGTGATGGGCGATTCGGTACATACCTACCTCAAGTCCATCGGGCGCACCAGCCTGCTCACCGCCGAGCAGGAGGTGGATCTCGCCAAGCGGATCGAAGCCGGGCTCTTCGCCGAGCACAAGCTGGAGACCGACAAGGGCCTGTCCAAGAGTTACCGCCGTGATCTTGAGGCGGTCGCCCAGGACGGCCGCCGGGCCAAGGCGCACATGCTGGAGGCGAACCTGCGGCTTGTGGTCTCGGTAGCCAAGAAGTACAGCGATCGCGGCCTGTCCCTGCTCGACGTCGTGCAGGAGGGCAACCTCGGCCTGATCAGGGCGGTCGAGAAGTTCGACTACACCAAGGGCTACAAGTTCTCCACCTACGCCATGTGGTGGATCCGGCAGGCGATCCAGCGCGGCTTCGCCGACTCGGCCAGGACCATCAGGCTGCCAGTGCACGTGCTGGAGATGCTCAGCAAGCTGAGCCGCGTGGAGCGGGACATGCACCAGCGGCTTGGCCGGGAGCCGACGCCCGAGGAGCTGGCCGTCGAGCTGGATCGCACGCCTGACCAGATCGAGGAGCTGCTGCGGACCAGCCGCCAGCCGATCAGCCTGGATTCCACCATCGGCGAGGACGGCGAGACCAGCATCGGGGACCTCATCGAGGACATCGATGCGCCCGAGGCCTCCGAGCTCGTGGACCGGCAGCTGATGGCCGATCAGCTACGGCACGCGC
>Ga0187871_10000720_pt1 | contig 30674 bp, 26 predicted proteins | sample June2016WEW_16_1_FD_132988 | JGI IMG/M metagenome (GOLD analysis project Ga0187871, IMG submission 132988) | Peatland microbial communities from SPRUCE experiment site at the Marcell Experimental Forest, Minnesota, USA - June2016WEW_16_10 | ecosystem: Environmental > Terrestrial > Soil >...
ACAATGAGCGCTCCCACAGGAGCAATAAGCGTTGTCACAATTTTTCCGCTTTCTTGATAAAAATAACCCTGCAGGATCGTTTTGATACCATCGATATGGAAATATGCAAAGAACGTGCCACAGAAACAATCATCGTGCGATTGCACAAAACAGCGGGTTATTAAAGAGGACATGATTAGGTGTATAAAAACCTTTCAGATTATGGTGGAACCATACACAACGGGACAAAACCATGCATAACCGGTTTCATATTCTCCAGGTACGTGGGAAAACTTCCCTATGGTAGGTTTCTATTACGCAAATATTCAAATGCGGAATCTGTTTAAATGGATAAACATGCTCTACGTAACAACTAATTGCAAAGATATGTTCGATTACCATTTTAATTACCTTTTATAGACAGGCTATTTTCAGTTTCTGATGATTGCCCGGATCAATTTGACACTGGTAGTCATATGTTAATGTTCATTTGATCAATTCTGAAAAGTAAAAGTTCACTGGGAACTTCAAGAAATTCCGTTCATGTTTCGGTAAGCCTGTGCTTTTAACGTATTTTTTCTAAAGGACCAATGGAAGAACACTTTAATGTGGAGCGCTCATGCTTTTCCGTCCTTGCATCGACCTGCACGACGGTAAAGTCAAGCAGATCGTCGGAAGCACGCTGACCGATAACGTGGCAATCGCCCTAGTCACGAATTTCGAGACCGACCGGCCGTCATCCTACTATGCAGCGCTTTATCGTGACGATGGTCTGCGCGGCGGGCATGTGATCATGCTCGGGCCCGGCAATGAAGCTGCGGCTCGTGAGGCGCTTGCGGCGTATCCAGGCGGCCTGCAGGTCGGCGGCGGGATCATGGCCGAATCCGCAGCCTCGTTTATCGATGCGGGGGCGTCACATGTCATCGTTACTTCATACGTATTTTCGGAGGGAATAATTCAATGGGAGCGGCTCGGTCTTCTCGAAAAAACCGTGGGTAGAGGAAGACTCGTTCTTGACCTGAGCTGCCGTAAGAGTGAAAATAACTACATTGTAGCCTGCGACCGGTGGCAAACGCCGACCAGCGTGACACTCACGAAGAAAATAATGGAAGATCTCGCCGCCCACTGCGATGAATTCCTTGTGCATGCGGTGGAAGTGGAGGGAAAACGGCAGGGGGTCGATGAGGAGTTTGTGCGGTTGCTCGCGGCTTGGTCGCCGATTACGGTCACCTACGCCGGCGGTGTCAGATCCCTTCCCGACCTCGAAGTTGTCCGGCGTGCAGGACGGGGAAAGGTCGATGTTACGGTCGGAAGCGCGCTCGACATCTTCGGCGGTACGCTTTCCTACCGAGAAGTGGTAGAGTGGGGAAAGATAAACCAATAGTAAAATCCGAGTGTTCTGGCCTTGTCGTCGCGATGCTCTTACGGGGACATCAGTATACAGGTTACATTTTCAAACAGTGTAACCTTTTCATTCTATGTTCCGCTATAAACAAGCCGAAGCAGAATATTATCGACATTATGCAAACCGATATAGCTGAAATGATGGCTCCATTACGGAATGAATGTGCTTCCAGGTAAAACTCCACGTGATGCCGCCCTGCCGGAAGCAGCAGGGTCCGAAAAACATAATCTCCCCGATAAACCAACGTTTCCTGGCCATCAATCCGCGATTTCCAGCCCGGATAAAACAAATCCGTCAATACCAGCCAACCAGGGCCATCCGCTTCCATGGAAATATGTTGATCATTATAAGATGAAATTCTAGGAATGGATCGAATGCCGGTCACTATTCGGGTTTGCGGCACCGATTCCAGAAAAACTCCGGCCCGGGGATCGAAGCCCGTCGAATGCAATGAATCAAGCAACGATTCAGGATCAGGTATAATTATCGCTTTGGGAACGACGAAGGCACGCGGCATCATAGAATCATTTCTGTAAAGAAAAAATGAGTCAAACGGTTCCTGAGTTAATCCGGGGATACTGAGGCGCGTGGTACTGGTAACATACCGGACATTGCATAGGTTTAAAACCGGGAATCCGTTTCTTACGGCGGTTTCCGTAACAGGCGGAGTGCCGAAAGCCAGATTAACACTTCCCAATGATCCTAAAAGTTTGAAATACCGATATGATCCCAGAGCGGAATATGCGCCGACCTGAGCAACGTTATAAAGCATGTTGTAATTAGGATCCAGGCGGTCGTACGAATCATAGTACACGTGTATTAAATCTTCTTGTGAGCGCATAGTGTAAATTCGGAAAAGCCCGTTCTGTTTTGAACAATAATTCGCCAGTTGCGGCGGCTTGAAATTATTCATATTCGGACGGTTATGCAGGATACTCCAGAATTCCGTAATATTTATCAATGAAAGCGCCATGAGCGCAGTGCTTATCAGGGGATGCAATCGCGGTCGCCGCAACCCAGCGGCAAGAAATACAATAGCGACGCAGGCCAGTAAAATTGCGATAAGATAGCTGCTGTTTACTGGATTCAACGCGGCGGCAATATCTGCAACCATTCTATTAATCTTTGCCGAATAGTAGTCAATATGTTGCATCTTATAGGGGTGGTTTATCATTAAAGATTGCGCTTGCCTTAGGGCCATTTTTGCAATCGTATTTTTTTCACAACGGAAAACAAGGATGCCCCCAGCGCAAATACCAAGCGAAACGCCGAGAGTTCCGGAAAGTCTTACAATCATTCTGCGAATTTCCACAGAACTACCTTGGACGGCTGCGTGAAACCGGTTAAATCCTACCGCACTGAGAACGGCAAGGCCAAAATATGACCAGTAAAAAAAACGGTACGGATTATGGAAAAAGTTAAAACCCGGCAATGCAGAGATGATCTTATAAAGCGGATTATATTTTCCGGACGCCATCAACCAGCCGGCGATTATCAATCCGATAAAAAACAGGGTGCGTTTATGCATTCTCTTCTCAAAACAGACTAGGACCATAGACAATGGGATAAACCCCATGAAAACATTTACTCCGGTAAGCCCATATGCGCAAAGACGCTCTGCCCAATCGGGAATCAGGAGACCGACTAGTCCGGTTGGGGGCATTGATCCAAATGTAGCGAAGGCGTAATCGATCCCACCTGAACGTACGGATAATCCGGACATTTCAAGCGTAGGAATAATTTGAATTGCGGCAACTCCCATGCTGAGTACCGCCGCAATAGCCCACCCCCCCAAGACCGGAATATAAGCTTTCCAACGGTTACGATTTCTCAAAATAAGCAGAAAGACTAAATAAGCCGAAGCAGCGAAAATGCCGTAGAAAGTGGTTTGGGGAAAACCTCCTAACCAGCCCATTCCCATTATGAAACAGGTTATTGCCACAGTACGCCAGTCAAAATTTGAAGAAAAACGATTGGCGAGAAAAAACCATAAAGGCCACCACGTCATTCCATTGAGCGCCGGAGACTGCATACTGGCGGGAATTGGTCCGGAAAATACCCAGATCCACCCTCCTACTACTGCCGGCCACCTGTCGAGGCCAATATGGCAAAGAAATACATACATAAATATTGCGGTGAGCAATACCTGAAAAACTACACAGCAATGCTCCGCTAAAACCACGGGTAAAACCAAGTTTGCGAGCAGATGCAGAGGATAACAAAGCGCTGCCTGCCCATCAGCAAGCAGCGGGAAGCCACACTGAATAAGGTTCGTCCATAGTGGCACCATACCATGCAGCCATTGATTCATTCCGATTTTTATCAACGGATAGAAATAAAAAGGCATATCTTGTCCGGTGAAACTTTGACTTCCCGACAATAGTACCGGCAGCGCCCACATAATAATTGGCGCACAGAGGATAGAAACAGGGCCCACATGGCGATTTTGCAACCTTGTAGGAATACTCATTCGGTGCATTCCTTTCCCCGCCTAATGTATGATAAAAAGTATGTTAATGGGTTCAATGTTACCATTACCAATTCTGTGTAAAACGTGTCGTAAAAAATCCATTCACGATCATTCATATGAATATTATTTTACGGAAAATTCAAAATAATATTTGGACCTATTGAGCAGTTTGAAAAACTTTCTCAAATTCAAGTTTGTTTCGCACATTAATATTAATAATGTATGCCCTTGAAAAGTTGCTGGTATTCACCGAAAGCGAACATGGCGGTGAAGCTTTGACCCGAGTGGGGAAACCGTGAAGCGGTTCCCTCACCTTAAATGTTATATTGCACGATGTAATCGTCAAATTTTCATCAGTGCCAATTTTATCTCCCTCAACCGGCTTTTGCCGTTAGCCGAATGAATAACGAACATAGTATATTCTAAAAAGATTAAGATGAGGGCCAGAATATGGTTTCACTCGAGTTTCCTTCCACATTACACCCTGAGAAGTACTAGTCACTTCATGGCGACATCAATGAAACTCTTCCCCTTCATCAGCGAAGGAGAAGATGTCTTCGTGTTGTACTGCGACAAATTTGCACCGGAATCCTGCCGGGAATTCCTGAGAGTGAGGGCCCTGTGAGAGGTTGTATTGCACTTGAAGACGGGACCGTTTTTCAAGGCAGGTCCTTCGGCGCGGCTGGCGAAGCGGTCGGCGAAGCAGTATTCAATACGAGCATGACCGGCTATCAGGAAGTGCTCACAGACCCTTCCTACGCCTCTCAGATCGTGACCATGACCTATCCGCTCATCGGCAACTACGGCGTGAACGAGCACGACGTGGAGTCGGCGCGCGTTCAGGTATCGGGCTTCGTGGTGAAAGAAGCGTGTCGCTATCCGTCGAATTTTACCTCAAAGAAGACGCTCGCTCAGTACCTGATCGAGAACCATATTGTGGGAGTGGAAGGGATCGACACTCGGATGCTCACCAAGCATCTGCGGGTGCGGGGTGCGATGAAGGCGGTCATATGGGCGGGAGAGAGTGCGCCCAAACGAGACGACCTTGTAGATAAGGCGCGTGTTTGGAGTGGGCTCGTAGGGCTCGATCTCACAACTGCCGTTACCTGCCCAAAACCGTGGGAATGGAACTCAACGCGAGGTAAAGGCGGCACCGATTTCAAGTATCATGTTGCAGCGTTCGACTTCGGCATAAAATTCAATATTCTCCGAATCCTCGAGACTATGGGTTGCCGCGTGACCGTCGTGCCATCGCATATCAGCGCAGACGAGGTGCTCGCGCTCAATCCAGACGGTATTTTTCTTTCGAATGGTCCAGGCGATCCGGCGGCAGTGACTCCCGGAATCCAGACCATTCAAAGTCTCATCGGTAAAAGGCCGATTTTCGGCATCTGTCTCGGTCATCAGCTTCTGGCGCTCGCCCTTGGCGGCACCACTTATAAGCTTAAGTTCGGTCATCGCGGGACCAACCATCCTGTGCGGAACGAAAAAAACGGCCACATTGCGATCACCTCACAGAATCATGGGTTCTGCGTGAATATTGACAGTCTGAAAAAAACCGGAGCCGAACTGACCCACCGTAATTTGAACGACAATACCTGCGAGGGGCTGACCGACGATAAACACCGACTGTTCTGCGTCCAGTACCATCCCGAAGCGTCACCTGGTCCGCACGACAGCGGTTATTTGTTTGAGCAATTTGTTGCAATGATGGAAAAAGGGTGAAAGAAAAACTGTTTATGCAGAGAGATGGAAAAAGCAAGAGCGGAAAGGATGTCGTTCCGCATTTATGTTTTCCTCATTTACGTATATCAAATGTTTCTTTTTCGCCGATATAGTTTTTCCTTCGTGCATACGCTCATTTCAAGGCTTTTGACATGCCAAAACGAACCGACATAAAAAAAATACTGATTATCGGCAGCGGGCCCATCGTCATAGGGCAGGCGTGCGAATTCGACTATTCCGGGACCCAGGCGTGCAAGGCGCTTCGCGAGGAGGGATTCGAGGTTATCCTCGTCAACTCCAACCCGGCCACCATCATGACCGACCCGGATACCGCCGATCGCACCTACATCGAGCCGATCACCCCTGAGATCGTTACCAAGATCATCGAACGCGAACAGCCGGATGCCATCCTTCCTACCATGGGCGGCCAAACCGGTCTCAACACGGCCATGGAGCTCGCAGAGAATGGCGTGCTTGCACGATATAATGTGCAACTCATCGGCGCAAACGAGCAGGCGATCAAGCGGGCCGAGGATCGCCATGAATTCAAGAAAGCGATGCTCTCCATCGGCATGGACCTACCGAAAAGTTCCTTTGCCTATAATATGGATGAGGCATGGGAGATCGCCCGGAAGATCGGTTTCCCCCTCATCATCCGACCGAGTTTCACCCTCGGCGGCACAGGGGGCGGCATTGTATACGATGAGAGCGACTTTAACCGGGCCGCACAGTACGGGCTACACTGCAGCCGGATCAACGAAATCCTCATCGAGGAATCGGTGATTGGCTGGAAGGAGTACGAGCTTGAAATCATGCGCGACCGTAAGGACAACGTGGTGATTATCTGCTCCATCGAGAACCTCGATCCCATGGGGATCCACACGGGAGACAGCATTACGGTTGCACCCGCGCAGACTCTTTCGGATCGGCAGTACCAGATCATGCGCGATGCGTCCATCGCCATTATCAGGGAGATCGGCGTGGAAACCGGCGGATCGAACATCCAGTTCGCCATCCATCCGGACACTGGCCGCATGGTAGTAATCGAGATGAATCCGCGCGTCAGCCGCAGCTCAGCCTTGGCGAGCAAAGCGACCGGTTTTCCTATTGCAAAGTTTGCCGCAAAACTCGCGGTCGGCTACACGCTTGACGAGATTCGCAACGACATCACCCGCGAAACGCCGGCATCATTCGAACCAACCATTGATTACTGCGTGGTCAAGATTCCACGATTCACCTTTGAAAAATTCCCTGAAGCCGATTCGACTCTCGGCATCCAGATGAAATCGGTGGGCGAAACCATGGCGATCGGCCGCACTTTCAAGGAAGCGCTGCAGAAGGGGCTGCGCGGGCTCGAAATCAAGCGCAAAGGCTTTGAGAGCGTGATCATGCCGCAACGGACCGACGATGAGATTCTCACGGCGCTCGCGACGCCGAAGGCCGACCGGCTATTCCTGATTCGGCAAGCGCTTGATCGGAATATCAGCGTCGAAGCAATCTGTCGCTCGTCAATGATCGATCCCTGGTTCATCAATAATATGAAAGATATCGTCGATTTCGAAAGAACCATAACGACGAAAGTGCTGAAAAAAAACGCGGATGAGCTGAAGGCTTTCTTCAAACAGGCGAAGGGCATGGGCTTTTCCGACGCCCAGCTTGCGACTCTGCTGAAAACTGACGAGCTATCGATCCGCAACCTGCGCAAGAAGATCGGGGTAATCCCCACCTATAAGCTGGTCGACACCTGCGCCGCGGAGTTCGAAGCCTACACGCCCTACTACTACTCCACCTATGAAGAAGAGGACGAGAGCGCCCCTTCGAACCGAAGGAAAATTATTATTCTTGGCGGCGGGCCGAACCGGATTGGCCAGGGAATCGAGTTCGACTACTGCTGCTGCCAAGCCTCTTATGCGCTCGAAGAGATGGGGTTAGAGTCGATCATGGTCAACTCCAACCCGGAGACCGTGAGTACCGACTATGATACCTCGGACAAGCTCTATTTCGAACCGCTGACCTTTGAAGACGTTATGAACATTATCGACTGCGAGAAACCATCTGGCGTAATCGTCCAGTTCGGCGGCCAGACGCCTCTCAACTTGGCTGAACGGCTCGAAGCCGCCGGCGCGCCGATCATCGGTACAAGCGTTGCCTCAATCCGGCGTGCGGAAGACCGTGACGAGTTCGCGACTATGATCCGAAAGCTCGGACTCAATCAGCCGCCCAACGGCATGGCCTGCTCCACCGAAGAGGCGCTCAAGGTTGCCCACGAGCTCGGCTACCCGGTCCTCATCCGGCCATCGTTTGTCCTTGGAGGCCGCGCGATGCGGATTGTGTATGACGACGAGGAGCTGCAGAGTTTCATTGACGAGGCATGGGCCGAAGCCGATTACCGACCGGTGCTGGTCGATAAATTCATTGCCGACGCAATCGAGGTCGATGTGGACGCCATCTCCGACGGTTCGCAGATAATGATTTGCGGCATCATGGAACATATCGAAGAGGCGGGCATCCATTCAGGAGACAGCGCCTGCGTGCTGCCGCCCCACACCCTCTCGGGGGATCTTGTGGCGGAGATCCGCCGCGTAACGCTCGAAATAGCGCGTGAACTCGGCGTGATCGGACTGCTCAACATCCAGTTTGCCATTAAAGAAGAGACTATCTACGTCCTTGAGGTAAACCCCCGTGCATCGAGAACCGTCCCGTTTGTGAGTAAAGCCATGGGCACGCCGTGGGCAAAGATCGCGGCAAAGGTCATGGCAGGACGCACTCTCGCTACGCTCGAAGAGGCGATTGAGCGTCAGATTGATTACTTTGCTGTCAAGGAGTCGGTGCTGCCCTTCGCTAAATTTCCGGGCGCGGACATCATCCTCGGACCGGAGATGAAATCAACGGGCGAAGTCATGGGACTCGATAAGGACTTCGGCCTTGCCTTTGCAAAATCGCAGGAGGCGGCCGGCAACAATCTGCCGCGTGACGGCGCAGTCTTTATCAGTGTGCGAAATAGCATGCGACGCAACATCATTTTCATGGCTAAGATCATCGCTGCCATGGGTTTTCGCATCTACGCCTCGGAAGGCACGTGGCGCGTCCTGAGTTCAAACAACATCAATGTCAAAATGGTACAGAAGATCGGCGAAGGGAAACCGGATATTATCGATCTTATCAAAGGCGGCGAGATTGACATGATCATTAACGTGCCCTCGGATAAGAAATCAAAAATCGATTCCAAGCCGATTCGCAGCGCCGCGGTAACCAACGGCGTTACCTATATCACCACCCTCGAAGGCGCTCAGGCGGCGCTCTCCGGTATGGACTCACTCGAACGAATCGGCTTTTCAGTTAAAACTATTCAGGAGTATTGCAACTCCGGCAGCATTCCCCAAGTTAACCTGCGCAGAGACGTGGAGTGGCGACGGAAGATGTGGGGATGAAGGGGGAAAAGACGTTTCTGAGCCTTATTGTTGATGTTCTGTAGGAGCCAATCCCAGATGGGTGCTTGAGTGTTGATATTATCTCACGACAATTCCCCTATCCCATTATTAGGGAGAAGCGTAGAGAAGTACGATATTTTTCGAAGATCGATCAATTGAACGGTGGTTATTTTTATGCATCAATTTGTTTGTTTGTCCTTTTTGTTTTCTCGTTTTTCCCACATATATGTCGTTGCTTTTATGCATACTCGCATACACGCTTTCCCGTTCAGGGGAGATTTCTAAACTATGGCAAAATTCATCTTCGTCACCGGCGGCGTGGTTTCGTCCCTTGGAAAGGGAATAACGGCGGCATCGATCGGACTTCTGCTTAAATCGCGGGGACTCAGCGTTATCCATCAAAAATTCGACCCTTATCTGAACGTTGATCCCGGCACTATGAACCCGTATCAACACGGAGAGGTCTACATTACCGACGACGGTGCGGAAACCGATCTTGATCTGGGCCATTATGAGCGGTTCACCGGCGCAAAGACCAACCGAAACTGCAACTTTACTTCGGGCCGTATTTACGATTCTATTATCAAGAAGGAGCGCCGTGGCGACTATCTCGGCAGTACGGTGCAAGTCGTGCCTCACGTGACTGCCGAGATCTGCGACTCGATCCGGTCAGTCGTTACACCAGAGGTTGATGTGGTGATTTGCGAAATTGGCGGAACGGTAGGCGACATCGAGAGCCTCCCCTTTCTCGAAGCGCTTCGGCTTTTCAGGGCAGCGGAAGGGCGTACCAACTGTTTCTTCATCCATGTGACCCTCGTGCCCTACCTGCATAAGGCTGGTGAGGTGAAAACCAAACCCACGCAACACTCGGTTGGTAGGCTTCGCGAGATCGGCATCATCCCGGATATGATCGTTTGCCGGACCGAAGTGCATCTCGACAAAGAGGTGCGGGAGAAAATTTCGCTCTTCTGCAATGTTGATGAGGAGGCGGTAGTCGAGGCGATCGATGTGGAAAATACCATCTATGAACTCCCTCTCGAATTTGCATCGCAGGATATCGATACCTTGATCATTGATGCACTCGGACTCCGCGCCGGTCGGCGGAACCTGCGGGCGTGGCGAGAGTATGTTGATCGCATCATAAACGCGGAGGACCACGTGGAAATCGCCATCGTCGGCAAATACTGCGAGCTGCTCGATGCGTATAAATCCATTCGCGAGTCGCTCCATCACGGCGGCGCAGCCGTCGGGGCGCGCGTGTTAATACGCTCGGTCTCCTCGGAAGAGATTGAAGCAAAGGGAGCGAAGGCGATTCTTGCAGGAATAGGCGGCATTCTGGTGCCCGGTGGCTTCGGCGGCCGGGGCGTGGAGGGCAAGATACTTGCTGTCAAGTACGCCCGCGAAAATAAAATTCCCTACTTCGGCATCTGTTACGGCATGCACATGGCGGTCATCGAAATAGCGCGAAATGTCTTGAAGCTTCCCGATGCCGACACCACTGAAAACAATCCGAATTCGAAAAATCCGGTCATCCACCTCATGGATGAGCAGAAAAAGGTCATGAACCTCGGCGGCACCATGCGGCTGGGCGCCTTTCCCTGCGACCTTGTCAAGGGCTCCCTCGTTAGGAAGACGTACGGTAAAGATCAGATCAGCGAACGCCACCGCCATCGCTACGAATTCAATAACGACTATAGGAAGCTGTTCGAGAAAGCAGGCATGATGCTCTCCGGCATTTCTCCCAACGGCATGCTGGTGGAAATTGTTGAACTCAAGCATCACCCCTGGTTCGTAGGAGTGCAGTTCCATCCGGAGTTCAAGTCACGGCCCATTGATCCACATCCATTGTTCCGGGATTTCGTAGCGGCAAGCCTGAAGAATACAAAGGTAGCATAAAAAATAAATATGTATAGCTATGTCTGCGTATAGACCTATAGGGATGAAAAAAAGCAGCAGCGGAAGGGGAACCTTATATATGATTTGTTTTATAGCTTTATGCAGTATATTTTGCGATAATAAATTGAATTTGAAGATTATTGCATGGTTGCCGGAGTAGGAAGAAAGGTAAGGGATTGTACTACTACTATGATTCTTTCTGATATGCATGAAGAGTGCGGCATCTTTGGGATCTATAACCACCCCAACGCCGCTGAAATTACTTATCTTGGCCTCTATGCGCTTCAGCACCGAGGCCAGGAGTCTTGCGGTATCGCAGTGAGCGATTCCAAGACCATCATTCAGCACAAGGGAATGGGGCTCGTGCGGCAGGTCTTCGGTTCTGAAGACACCCTCTCGAAATTGCCGGGCATCCATGCAGTTGGCCACAACCGCTACTCCACCACCGGATCCTCCACGCTCGTCAATGCCCAGCCGATCTTGATCAAGTTCAAGGCCGGCCAGATCGCCGGTGCGCACAACGGTAACCTGACCAATGCCATGCCGCTCAAGCGCCAGATGGAAAAGGACGGCTCTATCTTCATGTCCACGACCGACACCGAAGTGATCATGCACCTCATCGCCCATTCCAAGCGGCCGACAATCGACGCCATGATCCTTGAAGCGCTTTCGCTCATTCAGGGGGCCTATTCGATGTTGTTTCTAACTCCGGGTGCGCTTTATGGCGCGCGCGACCCGCGCGGTGTTCGGCCGCTTGTCCTCGGTAAAATCGGCGACACGTGGCTTCTCTCCTCCGAAACCTGCGCGTTCGATTTGGTGGGAGCTGCATTCGTACGCGAGATCGAACCTGGGGAGATGGTCCGGATCGATGAATCGGGACTCACGAGTGTTACAATACCGCTTTTTGAGAACGTAAAGAACCACGCTCACTGCATCTTCGAATACATCTACTTTTCACGCCCCGACAGTTTCGCTTTCGGCCACAATGTTGATAAAATCCGCCGCAAATTCGGCCACCAGCTTGCAATTCAGCACCCGGCCCCGGGCGCGGACAAAGTGATCGGCATCCCAGACTCGGCCACCACTGCGGCGCTCGGCTTTGCCGAAGAGTCCGGGATCGGGTACGACATCGGGCTCATCCGCAATCATTACGTAGGACGCACATTTATCCACCCGCTGCAATCAGCACGAGACCTCAATGTTCGCATCAAATTCAATCCGGTGAAGGGAGTTCTAAAAGGAAAGAAAATTGTTCTTGTCGACGACTCCATTGTCCGGGGAACGACGCTGAAAAAACTCGTCAGCCTCATCAAAACCGCGAAGCCCGAAGAGATCCATCTGCGCATTTCCTCTCCGCCGATCCTGTGCCCCTGCTTTTACGGCATCGACATGCCGACCAAAGAGGAGCTCATCGCCTCATCGCAAAGTGTCGAAGACATCCGTGCCTACCTCGGCGCGGACTCCCTCGGCTATCTCTCGATCAACTCCATGCTCTCGGTGTTCAAACCGGAAGAACGTGCAAACTTCTGCACCGCATGCTTTACGGGGAAGTATTTTACGGAACAGATGAACTGATAGTGAAGAGCCATAGTACCAGTCCAATTTTTTAAAGACTATTTTTCTGATCCTTTTTATCATCCTCAAAGAGATCAAGGAAACGGTCTTCATAAAGTTCGAACAGATTCCACCGATCAAGCTCTTTTTTAAGTTCCGAGGCACGGGTCCGGTCGCGACGCGCATCCAGGAAAAGCCGTTCGATTTTTTCCATTACATAGTGAGGCACCTTCTCCTCCTCGATCGCGGCAATTTCCTCATCATCCTCCTTGTTAACAGAGGGGAAAAATTCCCGGATGCGTTCCTCAATCATGGCAAACTGCTGGTCGGTCTCATCGACGCTTTCTTCGAGTTCGCCGGTATCCACGGTGAAACTGTTGAGCCGCGAAATTGTCCGTATCAATTCAAGCGATGCCTTGGGATAGGAAAAATTCATCGCATAACTCGGGATGGTGCTGAGCAGACAGCCCGCTTCGATATTGCGCGCGGATGCCTCTCCCAGCAGCAACCCGTTCAAACCGGCGATAAACCCATCGGGCATGGGCACCACTTCTAAATCTTTGATTCGCGTGAGCATCGTTTCGCCGTTGCACGTGATGAGCACCTGTGAGGGATTACGATAGGACATCGACTGAGCAAATGCTGCAAAGGTAAAAATCTGCTTTACTTCAAAGCGGCTGATGACGTCGAGAAACAGTTTGATGAGCACCAAGCCGTCACGTCCGCCGACCTGCGCGTCACTCTCGAAGATGATGCAATCGGGATTGTATGTATAATAGAAGCGGCTCGTAGGAAGATCGGGAAACTGGGCAATACCGCCCTTCACCATGATCGAATCAGGGAAAAAAAACGGCCGCATATCGATATCCGCAAAGGGTCGGCCCTCCATTTTCCGACGAAGGAAATCAATAGTAATAAGCCCCACATTTCCCATGCCGGGCCATGCAGCAAGGACAAGCGGAGGCTTCGGAAACGATACATTCTCAAAAAATTTCATCATTCCCCTTTTGATCTTCCGGCGATGGTCTGTTTTGTGCGTACAAGTTAATGCAAAATATATGCCGGCAGTGCCAATCGCGCAAGTGGTTACTGTCACTTTGTATGTATTTTTATTGAATGAATTTTCAGGGTACTTCGCTTTATCTATCGCCGTTGGCAGGAATCAGCGAAACAATATTCCGAAGTCTGGCCAAAAAATTCGGGGCCGATACGGTCGTCAGCGAAATGGTAAGCGCGGAAGGATTGTTACGGGGCGGCAAGCAGACTTTACGGCTTTGTGCTTTTGATGAATCCGAGCGACCCATCGGGATTCAACTCTTCGGAGCCGATCCCACAAGACTTGCCGCCGCCGCTTCAATGGTGGAATCGATGTTCATGCCGGATTTCATCAACCTCAATGCCGGTTGTCCTGTCCCAAAAGTCGTTTCACGGAATGGCGGCGCCGCTCTCCTGAAGGACCCGAAACTCTTCGAAGCGATCGTCTCAGCCATGGCTGCGGCAACCGCCATCCCGCTCACCGTCAAAATCCGTTCTGCATGGAACACCGGAGAGTGGATCGACGAAGAGTACGCCCGCATTGCTGAAGGAAGCGGCGCACGTGCTATCATGGTTCATGCACGTTCTAAGAGCATGCGCTACTCGGGCGAGGCGATCCTCGAACGGATACATCTGGTAAAAAATGCTACATCGATCCCCGTCATCGGCAACGGCGATATCCGGACCGCCGACGATGCGCTTTGCATGCTACGCGAAACCGGGTGTGACGGCCTCATGATCGGCCGGGGCGCGGTGGGTAATCCCTGGCTCTTCGGCCAGATCAAAGCGGCGCTGAAGGGCGACCCCGTTCAGCTCCCCTCATCTGCTGAGCGAGGAAGAGAGCTTCTGGTTCACATCGCACGCTTCCGCGAAATGTACGGCGAACATTTTGCGACAAAAGAAATGCGCAAGCACACGGCGTGGTTCCTCAAGGGATCGCCGCATGCCGCAATTTTTCGCGACCGGATATTCAGAGCAAAGGGAACTGGGGAGCTGAAAGAGATTGCGGAGGAAGCGTTCGGGATTTCCTGAATAATTCATGTCGCATTTTTCAATTTTCTTTGTGAGAGACTCGCTTCGCGGTTCTCTGTGGCAAAAGCCTCCCCGTCCCTGAAAACGCTGGATGGAGCGTCTTGTGCTCACCCTCTCCCGTGAAAGCGCTCGCGATGCCCGCGTTCGGCAAGCGATCGTATTCTCGCAACGTTAACATGTGGTATTTTTGTGATCCGCCCTCGTATTTGATGCCAATCACCATCAAGTGGATAATCCCCCTCAAGGTTTTTCCCTTTGAATTATGTGCCAATAACTTATTTTTACATGGATAAGAATTAATTTGCCTAACCGGTAACAAAACGCATGGGAGAGAAAGATATATGTCGAAATTTGCAATTGCATTCGTTGTCCCCGCAAAAAATAGTCCGATCATCCGCCATCGCGTGATCGATGGGGACACGAGGGAAGCTGCACTGCGACGTTTTTTCGATGAAGAGTTAAAAGAGTTTTATTCCGAGGACGATCAGGGTTTTTTTTATTTCAAAGAGGATTTTTTTGACGAGAGAGTCCAATCCGGCAGTATTATTGAAGTTTGAAACCGCCTGAAACCTTTCTTTGCATCTTTGTAAGGCTCAAAGCGATGTGATCAGATGAAACGTACCACCGCTACCTGCCTTCTATGGGACGCAATAATCATCGTTATTTTTTATTCCGGGCAACTGGCTCGGCTTTCGACTCGAACCCTTTAACTTCATCGATAAAATCGCTGACGTCCTTGAATTTGCGATATACCGACGCAAACCGGACATAGGCGACCTCATCGAGTTCGTAGAGCTCCGTCATCACCATTTTCCCGATGGCGGCGCTGGGAACCTCCATCTTTCCAAGCTTATCGAGCTTACGCTCGATTTTTTCCACGATGCTCTCTATTTTTTTAATACTGATGGGACGTTTTTTACAGGCGGCGGTGATTCCCTGCATAAGCTTCTGACGGTCGTAGGGCTCGCGACGTTTATCATTTTTAATGATGGTAAGCGATACATTTTCGATGTATTCATAGGTAGTAAAGCGTTCGCTGCAATGCAGGCATTGTCGCCTCCTCCTCACCGCTTCGCCATCTTTACTGGAACGTGAATCGATTACACGATCTTTTTCAGAACCGCAAAATGGGCACCGCATCGGTCTCTCCTTGACATAATGCTGTTGATAATCCACATGCGACCACAAGGGGTGGTGGCAATTTGAATATACTACAAGAGAAGCAGGCTCTAAAATGATGCCGAGAGAGAGAGGTCTATTGACTGCGGTGAAATACTGACCTGAGGTTTAATCCTGAGATTACGGGTGTAGGCGCGCACATCGATGAACGCGAGGGCGCGATTGATTACCATGGCGCCGAGCATGAAGTCTCCGACTACTTGAAACTTGTGCGATGAGGAAAGAAGCGAGTTGAAGCGATCCTGCGATGATTGGTCATCCCATTGCCATACTTGATTAGGGGAAGTTATTTCCAGGTTGGGTGTGCGGTTGAGGTTCATAGTCGTATTATACGCCTGGGTATTCCAGAACGATCCCACCGCATTCCAGTAAGCGGTATTGGAAGCCGGCGCCTGAGCACCCGAGTGGAGCCAGGCGTATCCTTCCGCATCTTCGGTTAATTTCTGTGAGTAATTCATGCAGAAGAAAAAACCGAATATCGCCGCGACATCAACCGAGATATAAGCGAGAGCCGATTGGTCTCGTCCGAGGTATTCGTGCCCACTACCCGGAAGAATAAGTGATGCCGCCATGGCAAGCGCTGCCGATTTCTGAGGCTCCTGCGTATGGGCGAAAAGATCGACACTGTCAGTTGCAACAGGCGTTTCCGTTACCGGTTCGGCTTGGAGATCATGCCGCAGCAGCAGACCGCAGAGTAAAAGAAACGTGACAACAATCGAGCTTTTCAAAATTTCACCTGCAACGCGTACGCGGGTACGGTTTGTGATCCAGTGTTGATATAGCTGACATCGACGCCGATATGTTGCCAGAAACTTTGCTGGCCGAGAAGCTCATCGTTATGTTTTTTGGCGAGAATGCCGGCAGTAATCGCGCTGACGATATGGTTGACAATAAGCGTAAGAAAGACATTGCGCGAATAATTCGACCATTGCAGGGAGTTCTGGATCATCCCATTGTAAACCTGCTGGTGCGCCGACTGGCCAAAGAGCAATGAAGTGCTATCGCTGACAAGTTTCAAAAGATATGAGGAGTCGGGATTACCAGCGGCCGAGGAATAAACAACGTATTTCGTCGAATCCATGGAGTTGAGTTGGAAGCCCTGACTGGTAAAATTAGCGGGAGTCACATCGTCCCACCCTCTGATGAACGGCGTCGTCTGACCCCCGTTGATCAGGCTGTAATAGGTGCTGCTTTTGGTGCCGGCCTGTTGGAGAAAAGTCTGGTCTGAAGTATCGGTGAAAATCGCTTGATAGAAAAGTGTGTCCTCGCCTTTTGCGTGCAAATACGCATGAAGGCTGTCCAAGTAGTGTATCATGGCGGAATCGGAATAATGCTTATTAGCATAGCTGTAAGCTGCCTGTTTCTTTTTAGTAGCCGTTGAAGCCAGGGAGGCGCCGGTGGCGATAAGCGCGGCCTCTGCAACAACGAATCCCGCCGCCCAGATGTCGGACTGCGCATACAATTCGCCCGATCCCGGCAGGATCAGGGACATGAGCATGGCGAGTTTCGGAGAGCGATACTCCTTCAAATTCCTCGCAAAATTCAGTGAATGCACTTGTTCAATGGTCGCAGGAACAGGAAGCTCGGCTGCCGGAGCGGCTTGGGTGTTTGGAATGGTCAGTGAGCCGGGTGTTGGAATCGTAGATGGACCTTTTGCCTGGCTGGCCGTGCCTGAAGGCAAGGTCGCCGGGTTTTGGGCGCCATGTGCAGAGTCGGAAACCGAGGCGTTTATTTTGGCTTCCGCAGCTTTCTTCTGGGCAATTTTCGCCTGATCGAGGAGATCCTCCTCCCCGCCTTCAAGAATCAAATTTTCGTCACCGGCTTTATTGGAGGAATCTATTACTGTTGCCGTGGTTTTTCCCACTTGTGGCGACACTGCAGACGCAGGTACGACGGGGAGCCCCGCACCTGGAGAAGAAGGATTTTTTACCGTATCAGCAGTTGGAGCCGAGGCCGCGGAGGTATTCTGCGCCGGCGCTACATGGACTGTCGCAGGTGCTGCCGGCAGCGCGGTACCGGGACCGGAGGAAGGAAGATTTTTTACCGTGTCCGCAACAGGAGCCAAAGCCGAGGTTTTTTTAACCGGCGCCAGGACGGTCTCGCTATCATCGAGGTTCAGATTATCCTCGACCTGAGCCGCCGGCGCTTTTGTCGCATTGACGGTAGAATCATGCGTTCCAGCATTATTTACCGTTTGAGCCTGCAAAGCACCACTGGCCCAGAACAGAAGGAGAATTGTCGTTGCTGTTATTCTGTCAACCATACCATTACCCATCACCCGGATGCCTCTTTGGAAAACAGCGAACTTTCGACGGTGCAGGCTGCTACATGCCCAGCGCATCGCACATCGAATAATATCCCGGTTCCTGATCTGCAAGCCATCGGGCGGCGATCAGCGCCCCTCTCGCCAAGCTGGTGCGGCTATGCAACATATGACGCAGCTCTATGCGCTCGCCCATGCCGGCAAAGAGGACGGTATGGTCGCCAATGATATCGCCGCCCCGTACGGCATGCATGCCGATTTCGTTTTTCGGCCGATCGTTGGCCTCTATGCCTGAGCGTCCATTGCGTATCGCCCGATTATAGGGAAGACCGACCGCTTCCGCACAGATTTCTCCCAGTCGGCGGGCGGTGCCGCTTGGCGCATCTTTTTTAAAACGGTGATGCGCTTCAATGATTTCAATATCGAAGTCATCTTTCAGGCGGGCGCTGATCAGTTCGGTAAGTGAAAACAGGAGGTTGACGCCTACGCTCATATTAGGGCTGACCAGAATCGCCGACCTTTTGGCGGCTCTTTCAGCCAATGCATAATCGTTCGGTGAGAGGCCGGTCGTACCGACCACGATCCGCATTTTGTTTATGCAGGCCAGCGTCAGAAACGCAGCTGTTGATTGCGGTGAAGAAAAATCGATGACAACGGCGGTTCCCGCCGCATCTCCGTCGACGGCGGCAGTGAGCGGAATATTCAGAGAGCCTTTACCTAGTGAAAGTCCATAATCTTCGCCGAGCTGAGGGTGGTTCGTCCGCTCAATTGCGGCCCCAATAGAAAAATGGTCGTCGGAGCAAATCGCTCGCGCTATTTCACTACCCATTTTTCCCAGAGCGCCGTTAATAATAATCGGGAGCGGCACTGAACCATCCTTTTTTATCGGGTCGAAAATCCACACCTTTGTAATACGCTGGCAAGCTCCTGTTTATTGCGCTCGGACATCGACGTCAGTGGCAGGCGCAACGGGCCGGCATTCATCCCCAGGAGATTCATGGCGGTTTTCACCGGAATCGGGTTGGTTTCAATAAACATGGATTGCGAAAGGGGGAGTAGTTCCTCGTGAAGAGCAAGCGCCTTGGCCGTCTCCCCCGCCGTAAAGGTTTTGATCAGGGCAATCATCTTTTCCGGTGCGATATTGGCGACCACGGAGATAACCCCTTTGCCGCCGCAGGCCAGTATGGGAAGCGTGAGCGGATCATCGCCGGAAAGGATGGTAAGTCGTTCACCACATCGGCGGTGAATTTCCGAAACCTGAACAATTGACCCTGAGGCTTCCTTCACGGCAACGATATTCTTAAAGGAGCAAAGCCGTTCAACCGTTTCCGGCAACAGGTTAACGCTCGTGCGCGACGGTACATTATAAACCACCGTAGGAATTTCAACCTGCGTGGCAATGGCGGCAAAATGCTGGTAGAGCCCTTCCTGGGTCGGACGGTTGTAATAGGGGGTGATGCTCAGAATCGCATCGGCCCCTATTTCGCACGCATGCCGGGCCGCTGCAAGGGACTCCGCCGTATTATTGGAACCGGCGCCCGCAATAACCTGCACGCGCCCCCTGGCCTGCTCGATCACGATATCAACGACACGGTTGTGCTCTTCCCACGAAAGAGTCGCCGATTCGCCGGTCGTGCCGCAGGGTACGACGCCAGCGACTCCTTTTTCGATCAGAAATTCTACGTGCGATCGAAGCGCCTCTTCATTGACCTCGCCTTTTTCGGTGAACGGGGTGACGATCGCAACGTAACATCCATGCAGGACCATAAGGTCAATTCCTCTCTTTCGGTGGTAAAGCGCTGATTATTGCTGTTCCTCCTTCACAACCCAGACCTTCAGACGGGCGGAGACATCCCGGTACAGCCTGATGGTAACGGCGTAGACGCCAAGCTGCCGGATAGGTTCGTCGAGATCGACCTGGCGCTTCTCCACATCGAACCCCTCCTTGGAGAGAAACTCGGCTATCTCCTGCGCCGTAACCGATCCGAATAATTTGTCCTCTTCACCGACTTTAACGGAAATTGTGCAGGGTATCTGTTCGATCTTCCCGGCGCGTTCGCGCGCCTCCTTCAGCTTATGCTGCTCACCGAGTTCGGTGAGCCGTTTGGATTCGGCAACCTTCTTTTTATTACCTTCCGTGGCAGGCACTGCGATGCCGGTCGGAAGAAGAAAATTACGGGCGTACCCGTCTTTAACCGTGAGAACATCCATGGTTTTACCCAGTGTTTCGTGGTCCTTCATCAAAACAATTTCCATAGTATTTCCCCAATCTTTTATTTAATATTTTCTGCAACGAACGGAATGAGAGCCAGATGACGTGCGCGTTTGATTGCTTTTGCCAATCGCCGCTGGTTTTTTGCCGTGACTCCGGAGAGACGTCTGGGTACTATCTTGCCCCGTTCGGTGATATACCGGGAGATGATGCGGATATCCTTGTAGTCCGGTTCGATACCGTTAGCTTCGAACCAGCAAACTTTCTTTACCCTTCTCCTGCCCATGGAACGACTGCCGTTTTCCTTATCTCTAAATCTTCTTTCAGGCATCATAATTCTCTCCTTCGAAGTACTCTGATGTTCAACGTAGCGCCGCTTGAATGGATAATCCGTCGGGATTATTCTTTCTCTTCTTCCACTTCATCCGTTTTTTCACCTTCAGGCTTGACAAGGGGACCCGGTTCTACGGGCTTGTCCTTCTGTTCGAAGAAGGCGACCCGCGCCGTATCGTTCTTTACGTTGCGAACAACGGTCTGATGGCGGAGAATCTGCTCGTTAAGCTTGATATGATATTCGAGAGCATTGACAATAGTGCCTTCTCCCTCATACAGAAAAAGACAATAGTAGCCGATTTTTTTCTTATTGATGGCATAGGCGAGGCTGCGCTTCCCCCACACATCGGTTTTCTCGAAGGTAGCGTTTTGTTGCAGGAACTCTTCGATCTGCGACTGCTCCTTCTGGAGCGTGTCGTCGGAAAGTGTTCCGTCAAAAACGATCATTGATTCATAAGGTCTTTTCACTCTGGCGCCTCCTCTGGTCGCTATCGGCCCTGAACCTTTGCAGGAAAGATCAGAGCAGGGTTTTGTGCATCTCCTGCATGGCACGCTGTCACACTATTTATTGTAAATATTCATGACTGGTTCGATTCCGCTCCGCGCGAAGAGCATACAGGCTTCAACCGCCCGAGGAATCACCCGTTGCAGAATTTCCTCCTCAGAGCGGGAAAAGGATCCGAGAACGAAATCGATGGCCGGGCTGCCCGGAGGCAAGGGTCCAATGCCGATGCGCAGTCGCGGAAAATTCTCTCCTACTCGCTCGATGATCGATTTCAAACCGTTATGACCGCCATCGGAGCCGCCACGGCGGACCCTTATTGTACCGAGAGGCAGGTGGTAGTCGTCGACTATGACGAACAATTTTTCGGTCGTGCAGTGAAAATAGCTGCTGAACGATTCAACCGCTGCGCCGGACCGGTTCATAAAGGTCCGGGGTTTTACAACAAGCGAATATTTTGATTCAAAGAGCGTTCCGGCAATATAATCGGATTCGGCCAAGCTGCCGGCAGCCTTATTCTTAAGTTCGAGCGCAAGCGCATCGGCGACCTGAAAGCCGATATTATGCCGCGTATGAAAATACCGTTGCCCCGGATTGCCGAGACCAAAGAATAAAATTTCTGCTGCTGCAGGCCGGGCGGCAACTGCTTTTCGTTTCCATAGAAATGAAAACAATGCCATTTCTGGGCCACCGGGGAGCGGCTTTGCCGCTTATCCCTATGCTTTTTCCTTGCCTTTCGAAGCAACACTTGGAGCGGGAGCGGTGCCTGGGGCAGGGGCGGTTTCTGTCGGTTCTGCCGCAACAGCTTCTTCCTCGATTGGTTTCACGGTCTCTTCTTCGCGCGTCGGATGAGTGACCACGGCAACCACTTCATCACCCGGCGCTTTAATCGTGATGTTCGGGATTACAACGTCGCGAAAATGGATTGAGTCGCCGATGCTCAGTTGCGACACATCGATGGAAATCTTTTCTGGAATATCGGTAGGCATGCATTCAATCTTCACCCGCTTAATGGGATGGCCGAGCACGCCGCCGCTATCCTTGACGCCAATTGGAATACCGACCAGTTCTACCGGACAGTCAACCGTAACCGTCTTATCCATTGCAACGCGCTGGAAATCAATATGAAGGAACCAATCATTTTTGATGACATGTCGCTGTATGTCGCGGATGACCGCGACGGAAGTTTCTTTTTCGCCTGCAAGGCCTAGATTGATCAGGTGGGTCAGCTTTTTCCCCCGGACTATGGCGGCAAATTCACGATTATCGATTTCGATGCTCACGGGTTCCTTTTGTTCGCCATAATAGATTGCCGGCACCCATCCCTGCAATCGTGCTTTTCTGGTGTACGATTTTCCCGCCCCCGTACGCAGTCGCGCCTTCAACGTAATGATATCCACGGACACACCCTCCTCAGTTGATTCCGAATGATTCACATGCCGGAACAAAATCCCTCTGCTTCAGCCGCGCAATGCTGGGGCGGAAGGATTCGAACCTCCGAATGCGAGGACCAAAACCTCGTGACTTGCCGCTTGTCGACGCCCCAGTTACACTACGGAGAATGTGATAATATATATCATGGATGAGAACTTTTGGAAGGAGATCGGTTCAATCCCGACGTCCTTCCAGAGGAGTCGAATTGGTCGCTTTTATCGCAACCGGAAGGGAGTCTGAGCGGATTCGTTCCGCTCTTTTTCAAAAGCACAGGTGCCCGATCCGCAATCTTTTTCCGGAGATCGTTGGGTAGTAATAGAATGCGCCCGATCTTGAAAAGAACCGTCTCTTTCCTCATGCTTGGGCATTGAGACGACACGCCCTTGCGAACCGCTGATGATTGTGAGGCTCCTCACCCCAAATACATGATCTATAATTGATAGATAACATTGCCAAAGGTATTGAGTTTGTCCTCATTTTGAGCGTGATGAGCATGATACGGACTTCCGTGATTTCCACAGAGCGCCCCTCATGGAAAAATTCTCCATGACCGGGCGTAAGCAGCGTATCTTCACCGCTTTCAAATCATCCGCCTGTTACTTGACAAGATAGGTAGATTAATTATGTACAATATACATACATATTATTTTTTGTTTTTTAAAGTAAACATGAAATTTATAAAAGCATGAATCATTTTTTTGCGGAACGGAGGGTGGTAACTATTATTTTACCCAAATTCCGCCAAAGGCGGACAGAGGGTGGATTATTCAATGGTGAATCAGAAAAAAGACCTGTTGTCGCTCAACGAATTGTCGGCTGGAGAAATACGCGCCATTCTTCTGCAAGCCAGGGAGTTCAAAAAAAACCGGCTTTCGAAGGAACGGAGAGTATTCGCCGATCGGACCGCCGTGCTCATTTTCGAGAAGCCCTCCCTTCGTACCAGAATTACCTTTGAAACCGCAATTCACGAACTGGGCGGCCACGCCATAACGCTTACCTCAGAAAACGTGGGGCTCGGTAAAAGGGAGAGTCCTGAGGATATTGCCCGTAATCTGGAGCGGTGGGTTCATCTCATCGTTGCCCGAACATTCAGCCACTCCACGGTTGAATTACTGGCAAAATCCAGCGCGGTGCCGGTGATCAATGCCCTCACCGATGCCCATCATCCCTGCCAGGCGCTGGCATTCGCCATGACGCTTGATGAGCATTGCGGCGAGGTTTCTGAAAAGAAAATTGTCTTTGTCGGCGATGGCAACAATGTCTGCAATTCGATTGCCCTGCTCTGCGCAAAACTTGGTTACCGGTTCACCGTCGCATGCCCGGGCGGTTACGAGCCCTCACCCGAGCAGTGGCGCCATGCAGAGCGCGTTGCCGCAGAGTCGGGAGCAACGCTTTCCATCGTCCATGACCCGAAAACGGCCATGGCCGGGGCAACTGCGGTCTATACCGATGTGTGGACAAGCATGGGACAGGAAAATGAGGCGGAGAAGCGCGCAATAGATTTTGCGGCGTTCCAGGTAAATGCCGAACTGCTTTCGTGCGCCCCTCGCCAGGCCGTCATCTCGCATTGTCTTCCCGCGCATCGGGGTGAAGAGATAACAAGCGAAGTTCTTGATTCGAAGCAATCCGTGGCTTTTGATGAAGCCGAGAATCGGCTTCATGTGCAGAAAGCGGTCATCGATTATCTGGTTTCATGATCTACGCGAACAGGATGGCGGAGCCTCCCTCATGAATGTCGATGCGTATGGTACAAAACATTTCGAAAACGGGAATTGATCGACACAACCTATGAGTTTATCGGGGGGAAAAAACAACCATAAAATCCTGGTCGTTGACGATGAGTCGGATGTCCTGGAATTCCTCCGGATGTTCCTGGACTCTCTGGGGTGGGAAGTCACGACCGCATCGTCGGCGGCAGAAGCCCGGGATGAACTGGACCACGGCGGATTCTTCCTTGTGTTAATCGATATCGCCATGCCGGACATGGACGGCTATGAATTCATAGGTTACCTGCGGAAGAAACGGGTCGACTCACAGGTCATTCTCATGACCGGATTCGGCTATAACCCGGATCACACACTTGTAAAAATCAACAAGTCGCTGCGGTACCCCTGCCTTTTCAAACCCTTCGACCGCGCCAAGATCGCCGAATCGATCCTTCTCGCCTGGACTGAATATCATAAGAATTCGACGGGACCGGGCCTTGAGGGAGAAACTCTTCTGCAGGCGAAGCCCGATACGCCGGCGCCGCCCCGGGCATAGTATTTTTCATATGCAAAGCCAGACCATTATCATTCGAGGTGCGCGGGAACACAACCTGAAAAACATCACCGTGGCTATTCCGCGCGGCAGTTTTACGGTCATCACCGGTCTCTCCGGCTCGGGCAAATCGTCGCTGGCATTCGATACGCTCTATTCCGAGGCGCAACGGAGGTTTGTCGAATCGCTTTCCGCCTATGCCCGGCAATTTCTGGGCCTTATGGAGAAGCCGGACGTTGACTCCATCGATGGTCTCTCGCCGGCTATTTCCATCGAGCAGAAGACCGCGGGACATAACCCCCGCTCCACGGTCGGCACGGTTACCGAGATCCACGACTACCTGCGACTGCTGTACGCCCGCGCCGGGACGCCGACCTGCTGGAAGTGCGGACGCGTCATCACGAGCCAGACCGTGCAGGAGATCACCGACCAGGTCATGCTGCTGCCCTCCGGGAAGCGATTTCAGATTCTCGCACCGGTCATTTCTGGACGCAAGGGTGAGTACCGGGAGCTGTTCGACAAGCTGCAAAAGGAGGGGTACGTCCGGATCCGGCTCGACGGAGAGGTGCGTGCGCTTGACGAGGAGATCAAGGTTGACAAAAATAAAAAACATTCGATAGAGGTGGTGGTTGACCGGCTGGTTTCCGGTCAGTCCCTCCGCTCGCGCCTGACCGAATCGATCGAGATGGCGCTTAAGATGAGCGCGAACGGCACCGTGCTCATCGAGCAACCCGGCGCGAACCTCCGGGTCTTCTCGGAACGGCTCGCCTGTCCGGATTGTCACCTGAGTATCGACGACCTGTCGCCGAGGATGTTCTCGTTCAACAATCCCTTCGGCGCATGCAACGCGTGCAGCGGGCTCGGCTACCTGCTTGAAATCGATCCCGCCCTCGTCGTTCCCGACCCGGCGCTCTCGCTCGACGACGGCGCCATTGCGCCGTGGAACGCGGCCTCCACCATGGGGTCGTGGAATCGCCAGATTCTCGTTTCGGTGTGTAAACATTACGGTATTCCGCTTTCCAGGCCCTATCGCGAACTTCCCGAAAAACAGCGTAAGATCCTGCTCCACGGCTCGGAGGGCGAGCGCATTCATATGCGCTGGGAAGCAGGTTCCCGGGAAGGGTACGGCGAATTCTTGCGCGACTTCGAGGGGGTGATCCCGAGTCTCCTGCGCCGCTACCGGGAGACGGCGTCCGAGGATATCCGGCGCTGGATCGAAGGATTCATGTCGCAACGCGAATGTCCCGCCTGCAAGGGCGCCCGACTAAAAAAAGAGAGCCTCGCGGTGCTGCTCGGCCAAAAAAACATCGCCGACCTGTCGAGCATGCCGATCGGCATGGTCCGGGAGTTTCTGGGCAACATCAAGCTCGGCGAACGGCAGGCGAAGATCGCCGCGCCGATTTTCAGGGAGGTGGGTCAGCGGCTCGATTTTCTCACGAACGTCGGGCTCTCCTACCTCACCCTTTCCCGCGCCGCCATGACCCTTTCCGGCGGAGAGTCGCAGCGCATCCGGCTCGCGACGCAGATCGGCTCCAGGCTCACCGGGGTCATTTACATTCTCGACGAACCTTCCATCGGGCTGCACCCGCGCGACAACGGCAAGCTTCTCGACACGCTGCATGCGCTGCGCGACCTCGGCAATACGGTCGTGGTCGTGGAGCACGACCGCGATACCATGCTTGCCGCCGATCATCTGATCGATATGGGGCCCGGTGCAGGCATTCACGGCGGCAAGGTTATCGCCGAAGGAACTCCTGCCGAAGTAGCGAAAATTTCTACCTCCCTGACAGGCGCCTATCTTTCTGGACGAAAGTCCATCCCGCTGCCGCGCACCCGCCGTAAGGGGTCGGGCGAGCGCATCGTCCTGCGCAAGGCGTTCGGCCATAACCTGAAGGGTATCGACGCGGAGTTTCCGCTCGGCATGTTCATCTGCGTCACCGGGGTCTCCGGGTCGGGCAAAAGTACGCTCATCAACCATACGCTTCTGCCGGCGCTGTCACAGAAACTCTATCGCTCGCGCGTGACCGCGCTGCCGCACGCCGCCTGCGAAGGCGTGCAGTCCATCGATAAGGTGATCGCCATCGACCAGTCGCCCATCGGCCGCACCCCGCGCTCCAACCCGGCGACGTACACAAAGACGTTTGACCTGATCCGCGACCTTTTCACCATGCTTCCGGAAAGTAAGATTCGAGGCTACAAACCCGGCCGCTTCAGCTTTAATGTCAAAGGCGGGCGGTGCGAGACCTGCGAAGGGGACGGGGTGCTGCGCATCGAGATGCACTTCCTGCCCGACATCTACGTGGAGTGCGAGGCGTGCAGGGGCAAGCGGTACAACCGGGAGACGCTCGAAATTCTCTTCAAGGGAAAGAACATCGCCGACGTGCTCGCCATGACGGTTGACGACGGCGCGCGATTTTTCGATTCGTTGCCGACAATCAAGAGCAAGCTTGCGGTCCTCTCGCAGGTGGGGCTCGGCTATATTCACCTCGGTCAAGCCGCCACCACCCTTTCCGGCGGAGAGGCGCAGCGGATCAAGCTCGCGGCGGAACTTGCCCGGCGCGCCACCGGCAAGACGCTCTATATCCTCGATGAGCCGACGACCGGACTTCACTTCGAGGATATCCTGATGCTCCTTCTCGTCATCCAGGAACTGGTCGACCGGGGCAACTCGGTGGTGGTGATCGAGCACAACCTCGATGTCGTCAAGTGCGCCGATCATATCATCGATCTCGGTCCCGAGGGCGGGGATGCCGGCGGCAGGATCATTGCGACCGGCACGCCGGAGGAGATCGCCAGAAATCCGAAATCCATGACCGGGATGTATCTCAAGCCGTATTTGAAACAGGAGAAGCCGGCGCGGCGATAACAATTACGTATGCTCTCGCCGCTTGAGAATCCCTTCGGCTACTGACGCAACATCGTCAACGGTGATGTCCCGCAGACACCTGCCATCGCAGTGGTACATCACCTTCGTTTGACCGTGGCAGGGAGAACAATCGACGTTTTTATTGACGATGCCGACGCGCGGTCCCCGCGGCGACCAGATTATCGGATCGGAAGGGCCGAAAATGGTCGCGGCGGCGCAGCCAACGGCGGCGGCCAGGTGGGCGACGCCGCTGTCGTTACCGATAAAGAGTGTGCACCGGAAGAGAAACGCCGCGAGGAGTTGAAGCGTCACTTCCTCGACAAGGAGGTCGCCGGGAGGAACATCGACCGCTGAATCCGCCGGGCCCCGAATCCAGGCGATCGCGAAACCGCCGTTGCGCAGACGATCCCCCATTGCCCGGTAGCGCGCCGACGGCCAGTTCTTCAGCCGGGAACCGCTTCCCGGATGCAGCGCGACCGGAGCGGCACCGGCCGGAAGCAATTCAATTGAGCGGGCGATAGAATGTTCGGACGGCGCAAGCCGGGGAAGTTTCTCGCCTTCCGATAGCGCCGATGGATCGGTCATAAGCGACAGATGATAGTCGATGACGTGCACTCCCCGCCCTTCGGGAAACGGCTTCTGGGAGTGCAGGTGCGCGATCCCGCTTCGGCGCAGATTTGCAAGCAGCGGAGAGGAATCATCGGCAAAGGCGATCGCGGCATCGAAAACGGAAAGCAGTTCCGTGGCGGAAGGCGAAAAGTCATCGCGGAAGAGCGGAACGAATCGCGGGGAGTCGATGTCCCACGCCTCGTCGATCAGCCCGGCGTCGAGCGCCAGGTCGCCGATTGTCGATTTCCCCAAAAGTACGAGGTGATCTCCGGGCCGGTTCTTTTTCCAATATGTAATGGTTGGGAGCACGGTGATGAAATCTCCGAGCGCGCCGGTGTGGTAGAGGAGGGTGGGCATGGAGATATTGATAGTGGTTTGAGGGGTGATGCGGACTGCGCCTCTAAGGCTGGAGACCTTCCTGAGATTTTCAGGTTATGAAAAATACTTTCTTCACGTCATAGTTCAAATGAACCTTCTTCCGCGCTCCTATATTCAGATTATTTAAGATAAGCTATTTAAACTTGTTTCAACGAAATAACAGCCACGGGTCGCGAACATTTCGTGCACCGTACCTCAATTTCGCCATGATTGCTATAGAAGCTACCTCCGTGAACGGAGTAATCCATATGTGAAGAGCCATCATGAACTTCGACCGTCACAACGCCCCCGCATTTTTTGCAACCGAACTCTTTTTTGCTGGACATAAATACCCCCGATGTTTTTAAAGTGGAATCTAAATGATGAATGAATAAGGCTCGCTAAAATCCCATCTTCCCGAACGACTTTTCGAAAAAACCCTTTACGCTATTACTACTCTTATGCTCGACGGCGATAAATCCGTTTTCCCTGCTTTCTGTATCAATGGATGTTCTTTGATTTCCTGTATTTTTCTCATATCTAATTCGTAGAACCGCAGTTCGACAGTCGGTGCAAAAAAATCAATTCCCTCAATAGCTCTGTGGAAATCCTTACGCAATTGGTCCAATAGCTTTTTTTCTTGCAGCAGCTCTTTGTTACGGGAGGATTTTTTCGATAGCTCTTCGACTTTTTGTGCGCACTCATTGAGAAGCGCTTCAATGGCATTATCATTGCAGGCTCTCTTTGCCGATTCAAGAAGCGAATCATAACGTACCCTGAGCTGGCCTATGGCAGTTTTTAAATCCGTATTGATCTTTTTTTCCAGGGATTCGATACGATCCTTTTGCCCGCTGATCTTTGTTCCAAAATCGACTATTGCCCGAATATTCTGATTCGGCGTGAAAATTTCAGGATATTCAATCAGCATTAACAAAGCATTGGTTTCCGGTTCGAAATCATGAGGCGGGAATTGTTGACAATTAATCACTACGACCGGATAGGACTTGATTGCAGGATTGATCTCGGCTAACCTGATTTTTGCCAGAGCTATCTTTTCTCGAATTTCCCGCAGTAGCATGGTCAATGCTCCAGGATTCAATGTTCAGGAATAAGATAAAAGGAAGAGACGACAAATATTGTCGCGCTATTAATTATTTTATTGGGAAGGAGGGAACGATGAAACGAAGAGCTACCGATCTGGCGAAATACCGGCGAATAGTTGAAATTTACGCCTACCTGATACGGAACCAGAGTCGGCAATATACGGTGGCGGATATAAGAAAGTTCCTTGAAGAGGGCGGCGATGCAACGCTGGATATTTCAGCACGTAACGTGCAACGCGATCTCAAGGATCTGGCGGACATTCCGAACACCTGCGTAGAGGCAAAATGGGAAAAAGGCAGGCTCTACTATTTCATCGAAGCCGATATGCGGCGGAAACTATCCCTGCCGATCCAGCAGAACGGCCTGCTTGCTTTTTTCCTGTTGAAGAGGCTCCAGCCTTTTTTCGCCAGGAAAACAAAATCGCTCGATGATCTGTCCGAAAAAATAGCCGACCTTGTAAGCGATGCAAATTACGATCTCTTTGAAGACCTCGACGAAAAGCTCGAAGGATCGACCTTTCTGTTCGGCGGTGAGTCGTCGCTCTCTCTCGACGGCACGATGTTTAATGTCCTTTTAACCGCCCTCGTAGACCGGCGAAAACTCAAGATTTTATACGCAAGCCCCGGTAGGCCGGAGCCCAGGGAAATAATAATCTGCCCGATTAAGCTTGTCCTCTATAGGGGAGAACTGTATTTCAGTTGCCTTCCGATGGCCGGAAAGAAAAGAGATTTCTATATTCGGCTGTCCCGCATCATAAAGGCACAACTCACCGGCGAACCATTTGTTCCCGACCCCAAAGACCTTGATCGAATCGAGAAACGGCTGAATTCGAGCTTTGGCCTGCTTGATGACGAAGACGCTAAACCGGAAAAGATCGTTATCCGGTTCCCAGCGGGTGACTACTATAAAAGAATTTTAAGCGAGAGGAGGTTCCATAGGACACAGAACTTGACTACAGATAAGAAGGGAAATATCATTCTGACGATGGAAACGCCGGTGGGGTTTGAGCTGGTGAATTGGGTGCTGGGA
>Ga0187871_10000721_pt1 | contig 30673 bp, 23 predicted proteins | sample June2016WEW_16_1_FD_132988 | JGI IMG/M metagenome (GOLD analysis project Ga0187871, IMG submission 132988) | Peatland microbial communities from SPRUCE experiment site at the Marcell Experimental Forest, Minnesota, USA - June2016WEW_16_10 | ecosystem: Environmental > Terrestrial > Soil >...
TGGCGGCGTTCTATCGGAGCGTCGGCAAATCGCTTATCTTGACGGTCTCGCTCATCTGGCCGGGCTTGGGCTGGGCGCTGCCCGGAACGACGGTCCCACCGCCGCCCCCAAGGGTTGCGACAGTCAAACCCAGCACGGGCGGCAGTGTCAAGGTCAAGTCCAACGGCGGTTCCAAGGGCGGCGCGGCCAAGGGCGCGGCCGGGCAACGCGTCTCTAAGTCCAAGAGCCGGCGCGGCGCGGGCAAACAAACGGACGCGGAACAGACCGGCTCCGGCAGCGGCTCGATCCGCGAGGCAAAGCATCGCTCGAAGACCACCCGCCCGGCGTCTGTGCCCAGCGAAGCCCGTAACACGACGTCCGCGGGAGGCGCGACCACTTATAGCATGCGCGACGGCCGCCAGTGGGAACTGGACGGAGACCTGCGGAAGGTGCGCTTCTCGAAGCCCGGAATGGACGCCACTTTTCTCCCCAATGGCCAGATCCGCACCGCCACCGTCAGCCGGCGCGATGGGACTACCATTCTGCTGAATCGCACCACCGGCGGCGTCCGTACCGCGGCCATCGCCGGACCTAACGGTGTGCGCGTAGTCAGCCTCGGCGCTCACGCGGGCTATATCCAGCGTCCTCTAGCCTCGGGCTTCGTCGCCCGGACATATGTGAACGGCGGCACGGCTTCCGTGGCCGTGTACCGTCCCACGGTGTACCGCGGCGCGACCTATTACACCTATGTGCCGCGCTTCTACTATACGTCCAGTTTCTACACTTGGGCGTATGCTTCCGGAATGTCACCCTTGACGTTCGCCTGGGGATGGGGCGGCGAACCGTGGTTCGCCTCCTATGGAGGCTATCTCGGCCTGTCTTCGTCCTACCGCAATCCTGCGTTGTGGATGACGGACTTCGTTTTGGCGCAGGATCTGATGTCGGCCTTCGCCGATCGCTCGGGTCAGCCGGACGGCGCGCCCAGTGGGCATAGGACCGAGGCGACGGACGAGCCTCCCGCGGACGCCGTCTCGCCTTTGGTGAAGTCGGACATCGCGAATGAGGTGAGGCAGGAGTTGGCGACCGAACAGGCGGAGGCCGCCGATGGGATCGCCAGTCCGGCAGGCAGTGAAGACGTTTTGCCCGCGCTCGACCCAACCCGGCCGATCTTCGTCATTTCGTCGGATCTGCGGGTCGCGGCGGACGGCGCTGTCTGCGCTTTGACCCCGGGCGACGTCATCGCGCGCACCAGCACGAGCGTGGACGATGACGGAACGGTTGCCGTCAAGGTCATCGGCAGCAAGCCTGGAGACTGCCCCGTCGACTCCGCCACGGCGGTGAGTCTCGCGGCCCTGCAGGAAATGCACAATCAATTCCGGCATGACATCGACTCCGGCCTGGCTGAACTCTCGCGGCAGCAAGGGCGCCACGGCGTTCCGGCCGCCGGCCCGGTTGGCGCGGTCGAACCCGACCACAACGCCGAACGGGAACTGCGCAAGGCGCAGAAGGCTGCCAGCGAGGCGGATGACGATATCACGCGGGCCAGCGCCGCCAATTAGCCGCTAGCGTTTTTGAGCGCCAACTCAAAGGAGCCAACCATGCGAACCATCGTGTCCGCGTTCCAAAGGCTGTCGATCGCCCTGTGTGTGTGCGCGCCGGCCTTTTCCCAATCCAGCGTTACGCAGGATGGCGCGACTCCCTCCGGGGAGACGCCCGCATCTGTCGCCTGCGTCTACAAGCTGGTTTCGCAAGTGCCGGGGTGCCCGATAAAGGGAACCAGCGCTGTTCCTACTGGCGGCAGCAACGTGATCGTCATCGTGGACCCCTATCACTATCCCACCGCCGAAACGGACCTGGGCGTTTTCTCCTCAACCTTCGGACTGCCCCCCTGCACCACGGCGAACTCTTGTCTCACCGTTGAGAATGTATCCGGGCAGCCTCTTGAGAATTGCGCCGTGACTATCGAATCCGCCGTCGACATCGAATGGGCACACGCCATGGCGCCGAATGCTCGCATCTATCTGGTTGAGGCGGAGAGCTTGCTGCTGGACGACCTTTTGGCGGGAGTCAAGAAAGCCAATTCGATCGTCGCTCACAGTCCAGGGAAGCAAGGTGAGGTGTCCATGTCCTGGAGCCAAAACGAAGTGGCAACCGAAACTACTCTCGACGGACAAAACTTCGTCCAGATCGGAGCCGTGTACTTCGCTGCCAGTGGCGACCAGACCGGTGGGGTTGTAAAGTGGCCCAGCGCTTCGCCGCTGGTGGTTTCCGTGGGCGGTACGATCTTTCGACGGGATACCAATGGGGACTTCTCCGACGAAGCGGGTTGGTCTCAAAGCGGAGGCGGCCCCAGCGCGTACGAAGCTCGTCCCTCCTACCAAGGCTCCATCTCTTCAATCGTAGGAAGCCAGAGAGGAACTCCGGATGTTTCCGCAATTGCGTCGAACGTTTCTTTCTACGACAGTCAACTATGCGGAGGAAAATCGGGTTGGCTGCTTGGGCAGGGGACCAGCATTGGCGCGCCCATCTGGGCGGGGATTGTCAATTCGGCGGGCGTCTTCTATAGCTCAAATACAGGCCAACTCAGCCTGTTCTACTCGAATCTTGGAAATCCCTCTATCTTTACGGACATCACAGTGGGCGGCAATGGTGGGTACCCGGCACAACCAGGATGGGATTTCGCTTCGGGCATCGGCACTCCAGTAGGATACTCCGGCAAGTGATTCCAACTAGACGCTTCTTGAGCAAGGAGGTTCCATTATGCAGACGACCTTTCGAGTTTCGCGTGTTTTTGACGATGGTACTGAGACCGACGCTTTGATCGTGCCGGCGGCGGCGTTGCCCGCGGGCGTGCGGATGGGGCGCCGCGTATTCTTCCGGGCGGGGATTACGCTCTCGGCGGTGGCCGCGGCGCTGACCGGCTGCGGGTCGCCGGATTCTCAGGCCCCGGCTGCGTCTACGCCGGGCGCGGACGCATCGCCATCGCCCCCGCCGGCGCCCGGCCAGCCCGGAGGCTCCTCGGCTGATGGGTCGGCGCGGCCGCGCGTTCCCAAAGCCGCCGCTCCGCAGCGGGCGCGCCGCAGACCCCCTGACAACCCTTACCCCAGCGCGCCATCCGGCGGCTATATTGGCGGCTATTCCGGCGGTGTGACCACCGGCGAAACCATCGAAAAACCCTGCACTCCCGAGCCCGTGCCGGATGGCTACATATGCACGTGCAATTGTGTGGCGCGATGACCCAGACAATTCCATCAACCAACCTGCGCGACAACCTGTTCCTGGTTCCGCTTGATGCGGACGCCCGCTGGATGGTGTACGCGCCATTGCAGAAGGTCGCCTTCGTAGCCAACGCCCGGATGGTCAACCGCATCGCCGATTTCGTCGAAGGGAACGGAGAGCGGGATGCCGAGCTCTCCGCCTGGTTGCGCGAGATGGGTGTTGCCGAGGGCGCCGCCGCGCTGCCGCAAGACAGCTTTTCCGGGCCGCCCCATCCTACTTCGGTGACCCTCTTCCTGACCACCGCGTGCAATTTACGGTGCACCTACTGCTATGCCTCGACTGGCCAGCAGCCGGTGGAGTCGCTCGATTTGGAGACGGCCAAACGCGGCATCGATGTGGTGATCGGGAACGCCATCGCGGCCGGCGCGCGAGAGATCGGCGTAGCCTTTCACGGCGGCGGAGAGCCTTCCGTAGCGTGGGCCGTCCTGACAGGCTCCCTGGAGCATGCGCGCGCCGCCGCCGCGGAACGGGGCTTGGGGGTCTCCGCCTCCATCACTACTAACGCCGTCTTATCCGAGCCCAAGGCCCGCTGGATCGCGGAAAACCTGAATTTCGCTACCGTGTCCTGCGACGGCTTGCCGGAGGTCCAGGATCGCAACCGGCTGACGGTGCTCGGCTCGGGATCGAGCGGGCAGGTGACCCGGACATTGAAGGTGTTCGATACCGCGGGGTTTCGTTACGGGCTCCGCTTGACCGTCACGCCGGCGGATGTGGCCAGCCTGCCCGATTCCGTCGCGCACCTCTGTGCCGCGCATCGGCCGGAGGTGATCCAAGTGGAGCCGGCGCACCAACTGGGGCGTTGGGAGGGGCGACCCGCTCCCGAGGTCACGGCGTTCATTGAGGCTTTCCGGGAGGCGCGGGCGCGGGCCGCGGAGTACGGAAGGCGCGTGGCGTTTTCCGCGGCGCGGCTGGACGTCCGCTCGCGCCACTTTTGCGGCGTCTCGCGCGATACTTTCGCGGTGGCGCCCGGCGGCGGCGTGTCCGCCTGTTACGAAGTATTCTCCCGCCGTGACGAGCATGCGGGCACATTTTTCTACGGCAGCCTCACCGCGGACGGGCTGCGCGTGGATGTTCCGGCTCTCGATCGCCTGCGCGAACAAACCGTGGATGCCCGCGCGCATTGCCGGTCCTGTTTCGCCAAGTGGCACTGTTCCGGGGATTGCTATCACAAGGTTCTGCTGGCCGGCGGCGCGGAGTTCACCGGAACGGACCGCTGTCACATCACGCGCGAGCTGCTGAAAGACGCCTTGCTGGAACGCATCGCCGGCAGCGGCGGGCTGGTCTGGCGTGGCGAGGCGGGGGCTTGCGTGGAGGCCGGCCGCGCGGGGCGAGCGCAACTCGCCGCAGGAGATTAGGTTTTTTAGTTTAGTTAGTGGGGCAGGCGTCTACGCCTGCGGCGGGTCTCCAGACCCGCCTCCCTTGGGACGAGCTGCGCTCGCCGAGGACGAGCTGCGCTCGCCGAGGAGCGGGCCTACGAGGCCCGCGCAGGCTGCGAGCCTGCCCCACTACTCCACCAGCTTCAAAATCATCCCCGCATCCGTGGCCACCCACAGCGTGCCATCGCCGGCCGCGCGCAGCATGGCCCGCACGGCGTTAGCGCGGTAGTCGACGCTCATCTCCCGCCAGTCGCTCAAATCCTCGCTCTTCAAAATAACCAGTTTGCGCGGGATGGGCGAGTGTTGCAGCTTGCCCAGCACTTCCACCCCGGCCAGGTATCCGGTTCCGGACGGCTGCAGCAGCACATCCGTAATGGCCCGGTCGGGCGCGTTATAGACGATACTGCTTTTGCCCGTGGTGCCGTCCAACAGATGCACCTCCGACGGCCATTTGAACGTGTCGGTGAATTCGATCAGCCCCAGTCCCCGGCCATCCGGTAGAAAACAGGTGCGCGCGATGCGGCCGAACATGGACGCCGTGGAAGGATTCCAGGTCTTGCCGCCATCCCGCGTATCCAGCATGATCGACAGGTGCGGCCACTCCCGCCGCGCGGTGGGGTCTTTGGCGTCCAGCCAATCGGGCTGGCCGGAATCGCCGGCGCGGGGCGGCGCGCTATAGCCGTTGATCAATCCGGTCTTGGCGCTCACAAAAGTGATGCTGTTGTAGACGGTGTACTCCGGGTCGGTATGCGGGTCCGCCGCCGCGGCGATGGGCTCCCAGGTCTTGCCGCCATCTTCGGTCTGGTATGCCAGTTTGTGCGCGCCCACGGCGAAGCCGCGCGCTTCATCCGTAAAGTACACCTTCATCAGCAGCTTGGGCGACTTGGGCAGTTCGTGCCATTCGCGTCCGGCATCGGTGGTGTGCCAGATGCCCTCGGGAGTGACCATCCAGCCCAGCTTGTCGTTCAGGAAAAACAGCGAGATGGGAACCTGCTTGAGCTTCGAAACGGTCCAGTGCGCGCCCCCGTCGTCGGTGGTCACGGTGACCGGTTTCGAATCGCCTTTGTCGTCCAGATATCCGGCCGCGACGCCGCGCGCGGGAGAAGGAAACTGCAGGTCGTTGATCACCAACGAGGAATTGTCTTTGTCGTAGAAGTATACAGACTGCCATTTCTCGGCGCAAAAGGATTGGGCGGCCAGAATCAGGAGCGAGGAAGCCAGGCGCCAGGAGGCTTGAGCGGAAATGGCGGCAGCCGTTTTCATAACATCCGATCAACGCGGCCGGATCGGGCCCGACGACAACACCAGCTCGACATGATTGGCCGATTCCACCGCGGTCGGCGGCATGCGCGCCAGCACCAGCACACAGCCCACCTGTTCGCCCAGCGTAGTCAGCACCTCCATCTCGCTGCCGGTATGCTGGTGCGGCATGCGGTGCTGCACGTTGATCACACCCACCACCCGGTTGCGCGCGATCACCGGCGCGGAGAGGAAAGCTTCGTAGGAATCTTCCGGCAATTCGCCAAAGGTCTTGAAACGCGGGTCCTTGTATGCCTCCCGCGAAATGGACAGCAGGCGGCGCTCGCGGGCCACCCAGCCGGTGAGACCTTCATTCAGTTTCAGCCGGACTTTGCCGATAGTGGAAGGGTGAGGCGTGTTCGACGCGCACAGCACCAATTCTTCGTTGTCGAGCAGATACACGAGGCAGGAATCGCATTGCGAGAATTCCACCGTCAGGGAGACGATGCCCTGCAGCACTTCCTGCAGGCTCAAATCCCGCACCATGAAGCGGCTGACTTTCTGAAAAAGCTGCAACTGTTGTTCGGTGCGTTGCAAGCGCGACTCGAGTTCCTTGGCCTTCGGCACGATCTTATTATAGCTGTGGCGGCCGGAGGCCCCAAATGACGTGGCGCGCGCCGGAGTGTCCGTTCGTCATCGAGTGGTCCGCCGACGCGATGGAGCGGATTCGCGCGGCCGCCACCGAGGCGCTCTTCTCGCTGCCGCACGGCGGCGCGGAGATCGGCGGAGTGCTTTGGGGCACGCGCGGCGCCGGATGCGTGCGTATTCTGTCGGCGCGGCCGTTGGAGTGCGAGTATGCGCTAGGCCCCACGTTCGCCCTTTCCGGGAAAGACCACGCGCGCCTGGCGGCGTTGCTGGACGAGGGTTGCGACGATCTGCGCATACAAGGGTGGGAGCCGATCGGCTGGTACCATTCGCATACGCGCAGCGAAATCTCTCTGTCCGACCGGGACGTGGATATTCACAATCGCTATTTCCCCGATCCTTGGCACGTGGCGCTGGTGGTGCGCCCGCACGCCATGCAGCCGATGCGCGCCGGGTTCTTTTTCCGGGAGGCCAACGGCTCGATCCACGCCGATTCCAGCTACAGCGAGTTTCTGCTGCTGCCGGCTCCCCCGGCCGTGGTGGGGCAGGCGGTATCGCCTGCCATCGCATCCAGCCCCCCGGCCGAAGTCGTGCGGCCGGCTCCCAGTGCCGGCGTGGGGCAGGCGGATTCGCCTGCTATCGCGCAGCCCTCCCGCAAGTGGCTCGTGTGGATCGCAATTCTGCTCGGCATGGGGGCGGGCCTGTTTGCTTTCCAGCAGGATTGGACGCGCGTGTTTGCCGCCGGGCGATCGCCGTCGGTTCCGCTGATGGCTTACGATCTCGATGGCCAGTTGCAGATCCGCTGGGATTGGGCGGCGGAGTCCATTCGCTCCGCGGAGGCGGGGACTCTCGAAATCGCGGACGGCGCCACGCACACCGTGATCGCGATTGAAAAACGCCGATTGCGCAGCGGCACGGTCAGCTATGCCCGAATCGGCGACCGCGTGGACGTGCGCCTGGTGCTCCGCGAGCCCGGAGGCAAGGTCTACGAAGAGTTCACCAGCTTCATCGGTCACGCCGGGCACGCTACCGGCGCCTCCATGGCGAAGCTTCGCCGGGAATTGCAGGAACAGGCCGCGCGGACGCGCGAACTGGAGCGGGCCTTGGCGGGCCCATGAACCCCAGTCGTCAAGGCTCGAGCTGAAACACGACTCCGTGCCCCGAAGGGCCGGTACCGGAGCCGCCCTTGAGGGCGGTACCGTAGAGATTGCCGGCCTGATCCTCAATCAGGCCGTCGTAAGGATACGCCCCACCCTCACCGCCTGTAAAGCCGTGCAGCACCGTCTCATGGCCCGCGGCGTCCAGTTCGAACACGGCTCCGTGGTTTGTTGCGCCGCCGGTGTTCGTAGTGCCGTAGAGATTGCCGGCCGCGTCTCGCAGCAGGCACGCGAGCGGCTCCCCGCCGTCCGGTTGCCCCATAAAAGTGTACAGTACCGTCTCTGCGCCGGACGGATCCAGCTTGAACACCACTCCCCAGCCCGTTGTGCCGCCGCTGCCAGCCGTGCCGTATAGATTGTCCGACGAGTCCAGGATCAGGCCTGAGCTGGGAAGCCCACCGTCCGCTCCCCCTGTGAAAGTGTGCAGCAGCGTCTCGTTGCCGTCCGGATCCAGCTTGAACGCTACCCCCCATCCCGCGGCGCCGCCGCCGTATGTAACGCCGTAGAGATTGCCGGACGCGTCCAGGATCACACCCGCGTAGGGGTCTTGCCCGTCGGGCGCCCCCGTGAAACTGTGCAACACCGTCTCGTTGCCCGCGGGATCCAGCTTGAACACCACTCCGCCGTTCGCCGCCCCGCCGGAATAAGTAGTGCCGTAGAGATTGCCAGCCTCGTCACGGGTCACGCCGGCATAGGGGTTCGCGCCGTCCGCGCCTCCCTTGAACCTGTACAAGACCGTCTCGGTTCCGTCCGTATCCAGCTTGAACACCGTTCCGTACGATCCCGGCACGCCACCGCCCGTGGTGGTTCCATAGAGAATGCCCGTGGAGTCCCGAAACAAGCCGCCGAAAGGCGTCTCGCCGTCCGGTGTCCCCGCGAAACTGTACAGCACCGTTTCGCCGCTCGCGTCCACCTTGAACACCGCGCCCCGGCCCGATGCGCCCCCGGCGCTGGCGGTGCCGTACAGATAGCCTGCCTGGTCCCAAACCAGATGTCCATAAAAGGGCAATTCCCCGTCCGGAGATCCTTGGAACCTGTGCAGTATGTTATAGGTCTGCGCGTGCGCCGGCGTCCCAATCGCCGGCATGGCGGCCGCCGCCACTAAGAGCGCCGGTACAACGCCCGCCGTTGTTGTCATAATCCCTCCTCTTTCGTCTATTCGGCTTGGCTAGTAAGCCAAGCTGCCGCTGAGAAACAGTGGACCGCGCGGCCGGCCTTCGGCCGCGGCTTTCAAACGGTACATCAGCTCGCCCCAGACCGTGGTGCAGGAAACGAAGTAGTCCGTTTCCGCCTGCCACTCGGCATGCGTGAACCGCACCAGCGTTCCGCCGCCCGCCGCTTCCAGGTGAAATAATAGGCGCGTGCCCGTCCACTCCCGCCCCGTTTCGCAGAGCCACTCGAACCGGCTGGGCGGCGCCTCGACCATGGCCTTAAGGCGGTACACGGTGGCCCGGTTGAAGAAACCGAGCTCCACTTCGCCGCCGATTTCCACCACATCGGCGGCCCACCATTGGGCCAGGCCCGCGGCGGTGGCGACCAATGGGTACACCGCTTCCGGAGAAGCGGAAACCTGAATCGAATGCCGCATGTCAGCCATGGCCTTTTGCTTATTCTGACACCGGCGCAGCCGGTCTGCAACGCTTTGCGCCGCACCGCGATGTTACAAGATGTTACAAAATGTTGACCGCCCGCGCCGCCAACAACGCCAGCGTGGTCAGCGATATGGTGGATTGCACCATCATCATGCCTTTCGCCCATCGCGACAGAACGGGGACATCGGTGGGAGAAAATGCCGTGCTGGTATTAAACGCCAGGAACAGGTAGTCCACAAAGCCGGGTATCCACTCGCGATCGCCCAGGGTCATCTGCGGGAATAGAAACGCGCCTTCGGTGTGCTCGCCGCGCAGTTCGCGCAGGTTGGGTCCGCCGGCGTCCAACCGCCAGTACCACGACGCGAACACCAGGATGTTCGAGATCCATAACGCGCCGGCGGAGCGCAGCAGGATGGGCGCCGCCTCCTTGCCGCTTCCCGGCAGCGTGGCGATCAGCAACACCAGCGCGCTAATCATGGCGGCCGTGATAATGCCCAGCGTGGTATATCCCACGATTTGATTGAGCGCATACTGGGAGCGCCGGTGCAGAACCATGCCCACGATGGAAAGCGGCGCCACCAGCGCGAGCGCCAGCCATCCGGGCCCGGGACTTAACGTCTCCGGCAACGCCCAATACAAGCCACCCACAGACAAGACGGCGAGCATCGAGAGCCAACGCGGTTCGCGTGGCGGGGCGGGTGCTTCGGACATGCACCCATTGTCGCCGATTAGTGGGGCAGGCTCGCAGCCTGCGGCGGCCTCGTAGGCCGCCCGGAACGAAGCGCTGCGGGCTTTTTGCTGGGCTTGGTGGCATAGGCTTTAGCCTGTGGAGGCGGGTCTGGAGACCCGCCGCAGGCGTAGACGCCTGCCCCACCAAATCGCCAATCTCCAAAAACCCAGCGTGGCGGCGGCTTATTGATCTTCGGCATTTCAACTGAGCCATACGTTCATATGCGGAAAACCCGCAAGCATCACGGCTAGCCGTTCTGGAATTGCCTCGGAAAAACGCCGGATCTCAACGTGAGAAGAGCATGGTCGGAAGTGTCGGCCGGCCGGAACCCGTACGAAAAGCCCAGAAAGTCCTCTTCCCACGCTGGTACTGTGCCGCTGTGCGACTCCCCGCTGCCGTGCATGTGGGCCTTATAGCTCATCGCCTTCTCCCCCCAGATCCGCCGCCTTGCAGCCGCGGATGGTTTGCCTGACACGGTCGGCGCCTCTGATTTTGGCTACGTTACCGCCGCCCTCGCCACGCCGGTTTATCCCGACGCTATCCAGGCTGCGAGCCGGCCCCACTAGTAATTATCGGGGCGTGAATTTGAAGACCACGCCGGAAGCTTCATTCCCGCCCGCGAAGGTAGTTCCATAGAGGTTGCCTGTCGCGTCGAGGATTACACCGGCATAGGGATAGCCTCCATCGGCCGCTCCCGTGAAGTTGTACAGCACGGTCTCCTGTCCGGCCAGATCGACTTTGAAAATCACGCCCGCGCCCGCTGCGCCACCAAACTTGGTTGTTCCGAGCAGGTTGCCGCCGGTGTCGAGAATTACGCCTGCGTACGGATTGCCCCCATTTATCCCGCCGGCGAAGTTATGCAGCACGGTCTCCTGTCCGGTCGAATCCAGCTTGTACACGACGCCCTTGCCGCCTGTGCCGCCCTGGAAAGTTGTCCCAAAAAGGCTGCCGGCAGAGGAGCGCACCACACCCGCGAAGGGAAGGCCCCCGTCTGCTCCGCCCGTGAAGCTGTGCAACACCGTCTCGTGGCCCGTCGCATCCAGCTTGTAGATCACGCCCGCGTTCGCCGCACCGCCGGCCGAAGTGGTGCCGTAGAGGTTGCCGTCCGAGTCCTGGATCAGGCTGGACGTTGGTTTTCCGCCATCGGCTCCGCCCGTGAAGCTGTACAGAACGGTATCCTGGCGGGCTGTATCCAGCTTGAAAACCACGCCTTCGTTCGCGGCGCCGCCGCCATAAGTGGTGCCGTAGAGATTGCCCGCCGCGTCCTGAATCAGGCTGGCGAGAGGGTTGCGCCCATCGGCTCCACCGGTGAACTGGTACAACACCGTTTCCTGGCCGGCCGTATCCACTTTATACACGACTCCCCAGCCGTTCGCGCCACCCCGCGCGGTTCCGTAGAGGTTGCCCGACGAGTCGAGGATTACACTGGATTGGGGGTAGGCTCCATCGGCGAGACCCGTGAAGTTGTGCAGCACCGTCTCCTGGCCTGTCGTGCCGATCTTATACACCGTGCCCGCTCCCCCTGTGCCGCCAGTGTAAGTCGTCCCGTAAGAATTGCCAGCGGAGTCGCGGGTCACGCCTGCCATGGGCTCGGCGCCATCGGTCCCGAACGGAAAGGAGTACAGCACGGTCTGCTGGCCGGCCGCGCTCAGCTTAAACACCACACCGGTGTTCGCCTGGTTGCCCGTCGAAGCGGTTCCGTAGAGGTTGCCCGCGGAATCCAGGATCACACCCGCTTCCGGCGTGCCCCCATCGGCCTCACCGGTGAAAGTGTACAGCGCCGTCTCATGGCCGGCGGTATCCAGCTTATACACCACTCCGCAGCCCCCATCGCAGGGGCCGCCGCCTATGCCGCCAACGGTAGTAGTCCCGTAGAGGTTGCCGGACGAAACGCGGAACACGCCGGCATTGGGAGATCCGCCGTCGGTTCCGCCCTTAAAGGAGTACAGCACCGTGTAATTGCCGGCCGTGTCGAGGGTATACACCACACCATAGCCCGTTGTGCCGCCACGCTGGGTGGTGCCGTAGAGGTTGCCGGCCGGGTCGAGTGTCACACCGGCGTAGGGCCACATGCCGTCCGTCTTGCCGGTAAAGGTATACAACACCGTCTCCTGGCCGAACGGATCCACCTTGTACACTACGCCTGCGCCCGTGCCGCCGGCAACGGTCGTTCCGTACAGGTTGCCGTCGGAATCGCGAACCAAACCGGCATAGGGCGCGGCGCCGTCGGTAGTGCCTTTGAAGCTGTATAGGGCGGTCTCGTGGCCGGACGCGTCCAACTTGTAGACCACGCCGCAACCGGAGTCGCAAGGGCTACCGGCTGGGCCGCCACTCTGCGTAGTTCCCCAGAGGTTGCCCGCCGGGTCACGGACCACCCCGGCCGAGGGCCACTTCCCGTCCACTCCGCCCGTAAAGGTGTACAGCACCGTCTGATGGCCGGCGGTATCCAATTCGTATACGACGCCGTTGCCGTTGGTTCCTTGGGCCGCGCCGCCATACATGGCAGTTCCGTACAGGTTGCCGGCCGAGTCCTGGATCACACCGGCGGCGGGGTTAGCGCCGTCCGCTCCACCGGTAAAGGCATAGAGCACGGTTTCATGGCCGGCCGGATCCACCTTGTAGACCACGCCCTGGTTCCAGGCGCCGCCTGCGGACGTGGTCCCGTAGAGATTGCCCGCTGAGTCGCGGATCACGCCGGCGTAGGGGCCGGCGCCATTCGGCGGGTCGGGCGCGAAACTGTACAGTACAGTTTCACTGGCGGTTTGCGCGCGCACGGACACTATTGCCGCGGCAGCTAATAAAAGGTACGCGAGCCATCGCGAACCCGCCGGTTGTATCGCTGTCATAGGTCCCCCTCGGAACGAGCCGGCGGCGTTGGCGCGCCCGCGGTATTAGTCTACATCGGATCTGTGGATGGGTACAAGAAAATGCCCGCGATTATGGTACTGGCCACTGCGAGGAGCCGCTCGCTTGGTGCCCATCACTGCGGCGCGAGCTTGAGGATCACGCCGCCCGCGTCCGCATCAGCCGGAGGACACGCTCCTTCAGCCCCGCCAACGGATGCCTAAACCCAGCTTCTTCTTGGCGTATTCCAGGCTGCGCTCCAGGTCGATGCGCTGCTGTTCCTTCAGCGCCGCCTCCAGAATGGGGGAATTGTCGGACCATTGTCCGATCACCATATTCCCCAGGAACGGCCGTCCGCTTTTTGCCAGAGCCACGAAGCGCGCGAATTCCCAGGCGGGCGTCTTTTGGAACGCTTTCCAGAAATCCGGTTCGAGATAAGGCAGCACCTCCGGCGGCCGTCCGGTAATGATTTCGAGCTGTACGGATGCGGACGGGCACAGCTTGCGATAAAGCTCGACGAAGCGCGGGAAATCGACCGAGCCATCGCCCAGCGCGACCCATTGCGCGGCCGCGCCGCGGGGATGTTCGAAGACCGCGCTATCGCGCACGTGGGATGTCGCCACATAAGGCGCAAGAGTTTCCAGCGAGACCAGCGGATCTTCGACCACCCACATGGGATTGCCCGTATCGAGGCACGAACCCACGAAATCCTTGCCCGCCTCTTCGATCAGCGCCTTCACCTCGCGCGCCTGCATGTCGCCGGCGTGGTTCTCGACGGCGATGCGCACACCCGCGTCGAGCGCTTGGGAGCGCACCGCGCGCAGCACCTGCACGGTGTTTTCGATGTGCGCTTCGAGCGGCAGCGCCGTGCGCCGGTTGTCGCGCGTGCCCATGTAGCAGCGCATCACGCGCGACCCCACGGCGTGGGCCACGCGCAACCCGCGCGCGACATATTCCGCCGGTTCGCCTTCCTTCTTGTTGTAACTGGGCGACGAGGGGCAAATGCAGCCGATGCCCGCGTCGATCTCCACGCCCACGCGCGCGGCATGATCCTTCACCTGTTGCAGGTAGGCCGGCTCCAGGCTTTCGTAGTCGCCGAGGCTCGAGAGCTGAATGGTGTCGAGTTTCAGACTGGCGGCGTAATCCAGCAGTTGAATCGCTTTCCACTGGAACGCGCGGATGGAGTAAGAATCGAAGCCCAGCTTGATGGGCACGGGTTGGGCGGACGAACTCATGGCTGCCACCGCCGCCGTGGAGGCCGTTTGCAGAAACGTGCGCCTGCGCATAGGAAATGTTGTATCACGGTTTGGAAAACGCCATCCCCGCGAAGCTGACCACGCTCCGCGGATCGATGTTCCACTGCTCGTAGCGCAACAGCTCGCCGCGTGCTCCGGGCAGGGTCTTCAGAAAAGTGTAAAGCGGCGCGGAACCGCACCATTTCAGCTCGTCGTGGTTTTCCTGTACCAGGCTCCAGAAGCCATCGCCATCCGACTCGACGACGCGCGCGATGCGCTGCCGGTCGCGCTCGGCGACTTCCGCCATGACGCCGCGGTCCGCGTACGCCGGAAAATCGTCCTGGTAGCGCGCGCCCATGTGGGCCATGTCGATGCCCAGAATCCAGAAGAGACGATCGCCCTCGCGCGCCGCCATTTCGCCGAGCGCTTCCAGGAAGCGCTGTACGCCCTCGTCGGCTTCGGGCGCGCCGCCGCGATAGAGGCTGTGGGCGTACTGGCCGCAGAGTATCGGGAGAATGCGAATGTCCGGACCGTAGATATGTTGCAGGAAGATCACTTGCAACTCGACCGTGTGTTCGAAGGAGTGACAATAGTCTTCCATCAGCACGGCGGGACCGGCGGCGGCCGCCAGGCGTTCGACCAGGGCGGTGTCGGTGGCGGTTTCGCCAAGCGGCGTGACGAACGGTTTGCGCGTCAGGCCGAAGTGTTCGGGCCTGCCATAGTGCGAGGTCGCCAGGATGACGAACGTGCGATCCTTCAATTCCGGACCGAGCGATTGATAGGCGGCGCGATAGGATTGCCATCCGCCTTCGGGACTCACGTGCGGCGCGGCGATGGCGCACAACGCTCCCTGACGGTCGCGGCTCGGTAAGGGTGCGGCGGCGATGGCGCATGGTTGGGTAGCGGCGCCGTCCATGTAGCGCGACATGGTATCGCGGAGGGCGGCAATTTCCAGCGGATATGCGCCGCCGGCGTGTGCGGGCTCGCGTTTGGGCGCTTCGGCGAATTCGCGTTCACGGCCGGCTTTCATTTGCGCGAAAGCCTGGTCTTCCAGGAATCCCGCCACGCTGAAGGTCTCGATTAAGTGCTTTTCAAGTTCGCCCACTTGCAGATCGCCGGTGATACGGACCAGGGTGGAGCGCAGGTCCAGGTCGGTCTGGCGGCCGTCAAAACAGCGCAGACACTCGATGAGGGGGGGCGGGATAATCAGGACGGCTTCGGAGTAACGGTACGGGTCGCGGATGAAGAGGCCGGGCCGGTCGGGTACCGGAGAGGGAACCATGTCGAGGGCGTTGCGCAGACGGGGGAGTGGGCGGGGCAAGTTTCATCGTAGCAGTTAGGTCGCACGTTTTGGAGGAAGCGCTTTTTGCATGGTGGCGATGGGCAGAAACAACGACCGAGGCCGGTAGCGAGGGTGCGGAATTCATTGTGCCGGTAAAACGCCACTCCCTGCTCGTCCTTGGCATCCACAAGCATGGCGAAGGCCGTCGCGGCACCCTGCGCGATGCGATCGGCCGCGTCCATCAGGATCGCCGTAACCAAGCCGCGGCAGCGATAAAACAGTTGGCGATGTTCCGGCGGATATCCTGGGTTGCTTGCGTTTGCAAATACCGGTCCAGAGCCTCTTCGCCGCAGCGAAACGATTAGCGGTCGTGCTGGCCGCCAAGAGCCTCGAAACGGAAGGCCGCGGGAGTCATTCCGCGCCGAAGAGTTCGCGATACCGGCGCCGGCCTTCAGCAGCGCAGGCCCTGGCTCAGGAGGGTTGATGATGGCTTCGGCGATCAGCAGTTGGTCTTCGCGCGAGAGGCGAATGATTTCGGTCTGCTCGATCGTACGGCAAGCTGCTTCGGCGGCGGCGGCGACCACAAAGTCGGTGAGGCTACGTCCCTGTATTTCGGTGGCGCGCTTCAAACGTTCCAGGACTTCGTGCGGCAGCCGGGCTTCCAGACGGGCGGTGCGGCGACCGCCCTCCGGTGGCAGGAGGAGATCAATCATTCTGCCAGCGGCCGCCAAAGATCTTATCGGCCCGGAAGCGCGAAACTTGCTCAGGCCAGCGCGCGGCGGCAGTAGTCGTAGCACTTGCGCATTTCCGCCACCGTATCGCCGCCCTCATATTCGTATTCGATGTTGGCCGGGATCGGGTATTTCTCGCGCTTTAGCAATTGCAGCACTTCCTGGATCGGCGTATCGCCTTCGCCGAACGGCATGTTCTTGCCCTGATTTTTCTTGCGATCCTTGATGTGCAGGGTGACGATGCGTTCGTGGTGCTCCGCGATGAACGGCACAGGGTCGTAGCCCGCTGCCCAATAATGCCCGATATCCAGATTCACGGCGATGTACGGCGACAGCTTCATGGCTTCTACAAACGTCTCGGGCCTGGCGTATTCCTTGGGGTTTTTGACGTTCGAATGCCCATGCATGCCGACCACGATCTTGTATTTCTCAGCCTGAGCGGCGATGCGCGGGGTGACCGACACCGTGGCAGAAGTGGTCATCACCTTGACGCCGAGCGCCTGGGCCACGTCGAAGCCGCGGGCGATTTCGTCGTCTGTAAAATCGTCGCGGATGTTGTAAGCATATGCGGAGAGCTCGATGCCGGCCGTGTCGAACTTGCGCCGGATCGCGCGGATGTCGTCGAGCGAGACATTCAGGCGCCACTTGCGGAGCGCCGCGCGGCCGTCTGCCCCATGGGGGAACTCAGGCTCCACGTGCCCCATGGACAGTTCGCATTCGCTTAAGCCCACGTCGACGAAGCCCTGGATGGCCGCGTCCAGGGGCCGGTCGCGAAAGCTGTAAGACTGCGCGCCGATCAGCACGCCGCTGACGTGCGAATCCAACTTGGCGAGTGCGCGGCCCAGCGGCAACGACGCCAGCGCCAGGCGTCCGATATCGCGTCGCGTGTACATTTCAAAACTCCTGAAGAACGGAACCACAGATGCACACAGATGCACACAGATAAAGGCAGCGAAACCCGGTGTTGGTTTTATCTGTGTGTATCTGTGTTCATCCGTGGTTCCAATTGTATCGGATTTGCTATGTTGCAAAGGTGAGCGAATTGCGGACTTTGCTGGACATATTGGATGCCGCGGATGGGCAGCGCACCGCTGTCATTCTGCCGGAGACGGGGTTGTCGGTCACCTATGACGATCTGCGGCGGAGGGTGCGCGGCATGGCTGGCGCATTGTACGCGGCGGGCGTGCGGCGCGGCGATCGCGTGGCGATGGCGCTGCCGAACAGCTTGGACGCCATCGTGGCATTTCTGGCGGCCGCGGCGGCGGGTACCGCCGCGCCTCTGAACCCAGGCTACAAGTTCGAGGAGTTTTGTTTCTATCTGGCGGATACGCAAGCCAAGATGCTGATGGTTCCCTGTGAGGAAGGCGCCGAAGCCCGGCGCGCGGCGGAGCAGGCGGGCATTCCGTTGGTCACGCCCGCGATTTCCGGCGGAGGCCACGCGCCGGAACCCGGCCCGGACGATATCGCGCTGGTTTTGCACACCAGCGGCAGCACGGGACGACCGAAGCGTGTGCCGCTGCTGCATCGGAATCTGGCGGCGTCCACATGCACGATCGCGGAGACTTATGCGCTGGGGCCCAACGACGTTTCGCTGTGCCTGATGCCGCTGTTTCATGTCCATGGATTGATGGCTTCCACCATGGCAACGCTACTGACCGGCGGCACGGTAGTGGTTCCGGCGAAATTCAACGCGCTGACATTCTGGCGCATGGTGCGCGATTACGGTGTCACCTGGTATTCCGCGGTGCCGACGATGCATCAGCTCATCCTGACGCGCAAGCGCAGCGGCGACGAAAAGCTGCGCTTCGTGCGGTCATGCAGCGCGGCGCTGGCGCCGGACCTGATGCGCCGCATGGAAGAGTATTTCGCGGCGCCCGTGCTGGAAGCGTACGGAATGACGGAGGCGTCGCACCAGATGGCTTCGAACCCGCTGCCGCCCGCCGCCCGCAAAGCCGGATCGGTGGGACCGGGAACAGGCGTGCGAATCGGAATTCGCGACGAGCGGGGCGGCGAGTTGCCGCGCGGCAAGGCGGGCGAGGTGTGCATTGACGGGCCCGGCGTGATCCGCGCATATGAGAACAATCCGGAGGCCACCGCGAAGTCGTTTTTTGGCGAATGGTTCCGTACGGGCGATCAGGGAATTCTGGACGACGACGGCTATCTGCACCTTACCGGACGCCTGAAGGAGTTGATCATCAGGGCCGGCGAGAATATCGCACCGCGGGAAATCGACGAGGTGCTGCTGCTGCACCCTTCCGTGGCGGAAGCGGTCTGCTTCGGCGTGCCGCATCCGACCTGGGGGGAAGAGGTGGAGGCGGCGGTGGTGCTGCGGCCCGAAGCGCCCGCGGACGAGGCCGGTCTGGTCACCTTCTGCCGCAGCCGGTTGGCGGACTTCAAGTGTCCCAAGAAGATTCACATCGTGGCTTCGATTCCGCGAACCGCAACCGGCAAAATCCAGCGGTTGAACGTGGCGGCGGCGCTGGGCGGAGCGCGAAAATGAAGTTCGTGATCGCGGGGGCGGGGGCCGTGGGCGCTTACATGGGCGCGGCGATGGCGCGCGCCGGTTTGGATGTGACGCTGTTTGCGCGCGGGCCGCAATTGCGGGCCATTGAAGAGCGCGGAGTGCGGGTGGTTAGCCCGGATGGCGATTTCGAAGCGCGGCCGAGGGCCACGGGCGACCTGGAATCCATCGGGCCGGCGGATGTGGTCTTCTTGGCCGTGAAAGCCCACAGCCTGCCGCAGTTGGCGCCCCGCATCAGGTGCCTGTTCGGCCCCGAGACGTGCGTGGTCAGCCTGCAGAACGGCGTGCCGTGGTGGTTCACGCCGCTCGATCGGGTGGATCCTGGGGGCGTGATCGCCGCCGCCATCGAGGCAAGGCGCGTAGTAGGGTCGCTGGTCTATTTCGCCACCGAAGTTGCGGAGCCGGGCGTGGTGCGGCACATCGAGGGCCGGCGCATCTCGATCGGTGAGCCGGATGGCGCGCGCTCGGGGCGCTGCCGCGCGATTGCGGAAGCACTGATCGGCTCCGGGTTGCGCTGTCCCATTACGACCCACATTCGCGAAGAGATCTGGGTGAAAATTCTTGGGAATGTGGCGTTCAATCCGATCAGCGCGCTGACGGGGGCTACGCTTGCCCGCATGGCCGGCGATGCGGATGTGGCGGCGCTGGTGCGCGCGATCATGACCGAGGCGGAGGGCGTGGCGGGGCGAATGGGGATGAAGCTACCGGTCACAATCGAGCAGCGGATGGCCGGGGCGGCCAAGGTGGGCGAGCACAAGACATCGATGCTGCAGGATCTGGAAACGGGGCGGCCGTTGGAGCTGGAGGCGGTGGTGGGGGCGGTGCTGGAACTCGGGGAGAGGCTGGGTGTGGCAATGCCGGCGACGCGGGCGGTTTATGCGTGTACCAAACTGCGTGCGGAAGAGAGCCAAGGGCGGCCTGCGAGGCCGCCGCAGCCTACGAGCCTGCCCCACTTCAGGCCGGGATGACAGGCGAGGTGCAGAATGCGCAGCGGCGCGCCTGGATGGGGATAGTGCTGAGGCATTCCGGGCATTGCTTGGTGGTGGGATCGGGCGGGGCTTGGCCGCGGCGCGCCCGCGCCATTATCGCGTTGACGGGAACGACGACGAAGAAGTAGATGGCGGCGGCGATGAGGACAAAGCCGATCACCTGGTTGATGAAATCGCCTATGGGAAATGCCGCTAACTTGATGTCGGAAAAATCATGCTTGCCGACCAATGTCGCGATTAACGGCATCAGCAAATCCGCCACTAGCGCGGCCACCACTTTGCCAAATGCTCCGCCGATGACGACGGCGACTGCCAGGTCAATCACATTGCCCCGCAGCAGAAACTGTTTGAAACCTTTTAACATGTATCCTCCGTGAGGCTTATTCTAGCGAACCTCAAAGAGGAAATGCCGGGGACCGGCTAGTGATGCGAAGCGCCGCCGGTGCCACCGCCCACGGCGCCGCTACCGTGTGAAACCGCCGTGGACGAACTCACGCTGGATGACGCGACGCTGGAAGACGCGGGACGCCCCGCGTAGCCGCCAGAGGCTTCGTGAAACGATCCGCCCGACAACGGGTGGTAGATGGGCCGCCTGGGCACCGGCAAACTCTTATAATTCACCGTGTTGTATGCGCTCATGTATCCGGGATAATTGCGATATCCGGTGTAACAGGGATAATTGGAGTACGGATCGAACGCCATGTACACGTCGATCGGACTAAACATGGGGCATCCATACGGGCCGTAGAACATGCCGCCCATGCCGGGAACGTAGCTATACATCCCTAAGAATGGATTCCAATACCATCCGCCCGTAAACATACCCAATCCACCGCCGCTGGTAAACAGGGTAGCGTTCACGGTGGCGGCGGCCCCCACGTTGGCCATGGAGACATACCCGGCGCGCCGCTCGCTCCAGCGGTTCAGCGCATCGGTGGAGGTCTTGTCGAACTTGTGCACGGCCAGCGTGTCGAGCGCGACGACGTGGCCTTCTTTCACTTCCACGGTTTGGCCGGCGGCAGCGACCTCCGCCGAACCGTCGTAAACGTGCAATTCGCCGGCGGCGGCGTCGAACCGGTAGACGCCCCTTTTAACAGGGTGAACGGCCGCATCCTTATAGGCCACCGTGACGGAGTTATCCTTCACGACGTCCGCGACCTCGACGACGGCCGACCCGGACTGGAACTCCAGGCGGGTATCGATCAGGCGGTTGGTAATCATGCGGAAGGAGCTGTTCTCGCCGAGCCGCAGGAAAACGCCGGGAGTCAACAGCACCTCCGCGCGCCCCTCCTCGGTTTTGAGCTGCTGGTTTTCCTTCACTTCGGGGAAGACGCCGAATTTGGTTTCCACCAGTTGGCCGTCCACGTAAACCTGGCCCTCCACGTAGTGGATCAGTCCGGAACGCGCCGAGATCACCGCAGATTGGGCCAGGGCGGCTACGCTGCCAGCCGCGAGGGCCAGAACGCCAGGAACCAGTTTCGCTGCAGCTCGCATAAAAGCTCCTTAACAAGTCCTTAATAAAAGCATCTGCGCAATTGGGACGTTTGTCAATTGGTTTCGCGTTACTACAAGCGCACAATGTGGCTGGAATTCACACCTTTCAGCGCGTTGCGCGTATCCACGATCAAGCGGGCTTGGGCGGCGATGCGCGGATAATCGAAGGAGGAATGATCGGTGATGATGGCGGCGCAATCGGCTTGCCCCGCCAAGTCCTCCGGTTGGGCCTGCAACTCTTCGCCATCCAATTGCAAGTGCGCTACATACGGATCGCTGTAGGTGAGGCGCGCGCCGCGCCGCTTCAGCAGCAGCATGACATCCAGGGCCGGGGATTCGCGGAGATCCTCGATATCCTTCTTATAGGCCACGCCCAGAATGTGGATGTGCGACCCCTTTACGGGCTTGCCGGCGTCGTTGAGCGCGTTCTGGATTTTGTCCACGACGAAGTGCGGCATCTGGCCGTTGATATATCCCGCCAGTTCGATGAAGCGGGCCTCGATGCCGGCCTGCTTGGTCTTCCAGGAGAGGTAAAACGGATCGATCGGAATGCAATGGCCGCCCAGCCCCGGACCGGGATAGAACGGCATGAATCCGAAAGGCTTGGTAGCGGCGGCATCGATCACTTCCCAGACGTTGATGCGCATGCGGTCGCACATCAGGGCCATCTCGTTTACCAATCCGATGTTGATCATGCGGAAGGTGTTTTCGAGCAATTTGACCATCTCGGCTACCTGCGTGGAACTGACCGGCACCACAGTCGACAGGGCTTGCGAATAGAATAGCCGGCCCATTTCCGTGCAGGCGGCGGTGGTGCCGCCCACTACTTTAGGGATGTTGGCGGTCTGGTATTTGGGGTTGCCGGGATCCACGCGTTCCGGCGAAAAACACAGGAAAAAATCGTGTCCCGCGCGCAGGCCGGATTTCTCAAACATGGGGAGCAGTAATTCGTCGGTGGTGCCGGGATAGGTGGTGGATTCCAGGATTACGAGCATGCCCGCATGCAAATACTTGAGGATTTCCTCGCAGGAGGACACGATGTAGCTCATGTCCGGGTCCTTGGTTTTGCGCAGGGGCGTGGGCACGCAGATGTTGATGGTATCCAGATCGCGCACCGCGGCGAAATCGGTAGTGGCGCGCAGTTTGCCCTCCTGCACGAGTTTGGATAACACGGCGCTGGAAATATCGCCCACATAGGACTCGCCCGCATTGACGTGGGCGGTCTTGCGGGCGTCCAGGTCGATGCCGGTGACGGAGAAGCCGGACTTGGCGAACTCCACGGCCAGGGGCAGTCCCACATATCCGAGCCCGACGATTCCCACGCGCGCGCGGCGGGATGCGATTTTTTCTTCGAGGATACTGGCGCTGGTTTGCGCGGCGGCCGTTGTCATATACCTATCATACAGCCGCATACGGCCGCATACAGCCGATTACAGCCGCATACCGCCGATTACAGGCGAGTTTGTTCATTGTGGAACTCCGCCCGCGGCGGCTGCGTTAACATAGGTGATTAGGAGAGGTGTGCCATGCGTTTATTCGTATTCGCCGCAGCTACCGTCCTGACCGGCTCGTTGTTCGCCGCCGATCCGGAACTCGTCAGTCTGGCCCTGCCGGATCCTCAGGTGATGGCCGGAGTCAACGTCGAGCAGGTGATGCTCTCGCCGTTCGGCCAGTTCCTGCTAGCACAAAACAGCCAACTGCCGGATGCGGGGTTGCAAAAGTTGATCGGGGCTGCGGGCTTCGATCCGCGCCGGGATCTGCGGGAGATATTGGTGTCCTTCAACGGCCCGGCGCCGGGCAGTGGTCCAGGTGTGGGCACGGGATCGGGTATCGTTCTGGCACGCGGCACGTTCGATATCCCCAAAATATTGGAGGCGGCCGGCGCCGAAGGCGGGACGGTCGAGACGTACAAAGGCGTTTCGATCGTAATAGTGCCGAAGCAGGGATGCTTGGCTTTTCCGGATTCCACTTTGGCGATTGTGGGAGACGCAGCCGGCGTGCGCGCGGCTATCGATCGCAAGTCGTCCCCCACATCCATCAGTTCCGCCCTGGCGGTGCAGGTGAATCAGTTGAGCATCGCCGACGATGCCTGGTTTATCTCGATGGTGCCGCTTGGCCAGTTGCAGCCGAAGGCGCCCGGCGCGGGTCAGGATCCATTCGCAATTATAAGCAAGGTGCAGCAGGTGAGCGGGGGCGCCAAGTTCGGAGCCAACGTGGTGACGAACGTGCAAGCTGTCGCGCAGACGGACCAGGATGCCGCTGCTTTGGCGGCCGTGCTGAAGTCGTTGCCGAGCATCGTACAGATGGGCGGTTCCGGCGCCGAACGGGAGCCGGCGGTGGCGCTCTTGCAGAACCTGAACGTGACTGCCGATGGGCCGGTTACGAAGATCTCGTTGAGCGTGCCGGAGGCCCAGATCGAACAGATGATGCAGGCGAACCACGCCAAGCAGCCGCAGGCGGCCATTGGAGTGGACCCGCGATCCCTGCGTGCGTCGGGGGGAGCTGTTCGCGATACCGCGGCCACGGCCGAGCAGTCCGTGCCGCCGTCTGGTGATGCCGCTCCGCAGCGCATTCGCGTGGGCGGCGACGTACAAAAGACCAAGCTGATCCAGCAGCCCGTGCCCGTTTATCCTCCGCTGGCCAAGCAGGCGCTGATCACGGGCGTGGTGCAGTTGAACGTCATTATCGGAAAAGACGGAACGGTGACGAACCTCACCGTGGTCAGCGGGCATCCCCTGCTGGTGCCGGCCGCCGTGGAAGCGGTGAAGCAATGGGTTTATGAGCCGACCTTGCTGAACGGGAAGGCCGTTGAGGTGGTCACGCAGATCGACGTGACCTTTACGTTAGACCGGTAACGGCTATGGCGATCGCACCGCATTGGCTATCCGACAACCCGTGGCGCACATTGTGTCTGGCGTGCGCGTTGGCCGCCACGGGGGCACTACCGGCGCCGGCGCAATCGGCCAGCGAGGTGGTGCTGCACTCCTTCTCGCCCAATCCGTACAAAGGGGAATACCCCCAAGCCGGCGTCATCCGCGACGCGGCAGGCAACCTGTACGGAACGACCAGCGCGGGCGGCCCCATGGGCGCCGGCGTGGTGTACAAAGTGGATACAGCCGGCAATTACAGCGTGCTGTACGCTTTCACGGGCGGGGCCGATGGGAGCGTCCCGGCCGCTGGGGTGGTACGCGACCCGGCCGGGAACCTCTACGGGACAACTCTGCGCGGCGGAGGGCCGAACTTCGGCGTGATATTCAAGGTCGATCCCGCCGGGCAGGAGACGGTGCTGTATACCTTCCCGAACGGAGGGGGCAGCCCCTCATCGGGGGTGATCCTGGACTCGGCAGGCAATCTCTACGGGACCGCTTCTACAGGGGATGGCTCCGTATACAAGCTGGATCCGGCTGGCAAGTTCACAGTGCTGTACGGATTCACCGGCGGCGCTGGCGGGAATTCCCCTTCCGGTGTGATCCTCGACCCGGCCGGCAACCTTTACGGGGCCGCATTTGGCGGCACGGCAAATTGGGGTGTGGTCTACATGCTGGATGCGTCCAAGCGGTACAAGGAGACAGTGCTGCACACTTTCACCGGCGGCACCGATGGGAGTTATCCGAACGGTCTGATCCGAGACTCTTCGGGCAATCTCTACGGAACAACCGCCAGTGGCGGCATCGCGGGCACGGGCGCGGGCTATGGCGCGGGGGTGGTGTATAAACTGGATGCGGCCGGTGAACAGACGGTGTTATACAGCTTCACGGGCGGGGCCGATGGGTGCTACCCCGGCTCGCCTGTGGCGCTCGACGCGGCCGGCAACCTTTACGGGACCACGGGCGGAGGCGGCGCGGCGGCTGGCCTGGCGGGCTGGGGAGTCGTGTTCGAGGTGGACACCGCCGGACAGGAGACGGTGCTGCACACCTTCTCGGGCGGGACCGATGGAGGTATACCGGAGGCCGGAGTGATCCTCACCGCGGCGGGCAACTTCTATGGGACCACCTACCAGGGCGGTGCACAGGGCGTGGGCACGGTGTACAAGCTGAATGGGGATGGCAAGGAGACCGTGCTCTACAGCTTCTCCGCGGCGGCCGATGGCGGCAACCCAATGTCCGGTCCGATCCGCGACGCAGCGGGCAACTTCTACGGGACCACCTACTTTGGCGGCGCTGCGAACTACGGCGGAGTGTACAAGCTCGACACGAAGGGCAATGAGACGCTGCTGTATAGCTTCACAGGCGAGGCAGATGGGGGCTTTCCGGCGGCCGGCGTGGCTCTCGATTCCGCGGGCAACCTGTACGGGACCACCAGCCACGGCGGCGCAGCGGGCTATGGCGTGGTATTCAAGCTGAATACGGCAGGCCAGGAGACGGTGCTCTACAGCTTCACGGGCGGCGCCGATGGCGGCGGCCCGCAAGCAGGCGTGATCCGCGACTCGGAGGGCAATCTTTACGGCACCACCGTGTCAGGCGGCGAAACCGGCATCTGCATCCCGTCGGGCTGCGGAGTGGTGTATCAGGTGGACACGGCTGGGAACGAGACGGTGCTCTACAGTTTCGCGGACGGGGCCGACGGCGGTTTCCCCTACGCCGGCTTAATCCGTGATGCGGCAGGCAACCTTTTCGGGACCGCATCGGGCGGCGGCATTGAGAACGTGGTTGGGGGATCGGGCGTGGTATTCAAGCTGGACCCGGCAGGCCACGAGACCGTGCTGCATAGTTTTGCGGCCGGGGCTGACGGAAGCAATCCAGTGGCCGGTGTGGTGGCGGACCCGGCGGGCAATCTGTACGGAACCACCAAGTACGGAGGCACGCCGGGGTATGGCGTGGTGTACGAGGTGGATGCAGCCGGCAAGGAGACGGTGTTGTACGCTTTCACCGGTGAGTTGGATGGGGCCTATCCCTACGGGGGGGTGATCCGCGACTCGGCCGGCAACCTTTATGGGACGACTTACTTGTACGGCAAACTTCAGGGCGGCGTGACGGGAGCCGGCGTGGTATTCAAGCTGGATACCGAGCTGACGGAGACGGCGCTGTACCATTTCACAGGCGGGGCGGACGGGGGCGGTCCGGAGGCAGGTGTGATCCGGGACGCGGCGGGCAACCTCTACGGGACGACTTATGCAGGCGGGGAAAATGGCGCCGGCGTAGTGTTCAAGATCGAACCGCGGTAGCGGGGACTGCCCTACCCCGCTGTGCGCCGCATCATGGCCCGTTTTACCTGCTCGAGCAAAGCGTGCGCGCGTGGAAGGCTCTCCACCGCCTGCCGCACTTCGGGATCGTTGGCCCAACCCAAGCGGTCGGCCGAACGCTTGTCGAACGCGCGCGAATACAACTCGATCTTGAGCTGCTCCTCCACCCAGGCGCGATTGTCCTGGAACTCCGCGTCCGAGAAAGTCACGCCCTGCCGGCGCAGATAGTCGCGGAAGCGTTCGACCACGGCATCGTCGGGCGACCAGCCCTGCGGCAGGTGCGGCGTATCCGCGCCAAAGTAGGCCGAGCCGAAATGAAAGAACTCGCTGGGACCGGCAGAGCGCACGCGGCGCTGGAAAGCGTTCGACATCTGCGGGGGAAACTTCTCGTCGGGCGTGATGCCGCCACCGCCATATACCGTGCGGCCGCCATCGGTCATCTTCACGTCGTTGGAATTCTGCGCGTCTTCCTGCCGGTTGTGATAGTAGTAATCGAAGAACGAACGGTGGGAATAGTCGCGTTGGATGAGCCGGCCGCTGGGGGTGTAGTAGCGCGCGATGGTCAGCAGCAGGGCCGCGTCTTCCGACAGCGGAAACTGCGCCTGCACCAAGCCCTTGCCGAAAGTGTTTTCGCCCATCACCCAGGCGCGGTCGTGATCCTGCAGCGCTCCGGCGACGATTTCCGAAGCGGAGGCCGTGTTACGGTTCACCAGCACCACCACCGGATACTGCCGGCCCTGATTACCGGTTTTCGCGCGGAACACCTGCTCCGGCTCGGACCGGCCGCGATGCGAAACCACCGTCTGGTCCTTGCGCAGGAAGTGTCCGGCAACTTCCACGGCTTCGTTCAGCAGTCCGCCGCGGTTTTCGCGCAGGTCCAGGATCAGCCCGTTGACGTTGTCCTCGCCCAAGCGGCGCAGGTCTTCTTCCATGTCGCGGCCGGCGCTCTGGGCTTCAAAGGTCTTGATCGTTACATACGCGACGCCCGGCCGCACCCAGAAGGCGTCCACTACACTGGGCGATATCTCGCCGCGCGTCACCATGTAGGAAATCGTCTTGGCGGCGCCATAGCGGCGCACCCCGACTTTCACCAGCGTACCGCGCGGGCCTTTCAGCCGGTCCGCGACGGCGCCGGAATCCTCGCCTTCCACGTCATGGTCGTCCACCGCGGCAATCACGTCTCCGCGCCGCAGCCCGGCGCGCGCCGCCGGCGAATCCGGAAACGCTTGTATTACCGACACGTGCGGCCCATCCATGGTCACTTCCATGCCGACGCCGTAATACTGCCCGCGCTGATTCTGCTGCAGCAGGCGGTACTCTTCGGGATCCAGAAAATTGGAGTGCGGGTCGAGCGTGCGCAGCATGCCCGGAATGGCGCCCTGGTAGATGGCCTTGTCCGGCGCCAAGGTATCCGCGAAGTTCTCCTCGATCAGGGCGTAGGCCGAGGCGAAGGACTTCACATTACCGCGCAAGTCGCCTTCGGACTGTCCCGTGGCGGTGTGCGCGACACCGGGTAACCAGAGGACGGCCAGTAAACCGCATAGTGCAATAGCCAGCGGCGCCCATGCCGCGGAACGGGTTTTCTTTGGTTTGTTGGAGTCTTTCGCCACGCGCCCAGCCCTCGTATTATTTCCATGATAACACTGAGGGCCGCCGCGCGATGCTAAGGCGGTGTTAAGCTTGCTCGTCTGCCGAAGGCCCATAGAGGGCGGGTACTGGTACGTCGTTCAGCCGCAGATACACCGCGAGCTGGCCGCGATGATGGATGATGTGGTTCACCACCATGCCGCGCAGCACGGCGATGCGCGGCATGGAAAACATGGTCCGGCCGCCGAGCAGCAGGGTCCACGTGACCATCAGTTGTGGGTCGGTGGCCGCGGCGATGGCGGCGCGCGCGGCGGCGACGTTGCTGTCGAACATTTCCAGAAGCTCTACCCGCGACGCTGCCGTCTTCGGCTGACGGGGAGGCGCGCCCGGCGGCGCAAAATCGAACGATTCGGTTTCGAGCGCGGTAGGAACGAATCCCAGCAATTCGGCCAGATGCGTGGCGAGGCGGCCCATGGTCATCGACTTTTCGTGAGGCTTCCAGGCGAACTTGTCCTCAGGCACGCGCTCCAGCGCTTTGCGGGTGTTGGCCATTTCGTGATCGAATTCGGGTAAAAGGGCTTGGTTGATGGGCATGTATTTCCTCCAATATAACGACCTTACCACCGCTGCCGTTCAGACGGCGGCCGCTCGGCTCTGCAACGCCCCCGCAATGCGTCGATACATCACGGCACGGAAAAGATCGCCGAAGTTCGGATCGTCCTTGATCTTCTTGTAGATATCGAAATCGGAATCGATCATATCCTCGAGCGTGTCGCCGAAGAAGGTGTCGAACGCCAGTTTGCGCGTCTCCTCCGACGGGTTCACGCCAGCGTCCAGCGCGCGCCGCAAGCCTTCCCGATCTTCAAGGCGCCGGCCCATATTTTCGGCGAAGAACCTGACCTTGTCCGCATTCGTGAAGTCGGTCCCAAAGTGATCGTTGATGTATTCGATGATCTGGCTGAGGGGCGCCGGGTCTTCCTGCAGCGGCCGGCCCGTACCGAGGGCTGCGATCGGCTTCAACTGGCCGTCTTCATCCATCAGCTTGATCGCGCCCGAACTGGTCTGCTGGATGCGGTACGAATCCATGTTTATGTTTCGCGTGATTTCGAGAGGCAGCGGATCGTCCGGCAGTTTCAGCTTCCGCAGCAGGTGCCTGGTGAACTGATAGAATTTTTCCAGGCCGGCATCGCTGAACGTAATCACTTGCGAAAGGAACGCATACAGGCGAACATAATCGCCGACATGCTTGCGGATATTCGCGCCGTCCTCTTTGGGCCGCAATTCGTAGCGGTCCACCACCGAATCGATTAGTGTCTGGAGCTGTTCCTGCTTGCCCTTCGCGCTGAAGTAGACCCGCGCGAAATCGTCCACTTCCTCCGGTCCAAAGAGGTGGTGGTCCTCCACGGCGCGCTTCAGGTCATAGAGCTTGTTGGGATCGGTAGGCTCAGTCAATAGGGTAGCCTGGAAATACGGCTGGAAGGACTTCCGGATATCCTCGGTCTCGTTGACGAAATCGAGAACGAAGGTCTCTTCCTTGTCGGGCCGATAGGTCCGGTTCAGGCGGCTCAGAGTCTGCACGGCATTCACGCCGTCCAGCTTTTTGTCTACGTACATCGTGTGCAGCAAAGGCTCATCGAAGCCGGTCTGGAACTTTTCCGCCACGACCAGCAAGCGATACTCCTTGCCCTTGAAGGCGGCGGCGGTCTGGGAATCCGAGAAGGCGTTCATGCCGGCCTCGGTGAACGCCTGCCCGCTTTCGGGGTCTTTCACTTCGCCTGAAAACGCCACCAGCGCCTTGTAAGGCAACCGCCGTTTCTTGATTTCCCGATCCAACTCCAGCTTGTAACGTACGGCATGCAGGCGGGAGCGCGTCACCACCATCGCCTTAGCCTTTCCGGCGATGCGGCTTTTCACTTCTCCCTCGAAATGGTCGAGCGCCATCGCCGACTTCGTACGGATGGCGTGCGGATGCAGGTCCGCGTAAGAACGCAGGAGGTAGGTGGCTTTCTTTCGGTCGTACTGCGGGTCGGCCTCGATTCTCTTGAGTAGCGAGAAGTACACCTTGAAGGTCGTGTAGTTCTGCAGCACGTCGAGGATGAAGCCCTCCTCGATGGCCTGCCGCATGGAGTACAGGCTGAACGGCGGCCGGCCGGTGCCGGGGTCCGGGGTATTGAACAACTCCAGCGTTTTCGCTTTGGGAGTGGCGGTGAAGGCGAAAAAACTGACGTTCTTGAGCCGGCCCCGGCGCCGCATGGCCGCTTCGACGGCGGCATTGACGGCGTCCTCTTCATCTTCCGGTTCGACCGCTTCCTGCGTGGCCGCCTCCTCCAGTGTGCCCGCCGTCAGGACTTCCTTCATGCGGCGATTCGACTCGCCGGATTGCGAGGAGTGCGCCTCATCGACGACCACCGCAAATCGATGCCCCGGCAGCTCCCCGATTTTCTCCGTTACGAAGGGAAACGTCTGGAGAGTGGTGATGATGATGTCCTTCCCGTCAATCAGCGCCTGGGCGAGTTCGTGCGCCTTGTGCTTCTCGATGGCGGTGACGATTCCTTTTACCTGTTCGAAGCTGCGGATGGTGGAACGCAACTGCTGGTCGAGTACGCGCCGGTCCGTGACCACCACGATGGAATCGAAAACCCGCCGGTTGTTCGCATCGTGCAGGCCGACGAGCCGGTGGCACAGCCAGGCGATGGAATTGGACTTCCCCGAGCCGGCGCTGTGCTCCACCAGATAGTTCTGGCCCGTACCGTTTTCGCGGGCATGCGCGACCAGGCGGCGCACCGCATCGAGCTGGTGATAACGCGGAAA
>Ga0187871_10000723_pt1 | contig 30603 bp, 29 predicted proteins | sample June2016WEW_16_1_FD_132988 | JGI IMG/M metagenome (GOLD analysis project Ga0187871, IMG submission 132988) | Peatland microbial communities from SPRUCE experiment site at the Marcell Experimental Forest, Minnesota, USA - June2016WEW_16_10 | ecosystem: Environmental > Terrestrial > Soil >...
GGGCCGGAATCAGAAAGATCTCGTCCAGCGGGATGCGCTGGGTGCAATCCAGCGCGTAGCGGATTTCGGCTTGGAAGCCGCCCTTTTTCTTTACGGACCGGTGCGAAAAGCAGGCCAAGAAGAAATCCGAAGTGCTGATGGCCTGTTCGATGGACCGCGGCCAGTTCTGGCCGGGCAACAGCTTGCGGCGGTCCAGCCAGGGATCGAAGCCGGACACGTCCAGGTCCTCGAAGAGCCGCTCGGCGGCATCGGCGTCTTCCTGCACATAGGCGACGAAGACCTTGGGCCGATTGCGCGGCTGGAAGCGGAAGCCGCGGTGGGCGTCGGGGACAAAAGTGCCCAACCCATCGATCTCCACGCTGGCGCCCTCGGCCAGGCACTGCCGGACCAGGCGCGCCAAATCCGCACCCGATTGCCAATTATTTTCGGCCATGACCAGCCGGTTTCTCCTTTTGGAATTGATAGGACCCTTTGGGTCCGATGGTGAACTGGCCCAGTCCGGGGAATGGCGCAGGCTTGCCCTGGCGGAGTTTGGATAGGATCTGATTAACGACGCGATCCAACTGGTCGGCGGCTTCGGCGCTGGAGACTCCCGACTGGCGGGCCATGCGTTTGGCGATTTCCGGTTTCCTCATGCCGATTCCATGCTAGCAGGACAAAGAGTGCAGGAGCGGTCACAAAAATGTCTCAGGAGGTGTCAACACATTGAAAATAAAGGATTTCAATATTGGGCTGAAGCCTGTGAATGGGCGGCCTACGAGGCCGCCGCAGGCATCGTGCCTGCCCCACAATGAAGTGATTTTAATAACCGCTTAAGAGCCAGTTCATCTGCCACAGATTATGATACGTTTCAGACGAGGCAGAATCGTCGAATCAAAAGGAGACACCTTAATGAAGAAATTGATGACCTTGATGTTGGGCCTGTCGATCGCGCTGGGCTCCGTCGCCATGTTCGCTCAGGATTCCACCGACACCAGCAAGACGACCACGAAGAAAAAGATGACCAAGAAGGCGAAGAAGGCCACGAAAGACACCACCAAGACCACCTAGCGTCGTTTTCCATAACTGGGAACGCCGCGTAGCGGAGGTTTTCCAAGAACCTACGCGGCTCCTCCAGTTGTGTGCTTGTTTTCATCCCTCCTGAAGACCCCCTCAGTTGACTCCCCACTAGGTTTCCTCTAATCTCTAGTTGGATAGAGGAGATTGCTGTCATCCAGCCGCAATGACCATTTCCGTAAAAGGTGAATACGCGCTGCAAGCCCTATTCGACTTGGCGTCGCAGCCGCCGGGAGCGCCAGTAAAAATCGGCGAGATCGCCAAGCGGCAAAAGATTCCGCAGAAATTCCTGGAACTGATTTTGGCCGGCCTGAAGCAAGGCGGTTTTGTAGAGTCGCGGCGGGGAGCCGAAGGCGGTTACCTGCTGGTGCGCCCTGCCGAAACACTGACGGCGGGTGAAGTGCTGCGGTTCGTGGAAGGTCCGCAGCCGGGACGTTCGCGCTCCCGGCGCAAGGGCGAATCGCCCTTCTCCGAGATGTGGAGCCGCGTGGATGTGGCCGTCTCCGGCGTTCTGGACCACACCACGTTCGCCGAACTGCGGCACGCCTGGGCCGAGCGCAATTCCAGATTCGTTCCAAACTGGGAGATATGAGCTTGTTCTACGCCGACAATTCACTGAGCATCGGGCGTACGCCATTGGTGCGCATCAATCGCATCACCGATGGCGCGCCGGTAACGATGCTGGCCAAGATCGAAGGCCGCAACCCCGCTTATTCGGTGAAGGACCGCATTGGCGCGGCGATGGTGTGGGATGCGGAGCGGCGCGGGATTTTGAAACCCGGCAAGGAGATCATCGAGCCCACCAGCGGCAATACCGGAATCGCGCTGGCCTACGTGGCGGCGGCGCGCGGTTACGCCATCACGCTGACGATGCCCGAGACGATGTCGATCGAACGTCGCAAGGTGGTGCAGGCGCTGGGCGCCAGGCTTTTGTTGTCCGACGGCGAGCAGGGCATGGCCGGATCCATCGCAAAAGCGCTGGAATTGGTATCTTCGGACCCGGATCACTACGTGTTGCTGCAACAATTCGAGAACCCGGCGAACCCGCGCGTGCATTTCGAGACGACCGGGCCGGAGATCTGGACCGACACGGGCGGCGCGATCGATGTATTGGTGGCGGGCATCGGCACCGGAGGGACGATCACCGGCATTTCACGATACATCAAGCAGTCGCAGGGAAAGAAGATCTTATCGGTTGGCGTGGAGCCGGCGCGCTGTCCGGTGATCACGCAGACGTTGAACAAGGAGCCTCTGCGGGCCGGTCCGTCGAAGATCCAAGGCTTGGGGGCGGGCTTCATTCCGGACACGCTGGACCTCTCGATGGTCGACCGCGTGGAGATGGTCACGGATGAGGAAGCCATGGAGACGGCGCGCAGGCTGGCTCGCGAAGAAGGCATCTTGAGCGGCATCTCCTGCGGCGCGGCCATGTCGGCGGCGCTGCGGCTGGCGCACGAGGAGCAATTCAAGGGCAAGATGTTCGTGGTGATCCTGCCGGATCTGGCCGAACGTTACCTGTCGACGTCGTTGTTCGAAGAATAGCTTCCAGGAAGAAGCGGGCGCGTTTGGGTGAAAGGGGTGAGTGCGCCCGCTTATCGTAACGGGGATTTGTCGAAAAAGACGACGATATCCACATCAGGGTTACACCGGAATGGGTAGACTGTATGTTTCCGTACAAGCGAGGCCTCGCCGGAGAGATACAATCGGGTTGCATGAGGCTTTTGGTCGCCTTGGGAATGGGATTCCTCTGCGCGTGCGTCTCCGCGGCGCAGGTTGATAAGCCCGCCGAACAACCCACGGAGAACCCACCTCTACAGAATACCGGCAAGCCGATGATCGTGGATCCCCGATGCGGCGAGGATGACATCCGGCCGGCGGGTTTGAGCTGCACGATCGAGGATCCCTGCCCGGTATTCCTGGAACTGGCGTCGGTGGAGGCAGTGGGGAACCGGATTTTTGTGGCGGGCAATATCCACACGTCCGCGACTACACTGTTTTCGGTGCTGCTGGCCAGCGACGATGCCGGCAAGACTTGGCGCGAGCCGTCTCAGCGCATGCGGCTGGCGGGCCTGGATCGCATCCAATTCATCGATTTCGAGAACGGCTGGGTGGGCGGCGAGGTGCAGCATCCGCTGCCGCACGATCCGTTTTTTTTGGTCACGACCGATGGTGGCAAGACATGGCAGGCGCAGCCGATCTTTGCCGATCCGCAGTTCGGTTCCATTCAACAATTCTGGTTCAACTCGCGAACCAACGGCAGCCTGGTGATCGATCGTGGACGGGGGGGCGAATCCGGCCGCTACGAGCTGTATGAAACTCCCAATGCGGGCGAAACGTGGATGCTGCGGCAGACCAATGACCGGCCACTCGAGATGAAGCGCGGGAACGGCACGGCGAAGGCGGACTGGCGGCTGCGGGCGGATGGTGCCAGCAAATCGTACCGCATTGAGCGGCGCGTGGGCGAGGGATGGCGCGGAGTCGCGGCTTTTTCAGTGTCGATCGGCGTTTGCAAACCGCCGGAGATGCCAGCGCCGGCGGTGGAGAGTGTGCCTATAGCCCCTCAAAGATCGCGCTGACGGGGGCGGTGAAGCCGGGCAGCGCTTCGCCGTCTTCGAGAATCTGGTCTTGCTCCAGCGTTTCGGCGCGGCCGTTGGGGTGGTTTATTTGCACGATTCGAGACCCTGGAAAGACCGACCAAACACCCTTGCTTCCGTGCTTGAAGTACAGCCGGATCTTGGTTTGCAGACGTTCTGCCGTTTCGGAAGCGACGACTTCGACAGCCAGGTCCGGGGCGCCGCGGAACCGATCCTCGATGTTCCGCTTGAGGCGCTCACTGCCTAACACGCTGAGGTCGGGCACTTGAACGATGCGGTCATCCAGCCGGTAGGCCGACTCGTTATAGACTTTGCCAGCCCGGTGCTGAAGGAGCCAGACGACCAGGATTTCGTTAAGATTCGATTTCGCTTGTTCATGATTAGGTCCACCGCTCGGCATGTCAACCACCTCTCCGTCGAACAGTTCGACCCGCTGTTCCTCGGTGTCCAGCAGCCTAACGAATTCGTCTGCCGTCAACGTCGCCGTGGTGGTGCTCATACCTGAGATTATACGCCGTTCTTACAGGCCTTCAAAGATCGCGCTGACGGGGGTGGTGAAGCCGGGCAGCGCGCCGGGATCTTCGAGAGTCTGGTGTTGCCCGAATACGGCGATTGTTTCGTTGGCCCGATGCACCTCGATCAATCGCTCTTCCGGATAGACTACCCAAACGGCTTTGCTGCCGTTCTCCAGATAGAGTCTGATCTTGGTTCTCAGACGGGCAGCCGTCTCGGACGACACGACCTCGATGGCAAGGTCTGGCGCTCCAAGCGGCAGCTCGCTAGTGACCGGCGTGAGGCGTTCGTTGCGCAGTACGCTCAAATCGGGCGCCAGCGCCTCTTCGCCATCCAGGCGATATGTAGTTTCGAGGAATAGCTGGCCTAACGGGTGTCGATCAAGCCAAACGACCAGGATCTTATTCAGGTTGGATTTGACCCGCTCGTGCAAAAATCCGGCGTACGCCATGGAAACCACCTCTCCGTGGATCAGCTCCATCTTCTCGCCCTCGACTTCGGGCAGTTTCAGGAATTCCTCGATGGTCATCGTCGCAGCGGTGGTGCTCATAATTGAAATTGTACGCTAAACTCCCGCGACTGTCGCACGCCGCTCCAGCTTGCCCCAGCCGACCACGCGTCCGCGCACCGCGTAGATCAGCGACTTAGCGACCACGTAGTACATCAGCTCGCGATAGTAAATTCGCTGACAGAACAGGAGCGCCAGGTCCCAGGGCTTTTCGCCTTCCAGCCAATAGGCCATCAGGCCGGTTAGCAACTCCAGCACGAAGAAGGCGAGATAGAACGTCAGCACGATGCGCCAGTTACCGGCGAACAGCGCCACGATCATAGCCAGCTCGGCGAAGGGCGAGAGGGCCGAGAGCAGCACCTGGAAAATCCAGATGCTGGGCAGCGCCACGAAACCGAGCGATCCGTATTTGGGAACAAAGAGCGCATCGCGGTGCTTCCAGGCGGCCTGCAAAGTGCCGAACGCCCATCGAAAGCGCTGCTTGGCCAGGCCGCGGGTGTCCTCGGGCGCCTCGGTGAACGCCACGCCTTCTTCTTCGTAGCGGACCTGGTAGCCGTCGCGGCGGATCTTGAGGGTCAGGTCGGTGTCTTCGGCCAGGGTATCGTCGCCGAATCCGCCCAGCTTCAGGATCAGCGGCTTGCGCCACGCGCCCACCGCGCCGGGCACCACGGTGATGGCGTTCAACAGATCGAGCGCGCGGCGGTCCAGGTTGAAACCGTAAATGTACTCGATCGACTGGAAGCGTGTGATCCAACTGTTGCGGTTGCCCACGCGCGCGTTTCCGGAGACTGCGCCCACTTGCGAATTGGCGAAGTGCCGTACCAGCTTGCCGATGGTGCCGGCGCGGAAGATGGTGTCCGCGTCCAGCGCGACCAGGATATCGTGCCGGGCGTGCGCGATGGCGTTGTTCAGCGCGGAGGATTTGCCGCCGTTGGGCTGAGCTAGGATGCGAACGTTGGGGCGATCGCCGAAGTTCCGGTGCAGGACATCCAGCGTGGCGTCCTGCGAACCGTCGTCGACCACGATCACTTCCAAATCGTCGTAGCCGTTGCGCAGGATCGATTCCACGGTGCGCACGATTACCTTCTCTTCGTTATACGCGGCGATGAGGACGGAGACCGGCGGACGGAAGGCGGCGTCGAAATGCGCATGGCGCGCGCGCCGTTTTTGCAGTACCGCGAGAACACCGTAGAACAGCGAGCGGGCCAGCGTCAGGTAAATGGCCCAGAGGAACAACATACCGATGATTTTCTTGAACGCGCCCTGGGAGTCGAAGGCGCCACCCTCGATGTGGGCCCAGCGCATTTCCACGCCGGAAGGCGCCGGCATGAGTTGCGCGCGGGTCTGCCCCAGCAGTTCACTCAGGGGGACGAACCGGTACCCCTGCGCCTGCAAGCCATCCAGGATGCGTGGCAGCGCCGCCACGGTGGCCGAGCGGTCGCCGCCCGCGTCGTGCAGCAGAATCACATGGCCGGGATCGTCCCCCGACAGTAGCTCGGACCGGATGTCCGACACGATCTCATCCGCCGAAATACCTTTCACCCAATCGCGCGGATCGATGCGTTCGCCCACGGTGACATAGCCGGCCTTCTGCGCGCGCAGGACGGGCAGGATTTCCTCGGGCGTCTGCGGCTGGCTGTCCGCGTTGTATGGCGGGCGGAACAGCACGGTGGAAACCCCCAGCGCGTTCTCGATGATGCGCTGCGTGGTGCTCAGTTCCAAGGCGGCGCGTTCTTCGGAAACCAGCGCGATGTTGGGATGCGTATAAGTGTGGTTGCCGATGTCGTGGCCCTCGGCGTACTCGCGCTGGACCAAGCCGATGTTCTGGTCGGCATTCGCGCCAATGATGAAGAACGTCGCGCGCACGCCGTGGCTGCGCAGAATGTCGAGGATCGCGGGCGTGTAGAGCGGATCGGGACCATCGTCGAACGTGAGGCAGAGGACCTTGCCGGCGGCCCCTTTGGCCTGCCCTCCACCACTCGACTCGATGGCATAGTAGGAGGGCAACTGTCCATAGCGCTCGGCGTAGCGGCCATCGGGGGCGCGCCACACCGTGCGGCTGCCATCGTGCGGCGTCGCGACGATGCGCAGCACATCGCCATCGCCGTACTGATCCACCGATTTTTGCGCGGTGAGCACGGATAGGCCCTTGGGATCGAAATCGGCGGCGGGCCAGGCGTCGGGTTCGAGCACATTCCACAGGTCGGGATCTTCCGCGCCCAAGCGCCACAGCGCGACACCGCGGAAGCCGCCCTGCGCCACGGCGCGCGCCTGGTTCAAGGCGGTGACCGCATCCAGAAACCAGACCTCGTGCGGCTGGCCGCCGGCCTGATAGCGTTGGACCGGATTGGCCATGTTGGCATCCCACTCGACGGCCGAGTGGGTGGACGTGGCCTGGGACATGACCGCGCCAAAGGTCGCCTCGGCGGAGCCGGTGCTGCCGATGGTCCAGTCGTAACCGTAGTTGCCCATCCCGATCAAGAGCTTCGCGGGAGGCGCAGCCTGATTCAGGCGATCGATCTGTTTCTGGAACCAGCCTTGCGATGCGATGGGTCCCGGTTCGCCGGACTGATAGTGCTCGTCGTAGACCATGGGCACGAGATAATCGTTGACTTCGGCGAGCTGCTTGAGGTCGTAAGCGGGGTCTTCGATGGGGACGCTTTCGGTGAGCAGCAGGCCGGCGGGCTGCAGCTTGGCGCGGAGCTGGCGCATGAAAGCCACCAGGGCCTGGCGGTCGCGCGGCGTAAGCTCCTCGAAATCGATGTTGACGCCGGCGAAATGGTGTTCCGCGAGGTTGCTGTAGATGTTGGCGACGAGGTCGGCGCGGGCGTCGGCGTCGTGCAGGATCTTGCGGACATCGCCCGGCTGCCAGCCGTCGCGGTAGTTGGTGACCAGGGCGAGGATAGGCAGCTTGGCTTGGGCGGCGATGGCGATGACGGTGGGATCGCTCTGGTCGTCGAGATCGCCCTGGGCATTGCGCAGAATCAGCCATTCCGGAACCAGGTGGGTCAGGTGCGAGAGGTGCATGCGCAGCGAGACCATGCTGGCCGGATCCCAGTTCACATAGAAGCCGAACACGATGGGACTGTTGGTTTGGACGCGCGCGGCGTTTTTGGGGTGCATCACAGGCGAAGCGGAGCGCACGTACTTGATGTTGCGCGCGGCCTTGCGCAGCTTGAAGGGGACGTTGTGCATGGGACGCTCGCCGCGGATGATGGCGGGGACTTCGCCCAGATCGGGAATATGCTCGACCGGCGGCAGGCCCAGCGCGGGGAACTGGGGGTTGATGGCGATACTCAGGATGAATAGCACGAGCAGGATGCCGAGGAAGATCGCGCCTGTTTGGAGGCTGCGGCGGAAGCGCTGCCAGCGCTTGCCGGTGGGATCGTGGAAGACGAAGGAGCGATGGGCGTCGGGCACGGTGGGGTGGTTGGCGTTCTCCAGACTATTGTAGGATCATGCGGAACGAGCTGTTTGGGGCGTAGCTTCGCGACGCCGCCAGGAAACAGAATCGCACACCTAACTTCTACACAGGATGAGACGTTCTTTGCCGGTGCACCGCCGGTGTTCGCCGATTTTCCTCTCTTTTCCCGCAGCTCCTGCCTTATATTGCTTTGTAATGGAACGCACTTGGAGCATGGAGCGGGGAACATGGCCGCTCCTATGTCTGGCGCTCGCGACGATGATCGCGCATGCCTTCACGGGCGCCGGGTTCGGGTTTCATGGGGACGAGCTGCAGTTTATGGATGACGCGCGCCATCTGGCGTGGGGATATGTGGCCTATCCGCCTATGACTCCGTTCTTCGCCCGGCTGTCGCTCGATCTGTTCGGAACATCGATTGCGGGGTTCCGGTTTTTTGCTTCGCTTGCGCAGGCTCTGGCAATTATCCTGACGGGGCTGATAGCGCGCGAAATGGGCGGCGGTGTGCGCGCTCAGGTGCTCGCGGGCGCGGCGCAGGTTCCGTACGCTTTGGGCACGGGCGCCTTGATGATCTACAACTCCTTCGATAACATTTGCTGGATTCTGGCGGCTTGGTTCGTCGTTAAGCTGCTTCGGTCAGGGGATGCGCGATGGTGGGCCGCGGTCGGCGCGGCGGTGGGATTCGGGATGATGGCGAAATACGCGATGGCCTTTTTCGCGGCGGCGATCGTCGCGGGCTTTCTGGTGACGGATGCGCGCCGTTATCTTGCGAGCCGATGGCTGTGGGCCGGCTGCGCGGCCGCGCTTCTCATCTGGGCTCCGAATCTCGTCTGGGAGGCCCGGCATCATTTTGTGTCGTTTGACTTTCTTCGTTCGATCCACGCACGGGATGTCAGTCTGGGGCGTACGCGGAGCTTCCTGCCGGATCAGATTTATCTGACGATTGCTCCCCTCTGGATCGTCGGCTTGGTTTTTTGTCTTAAGACCGATGCGGGGAAACGGTTTCGCACTGTGGGGTGGATGTACGTGTTCCTCTTTGCCGCGTTCCTTATGGCCCGGGGGCGCGGGTACTATCTGGCGGCTGCGTACGCCATGCTCTACGCGGCGGGCAGCGTGTGGTGGGAACAGCGTCTGGCGTCGATGGCGTCGAATCCGGGCCGGCAGCGACGCTCGTGGAGAGTAGCTTGGGCAGTGGTCGCGGCCGCGGCAGTGATCGCGGCAGTTGTAGCGCTCCCCATCGGGCCGCCGCGGTCGTTGCTGTGGAAGCTGCGTGAGCCGGAGCTGCGCGACGAGATTGGGTGGGAAGACCTTGTGGCGACGGTCGCGAGGGTCAGGGATTCGATTCCTTTAGAGGACCGCGGGCGCCTGGCGGTGCTGACGGGCAGCTACTCGGTAGCGGGCGCGGTCGATTTGTACGGCGGACGGTACGGACTGCCGGCGGCGATCAGCCGGATGAATTCGTACGGGGAGCGCGGGTATGGCGATCCGCCGCCCGAGACGGTGATCGCGATCGGGTTCCCGCGCGAGTTTCTGGAGAGCCGTTTTGCGTCGTGCCGACCGGCGGCGCAGATCCGCAATCGGTATGGAGTTGTGAATCGGAGCTACCTTCAGGGTGTTTTCGTCTGCCGGGGATTGAACGAAGGCTGGCCGAAGTTCTGGGACGAACTTCCGCGGTTCGGCTGAAGGAATTTACTGCTGAAGCGATATTCGACGCCCAATCCAGCTCCGAGTGCGGTGGGTTCGTGGAAGACGAAGGAGCGGGGGCTGTCGGGCACGGTGTGGTGGTTGTAGGATCATGCGGAGTTGCTATACCAACGCAGGACTCTGAGAGCGCGCAGTGTATTCCAACGGCTTGCCCTGCCGACGCCGGTTTCCATCTCCAATGGAATATGCTCGGGATGAAGGAGGTTGAGCGGCCAGCGCCCGTTCTGATGGCGGCGCTCCATCACGGTTTCGATGGCTTCACTGACGCGGCTGTCGGGTTTGATTCCCGCATTCCGCAGATAATCGAGTCCGCGCAAGACGTCGTAATGCCAAAACGCCGGGAACGAGAAGCGGAGCCAGCGTTTGTCGATGACTTCGCCGGTGCGGAGCGAGCGGAACATGCGGCGCTCGAGCAGATAGTTTTCGGCCCTCTTGCGAGCCTTGGTGACGGCCGCCGATGGGCGCCCTGCCCGTTCGTATTCGAGGAGTCCTTCGAGCACGCAGATGGTGGTATGGAACGAAGAGCGCCGGCTTGGTGGCGCTTTGCAGTTCCAGCCGCCATCTGCGAGCTGCTCGCCCAGGAGTCGATTGGCCAGTGCGTCGTTCGGTTCTTTGAAATACGAGCCGATGGCGAGGATTCTGCCGTTGATACAGGGCTCCGTTTCGCCGTGAAGGAACGGCCGGTTGTGGAGCCGTTTAAACACGAGCCGCCGGTCGACGCGGCCGATCATTTTGCGCGCCTGCCTGCTGGCGGGGTCGAGACCGAGGTCCTTCAAGACGTCGAGAGCGTAGAGGGTAATCAGCAAGCCCCGGTCCTCTTTCGGCAAATCGTCTCTCCACCCGCGAGGGCTCCCGCCCCAGTTGCCGGCAGGAGATTGGGAGGCGAGAAGTTGGGCTCCCCAGCCTTCGGTTGCGACGCGAGACCGCTCGGCTGCAATCGCGCCGGGGGCTTCACCCGTAAGGTCCCGCATGACCTGCCAACGGATGGCCGGGTCGGAATCGAGGAGCCATTTGAGATGCGCAGGCCGGGGCGCATAATCGTGCAGGCGCATTGGTCCCTGGATCACTAGCCCCAGCGGGGCTGCTCATCAAGACCGATACCCAGCGCCGTTTTGGCGACCACTTCGTGCGTAACGAAGGAATTGGCCGGATGAATCCGGCCGAGGCGGGCGTCGCGGAGCAGACACTCGTAGCCTGCCGAGCGAAAAATTCCAGAGCCGCCGGCGACATCCAGGCCGAGATCGACAACGCGCCAGGATCCCTCGACGGCATGGTACTTGGCGGCAAAGATCTTCGACGGCCACTCGGCGCCATAATCCACGCCGTTCGACCAATCGTCTGAGATGCGGTCCAGATGCGGCCCGATGGACTCCAGTTCAAGCACCATCTGCGCAATGGCGTGCTGCACCTCGGGATGATAAGCCATCGAGCGGGAGAGCGCCACAGAGTGCTTGCTCCTGGCTGCAGCAACGCTCTTGTCCAGAGCGCGCCGCGCCAGGCCGTAATAAACATTGGCAAATCCCATCAACCCCCAGGCAAACAGCGACAGCACAAACGCATCGAGACCGGCCCCGCCCGCCGGAACGATTCGGGCGACATACCGGTCGGGGATAAAAGCAGCTTCCAAGACAGTGTCGTCGCTGCGCGTGGCGCGCATGCCTAAGACGTCCCAAGTTTCCTGGATGATGTAGCCTGTGCTATCGCGTGGCATAAACGCGTGTACGATCTTCGGGTGGCTGGGGTTGCTGGCGTCCATCCCATGGAGGCCGAAACGGGTCCAGACAGGCGTCAGGCTGCCGAACTGTTTGCGGCCTGTAAAGCGATAGCCGCCATCGACTCGCTCGGCTTTCGTCGTGGAAAGCAGCACCGGAATGTCGTTGCCCTTTTCGGCGTGGCCGGCCGCGAAGATTTCACCGGCCGACGCGTCCCGCAGTATCCATTCCAAGGAGGTATCCCCGCGGCGCCAGAGATCGGCGGCGACCCCGACCCAATAAATATGCATGTTGACCCCCAAGGCTGTGGCGGGCGCATGGTACGCGAGACGGCGCTGCTCGCGGCACATTTCCGCGAGGGTTAAGCCGGCCCCGCCGAATTCAGACGGGACGGGCAACTTGAGATACCCCGACGAGCGGAGTTCCTCAAAATCCTGATCGAAGAACCGGTTCTCCCGGTCGTAGGTTGCGGCGCGGGACTCGAAGCGCGCCAACATGTCATCGGTTAGAGGGCTCTCGACTGGCCGGCGCGAGACGGCTTTGGAGGAGCGGGGAGTTTTGGCCATAGGAATTTTTCTCGCAATTCGAAATTCGAATTCATCGGATATCCTACACGACTGAGCAGCGGCGTGTCCAAGCGTCCGCTGCTCAGCGGTTCCTCGCGCGGATTAAGGCCGCGCCTCGTACACGATGTTGAAGGGTGTCTCGGTCGCGCGGCGAAAGCGGCTGAAGCCGGCCGCGTGCACAACCTCTCCAATGCGTTTCTCGCCAGCCTGCGCGCCCAGACAGAGCCCCACTTCCTGGGATCGCGAGCAAGGCGTACACAGCAGGGTTGAGAAGGAGTAGTAGACGCGCCCTACCGGGTTCAGATTGTCCTTCAACTGGTCGTTCGCGAAAGGCTCAACGATCATCCAGGTGCCGTCTGGGGCCAAGGATCGGCGAACGTGCCCGGCCGCGCCGACCGGGTCGCCCATGTCATGTAGACAGTCGAAGACAGCTACGAAATCGTAATCCCCGCCCGGAAACTCCTTGGCTTTCGAGACTTCGAAGCTGACGCGGCCGGCGACCCCCTCCCGTTTGGCGGATTCGCGGGCCGCTTCGATGGACTTGTCGTGATAGTCAAACCCGAAGAACCGCGACTTAGGAAACGCTTTCGCCATGAGAACCGTGGATGCGCCTTTGCCGCAACCGACGTCGGCCACGCGCGCGCCCGCCTCAAGCTTCTGCTGGACATCGTCAAGCGCGGGGATCCAGGCACTCACCAGATTAGCCGCATACCCCGGACGAAAGAACTTTTCGCAGCCATGGAAAACGCCGTCGTCGTGCTCGTGCCAGCCCATTCCGGCCCCAGTGCGGAACGACTCGGCGATGCGGGGGACCGCGGCCAGGGAGCCCAGGGCTAGTTCGAAAGCGCCGGGCAGATAAGCCGGGCTGCCCTCATCGGCCAGCGTGAAAGCCTGTTCTCCGGTGAGACTGAACCGGTTGGCCGTTTCGTCATACGTGATGTAGCCGCCGGCGGCCTGCGAGGCCAGCCACTCGCGCAGATACCGCTCATCGGTTCCGGTGGCGGCAGCCAGCTCCGCGGGATTCAGGGGGCCTGCTGCGAGGGCTTTGTAAAGACCGAGTTTCTCACCGATCACCACCATCCCGGCGTGGACCGAGGCGCCCAGATCGGTAACGAATTGTCCAATAAACGCGTTCAATTTGTTCATGTCAAGGGCCGGAGCCTGTGCTGTACTCATTTTTCATTTCTCCTTTTGCGGACCGGAGATCCTCCGTTCGCGCGGTTGATTGCGGCGTCTTTCGCCGTGATAGCTTTGCTAGAATCGGCACTATCCGGGTGATTCCCGGCCTGCCATCACAAAGTAGCAAGTGCAGGTATGCGGCGTAACGAAGGAACGCCGAAGAAACACCAAAATCCGGAAGCTTTATCTTTACGGGAGTGTGGGCCTCTTGGAGACTATCCCTTCCATATATCAGTTCGGCGAGTTCACTCTGGACGTGGCGAAGGGTTGTGTGCTCAAGGCTGGAGAGGAAATCAAGCTGCGGCCCAAGGTTTATGAAGCGCTCAAATACCTGGTAAAGAACCCTGGCCGCCTGATCGACAAGCAGGAGTTGATCCAGGCGATATGGCCAGACAGCTTCGTGACCGACGATTCGCTGGTGCAGTGCACCGTTGAACTGCGGCGCGCCCTCGACGATCGCGACCAGCACCTGCTCAAGACAGTGCCACGCCGGGGATACGTGTTCAATGCCCGCGTGAAGCAATCCACGCCAAAAGACGTCCCCTCCCACCACCTGGATTCTTCCGACTCAATGGAGAGTAGGGTACCCGGAGTTGGGACGCTTGCGAGAAGACGCATCGACCTGCCGATGCCCCGTACTTCGCTCATCGGCCGCGAACAGGAGGTGGCGGAAGCAGTCGAGTTTCTCGATAAGCCCAACGTTCGTCTTTTGACCATAACCGGTGCAGGTGGCGCGGGCAAAACCCGCTTGGCTATCGCGGTAGCGTCGGCAATGGCGCACAGATTCCCGGCCGGCGTGCAATTTGTTGGACTGGCGTCCGTCACAAATCCGGATCTGGTTTCCACGGCACTCGCCAAATCGCTGGATATTCCGCAGGTTGCAAACCGCACCGTTCCGCAACTCATCGGCGCTCACCTAAAGGAGTCGGGACCATTCCTGTACGTGCTGGACAACTTCGAACAGGTGCTCCCGGCGGCGACGCTGGTGGGCGAGCTACTAGTGGCTTGCCCCTTGCTTAAGGTGCTGGTCACCAGCCGTGCGTGTCTGCGCATCTATGGAGAGCAGGAATTCCCGGTAGCGCCCTTGGAACAGAATGCCGCCGTCCAGTTGTTTGTTCACCGCGCGACGGCGGTACGGCCCAACTTTACGATGACTGCCGAGAACTCGGCCGCGATTCGGGAAATCTGTGCGCGCCTGGATGGCCTGCCGTTATCCATCGAGTTGGCAGCGGCCAGAACCAAGCACCTCTCGCCCAACGGCATCCTGGATCGGTTACAAAGCCGTTTGCAACTTCTGACCGGGGGCGCGTGGGATCTACCGGAAAGGCAACAGACGCTCCGCAACACGATCGATTGGAGTCATGGCCTTTTAAACGAGGCGGAACAGAAACTGTTCCGGCGCCTTTCCGTATTCATCGGCGGTTGCACTTTGGAGGCTGCGGAAGCCGTGTGTAACACAGGCCGCGACTTGGGTATCGATCTATTTGAGGGTCTTTCGTCATTGGTGGACAAGAACCTGGTCCAGCGTATGGACCAGCACGATTCGGAAGCCCGTTTCAAGATGTTGGAAACGATTCGTGAATACGCGTTCGAACGCCTGGTAACCAGTGGTGAAGAGGCGGCCACGCGGCGCGCGCATGCCGCTTATTGCCTGGTGCTGGCAGAAGAAGGCAACCCGGAACTAAGTCCGGCGGAACGGGTGGCCTGGCTGGCGCGATGCGACCTCGAGATCGATAACTTTCGTTCCGCTCTGGACTGCCTTTTCGAGCGTCGGGATCTCGATTGGGGCCTGCGTCTCTCGATGGCGCTGTTCCGGTTCTGGGACATGCGGGAACATCTGCACGAGGGCTGCGCCCGGCTGGAGACCATCCTGCGCCTGGCGACACCGGGATACTCCAAAGAGCGCGCGAAGATTTGTATCTTTCTAGGTGCGTTATCGACGGCGCAAGGCGATTATCCCGCAGCCGGGCGCTTTGTCGAACAGAGCCTGTCGCTTTATGAACAGTTGGGTGAACGCCGGGGAATCGCCGCGTCTTTGAATGCTTTAGGAATCTTAGCCCGAGATCGCGGCGACTACCGGGCGGCCCAGAGCAGTTTTGAGCGCAGCCTGGCGTGTTGGCGCACGCTGCCCGATCGGCTGTCGATCGCACGCTGTTTGCACAATCTGGCGAATGTCGCAAGAATTCTGGGCGATTTTTCACGCGCTCAGATGGCGCTGCGCGAAGCGACGGGTATTTTTCAAGAAGTTGGAGACCGCAGCGGCGGCGCCTGGTCCATCAATCAGCAGGGCGACATCGCGCGGGAGCAGGGTGACCTGGATGTCGCCAGAGACTTCTACCAACGTGCTCTGAAGGTCTTCCGCGAGGCCGGGGACCGCTGGGGATCTGCACGCTCCCTGGCAGACCTAGGCCACGTTTACTGCGAACAGAGGGAGTACGAGACCGCGCACGCCCGGTACCGGGAGGCCCTTGTAGCGTTCGCGGAACTGGGTCACAAGCGCGGCGTGGCGCGTGCACTGGAAGGCTCCGCGTGTCTGGCCGCGGCCCGGGGACAGGCCGCCCGCGCGCTAAAGCTGGCCGCGGCGGCAGCGCACTTGCGCCGGCTGATCAATGCGCCCCTGCCCCTGGCGGAGCAGTCAAGGTTCGACCAGAGCCTGTCATCCGCCTGGGAATTGCTTAGCGAGACCGAAGGGGAGGGCGCATGGACAGAAGGATCGGCCATGAGCGTTGAGAGCGCTATCGATTATTCGCTGGAGTAGCTACGCTCCGCTCGAACTATTTCAGACTGGAGGGATCAATGAGCCGGCGCACGGCCGACACACGATCCGCTGGAATACCCACGCGGCGAGCGTGCTCCCGTATGGTGTTCTCGTCGGGCGCCAAATACACGCAATAGACTTTGTCTTCGGTGACGTAACTATGGAGCCACTGAATCTGCGGGCCCATTTCTTTCAGTGTTTCCAACGAGCGCAACGACAACTCGCGAATCTGCGCCTCGGAAAGCGATCCCGCTCCCTGAATTTCGCGTTCGATGACGAACTGCGGCATAACCATTGCAGTGTACCACTTTGGCCGGGTCCACCCGGATGCCGGCCGACTGGGATGGTTTGCACGTTTTCATTGCCGATGGCGTCGTCCATTTGAAGATACCCGCCAGTGACCGGCCTCATTCGCGCAGTCCGAAATCTCCGCAGATCTTCCGTCCTGGCTTCCGTCGCGATCGCGTCCGTCGCGTTGGGGGTGGGCGTCAACGTGACGGTTTTCAGCGTGATTCGCGAGATGATTCTCGACGATGTGAGCGCGCTCCGCCCAGACCGTCTCAGCCGTGTGGACGGCGCGGACGTGTCCTACAGCCTATACCGCGGCCTGCGCACGGCAGGCGCATTCGAGGGTCTGGCCTTTCATCGCGGGCTGCACGATTGGGTCTGGCGTTCGGGAGGCCGGAACGAAATCGCGTGGAGGGTCGTCACAAGCCCGAACTTCTTCGACGTACTGGGAGTCCACGCCTACCTGGGGCGGCTCTATTCGCAAGCCGATGAGGGACATGAAATCGCAGTGGCCAGCTATGGGTTCTGGCTCAAACGGCTGCACGGCGACCCCCATATCCTGGGGCAGGCAATCGAGTTGAACGGTGAGCTTTTTGCGATTGTGGGGGTCCTCCCGCAAAACTATCGCAGCGTTTATGGCCATGGCGTCTCGCCCGAAATCTATCTGTCCGACCCAGGCAATGCCGATCCGCAGGACCGTGTGTACAGCCTCTTCGTACGCCAGCGCGACGGGTCCTCTCGCGAGCAGACGCGCCAGGCATTGGCCGCCTCCCTCGACAGGCTGGCAGGGAAAGATTCACGGCGGACCGTGGAGCTCCGGCCGATGACCGGGCTGGGTGCGAATTCCGCCAAGGGTGGCGACGAGCGCCGGTTCTTCGTATTCTTCGTCATGCTCTTTGGCGTGGCTGGCGTGTTGGCATTCATCGGCTGCTGCAACGTCGCGGGCCTGCTGGTGGCCAGGGCGCTCGACCGCAAGCGGGAGCTGGCGATTCGCAAAGCGCTCGGCGCCAGCCGTCTTCAGCTTCTGCGGCCCCTTCTTGCGGAAGGAATTGTGCTGGTACTCTGCGGCGCCATATGCGGTCTCGCGCTGGATGTCTTGTTACGCGCCAGGCTTCGATCCGTGCGCTGGCCCTCGGCATACGGACTGCCCTCCGAATTCCACTTCCAGAGCGATGCCGGTTTGCTGCTATATGCTTCATTGACGGCATTAGCCGCCTTGCTGGTGTCGTCTCTGTTGCCCGCGCTCGCCAGCGGCGATGCGGATCTGAGCCTGGCAATGAAGCAAGGCGAGCCGGCCTTCTCCGCCCGGCGATGGGACTTGCGCAATAGTTTCGTGACACTCCAAGTGGTGCTGTCGATGGTGCTGCTGACGATGGGAGGCCTGTTCACCAGAAGCCTGACACATCTGATTGCGGCCGGCCCAGGCTTCGACTCCGCGCACACGCTGATCGCCGCCGTCCACACGCTTCCCGGCCTATCTTCTGAGGAGCGGTCCTGGGAAATTCGCGAGCAGGCTGTGCGCCGAGTACAGGCGGTCCCCGGCGTTATGGCAGTCACTTCCGCCGGAATCCTGCCTCTGATGGGCGAGATTCCCGAAGCCACGATTCGCCGCGTGGGCGAACCTCTTCCGGCGGCGCGTCAAGTGTACGCAATGGGAGCTGGGGAGAACTATTTTGCGACGCTGGGAATTCAGGTGCTTCGCGGCCGCGATTTCGAGACCGCCGATCGTGACCGCGATCCCGCCCCGGTGGTTGTGAACCGTACTTTGGCGGCGCGGTTCTTCGCCGGCGCAGACCCGCTGGGGCAGTATCTATTGATGGGCCGCGAAAAAGAGGAGCGGCTGCAGATCGTGGGTGTGGCCGCGGACTTCAAGATGCGCACTCTCGGGGAATCCGGCGTTCCCGCGATTTTCAAACCGGAGTTCAACGCGCAACTGCTGGTGCGCGTAGCAGGCAATCCATCCCAGTGGATCGCGCCGCTTCAAAGGGCCCTAGGCGAGACCGATGGAACCGCCGCGATCGATGTCCGGCCGCTCGCGGAAGCTGCCGCGGGGGCGCTGTTCCCCATGCGCGTAGCAGCGGGATTTGTCAGCTCGTTCAGCGTTCTCGGCGTGGCGCTGGCGCTGGTTGGATTGTACGGCTCGGTATCGTATGCGGTGGGCCGGCGAACGCGTGAGTTCGGCATCCGCACAGCGCTGGGCGCATCCCCGGCGAGGATTGTCCGGAGCGCGTTGCGCTGCGGAGCGGTCGTGCTGGTGTGCGGCGCCGCGATCGGCACACCACTTTCGCTATTGGCAATCCAGCCGATCGCCGATTTAGTGCCAGCCGGCGTCGATCCTTGGGCTCCGGCTCCATTTTGTGACGCGATCCTTTTGCTGCTGGGGACAGGCGCAGTTGCAGCCTGGCTTCCGGCACGGCGCGCCAGCGGGATTGACCCGTCTGTCGCCTTGCGCGAAGGCTAATCAGGAATTCTTCACAACGGTCATTCGAACGGCTGGCCGAACGCGATCCGGTTTCGCGGCGGAAGGGCTGCCAGCGCTTGCGGACTCTATGGCAGGAGCTGGAACGTCACGTTACTGTTCAGCGTGCCGCCGTTACGAATGGAAGTTTCGAGAGGCTGAGCAGGAATTCAAACGCGCCATCAATCTCGACCCTAACTACTCGACTGCCCACCAGTGGTATGCATTCGACTTCGCAGCCATGGGACGGCTGGACGAAGCCGTCGCCGAAGTAGAGCGCGCTCGTCAGACGGATCCGTGCTTGGACAGTCTGAAATCCGACACCCGTTTCCGGTAACTGTTGCAGCGCATGGGGTTTGCGCATTAAGAGGCGAAGGCTTTACTCGAACGGCTGGCCGAAGGTGATCCGGTTTCGCTCAAGGTCGACCACGCCAAAGTCGCGCAGGCCCCAGGGATGGCTTACTGGCTCGCTTTGAAGATTGGCGCCCTTGGCCCGCAACTCCGCATAGAGCGCGTCCGCGTCTTCGATGTAAATATAGGCGGAGCCGATGCCGGTGTGACGCTCCGTCCGCGCGATCAACACCAACGTGATCTTGTCGCGGTCCATGACGCCGAGATCGTGCTGCTGGTAATTGATCCGGAAACCGAGCACGTCGCGGTAGTAGGCGACCGCGGCGGCTACGTCGTCGCACGGCAGTTCCGGAAGTGCCCGCAACATCATGGGTGAGAGCCCTGGCTGGTGCGGCTTATCGTAGGATTGGCCGAACCATAGCGTGTGCCCGTCGGGATCGCGGATCTGGAACATCCGCATCTTGATCCAGTTGACCTTCTCCGGCTCCGATGGCATGCCGCCGCGGGCGCGGATGGCGGCGTGCATGGCGTCCACATCGGCGGTCTGGAAGAAGAGGATCGCCGACCCGCGCGGCTCTTGCAGGTCAAACTGGATGCGCGCCGGGCCGCACACCGCTTCCACGGCGCCAGCTTGGCCGCGCACTTCGAATCCGAGCACGTCGCGGTAAAAGAGAGTGCTGCGGGCGGCGTCGGCGACGCCGATCGATCGCATAACAGGGGCAACTATGGCTGGATTAGGGTCCATGTGAAAGTCTTCCGCTTTCATGATAGCCGCCTGAAAGGCGGCTGCGGGCAGAATTGCCCGCCCTCCAAGCAATGCGCGAGAATTGGAATAGGGGTGCATATGAGAGGGAACTGCTTCTTGCTTGTCTTGGCGGCAGCCATTCTGGCCGCGCCAATCGCCGCAGGGCCGGGAAACGATATGACGAACCAGCGCCAGCCGGTGCTGGTGGAACTGTTTACATCGGAGGGTTGTTCGAGTTGCCCGCCCGCCGACGCGCTGCTGGAAAAGCTGGACCGCGAGCAACCCATCGCGGGTGCCCAGATTATCGTGCTCAGCGAGCACGTGGATTACTGGGATCATGAGGGCTGGAAAGATCCGTTCTCCTCGGCGGCATTGACGGCGCGGCAGGCAGACTATGCACGCCGGTTTGGGCTCGACGAACCCTACACGCCGGAGATGGTGGTGGACGGCAACGCGGAGTTCAACGGCACCGACGCACAAAAAGCCCAAGCGGTAATCCGGCAGGCGAGCGGGAAAAAGAAGGTGGGTATTCGCATTCACGCCGCGGGGTCCGGCGACGGGGCTGCCACGATCGAGGCGGATTCTCTTCCGGAGGGGACGGCCCACAAGGCAAACGTATACGTGGCGTACGCCGCGGACAGTGGAACCTCGGATGTCCTGCGTGGAGAGAATCAGGGCCGCACGCTGCGTTATGTATCCATCGCGCGGAACATCCAGCGGGTGGGGAGCCTCGGCGGACGCGAGATGTTTAAGAAGCAGGTCCCGATTCGCGCCGCCGATGCGCCGGCTGGCTCCCGATTAATCGCCTTCGTGCAGGAGGCAGGGAGCGGCCGGATTTGGGGAGCCGCGATGTACGCGATTCCGGGCGGAGCAAAGCCATGAGTGAGTTCGACAATCGCGTGGTGCTGGTTACCGGCGCCAAAGGGGGACTGGGAAGTTCCATCACCCGGACCTTCCTGGCGGCGGGCGCCATGGTGGCGGGATCTTCTAAGAGCATCCGGGATTCCGATTTTTCGAGTCCCCGTTTCGCCGCCATACCAGCGGATTTGACCATCGCGGAGTCCGCGCGCCAGCTCGTGGAAGCCACCATAAGCCGCTTCGGGAAGATCGACGCGTTGGTGCATGTGATGGGCGGATTCGCCGGCGGGCAGCCCATCCCCGAGACCAGCGACGAGACCTGGGACCTGATGATGAACCTGAACCTGCGCGCGGCGTTCAACGTCTTGCGGGCCGCGATTCCGCAAATGCGCCGTGCGGGGCGCGGGCGCATCGTGGCAATTTCCAGCCGGCAAGCCGTGGAGCCGGCGGCGAATCTGAGCGCGTACAATAGCTCGAAAGCCGCGCTGGTGGCGCTAATCCGCACGGCGGCGCTGGAAAACAGGGATGCCGGCATCACCGCGAACACGATCCTGCCGGGAACCATGAATACGGAAGCGAATCGGCAGGCCAGCCCCGAAGCGGACCCGTCCAAATGGGTGCAAACGGAGCGCGTCGCCGGCATCGCGGCTTTCCTGGTATCGGATGCGGGAGCGGAGATCACAGGAGCGGCCATTCCGGTTTATGGGATGGAGATCTAGGGCGCGGACAGGTTGCGGCGCCTGCGTGCTAAAATCAAAGCTCAAATTGAATTCTTCCCGCTGAAGGGCCCGTAGCTCAGTTGGTTAGAGCGCTACCTTGACACGGTAGAGGTCTGGCGTTCGAGTCGCCACGGGCCCACCACGTCCGATAGCGGCGATTTCAGGGCCAGACGTTTTTTTTCGGCCATCGTTCGACCGCACTTTCGATCCCCTTGGCGTAACGATTATCGCACCGCGCATAGGCAGAGTCCGCGACGGCTGCTGGGATTTGTCCCTCCAGGCCACGAGTGCCACAACGCAACGGTCAACTCAACGTTCCTAACTCTGGATTAGCGCACAAAGGCTCGCCGGGGTTGTCATGGATTTGCGCGCAATCTGGATTACACGTCCAGGATAGATAAGGCTGTGCTCAAAGGTCTTTCCAGCCGACTGGATGAGCTTTAAGACTTGGTCAACGCCAAAAGCCGCCTTGTGGAAGCCAGCCATCCCAATCAGAAGAGTCTGCGTAATGGCATAGTGGGCGACCATCAACCTATATTGAGCGCGCACGCGTGACGCAACAAGGTGATCTGTCTCATCCATGTTGGCACGGAGGGGACTCCAAGCTGCACCGCGGGAAGCGCGGCGGGTTTTGCCAGTTGTTCGCGGAGGATGCCGTTGTCGAGGCTGTCGATGTACTTGTGAATGACGTTCAGAGTATTCCGGTCGCCGCCCGGTCCTCCCTTCTTCTCTAATTTTTCGCAAAGAAACCCGAGGATAAGAAGACGTTTCCAAATGGGGTGCGAACGGTTTTGCAACAGCGAAATGACGAGGCGCCGAACGTCCTTAAAGAAACATATGGCTCAGAACACTCCGTCAGGCTGGAGGTGTCGAGTGAGGGTAGGTTTTCAAGATGGATTGAGCCGTCGGTGTATTCCCGTTCTTCAAACTGCATCGGCTGGGGATCCAGAAGCAGCACCCTGGATGCCTCGGGACAGGCTAGGTCCAAGGATCGTTGCAACACATCGTCGACTCTGTTCACGACGCGCGGATAAGTCGCGCACATCTTCGGCAAGAATCCCTCTCCCAGACGTTGTTGGATGGAACAGAGGCCCGCCGACAAAAAGGGGCACCCTCCTCCACTTAGGGCGATCATGGCATAATGGTCGTCATTTGAACTTTTTCGTTGATCGTGACGAGGGTATGCAGTGGAGGTCCAAAGTCGGGGTCGGTGTAGTTTTGGTATTTCTCATAAGTGGGTTTGTCGACGTGGACAAACCAGCCGACGCAGCAGGTGTCCTCGCAATCGGCGCCGATGCAGTGGAACGCATCAAAATGACGAAGTTGGAGTAATTTCGCCGGCTTCATTCGATCAGTATAGCGCCGGGGTACGGCCCGCGTGGCGGTGAGTGCTGGAGAGCGGCGCGTTCCAGACATGCCAGGGCGCGAAGCCATCATATTTTTACCTCGAACAGCGCCGTGGCAGGCCCGGTTTTCCCGCGCCTGTGCGCAGGGTCCGCCTTGACACGGTGGAAGTCTGGCGTTCGAGGCGATGGTGTAGGTTCGCCCTGGAGGGAAGTTCGTCGAGGGTCTCTAGCAAACCTGCACTTGAGATGAAGTACGACTATTTACAGTTTCTGCACTTTTCGCGCAGATTCCCGCTGTGGCGCGCCGTTGGACCATTCAACCGGTACGATTTGTGCTTTTGTATTCAACTCCCTGCGTTTCGCGCCAGGCCGTTATCGATGTTTGGCGCGACGATTGCTCATCGACCGCCGACGCTCCATTCCAGAGGACAAAAACTACAATGACCATCATGCGTGGAACGAAAACGGAAGTTCAGGTTAACAAACCTCCAGCGCGAGCTTCGGGCATGGGCCGTGTTCAATCCCTTGTGAGAAGCCTTTGGTTCTGCGCGATTTTGATCTGGCTGTGTCCCACCAACCCTGCGGCGGCCCAATGTCAGTCGGCTCCGGCCGCGTATTCCGCGGCCTGCGCGGATATGCAGAGCTACATTAGTCCTTTCAATAGCACCATAGCTTCCCAGTGGAAAGACTCGAAATCGTCGTCGGCGTTCGGCACAGAACTATTGGGAGCCAACAGCAATATCAGCCTTACGGGCATCCTGTCGGCGCAGGCCATGACCAGGGTGCAAACGGAGTTGGACGACTTGTCCAAGCTGGGTTTGCAATTCGTCACCATCGGTGTGTCGTTCCCCATTCTGTATGAGCCGTTCTATACATACAACCGCGACCCCCAAGACTACGCTTCGGTCCTCAGCTTCTATCAGAATGTAATGGCGGCGGTCCACCAGAAGGGCATGAAGGTGCTGATCGAGACAACCGTAGTGTTCCCCGACTATGCCACGGATCTGCCACTGAACGCCTATTACGCCACGCTTTCGACGACGCAATTCAACGCGGGGCGGGCGCAGCAGGCGCTGATCGTGGCGCAGCAGCTCCAGCCCGATTGGATGAATCTGGGCTCCGAGCCAGATACCATATCCGAATTGACTGGCCTGCCGGCCGAATACACGGCGGCGGAGTGGGCCACGCAGGTTTCCACTATCGTCGCCCAGTTGCGAAGCGCCGGAATCGAAGGCAAGCCGCTAATCGGCGCCGGCTGCGGCGCCTGGCAGCAGGGCGGCAGCGACTACGTCACGGCCCTGATGTCTACAGGGATCGACTACTTCGACATGCACACCTTTTCCGTCGACATGGGCATGCTGAACGATGCGGTGCAATACATCGATATGGCCACCGCAGCCGGCAAAAGCTCGGCCATCTCGGAGGTGTGGGATCATCCGCTGACCGATGCCCAACTCCAAGGGCTAACTGAATACGGCATTATCAATCTGCTGGCCGCCGCGGAACCCTACAACGATTACAGCTTCTGGGCTACGCAGGATGCCCAGTTCCTTGCGGAAATCATCGAATTGGCGTATTGGAAGAAGCTCTATTACGTGTCTCCCTTCGAGAGCGAGCTTTTCGTCGCCAATGTGAACTACAACGAATACTCATTTTTAAGCGGGCCCCAGCTAACCGCCCAAGAAACGCTGGAGGAGGGCGTAGCTTTGAACGACGGCATTTTAAGCCCGCTGGGGTTATGGTATGCCGCCGCCATCAAGTCCTCCAATGCGGTTACGCTTTCCGCCGCGTGGAACAGTGGCGCGGCGCCGGTGGCGCCCGCATCCATGATCAGCATCTACGGCACGAACCTGGCCACCATGGATACGCAGGCTACATCGCTCCCGCTGCCCAAGACTTTGGCCGGGGCTAGCGTGTCCATCACGGATGCCACCGGCGTGCAAACCTCGCTGCCCTTGTTCTTCGCCGGCCCCAACCAGATCAATGCGGAAATCCCGGCCAGCGTCAGTGTGGGCCCCGCCGTGATCGCCATCAATACCCCCTCCGGCACGGTCGATAGCGCGGTGACGCTAAGCCAAGTGGCGCCGGCCCTGTTCACGGCGAACGAAGGGGGCCAGGGAGCGGCTTCGGCCCAGATCGTAACCAACGAATTGAACGGCCAGCAGATCACGGCCGATACGTACAGTTGCGAGGACGGAAGCTGCGTGGGCGTGCCTCTGGATGTCAGCTCCGGCGCCACGGCGCTGGTGTTGTACGGCACCGGCATTCAAAATCGCGCCTCTCTTTCCGATGTGACCGTGACCATCGGAAGCCAAACCCTGCCTGCCTTCTACGCTGGCTCGGCCGGCTATGCCGGGCTGGACCAAGTCAACGTCATGCTGCCGGCGAGCCTGGCCGGGAGCGGGACGGTCAATATATCGGTGACGATCGCCGGAACGCAGTCAAATGTGGTAACGGCGACGATTCAGTAGAGGGCTGCCGCGTTTCCTTGAACCACCGGCGGCGCGACGGGTGCGGACCCTTTCGATGCCGGCATGCCGCCAAGCTGTGGTGTGCATGCCGGTCGTCCAGAACGCGCTGCCGACGGCCGGGCGCGAGTTGCTGAAGAGCGTCCCGACAGGCCCTATTTGCTTGGGGAACCGGTGAAGAACCCGTAGGGATCGATAGGTGTGCCTTCCCACCAGCGCCGCTCCGGGCCCAGTTGGAAAACGGCAAAATGCAAGTGCGGAGCATCGGGCGATGCGTTGCCGCTACTGCCCACGTATCCCAAGACGTCGCCCTTTCGCAAGGGCATGCCCTCTTGCAGCCGCGGTGCGTAAGAATTCAGGTGAGCGTAGTAGTAGCAGTAGGTCTGGCTCTCGTCGAATTGGTAGACGGTCAGGCCGCCTGGTTTGCTGAGGAACAGCTTCACCACGCTCCCGTTATCGGCCGCCAATACTGGCGTGCCACGGGGGGCCATAATGTCGATGGCCTCGTGCCGGTGGCCGCCGCGGATCTGGTTAAAGTCGTCCGGCAGGTCTTCAGCGTGAACGCCCTGCACGGGAATGATGAGCCTGCGTTCGGTCAACCGTTGCTCCGGCAGGCTTCGAAGTGTGGTGTGCGACGCTTCCGCCGGCTGCGTTCGGAACACCGGGGGCGCAGCGGAGGCGTTGACCGTCCGTAAAATTCCCATCTGCCGGAGGAGCACCGCAAGAAACACCAGGCCGAAGACGAAACCAGCGAAAAAGACGGTTACCAGGCTCTTGCGCATGTCTTACTCTTGCAAGATGGCAGGCGTCCCGGGCTTGACCATATGGGACAGCTCGAATGCATCCCAGTTAGTTAACCGGATGCAGCCATGCGACTCCGCATGGCCCACCTTTCCCGGCGCCGGCGTTCCGTGAATGCCGTAATGCTCTTTCGAAAGATCCATCCAAACGACGCCCACCGGGTTCCGCGGCCCAGGCTGGATCTGTGCCTTAGCATCCGCGGGGTTCGCGTTCCAAAAGAGTTGCGGGTCGTAGTAAAACACCGGATTGGGCCATACCCGTTTGATCTTCCAATCCCCGATGGGAAGCGGATCGTGCTCGCTGCCAATGGTCGCCACGTAGTAGGAAAGAATCTTTCCCTCCGCATCCAGAGCCGTGACTGAGCTATCGGACTTGGAAACAACCACCGAAGCCGCGTGCCCCGGCGTGGGGGTCGTCACGCTTGGCACCAGGACCAGCTCGCCCTCCTTATCGAAGCTACTGTCCGGATTGAGCGCCTTCAGCAGGGTGGGGCTGGCGTGGAACTTCTCGCCCAGCCCTTCCAGAGGCGACTCGTATCCCAGAGATGGCAATTTGGCCTGCTCCTCGAGGTTGGCGGGCAGCTTGACGAAGGGTCCGGCCAGGTCCGCCTGGACAATCATGTAGCTGAACAGCGAAGGCGCCTGGTCCGCATTGAGCGCGGCCCACGTCTCGGGCCCGACTGCGCCATTCACGGGGAGATCGCGGGCGCGCTGAAACGCGGCCACGGTCTTCTCCAGGTTCGTGCCATAATCTCCATCGATTTCGCCGCAGGAAAAATGGGCGCGGTCCAGCAGGATCTGGGCGCGCACCACGCCCGAGCCTCTGGCGTTGGGACGAATGGCGCCCTGATTTGAATCGTCGATTGCAGCGGCTTCGAAGGTGGCTGCCGGCGCCTTTAACCGGCCGGCCTTGCGCACTTGCGCGCGGGCTGGCAGGCAGAGCACGACTGCCATCAGAAACCACAGCGATTTCATGGGTCGCATTCTCATTTCGTGGAGCCAGGCACTCACCTCGATGAAGTGGCCTTTTGATCCTTAATCTGCAGTTCGTTCACGACCTGGAGCACGTTTGGAACGGAAGACGCGATGGTTCCGGCCTGCGTTGCCCGGGGTTGAGAATCGACCTCGCCAGTCAGCGTGACGACGCCATTTTTGACATCGTACCTTACGTTCTTTTGAAGCGTATTTTGGATCAGAGCGGCATCCAGGTTATTCGCGATGCCCTTGTCCAGGTCGGAGTTCATCGCCCTGGTATCGCTTTCGGCGCCCGGCGGCACCACTAGAATCTGGTCCGACACAACCTGGTCGCCGGCAATGGACTTAGCAATGGAATCGGCTTGTGACTTGTTGTCCTCGGATGGGACGCGTCCACCCAGGACAACGACTCCCTTGTCCCTATCCTGGCTTATGGAAACACTCTTGAGCCCGGCCTGGTCGAGCGATTTGCGCAGGCTGGCGGATACGTCGGGCGATTTCGAGGACGTCGTTGAACATCCAACAAGGATTCCGGCAAACACCGTGAACACAACTAACTGTGGTCTGAGCGATTTCATATTCCCTCGCCCAGTGTCATTGCACGACACAGGCCAACTGTCCTCTTGGTGCGCCGGCGGGTAAACGGTGATTACCCGCGTGAGTCAAAATGATCCGTGCCTTGATCGGGCACTTTTGTGCGCAGAAGGTCGGTTATTTTGCCCAGCAGGGAGATTGGCAGGAACGGCTTTTGAATGAAGTGCCAGCCGTGGTTCAGAACGAGCATAGCGCCATCGGCGTAGCCGGACATCAGCATCACCCGCATTTCCGGGCGCCGTTGTTTCAGCGCGGCCGCCAAGTCCGGCCCGCACATGTCCGGCATCATGATATCTGAAAGGAGTAGATCGATGGTTCGGGGGAAACCGGCTGCGACGCGTATTGCATGGCTGGCGGAACCCGCCGTCAGCACCTCAAAGCTGGCATCTTCGAGGATCACCTGAACCAACTTGAGGATGGCCGCGTCGTCTTCGACAACGAGAATGGTCTCCGGGATCACTCCATTGGGCGATAATCCCATGGAATCGATTCACTACCTTTCTGGTTTGCGCTAACTGTCTAACGATGCGATGTTTGTCCCGCGACAATGCTTAATGCACGTCGCGGGCCAAACAGCCCGTGTTGGACACCGGCGGCAATCGCGGGCCGCGAAGGCGCGATCTCCGGTCTGAAGCAGTCACTTCGCCATAGTCCCGTTTCGGGATGAACGGCAACTTCGGCATTCCTCTGCGCAGATTCTGCACTTTGATTTGGTGAAGGTAGGCATGGCGCCTAGAGGCCGGCGTTACTGTATGGCGTAAGCCGCTTTCCCGTTTTGGGCTGAGGCTTGCTTCGGAAAACTCGAACGCGACGCCGCTGGGCGGCCGGGGAGCGACGCGTGTCTGGTGGCGCAGTCAACAGGAAAAAACCTATGTCTGAAGAGAACCGTCAACTTTTGGAGAAACTCAAATTCGAATTGGCCTTCGTCGAGGATGGCGGATACGGCCGCTCGGTTCGTACGCCACACAAACCCACGTCTCCCTTTCAAGACTCACTGACCTGTCTGAATTTCGGCGATCCGTCACGTACTCATCCGTGCGCCGAATGCATTCTCATGCAGTACGTCCCCGAATCTCGCAAAAGCGAAGATGTTCCTTGTCACCATATTCCGCTGGATTTGGGGAGCGGAACTATCGCCACGCTGGATGCCCCAAAGGCCGAAGAGGCACTCAAGCGGTGGCTTCGCCATGAAATCGACAGGCTAGAAGGAAAGCCCGATGTTTAGAGGCCGAGGCGGCGGAAGGCTCAATCGAGGTATTTGATCAGAATGACCTCGTTGCCCTTTTGGTTATAGATGACTTCGTCGACTAGCCTCTTCATAATCAGCATCCCGAAGCCGCCTACGCGCATTCCTGCCGCCTTGCGAATTTCCAGGTGTTCGAGAGGCGACTCCTCGGAGTTGGCGATTGCGGCGTGTTCAAGCCCAGAGCGGGAGAACCCCGCGCCAGGATCTTCCATATGATAAACCAGCGAACGGTGGCTGCGAACGCGAGAGACGCGGACCCACTCGCTAGGATTCAGTTTGCCGCCATGCTCTATGGCGTTGAGGAGCATTTCGCGAAACGCCATGGCCACGTGGGTCCGCTCCTCCGGGTCGAGGTCGTTTTTCAACTCCTAGAAAAAATGCTGCAAGCGGTCGGCCGTCGGAATGTCACATCGGATTTTGAGAGTGAGGAACTCGGGATCCGCGGAGAGGACCCGAATTCCATCGTCCCAGCCGAGTTCAGTGACGGCTCTCTGCATCATGTCCCGCACCGCGACGGGGTCGAAGGGCCTGCTGAAATAGCTGAACGCCTTCTGCTGCATCGCCTCGATCACGTCGGTATTGCTGGGGACAGAGCCGATAACGATGACCTTCACGCCGGGCTGGGCTTCGCGAATTTCAGCCACTAGTTCGCTGCCTCCGCCGGAGGTCTGGTGGTGTTCGGCGATGACCAGGTGGTACGTGCGCCTGTGCAGGAAGTTCAGTGCGACAGGAAGGCTGGATGTTTGAACGACCATCCATTCGAGATCGTTCGACTGGCTTTCAAATAGCGGTGGCAGATCGGGCGCGGCGCCAATCAGGAGACCCAGGTAAGGCTCGCTCATGGAATTCCATTCGGATCTTACGCAATTCGAACGCCGAATCGCTTGGGCACTCACGTGCGGAAGAAAACGTCGCCGGGCTTTGTCCCCCCGGCTTGAGACCAACTATGCCTTGCTTCCTCCTGCTCATCGTCGTGCTGTTCCCGCGCGTCGCGTTGGCGTTGATGTGGTTCTTTTCGACCTATCTGCAACGCGCATTCCACGGTGGCCTGGTGCTGCCCGTAATCGGCTTCATTTTCCTGCCGCTCACCACCATCGTTTATGCATGGGAACTGAACAGCGGCATGCCGACGGCGGGAGTCAATCTCGTGTGGCTGCTGATCGCGGTGATTGTCGATCTAGGCGGGCTGGGCGGCGGCGCGCATCGCCAATCGCGGCGTTGAGTCGAATGACCGCCTCAAGTTGAAACGGTCAGGCAAAACCCTGCTGCCGCATTCCGCCGTATTAGGACGTTCATGCGCCTGGGGTTACCGCCCTCGCCTCTCCGCACAGTGCGGCGTCTGTGCACGCCGCTTCACGTGGCCCCGGCGAGACGCTTGCGCCGCGGCCACACTTCATTCATAGTCTTATGGCGCAAAATAGCCGAACAGGTCCAGAACCAAATTCGTGGAATTGCTGGCGAAGGCGCTGATTTCCGTGCTGCTCGTGGGCACGATGGCCATGTTGCTGGTGATATCGCCATCTTCCGCGTTCAGCGTCGAAACCAGTGGTTGCGCACTTCCTTGCGGCCACAAAGTTAAGTAGCCCAGCGGGCCGTCCGGCACTACCGTTGCGTTGAACACATAGCCCTGCGCCGCACTGGTTCCTCCGCAACCACTCCCGATCACGTCCACGTTGATGGCCCCCGCGAAAGGATCCACACCCGCGAGCGTGCGCGTGTCCAGCACGCGGCATGGCGGCAGCGCATA
>Ga0187871_10000725_pt1 | contig 30562 bp, 30 predicted proteins | sample June2016WEW_16_1_FD_132988 | JGI IMG/M metagenome (GOLD analysis project Ga0187871, IMG submission 132988) | Peatland microbial communities from SPRUCE experiment site at the Marcell Experimental Forest, Minnesota, USA - June2016WEW_16_10 | ecosystem: Environmental > Terrestrial > Soil >...
CTATCCCGTACTGAAAAAAGAAATGGAGATAGGACGGATCGCGAAGGTCTGGATGGATCAGCCGCGCTATCACACTACCGAGGACGGTCGCTGGGACTTCCGGGTGACCATCATCTTCAAGAATGCGACCGTGGCCAACGAGCCCTTCGACGAAGCGGCGTTGCAGAAGCAGATGTACCCCGATCAGGAGACATTTCAGCGCGAGGAGCAGCGGCGCTTCGAAATTCTGGATGCGCATTGGGATCTGCCGGTGAAGATTGTCGACCTCGACGCGAGGTGATCGTCAGCCCGTAGCACCACCGTCTCGGCGGCCCTTCTGCTCAGCGCATGGTGCGAGGCAGGGCGCGGGCGCTACTTCATTTCTCAGTCGATTTTCACGGAAGGATCCGCCTTGGTGTTCCCGCGATGCGGCTCTTCCGCAAAAGATGTTAAATGGCGGTAACAGTCCTGCGGCAAATCCTTTCTGGCACTCATTGAAATTTGGAATTAGACAGACCCGGCGAAGTGCACATACCCTTAACTATGGACAACTTAATATCTGTTGAGGACTCACATGTAGATTTGCTGCACGAGATTGGCGTTCGGCTGGCGACGGCCGATGGCTTTCACGAAGTGCTGACTCGTGTGGTCGACTTTGCTACTGCCCTCGTAAAGTGCGATTCCTGTCTGATTTATGTTCTGGAAGGCGAGGACCTGGTTCTGAGAGCCTCAAAGAATCCCCATCCGGAAGTTGTAGATCGCCTGAAGCTGCGCCTGGGGCAGGGCATTACGGGATGGGTGGCGGAACACCTGGAGCCGGTTGCGGTTGCGGAAAAAGCGGCGCTCGATCCGCGCTTTCAATTCTTCCACGAGCTGCCTGAGGATAGCTACGAGGCGTTTCTGTCAGTGCCTTTGACCTCCCGGGGGCGCGTGGTGGGAGTGATCAATTTGCAGCATCGCCAGCATCATGTTTACCGTCGGCGCGAAATTCGTCTGATCTCGATGGTCGGATTTCTAGTGGGAGCGGAAATCGAAATGGCGCGGCTGGAACATGCCAACTCCGACCTGTCGGAGCAATTGCAGACGCGGAAAATTGTCGAGCGCGCAAAGGGAATCCTGCAGCGGGACCTGCATTTGAGCGAGGAGCAAGCCTACCTGACGTTGCAACGGCAGAGCCGGCAGAAGCGCAAGCCGATGAAAGAGATTGCTGAAGCAATTGTGCTCAGTGACGAAGTGAGAGGGGACTCGCCCTCGCCGAAACCAGCTTAAAGAAAACGAGCCGAGCGCGCGATTATAGCGTCGCAAAGAACCCTTCGGCTTCGCTCAGGGCAGGCTGCGATGGTTCGCGCGCCTCGCCCGATCCTTCGCCGAGGCAAGAAAAACTTGCTCAGGATGGCAATCGCGCCAAAAAAGACCGAGAGCAGATTTGGAGTCTGCTCTCGGGTTTGGCAGGCGAGGGACTAGCGGGCGGCGGATGCGGTCTGGATTGTGTCTGTGGTTGCTCGCGCCACTTCAGGAGTTTCGGCTGGTACCGCGAAGTGCAGCGTTAAGCCGAACTCGGGAAGCAGCATCGTGCTGACGAAGCGTCCACTTGGTTTCGACACCACGAGGAGCTGGCTGGGGCCTGAAGGTTGAGAGGTTTCAACGTCGGTCACCAGCAGCATGAAACCCGTTGCGTTGCCGCTCAGCTTGCGCAGCGTAAGCATTTCCGCAGAGCCTTCGGATCCGAGGGTGAATCGGTACTCCCCGGCCGGAACCACGGCTTTCTGCCAGTGGACCTCGTGGGTGAGCGTGAAAGTGCCTGTTGCATCCTGGGCAGAAGCCAGGTTGGGAGCGAGGTTCAAGGCACTCAATGTTAAGACAGCAACGTAGGCGAACTTGCGAATCGATTTCATTGGGATCTCCTGTTCTTTATATTCGTAGTCTGAAGAGCACACACCCGGCACTGTGCCGAGTGGAGTCAGTTCAGATTTGAGTGGGAAAACAACGAGGTCAGGAGATTGCGCTACCGCGTCAAGGCCGGCATGCAAACATCAGCTTCGCGGGATCGGCTGCAGAGCTGGTCTGCGAAGTAATTTCAGTATGAAGCAAGCCGCCGCCTGAGTCCAACGCAAAGAATCTATTACGCGCATCAAAATGCGCGCTTGCAGCTTGATGATCCGGTTGCCCCGTTGAGCTGATTTTCTGCACGTTTAGCCGCTCGAGTTTGCAAAAGTTCCGCCCGATGCGAGAACATACAGGGTTTGCACATCCATCGAGAATCTTACTGAGGAAGCGGCCAAAATATGGCGACACGGAACAAGTCTGCAAAGATCAAGTCCGCAGAGATGAAGACAGCATCGAAAGCACTCCTCAAACAAGTGGAGGAGTACGTGAAGTCTGAAGGGAAGGCGCGCACCAGTTTCACACCCAACGGCACGATTCAGCCCGCGAAAGGCAAGCTGGGGGTGATGATCCCGGGCATGGGTGCGGTAGCGACCACGTTTGTCGCCGGGGTGGAGGCGATCCGCAAAGGGTTGGCAAAACCGATCGGGTCGCTCACACAAATGGGTACGGTGCGGCTGGGCAAGCGCACCGACGGCCGGTCTCCTAAAATCAAGGAGTTTGTGCCGCTGGCGGGCCTCGACGATCTGGTCTTCACGGGCTGGGACATTTTCGAAGACAACATGTACGAAGCGGCCTCGAATGCGGGCGTGCTCGATCAGCGACTGCTCGACCAGTTGAAGCCTTTTCTTTCATCCATCACGCCACGGGCGGCGGTGTTCGATCACAACTACGTGAAGAAGATCGACGGGCCGAACGTGAAAAAGGGCAAGACGAAAATGGATCTGGCCGAGCAGTTGCGCCACGACATCCGCGACTTCAAAAAGACGAGCGGAGCGAGCCGGCTCATCACCATGTGGTGCGGTTCGACGGAGTCTTACATCGCGGCCACCGAAGCGCACCAGTCAGTGAAGGCGTTTGAGAAAGCGCTGCGCGAGAACGACGAGATGATCGCTCCCTCGATGATTTATGCCTACGCGTCATTGATGGAGGGCGTTCCGTTCGCCAATGGTGCGCCGAATCTGACGGTGGATTTGCCGGTGATGCTCGAACTCTCGCGCAAGAACGAAGCCCCGATCTGCGGCAAGGATTTCAAGACCGGGCAGACGCTGATGAAGACGATCCTTGCGCCCGGATTCAAAGCGCGAATGCTGGGGCTGAGTGGATGGTTCTCCACCAACATCCTGGGCAATCGCGACGGCGAGGTGCTGGACGATCCGGGATCGTTCAAGACCAAGGAAGAATCGAAACTGTCAGTGCTGGAGCATATTCTGCAGCCCGAACTTTACCCTGATTTGTACGGGGATATGTACCACAAGGTGCGTATTAACTACTACCCGCCGCGCGGCGATAACAAAGAGGGGTGGGACAACATCGATATCTTCGGATGGCTGGGCTATCCCATGCAGATCAAGGTCGATTTTCTGTGCCGCGACTCGATTCTCGCGGCGCCGATCGTGCTGGATCTGGTGCTGCTGGTTGACTTGGCGAAGCGCTGCTCGGAGCTGCGCGGACTGGGAATCCAAGAGTGGTTAAGCTTTTACTTTAAATCGCCAATGACGGTGCCGGGGCTGTATCCCGAGCACGATCTGTTTATCCAGTTGATGAAGCTGAAGAATACGCTGCGGCATTTGAAGGGGGAGGAACTTATTACGCATCTGGGGTTGGAGTATTACGACTGAAATGCCGTCAGGTCCCCGGACCAGTTTGCGCGTTCGAAAAAATGCGCCCCGAAGGTGCAGCGTATCAGCCTAGCTTCTTCTCCCGTTTGTACTCGTCAAACTTCTCAAGGAACCGGTCGATATCCCGCTTCTGCAAATAGTAGGGAGTAGAGAGCCGAAGCTTGTTTGGGTCGGCGCCGCGGATGCGGATTTTATGCGTCTTCCACAGCCAGTTTTCCAAATCCATCCGCGGGACCGGCGGGACGTTCACCGTCACGATGGCACAACGCAGAGCGGGATCGGGCGAGGTCCAGGATTCCGCGCCGCGCTTCTTCATTTGATCGAGAATGTAGTCGGCCAGCTTACGATGCCGCGTCTCGATGCGGTCTAAACCGATATCGTTGGCGAGCTTGATTGAGGCGCGCAGTCCCCACAATGCCGGCACGTTGGAGCTGCCGATGCGCTGGAAGCGTTCGGCTCGAATCTTGGTATCATCCCAGCCTTCGGTGACGATTGTGTTCCACAAGTGGTCAATGACTTCGTCACGCACGTACAGAAAGCCAGAGCCTTTGGGCGCCTGCAGCCATTTGTGCGGGCTGGCGGAGTACATGTCGCAACCGAGGTCATTCAGGTTGAGGCGCATCATCCCCGGCACGTGCGCGCCATCGACCGCAGAGAGAATGCCTTTGGAGCGGGCGAGCGCGCACAGATGTTTGGCAGGCAGCACCACGCCTGAGAACGTGGTGATGTGGCTGAAAAAGATGACACGCGTGCGCTGAGTGATGGCGTCGTTGAAGAGATTCAGGACCTGGCTGGCGTCTTTTACGGGGCGTGGCAGAGTGACCTTCTTCACCACAATGCCATAGCGCTTGGCTTTCAGATTCCAGGGATGTTCGCCTCCGGGATGCTCCTGGTCGGTCATGAGCACTTCGTCGCCCGGCTTCATATCGATGCCATTCGCAATGTAGCTGTTCGCTTCCGTGGCGTTGCGCAACAGAGCGATCTCGTCGCGATGGCAGCCCACGAAAGCAGCGAGGGGATCGCGAAACTCGTTCCACGCGGCATATCCCCAAATGGGATAGTCTTCGGGATCTTGCTGATCCATTTTCTCGGTTGTGGTGTAGCCGTCGAAAATGGCACGCAGCACGGGTGCTGGGCTGGAGCCGACGGTGCCGTTATTCAGGTAGATTTCGTCGGCGGGAATGAGGAATTGCCGGCGGAGTTCGGCCCAGTAGGCGTCCTCATTCTTGTCGAACAGAGAACGATCGGGGAGCGGCGGAATCTTTTCGAGCTGCGCGAACAAGTTCTCGCGGAGGGCCATCGGAGACAAAGACAAAGCCGCCAGTCCAGTGGTGGCAGAAGAGAGAAAGTGACGGCGGTCGAGCAAGGGCACCTCCCGGTGAAGAGACGACGGAAGGCGCTATGGTACGACCCCGAGGGAGAATCCTCAAGCGGGAGGCCGAAATTGGCCCCTCGTGGGCCTAAATGCTCCGGCAGTCTGAACCAGTTCGGGATAACCCTCAGCGCAAGTGGCGCGTCTAAACTAGTAGAAGTTTGGGGTTGGTGTGTCTCGAACCGGGCGTATAATATCGGCAAGCGTGGGTCGGCAGTAAAAGGAGTTCCCCATGAAATCGCGTTGGTTGGCAGTCTTCGTGGCGATGGCGGTGTTTAGTGCAGGGCCCTGGACATTGGCGCAAACTCAAGGTTCAGGTCAAACTCAAACTCCGACTCAAGATCCCGACAACGGACAGCCCAAAGCGGGTGATGTTCAGAATGCGCCCGCGCAAGCGCCGGCTTCTTTGCCGACCAAGGATGACGACCAGATCAAACACGACGGCAGCAAGACCGACGTGGATGCGGTAGGGAACCGCAACGTGGGTTGCGGACGCGGCGTGGGCAACTGGTACACCGTGGAAGGGCAAGTAGCGCGCGGCCGCGTCTACGCCCAGCAAATCGAGTCACAGGTCAAACTGGTGAACGATCCCGTAGTCACGGAGTACGTGAATAGGATCGGCCAGAACCTGGTGCGCAACTCGGATGCGCAAGTGCCGTTCACCATCAAGGTGATCGACTCTGATGTAGTGAATGCGATGGCGCTTCCCGGGGGATTCTTCTACGTGAACTCCGGCCTGATCCTCGCGGCCGACGAAGAAGCTGAAATGGCCGGGGTAATGGCTCATGAGATCGCCCATGTGGCCGCATGCCACTACGGCCGCGAAATGACGCGGGCGCAATTGCTGCAGATGGCGTCAATCCCATTGATCTTCATTGGCGGCGCAATAGGCTACGGGGCCTACGAAGCTTCAGGCTTGGCGATTCCCATGACCTTCCTGAAGTTCTCGCGAGGCTTCGAGGCCGAAGCGGACTATCTGGGCGTGGAGTATATGTACCGCGCCGGCTATGATCCGTCGGCGTTTGTCTCCTTCTTCGAAAAGATTCAAGCTATGGAAAAGAAGAAGCCGGGTACGTTGGCTAAGGCGTTTGACACGCACCCGCAAACTCCGGACCGGATTGAGAAGACGCAGGAGGAGATCCGCAAGATACTACCCTCAAAGCAGGAATACATCGTGACCACTTCCGAGTTCGATGAAGTCAAGGCACGGCTGGCTTCGATCGAGAATCGGCATAAGGCGCTGGACCAGAAAGACGGCAACAAGCCCAGCTTGCGGCGGACTTCCACCAACAGCAGCGACGGCAACACGGGTAATACCCAGAGTGATGATGACCGTCCAACCTTGAAGCGGCGGGACGATTCGTCGAACTAGCTTTCCACGATCAAGAGCGAGGAAGTAGCGAACCGGCGGCCATGGCCGCCGGTTTTGCGTTGGGATCGATCTGTCAAAAAGCCAAACATTATCCGGGCAATTTCTGATTACGGTTACCGCAGGTTGTTGCCGAATCCAAATAGTCTGAGCTACCCTAGCGTAACCAAGGAGCCAGTCCTCCTATGCCAGATCCCAAGCCAGAAAATACGCTCACCATCACCGACAATCGTACCGGTCAGACATATACCGTCCCGGTCGAGAGTGGCACTATCCGGGCGATGAGTTTGCGGCAGATCAAAACCGGTCCGGAAGATTTTGGGCTGATGACGTACGATCCGGCGTTCATGAACACGGCATCGTGCCGCAGCAGCATCACCTACATTGACGGCGATCGGGGAATTCTGCGGTATCGCGGATATCCCATCGAGGTTCTGGCCGAACGCTGCACTTTCCTGGAAGTAGCTTACCTTCTGCTGTTTGGTGAATTGCCCGCGAACACCGAATTGAAGAACTGGGTCCACGACATTACCCACCACACCATGCTGCACGAAACCACGAAGAAGTATATGGAGGGTTTCCGCTACGACGCTCATCCCATGGTGATGTTTGTGAGTACCGTGGCTGCGCTTTCGAGCGTTTATCCGGAAGCCCGTCAGGTGCACGATCCTGAAAACCGGCTGCTCCAGATCAAGCGGCTGATCGGCAAGACGCCCTCGATTGCGGCCATGTCATACCGGCATAACGTTGGATTCCCCTACGTCTACCCAGACAATGATTTGAGCTATACCGAGAATTTCATGAATATGTTATGGAGGATGGTCGAGCCGAAGTATGTGGCGAATCCGGTGCTTTCGCGCGCGCTCGACATTCTGTTCATCTTGCATGCGGACCACGAGCAGAACTGCGGCACCAACGCCATGCGGTCCGTGGGCAGCGCGCAGACCGATCCTTATCTTTCGACGGCATCGGCGGCAGCGGCGCTGGCCGGGCCGCTGCACGGCGGAGCCAACGAAGAGGTCCTGAAGATGCTGGATGAGATTGGTTCGAAAGACAACGTACCGGCCTACATCAAGAGAGTGAAGGACGGGCATGGCAAGCTGATGGGATTCGGTCACCGCATTTACAAGAATTACGATCCGCGGGCGAAGATCATCAAGTGGACCTCGGACCAGGTCTTTCAGGTTACGGGGCGCAATCCGAAGCTGGATATCGCTTTGGAACTAGAGCGCATCGCTCTCGAAGACGATTATTTCGTGAAGCGCAAGCTGTACCCCAATGTCGATTTCTATTCCGGCATCATGTACCAGGCCATGGGCTTCCGGCCGGAGATGTTCACGGTGCTGTTTGCCATCGCACGCACGGCAGGGTGGCTGGCGCAGTGGCAGGAAATGGTGAACGATCCGGAGCAAAAGATTGCGCGGCCGCGGCAAATCTATACGGGGTACGAAGAGCGGGAGTTTGTGCCGATGGAAAAGAGAGCTGAGGCCGGCGTTTCCGCGCGCTAGGGCTTCCTACGCATTTGTCATCCAGAGATGTGCAGTCCGTCTTACGCTGCATGTTTCGTGGCGAGCGCGGCCACGTACTCGCGCCTCTCGGCGCGCGAGGTGATGACCTTCATCTCATGCCAGTCGTAAGGAAGTTCTTTTCCGCAATCCAGGCAAGCTACGTACGTGCCGGTCAATGCGGCGGCTTGAGGACGTCGGGCTGCGCCCCGAATCGTTACGGGGAAACTGTACCGGGAGTGCCAGCAACCGAAAAACAACCCAATTAGTCTTTCCATCCAGCCGAAAAAGACATCAAACAGATCCGTTCTCATGGAGTACCTTCCACACCCGGGTGGTTTTCCCCTGGGATGTTTTGAGTGTGCGGCCCCCTTACGACCCTAGTTACAAATACGCAACCACTCATAAACTTAGATTCTCTCCGGCAGAGTTTGGTTTCGTATTCCTAGGCGCAAAGCGCGACCATTAGGCCCTGCCCCTCCAAGTGATTGTCGGGAAGCAAGTTAGACGCGACAATACAAAAGTTTGCGTTGAATTTTGCCGAGCATCAACGGCGAACGCTGTGACCGATATCACACCTGGAAAGTAAAGGCGTCACATCTGCTCTGAGGAAAACAGGGGAATATCGGGATGACAAATGAGTAGATTCAGCAGTGGCTCGCTAGAAGGGATGTGGGTTTCAATCCCTCTGACTGACGACAAGCCACGAATCACTAGCCCTGCTACGTCAGATTCAGGGCCTTCTTGATGGTGCCGCGCTCATTCTGGATCTTCTCCTGGAGGAGCGTGATGGCGTAGATGAGTTGCTCGGGGCGCGGAGGACATCCGGGAACATAGATGTCGACGGGAATTACCTGGTTGACGCTCTGCACCAGGGCGTAGTTTTGGAAAACGCCGCCGGAGGTGGCGCAGGCTCCCATTGAGATTACCCACTTGGGCTCGGGCATCTGCTCCCACAACCGGCGGATGACTGGCGCCATCTTGTTCGACACACGCCCGGCGATGATCATGAGATCACTCTGCCGCGGCGACGGGCGAAAGACTTCCGCTCCAAAACGTGCAATGTCGAAGCGCGAGGCGCCCATCGACATCATCTCAATGGCGCAGCAAGCCAATCCGAACGTCATTGGCCAGATGGAGCCTTTGCGCATCCAATTCACGGCTGAATCCAGCGTGGTGAGCACTACTCCTTCGGGCGTGGGATTGCCAAAGGTCAGGTCCTTGACGACCTTCTTGCCGTTCTCGGTGTCGATGTAGGGGCCGAAATTCAATTCGGGAGACATTGGTTTATTCTACTTACTGCCCCGCCCGGAATCCACTAGGCAAAGCCCCAATCTTTGCTTTGTCCGCGAAGATCTTGTTCGTGAAACGTAACGGCCGCCGGGAACCGGTTGACAATACAAGATGCAGGTGTAGCCTATCGTCCGTCTTCCCCTTTCTCGTTTTTCGGGTCCTGTCCACATGCTGCTGGAACAGCCGGTGAGCTAAAGGTTCCTGTGGAGCATCGCGGCAGAGTTCACGCGATCTGTTTTCAAGGAGACGATTATGAATCCGTCGCGTTTGTTCAGCACGGGCAAGGGGGCGGGCAACCGGCGGAGCCATAACCCGCCAATTTCACCAGCCAATTTTCCAGTTCAGGCGACCCAGACTGGCCGCGTCGAAGTCCCTCACTATCCCTTTCAGCCCCTGCCTACGCCTAGCGGTCCGCCGCCTTACCGATTCGACTTGTCCCAGTTGCTGTCGGCCTCCGACGTTACGCAAATCAAGACGAACGGCGTTTTGGTATTTCACACCGTCGGTGACACCGGCGATTACCGGGGACAACAGCAAGATTTTGTCGCTGCCATGATGACGCAGGACGCACAGGCCTCGCCCGACGGACGCACGCCCGCTTTCTATTACCACCTCGGAGATGTGATTTACTTCGCCGGCGACATTGACAAGTATGGCGACAATTTCTATGCCACGTATGAAAACTATCCGAGCTTCATCGTTGCCATCCCTGGAAATCATGACTGCCAGCCTGACGATCCCCAGGATGGTCCGGTAGATCCGACAAAGGTGCCGCTCGATGGCTGGGTGCAGAACTTCATGTCGAAGAACCCGGCTCAGTTGGGTTCGTTGAAGACAAACTCGGCTCGAACCCAGATGAACTTGCCAAACGTGTATTGGACCTTTACCACTCCGTTGGTGACGATCATCGGCCTGTTCTCCAACGTGGGTGAAACCGAAGGAGAGATTCATCCGGATCAAGTGGCCTGGTTCAAGGGCGAACTGAGCGCCGCCGATCCCAGCCTTGCGTTGATCGTCACGGTTCATCATCCTCCCTATTCTGGAGACGATGAGCATTCAGGCAGCAGTGCGGTAGAGAAAGTACTCTTTGACAGCTTTGCGGCCACGAAACGCTATCCCAATCTGATCTTGTCGGGTCACGTCCATAACTACCAGCGTTTTACTAAAGTGACACAGGGGCCCAAGGGGGCGCTTCAGATTCCCTGCATTGTGGCTGGCGCCGGAGGCTATATCAATCTCGGCACGCTCCACACAGTGAACGGCGCCCCTCCCAAAGCTCCCTTGTCGCTGACGAACGGCCTCACCCTGGCGCAATACGATCAGACCAACTTTGGGTTTCTCCGTTTCGAAGTAACCAAGGGCCAGATTGCGGGGACTTATTTTTCGGCGCCGTACGTCAGCGGCGGGACTCCTGCGGCGAAGGTCGCGGACAGCTTTGTGATTGATCTGGTAAAGAATACTGTGACAACGGGCGGCGCCGGTTCGGGAGCGAAGGCGACGAAGCCGGGGAAGAAACCGACGCCTCCAAAAAAGAAGGCGCGCTGATTGGGAGCGGGTCAGGGGTTCACGATGACCTTCCCGAACATCTGGCTCTTTTCCAGATACTCGTGCGCGGCGCGCAGTTCGCTGAGGGGAAACACGCGGTCAACCACTGGCTTCAGGCGTTCGGCAAACACGTGCCGCAGCACTTCATGTAGTTCGCCCATAGTTCCCATGTAGGAGCCGAGGAGGGTCAACTGCCGCGCGAATAGATGCCGCAGGTCGATCCCGACGCTTGGCCCGGTGGTCGCGCCGCACGTCACGAGCGTGCCTCCGCTTTTGAGAGACTTTATGCTCTCATCCCAGGTGGCCGCGCCGACATGCTCGACCACGATGTCGACGCCCTCCTTATTCGTGATCTTCCGGACCTCGTCGGAAATTTTCTGCTGGTAATGATTGATGCCGTAGTCGGCGCCCAACTCGCGGCCCTTAGCCAGCTTCGCCTCGTCGCCCGCTGTGGTGATCACACGGCAATGAAAAAACTTGGCGATCTGAATCGCCGCGATGCCGACGCCGGAACTCGCTCCCAGCACCAACACGGTTTGCCCGGGACGAATGCCGGCCCGACCAACGAGCATGTGCCACGCTGTCACAAACACCAGCGGCACGCTCGCCGCCTGATTGAAGTCGAGCGAGTCGGGAATCGGAATCACATTCGACGCCGGTACGGCAATGAGTTCGCAGTCACCTCCGTCGACGCCATTGCCCAGCACGGTAAATGACCGGCACAGGTTCTGCTGGCCGGCAACACACTTCTCGCAATGTCTGCAGTAATGCATGGGCGCGAGCAAGACACGCTGCCCGGCTTTGAATGCGCTAACGTACTCACCGACCTCGACGACTTCGCCTGCTACATCGCTGCCGAGAATGTGGGGCAGCTTTACTCCGGGCAGGCCCTTGCGCACCCAGATATCGAGATGATTCAGCGAACATGCCCGAACGCGCACAAGCACCTCATCCTTGCGTGGCTGCGGATCGGGGACGTCTTCATAAGTGAGAACTTCCGGACCACCGAATTGATGAATGCGGACAGCTTTCATATAGTTCTCCTAAGAGCCTGAAATTAACATAAAACGAGTTGCGTTTGACTCCTCCTGTTAACCGACTGATAATCGAGACTGCAAGCGGCTCGTCCTATGGATATCTACGAACAAATCGTCCAACTCCGCCGCGACGGACGCCGTGGCGCCGTGGCCACCATCGTAAACGTGCGCGGCTCGATCCCTTCTTTTAAGACGGCGAAGATGCTGGTGCGCGACGATGGCTCGATCGTAGGCACGATCGGGGGCGGTTGTGTCGAGGCCGACGTGTGGCAGGCGGCGCGGGAAGTGATGGAATCGGAAAAGCCTCGGACGCTTACGTTCGATCTCAATCAAGACCCGAAGTACGATACCGGCCTGGTTTGCGGCGGCACGCTCGAAGTTTTCATCGAGCCTGTCTTACCTCCAGCATTACTTTATGTATTCGGCGCAGGTCATGTTGCTGTAAACCTTTGCCAGGTCGCCGCAAATGCCGGTTTCGAGCTTATCGTCACCGACGACCGCACATCCTACGCAACCCAAGAACGTTTTCCGGCTGCGCGTGAAGTGCATGCGCTTGATTTCGATGAGGCTATTCAGAAGCTCGACCCCAACGAGACTTCCTACATTGTGATTGTCACTCGTGGTCATCGCGACGATATGCGCATCCTGCGCTGGGCGGTGCAGACTCGCGCCCAGTACATCGGAATGATCGGCTCCCGGCGCAAGGTCATCAAGATTTTCGAGACGCTGCAGAAGGAAGGCGTGCCGGCGCCATTGTTCGACCGGGTTCATGCCCCAATCGGGCTCGATATCGGCGCCATCACTCCCGAAGAGATTGCGGTCGCGATCACGGCAGAGTTGATCGCGATTCGACGCCACGCGGCCGCCGATCTACCCCACATGAGCTGGTTCCAATCGCGCCAGTCGCGGCCGGAAGCCGACGATGTTGCGGATGCGCCTGCGGCCTTCGATGAGCGTGAGTGAATTGCTGATTGCTGAGTGTTGATTGAAAATCGAGGCCAAACACAGTTTGGGTTTCAATCAACAATCAAGAATCAACAACTCTTTGAGTTTCCCTGCTATCTTCGCAGCATGAACAGCGCTTCCAGCTTCGCCGGCGTGATTCTTGCAGCTGGAGAATCTTCGCGCATGGGGAGAGATAAAGCCTTGCTGCCGTGGCCTCCGCCGACCACTGGACTAGCGCCTTCCGGTGAGACATTTCTTTCGGCGGCAATTCGTTCGCTTGCGCTGGCCACCGAATTCATCCTCGTCGTGGTGGGGAAGAATGAAGCGGCGCTGGCACCGATTATTTATGCTCAGGGCGCCTCGCTCGTAGTGAATCCTGACCCCGGTCGCGGCCAGTTCAGTTCGCTGCAAGTTGGTCTGCATGAAGTGCTCAACCGCGGGCGTGACGCCGCGATGATCACGTTGGTCGACCGACCCCCGGTTAACACAACGACCGTCCGGACGCTGCTCGATGCTTTCGAAGCCTCCGCTGAAAACATCTGGGCTGTGGTGCCTGAGTTTTCCGGCAAACACGGGCATCCCTATTTGATTGGGCGCGAAATGATGGAAGCCTTTCTGCGCGTTCCGGCGACATTGACCGCCCGTGACATCGAACACGCACATCAGGCGCATATTCAATATCTCAGCGTCGACGATCCTCTGGTCGCTTTGAACATCAATACCCCGGAGGACTACGCGGGACTGCGAACCTTCCAGAGTTGACAGTCATCAATGTTAGTCATTCGCCATTGCCTGTTTTGCCCGTAGCACGTTATCGTCGATAGATGAACGCCGCAGTAGAATCATTCCTCTCGTCGATACTTCGCCTTGAACTGCGCGTCGCAGCATTTGATTGCGATGGCACGCTGTGGGCGGGCGATGCCGGGGAGCGTTTCTTCGATTGGGAACTGCGGGAGGGCGGCCTTGTTCCAAATACCCTGGATGGCCCCATGCGCGCGCGTTACGCGGCTTACAAGCGCGGTGAAGTGGATGAAACCGCGATGTGCGGCGAAATGGTGAGCATGCACCGCGGCGTTCCAGAGTTGAAACTGCTGGATGCGGCTGTTCGCTTCTTCGATGAGTTTTTCGTCGCACAGATATTTCCCGAAATGCTGGAGTTGGTCTGCCGTCTGCAGGAAAACGGCTGCGAGGTCTGGGCCGTCTCGTCTACGAACGAGTGGGTGATCCGTGCCGCGATGAAGCATTTTGGCGTGTCCGAGAGCCGCGTCCTCGCTGCCAAAGTCGAAGTCGAGAATGGCGTCGCGACCGATCGGTTGATTCGCGTGCCCTCGGGCCCAGGCAAACCCGAAGTGCTGCGCGAGGTCGTCAAGCAGGAGTTAGACGCAGCTTTCGGCAACTCCCGCTGGGACGCGGACATGCTGGCAATGGCGACACATGCCTTTGCCGTCAATCCGAATCCAGACCTTGAGTCCACTGCCCGGGAGCGAGGCTGGAACATTTATTTTCCCGAGCGGACGCAACGGGGTCTAGCTTCTAAAGACACTAGCTCCTAGCAAAATCGACTGCACGATGAGCTTTCGCTAGCGGCTAGAAGCTGGAAACGCCTCATTTACAATTGGGCTGCCAATGTATTCCGCGCAGCTACTCGATCATTTTCAGAATCCGCGCAATGCCGGAGAGATTGCCGATGCCGATGCCGTGGCAGAGATTGAAAACCCGGCGTGCGGAGACGTATTGCGTCTAAGTGTGAAATCCAGCGCAGGCCGAGTCACTCAGGCGTGGTTCAAGGCCAAGGGATGCGTGGCGGCGATTGCCTGCGGGTCGGCGTTGACGGAGTTAATCGCGGGGAAGACGTTGAACGAAGCTCGGAACCTGGGGCGCGACGAAGTGATTGACGCTGTCGGTGGACTGCCGCAAGCTTCAACCCATGCCGCGCAGTTGGCCTTGGATGCGCTCTCGGCAGTGCTGAGCCAGATCAAGCCGTAGTTTTACGATTCATGCCATCGACTCACACGCCGCGCCGCGTCGTCAGCCTGCAGCCCAGCGCGACGGTCATCCTTGCCGCCGTTGGCGAACTCGACCGATTGGTCGCTTGCACGAAGTATTGCACGGATGTGGTTCCTGAAATCGCGCTGCGGCCGCGTATCATCCTTGCAGACTCATGGACTGCCAATGCGGAACAGATTATTGCCACTCAGCCTGACCTGGTTATCGCCTCCGTGCCTTATCAGGAGAAAGCGGTCACCGAAATACTGAAGTCGGGAGCCCGCTTTCTGGGGTTCGCACCTAAGAGCCTTGCCGAGATTTACACCGACATCGCGATGATCGCGGGCGTGGTAGGAGCGAGCGATCGCGGCGAAGATGTAATCACCCGTATGCAACAGCAAATTGAGCAAGTGCGCTCTCGGGTCGCGGGATTGCATCGTCCGAGAGTGTTCTGCGAAGAATGGGGCAAGCCGCTGATTGCCTCGCAGGCCTGGGTCGCGGAACTGGTGGAAGCCGCTGGAGGCGAGTTCATTGGCATACCGGGGCGTCAGATTTCCGGTGAAGAAGTGGCCCGGATGGACCCTGACATTGTGGTCGCCGCCTGGTGTGGAGCGGGCGACCGCGTTCCGCTGGAAAAGATTGTCAGTGAGCGCAGGTGGCAGGGAACTCGCGCTGCCCGCACTTCGCGGGTCTACTGCATTCGCGACGAATACCTTAATACGCCCGCTCCAACACTTCTCCGTGGTCTCGATGCGCTGGGGTTTGCGATTCATTCCGAACTGTTTCCGCGTGCGGAAGGAATCCGCCAGATTACCTCCGTTTTATCTTCCACATCCGCGGATCGCGTGCTCTGAGTTAAGATTCTGGTCATGCCTGTCACTACCAGGATCGAAGAAGTTCGGAACGAAATCACTACACTCGCGCAAGCTGCTCCTACACCAAAGGAACTCATGCGGGGGGTGTGCAAGCTGCTGAACGAACGCATGCTTAAGTACAACTGGGTTGGGTTTTACATGCTCGAGCCGGGTGCCCAACCGCCAGTGCTCGTGTTGGAGGCTTTCGTGGGCGCCATGACCCCACACACGCGCATTCCACTCAACCAGGGCATTTGCGGGGCCGCCGCTTCCAGCGGAAAAACGATCGTGGTCGACGACGTCAGCAAAGATCCGCGCTACCTTGCCTGTTCGCTGGAGACCAAATCCGAAATCGTCGTGCCAATTTTTGTGGCGAAGCAAGTCGCCGGCGAACTCGACATCGACAGCCATTTCTCGGCCGCGTTCGGGGACGAGGACCAGAAACTGGTCCAATACTGTGCTGAAGTGGTCGGGAAGAGGCTAGAGAAATCGAAGTGAAAGTACAAGAAAGCAAGGCACCGATCTCCAGATTGCAAACACCGCCGCTACTACTTCCAAATTATGAAAAGGGTCGTCGCAGCCGTGATCGAAAAGAATGGCAAAGTGTTGGTCTGCCAGCGCACGCGACATCAGACCATGCCACTCAAGTGGGAGTTTCCCGGGGGAAAGATTGAGGAAGGCGAGCAGCCTCGCGACGCATTGCGGCGGGAGCTGGAAGAGGAACTGGGGATCCATGCCACCATTGGCGACGAGATCGCGCGGGTGCAACATACCTACCCGAATGGAGCAATGGTAGAACTGCGGTTCTTCATTGTGCGCGAATTCGACGGTGAAATCGAGAATCGCATCTTCCGCGATGTGCAGTGGTCGGCGACCAAAGACCTTCCATCGTACGATTTTCTTGAGGCGGATGCTTCGCTCGTGAAAGATTTAGCGGCTGGAAAACTGATATGACGTCTGTGCGCTGCACAGAAGGATCTTTTAACCGCAAAGTTCGCTAAAAGAAGGCCGCTAAGGACGGGAAGAAGAACTTTCGTTCTGCACGCTGATTAGCCTCCGCCGCGCAGTGTCCAGAACCACGCCACGGTCAAGCCGATCATTACCACCGTCGTTAGCCAGGCTACGGCGTTGAACAAGCGCGAGTTCACGTACTCGCCCATAAGTTCTTTCTTGTTGATCAGCAGCAGCATGAAAATTAGCACGAAGGGAAGCACCACCCCATTCACAACCTGCGACAAAACCGCGATCTTCACCAGAGGCAACCCAGGTATCAAAAGCACTGCCGCGCCAGCGGCGATCAGCAGCGTATAGAGCCAATAGAAGAACGGGGCCTCGTTAAACCTCTTGTCTACCCCGGATTCGAAGCCCATCCCTTCGCACACGGTGTAGGCGGTAGAGAGCGGCAGAATTGATGCTGCGAAGAGGGACGCGTTGAACAATCCTACGGCAAACAGGATGTAAGCATACTGCCCCGCCAGCGGCTTCAAAGCTTGCGCTGCGTCGGCCGCGTACTTAATATCGCGGTAGCCATGGAGATACAGCGTTGCGGCGCAAGCTACGATGATGAACCAGGCCACCACGTCTGTGAAAATGCAACCCGTGATCACGTCCCAGCGTGAAGCCTTAAGACCGCGCCGGGTCACACCTTTTTCCACAATAGAGGACTGAAGATAGAACTGCATCCAGGGAGCGATCGTTGTCCCTACGACGCCGATCACCATGAACAGATAGGCCTGTTGCCGAAAGGCGTGCAGTGCGGGTGGCCTGATGGTTGCTAGCGCTGCATCCTTCCATACGGGATGCGCCAACACCCCGGCGAAGATGTAAGTGATATAGAAGAAGGACGCCGCCAGGAAAACCTTCTCAACGCTCTTGTATTGACCTTTGACTACGATCAGCCAGACGATCACGGCACAGACAGGGACGGTTACATAGCGGGAGAGTCCGAACAGTTCCAGACTGGTAGCGATGCCAATAAATTCGGTGACCACGTTGCCGAAGTTGGTGATCAGAATGCCCAGCATCATCAGAAACGTGATGCGCAGACCGAACTCTTCGCGGATGAGGTCGCTCAATCCCTTGCCGGTCACCGCGCCCATGCGGGCGCTCATCTCCTGCACCACGATCAGAGCGAGGGTGATCGGGATCATGGTCCACAAAAGTAGAAGTCCATATTGCGCGCCGGCCTGCGAGTAGGTGAGGATGCCGCCGGCATCGTTGTCGACGTTGGCGGTGATGATCCCCGGCCCTACCACCGCCAGGAACAGCAAAGTCCGGCCTTTCCAGCGTTTCACAAGCCTCATGCGAGCATTTCACAAACATATTGCGGAAAATGAGTTCCACGCGTTGCTTTGGCAGCAAAGAGTAGAACGCGAAGCCGCACTAGCATAAACACACTTACGGATTTTGAACAAAGAAAAAGTGCTGAAGGGTAAACAAAAGGTCAGCGGCCCTCGCTAGCTGATTCATGGGCGAACTGGACCCCTCAATCGCAGAGATCGCGGAGGACGGCGGCGGAGTGCGCGGAGACGGGCGTTCTGTGGCTTGGTTTAAGATGGTTCAGGCCACGACTATCCAGGCTACACTTCGGATGACAAAGAAATCCGCTCGCGCCCTCTATCTGCTGATCGCCCTCATTGTTGTCGTATTTGACCGCTGGACGAAGCATGCGGTGGCGCAGCGCATTCCACTCTATAGTCACATCCAGATTATCCCCGGCTTGTTTCGGATCACTCATACGGAGAATACGGGCGCGGCGTTCAGCCTGTTTGCCGAATCGACAGGGCCGTGGAAAGCGGGCTTACTGATCGCGTTTTCGGTGGCCGCGCTGGTTGTGGTCTCGATTTTGTTGTGGAAAAACCATCACGCCCGTGCTGCTACGGGTATTGGCTTGTCCTTGATTATGGGAGGGGCTTTGGGGAATCTTTGGGACCGCGTGGTGCGCGGACGCGTGGTCGATTTCTTGCTGTTCTACTGGAAGCGCTATCAGTGGCCGGTGTTCAACCTGGCGGACACCGCGATCGTGGTCGGCGCAGGATTGCTGGTGCTGGAAATTTTGTTTCACAAAGCGGGTGAGCACGAGCATTCCCGGGCGAGCTGAGGTCGAACTTGTTTGTGTCCCAGCGGCGTCTAACTCAAGTAGCAATGCCAGCGGGGTACAATATTTGGTAAGACAGATTGAGAATGACTTCAAGAAGCACAAAGGGGAGCCTATGAAGCGAAGCGACATACTTCCATTCCTGGGCGCGATAGGTCTGCTCTTCGCCTCAACTCAGTGGATGATTGCGCAGGCAGCTCCAGATCAAAGCGGCATTCCCGTTAGCATGGTGGTTACGGTGAAAGCGCGGCGCGGAGCAGAGATAGCAAACATTACCGGTGAAAATGTGATCGTATCGGAAGGCCGCGGTCGCGCCAAGGTGATTGATTGGGTGCCGTTACAAGGAGCCCGGGCCGGCCTGGAGCTTTTTATACTGCTTGACGACTCCCGCAATACCAGCCTGGGCACGCAGGTGGAAGATATTCGCCGATTCATCATGGCCCAACCAGCGACCACGAAAATCGGTGTCGCCTACATGCAAGAGGGCGGCACGAAGATAGTGCAGCCTTTGACCGGAGACCATGCGCTGGCGGCCCGGACATTACATGTCACGCTGGCAAACCTCGCGAGGAGTGCCAGCCCTTATGACGCGCTGGGCGATCTGATTAAACAATGGCCTGCAGGCCGGGACCGCCGCGAGATCGTCATGATCTCGAGCGGGGCTGATGAAGGAGATGGGCAGAGCGGACTGGACAGGTACGATGGTTCTGTCAACGCGGCGATCGAAGCCGCGCAGCGAGCAGGCATAGTCGTTTTCGCCATCGGCACTTCCGGCGAAAGTATTGGGTTGGACCGTGCCGGCAGGGGAAAGAATTATCTCGCCCAGGTTGCCGAGGAGACTGGTGGTGAATCGTACTATCGGGATTCTGGTCCCGTGATTTCTTTCGTACCTTACCTGGACGACGTAAGCGAGCGGCTCAGCCGCCAGTACTTGCTGGCTTTTGTCGCCAAGCCGGAGAAGAAGGCGGGAATGCAATCAGTGAAGGTGCGCACCGATGTTTCGCATTTGGAGATTGCAGGTGCGGAGAGAGTCTTCGTTTCGGCGAGATAGCTGCTACGGCGTTCCGTAAATCTGTTTGTACAAGCTGGCGTTGCGCATGATTGCCTGCACGTATTCGCGGGTCTCGGTGAAGGGAATCGACTCGACGAACTCCTGCGGGTCGCGATATTTGCCCAGGCTCAGCCATTCGTCGACGCGGTCCGATCCGGCATTGTAGGCGGCCAGCGCGTACTCGAATGATCCGAACTTGTCGACCATGCCGCGGAAATAGCGGGTGCCCAGTTGCAGATTCACCGCAGGCGTGTAAAGTTGGCTGGCGTTATAGCGTCGCAGGTTCACTTCCTTAGCGACAAGTTTGCCAGTCTTGGGCAGCAACTGCATTAGGCCGACCGCGTTGGCGCGCGAAACGGCGTTTGGATTGAACTCAGACTCCTGCCGGATGAGTGATGCTACGAGGTAGGGATCCAACCCGTTGGCCACTGCGGAGTGCTTAAGGTCGCTCCAATAGGCTTTGGGAAACAACGCTTCCCAGTATTTCCGCGGCAGGTCGGGAATGTCGAGGGCGAAATAATTTGGCGCGGAATGCTTCATGAGTTCGATGGCCTGATCGTAGTGTCCGGTCTCGTCGTAGAGCTGAGCAGTTTCGGCCGGACCCCAACTGCCGCCATCGGGCGTCGCCGCAGCGGCCGCTTGCAACTCACGCACGGCAAAATCGACCAGGCCGCCATTTCCCAGAAGCTCCGCTTTCTGCACGTGCAACTCATCCCGCGGCGGTTCCACCTCCGACACTTTACTGGCACTGTCGAGGGGTGGTACACGATCGAGCAAGGCGTATTGTGTCGTCGCATCGGGCGACGCCGGGGGAAGATGCTTCATCCGCTGGCGTCCCAGCTCGGCATAATAGAAGTTGCGATAACGATCCGAGAGCTTCTGATAAAACGCGCGGGCCATGAGGGGTTGGTTGTCTTCCTCCGCCAGGCGGGCGCGCCAATATAAAGCCGAAGAGGTTTCCGCGCCGTTGGGATAGAGCGCTATCTGGTCTTCGAACGCCTTTTTCGCTTCCTCGATGCGTCCCTGCCGGAAGGTGAGCCAGGCTGCTTTCCAATGGCCGTAGGAAGCGCGGGCGCCGTTGGGAAAGCGCTGTTGGATCTCGCGAAATGTATCGAGTGCCTGGTCGTACTCGTGATGGACAAGATGGAGATTGGCAGCGGAGAGTAACGCCTGCTCAAGCCACGGACTGGTTGGAGCTACCTGACGCAACTCGGCCACGGTACGGTAAAAAGCGTCGTTGTCATTGGACGACCAGGCAAGTTGGCCGAGCAGATAGAGTCGCTGCGCGTTTACTTCGCCGCCTTCAGTGCCGAGCAAGGCGAGGACTAACTTCGCGTCATGGTTCCTGCCGCCGCGATGCAAAGCATCCGCCAGGGCAAGTTGCAGGGAAGGCTTATCGGTTGGGTTGGCTTCGTTAGCCAGGCTGCGATATTCATCCGCGGCTTCTGCGTAACGCTTCCGGTTTAGTAGTACGAGAGCCCGTGTTTTGCGTTCCGTGACAGTTGGAGGCGGCGCCGAGGGAAGCTTTTTTAACTCCGCATAGGCCAAGTCGGCTTCCGTACTAGTCGGCATCGTGTAATAGACGTTCGCCAGCGTTTCGGCGGCTTTTGCCGGCTGGCCCGAGGCGGCGTACGCCCGTCCCAGCTCAAATTCCAGGTCTGAGCGTACGGGCATGCGTAAAGGTTCCAGTAATTTGACTGCCTCGGCTGCCTGGCCTTCGAGCAGGAGAGCGTCGGCGTAGCGTACGGCGGCGTCACGTACCAGCAGCGAATCGGGATGCGCTCCGGCAAAGTCCGCCAGGTTTGCAACGCCTTCCGCGGTGCGCCCAGTCTGCAAATACGAAGTGCCAAGATAATAAGCGACGTAATCGCCTAAGTCTCCGGCATGGACCTTGGCCCGGTTCAGCGGGTCGATGGCTTTGGCATAATCTCGATCGAGCACGTGCGCGTAGCCTAGAACAAGCCAGGCCAGCGCTCCGGCATCTTCCTTGGCATGGGCGCGGGCATAGGCTTCAACTCCGGCGTAGGCCGCCGGCGTCCGGTCCTGCAGAAGTTGCTGCGCCATAGGACGCAAGCTGGCCGACGCTACAAAAGCCTGACGCATGCGGGCGACGCGCGGAGAAATTGGCCGGCGCTTTCGGGCGGTGGTGGCAGTGTGATGTGCCGGGGCGCCGGACGCGGGCTTCTTGGGGGCAGTTACTTTACGGGGCTGAGTCTTGCCCGGATGGCTGGGCTTGGTGCTGTTCGGAGTACCCTCAGCAGGCGGCTTCGATGGAGGTGTCTCGGCCTGGCTTTGCGGCGAACTGGACGCAGATTGTGACAAGGCCTCTGCCGACGCCAGCAGAGCGCCAAAGAAGCCGCAAAGAACCGCGGCCGTGAGTACCCACCACTTCATCGAACCTGATTCCACTGAACCTATTCGCACTGAACCCGTTTGCTCTGAACCCGGTCGTACTTGTTTAGTTCTACGGCAAGTTGGTACCGCAAAATCTAGCCGTGGAAATTCGAACCCATAATCGAGATATCGTCTTCGGCCAGGCTGCGCAGCAACTCGTGCTGAAAATAGTCACCGCTCGCTGCCGCCGTGTTGCCGTAGCGCTTCTGAAAAGTGCCCCGGCTCTTGTCGATGTCTTCCTTGAGGCGGTCGTATAAATCTTTGTTGCGCCTGCCCTCCGCAACCTTCGCCTGGTTGTAGAGCTTGATTTCATCCACCAGAAGACGTGCGAATCTTTGCGCTTTGCGATGAACGTCGGCATCTTCCGGTGAAAGCCCGGCCCAGGGATCGGTAGCAGCAGCCGGGGCTGCGGCTGCGGAGGCATGAGCCGAAACGACTTCCACAACCTCGGGCGCGGGTTCGGGACCGGGCGCGAAATTGGCGGGCACATGTTTGGGAGCGTGAGCTGCGAAGGGATCGGAAAAAGAAGAAACCGTCTGCACAGGCGCGGGTGCGCTCTCGACCCGGGCCGCCGCCGCTCCGTCTTCCCTGGCTGCCGCCTGCTTACGAAGCGAAGTTACTTCCAACCATGCGCTGGTGGCCATCACCAGCAATTCCAAGGCGTCGGAATCCAGCTTGCCGGTGTCGCCTCCGTCAGAGTAGACCAGCGCGGCGACTTTGTCCTTGAGCGCGAGCGGAAGCACGAGCACCTGCTCCTGGTCCGGACTGCCGAAGTGTTCTACGAATCGTGCATCCATCTCTGAGATGTGGCCGGGTGTTGCCACGCGATTCTGGTAGGCTTTCGACACCGGGCCGGCATTCAGATCGAGGGGGAAATCCTTGGCTGTTTCCTCACCGCCGAAGCCGCGAGATTGCCAGCCTGACGCGGCTCCAGCCTTCACCACGAAAAGCGCGATACGAGAGCAATAGCGGCTGCCGGCATCGAGGAGCGCACGCAGAATTTCTTTTTGCGTTGACCCGGCATGGATGCTTGAGAAGGCATCGACCAGATTGCTGGCGTATTCACGCGATGCAATCGGGAGCTCGCTTATCGGGGTAGGCAACGCTTCCAGCACTTGTTGCACAATCTGCGACTGCAGATGAGGGAGTTGTGTCTGAAGGGCCCGCGCGACAGCGTGTTCAACGCTCTGCCGAGCTTCATTCTGCTTCTCGTCTTGGTTGTCGTTCTGATCCGCCATGCCTAGAGAACCATATCGCTGAAATCGAACCCTCCGGTCCGCATCGCTTCGCAGCCGGTCCTAACTGCTGATTATACGGCACTTGTGGGAGAGCCCCAGAGTACGCAAGGACGTGTTCGACCGCGTACTCGTTGTTCTTCGACTGTATCGCAAATCCGGCTCCAGACAAAGCCGGATCGTATTGCAGAATTGTTCATCTTGACACCCGTCAATCGTGATTTGCCCGCATCCCCACAGAGGCGGCTTCGCTTCGCAAGATCGAGGGCAGGAGTCGGCCGTCGTCAGGGGAGCATCCCTGCAAACTCAGATGCTTCCCGATTGGGCAAACCTGCCGTTTACCAAGTAGAATAGGATTTCGCTGTTCGCGGCGTGGTTTTTATCCGCAAAATACTGCATCGCTGAAACAATGGGAGCCATCCAAAACAAACTAGAGGGGCCTGTTACTGATGAACTGAGCCTGGTGCAGGCGGCCAAGAAAGGCGACGACTCGGCTTTTGAGGAGTTGGTCCGCCGCTATGACCGCAATGTTTTCCGGATCGCGCAACACATCACGCAGAACCGCGAGGATGCGGAAGATGTGGTGCAAGAAGCGTTCCTGAAGGCGTACAGCAACCTGGCGAAGTTTCAGGAGCAGTCCAAGTTCTACACCTGGCTGGTGCGCATCGCCGTCAACGAAGCGTTGATGAAGTTGCGCCGCAAGAAGCCCGAGCGTACCGTTTCGCTCGATGAGGACATAAAAACTGAAGATGATTCTCTTCCGCGTGAAATCGCGGATTGGAGCCCCAATCCCGAACAGCAGTACACGCAGGCGGAGTTGCGCGAGATTTTGAGCAAGACGATCCAGGGCCTTCCCCCGGGCTTCCGGACGGTGTTTGTACTGAGAGACGTGGAAGGACTTTCGACCGAGGAGACAGCGGCGGCGCTGGAATTGAGCGTGCCCGCAGTGAAGTCGCGGTTGTTGCGGGCACGCCTGCAGCTTCGCGAGCGCCTGGGACGGTTCTTCCAGAGACGCGAGAGTGGAGATGGCAAACAGTGAAATGCTCTGAGTTTCTGCACGAGCTGACGAACTATTTGGATGGGGTGCTCGACGAACCTACAAAGGTCGAGTTGGAGAATCATCTTTCCTGGTGCCATAACTGCTATGTGGTTTGTGACACCACCAAGAAGACAATCGAGATCTATCGAGACTCCCAGCTCTATGAACTGCCGGAAGACCTCCGCTCGCGGCTCCGCTCAGCCATTATGACGAAGTGCCAGCAGCACAAGCGCCGCGGCCCGGAAAGCGTGTGAGTTCGCCCGCGGAATCCTGACCGTTCGGTAATCTGGCAACGCTTCCTCCCCATCGCATATAATGAGTTTCCGGTCCCTGGGGTGTTGTATGCTGCGTTCTGGGAGTAAGACTCTTCCGCCTTTCGGGTTCACTCTGTTGTCGCTCGCGCTGTTTTGCTTCCCTCCGTCCCTGACTCACGGACAAGCGAGAAATCTAGGGTCTCAGAATTCGCCGTCCTCCGCGTCATCCCAACCGTCGAGATCCCCACAAGACGATCAAACGCCCTCACCGGTATTGGAGCCGATCCCGCCAAACGCGCCGCGAATCTCCTCGCAGACCCGCCTCGAAATCATCCGCGAGTTTGAGACCCGGCTGGTGTATTCGCGGACGACTTTTCCGATGAATACCAAAGGTTTGCGATTGAGGGGAGAGGTAATTTCGCCGAACGGCCAGGAACTGCGCCAGGCGCTCTCAATCTGGGGTCCGGCGATAAGGCCAGGCGACCCGGCACACATCTCACTTGTGCAGATCAAAGATGATCACATTCATTTTGAGATCAATGGCGGTCCAGTACAGCATAAGAAATGGTACGAACGCCTGGAGATTTCCGGGGCCAGCGGTGGCTCGGTTAGCCCGACAAGGGGCGAGCCACAATCCAACCCACATGGCTCGTTCCTGGACGTTTACTTCGGCAAATATGTGCCCGAGATGACGGTGCCGCAGTTGCAGGCGTTGCTGTATCCGGTGCTCGACTTCAACGCCCGGAATAAAGAGCAAGCGTATTTGAACGCCGTGCCTCCGAAGGTCAAAGAGGCGATCCAGGCGCATCGCGTTTTGGTGGGGATGAATCAGGAGATGGTGCTTCATGCCAAAGGCAGGCCGCCCAGGAAGGTGCGCGAGCGGGACGGTGAGACAGAGTACGAAGAATGGATTTACGGCGAGCCTCCCGCGGATGTTGAGTTCGTCCGCCTGGTAGGAGATGAAGTGGTGCGGGTGGAAATGATAAAAGTTAGCGGCGAGAAAATCGTGCGCACCGAAAAGGAAATAATTTTGCAACCGGCGGAGAAGGACAAAGAGAAAGATAAAGAAGCAAAGACAGAGCCCTCAGAACGGCCGGGAAACGCTCCAACTCTGCGGCGTCCCGGGGAAGATCCACAAGAGGCACCGCAGCCGGCGAGAGGATCTACACCGCTGCCACCCCCCCCTCCGCCCGGGCCCGACGATCCAAAACCACAGGGGATTCCGACTACGGAGGGCCCAGGGCAGTTTGTGGCCGCTCGATAGCTAGTGGTCGTTCGGGGAGAGTCGCGACCGAGAGAAAATCCTGTAGCGGGTTCTCAACCCGCGATCCCGGAAAGTTCGTTAGAATCTTTGCGTGACTGTAGCCATCCAATGTCGCGATTTGCGTAAGACCTACGACGGCAAGGTTGAGGCTGTGCGCGGACTGAACCTTGAGATTCAGACTGGCGAATGCTTCGGGCTGCTCGGGCCGAATGGGGCTGGGAAGACGACGACCATCGAGATTCTTGAGGGTTTGCTCGAGCCGACTTCGGGTGAAGTATCGATCCTCGGACACTCCTGGCGCGACAACGCGCGCGAGATGCGGGAGTGGCTGGGGATTTCGCTGCAGGAGACGCGGCTTTCAGAGAAGCTTTCTGTACGCGAGACCGTCGAGCTATTTGCCAGCTTCTACCGGGAACCAAGATCCTCCGATGAAGTGCTCGAAGAGTTGCAACTTACGGAGAAAGCTGACGCGTGGGTGGGAAAACTTTCTGGAGGACAGAGGCAACGGCTGGCGGTGGCGACGGCGCTGGTGTGCAATCCGAAAATTCTTTTCCTGGACGAGCCGACCACGGGACTCGATCCGCAAAGCCGTCGACAGTTGTGGGATATTGTTCGTAAATTTCAGCGCGCCGGCGGCACCGTGCTGCTCACGACGCATTACATGGATGAAGCGGAGCGGCTCTGCGACCGGCTCGCGATTGTGGATCATGGTCAGATTATCGCGGAAGGTTCGCCTCCAGACTTGATTGACCGTCTGGGCGGGCACCACGTGGTGGAATTTGCTGTTGGTGGAAACTCGGATGGCGCGGCGCTTGCGGCCTGGCGCTCGTTGCCAAGCGTGGAATCAGTGCGCGAGGATGACGGCATGGTGGCGCTCAACGTGAAGGAGCCACATCTAGCCATTCCCGCATTGCTCGACGCGGTCGGCAAGCAGGGTAGTGTGTTACAGCATCTAACCACGCGGCAGGCCAGCCTGGAAGATGTGTTTGTGCGGTTGACGGGACGTCATTTACGGGAAGAGTAATTGGAAGGACGGACATGACAGTGAACGGATATTTTCGATACCTGGCTGTTCTGGTCGTGATGGCGGCCATCACCCTTGGCGGGCAATATGGCTACGCGCAGAGCTCGGCACCTGAGTCGGCGACTGGTTTTCCTCCGCTCGATCAATGGAGAGCTACGGTTATCGCGGGAGACGCTGCCGCTTTGAAGGCGTTCTACAGTACCGATCCGGCGGCGCAGATTGAAGCGAACGGCGCCACATCCAGCGCAGATGCTGACATCGCCTTCTGGCTGGGATTGAAAGCGCGCAGCATGAATCTGGAAATCGTCCGACTGAAGGAGAAACCGGGCGGTGAGAGCGTCATCTTCAAAGCCGAAGTGCAGCTGGCGAGCGGCCAGACCGTGAGTGTGACCAACGCCCAGGGCTGGCGAAAGCAGGGGGAGCAGTGGCGGATAGTCGGCGCCGAAAGAACCGATGCACCTCACCTGACGCAGCCCTCGGATATGAAGAAGAATATCTATCCGGCGGACGAGGATGCGCACGCGGAGATCAGAGAAGCCGAGGAGAAAGCTGCAGCCGGGCACAAGCGAGTGTTGCTGGTCTTTGGTGCCAACTGGTGCTTTGATTGCCACGTGCTGGACTTGGCTTTTCATCGGCCCGATTTCGCATCAGCGATGGCGGGCTATGAAGTGGTGCATGTCGACCTTGGAGACGACGAGAAAAAGAACGCCGACGTGGTGAAACAGTTCGACGTCACCTTGGATAAAGGCATTCCGACCTTGGCGGTGATCGAAGCCGACGGCAAGGTGGTGGTTAGCCAGAAGAACGGCGAATTCGAGGATGCAAGGTCGCTCACGCCGGAAGCGTTGCTGGAGTTCCTGAATAAGTGGAAACCTGAGGCGCGTTAGGCTCGTGATATGAGCGTTGCGGAGCAAATCCCGGCTGTAGAGCAGAAAATCTCTCGGAATCGACCGCCCAGGCGGAACGGACGATGGTCCGGATACCTTCATCTTTTGATGGCGCGCATGCTGGAATTGAAGCGTGAGCCAGAGGTTGTGTTCTGGGTATTCGTTTTTCCGCTGTTGCTGGCGACGGGGCTGGGCATTGCCTTTCGCAACAAGCCGGGTGACGCGGCCTCGGTTGCGATTGTGGCCGGATCAGGAGCGCAGGAAGCCGAGGCGTTGGTGCAACGCTCGCCCCAGCATGCGGCATTCAAGATCGATGTGCAGGACGGGGACGCGGCGCGGAAAGGTTTCCGTCTGGGAAAGTACGACATCGTGATCGAACCGGATGGTGCGGGAGGCCTTCGCTATCGCTACGATCCGGCGCGGCCGGAGAGCGTGCTGGCCCGTGCCGAAGTGAACGATGCGCTACAAATGGCTGCTGGCCGTAAAGATGTGGTCGCGACCTCCGTCGTGACTTCGTCCGAGCCAGGTTCACGTTATATCGACTTTTTGATTCCCGGATTGCTGGGGATGAACCTGATGAACTCCGGCATGTGGGGCATCGGATTTGCGCTGGTGGACATGCGGCAACGCAAACTGCTGAAACGCTTTGTGGGTACGCCCATGCGCCGGGGAGATTTTCTGCTGGCCCTGCTTTCAAGCCGCCTGGTACTGATGATCATTGAAATCGGATTGCTGTTGACGCTCGGCGTGATCGTGTTCCACATGAAAGTGCTGGGGTCGATTTTTGCAATCGTTTTGCTCGGTGCGGCGGGCGCGATGACCTTTGGCGGATTAGGATTGCTGACCGCGAGCCGCGCGCAGAAAATCGAGAGCGTGAGTGGGCTCATGAACCTGGTAATGATGCCCATGTGGATTTTTTCGGGCGTGTTCTTTTCCTACGAACGCTTTCCGGCGGTGATTCAGCCGCTGATCAAAGCACTGCCGCTGACGGCTCTCAACGATGCGCTGCGGGCAAGCATTCTGGAAGGCACGCCGCTTGTCCATCAATGGCCGCGCCTTCTGGTAATGGCTGCGTGGGGTGGGATCTCGTTCGTGCTGGCGCTGAAGTGGTTCCGGTGGACTTAGGAGGAGGCGCCAGGTTTTACGTCCAGACGCCGCCTCCCCGAAAAGACTACGATCGCATGCTACTGCTTGTCGTACACTGCGGTATATGTGACCTTTTTGCCCTTCGCGTCGGTTGCGGTCACCGTTACGGTGCGGCTCTTGCCGTCTGCCGAAATGACAATCTTGCCCTTAGCAACAACCTTGTCGCCTTTTTTGTTGGTTAACTCAGTGGTGTTGCCATTGATTTTCTTGTAGGAGCGCGTGTCTGCACTCGCATCGCCGGTGAGCGGGTAGTCTTTCCCATCGAATTTTCCCGTCCACTCGTTGTGCGTAGCCTTGCCGCCAGCGTCGACGCCATCCACGGTGACTTTTATGCTATCGCCCGCAGCCTCGTAAACCACGGTGTTGTTCTTCGGGGCTCCTGGGGGAAACTTCGACTTGGCCTCGTTCAGTTTCCAGGTACCCATATTTGAGTTGCTGGCGAAGCTCAACGACGCTAAGAAGCACAGTGCCAGGGTGAGTAGAATCGGTTTTGTTTTCATGTTTCTCCTATTGTTGGAAGCGAATTATTGGATTGATTGGAGCGGGCTGGATTCTACGCTAACTGGTGTGGTCTATCAAGGGTGGTCCGAAGCTGAGGCCTCGTCCGCAAGACTCAGGATATGTCACGAACGAGGCCGGCTGCGGCGCTTGCGAAAGCATTCTTCTACTTACGACTTGACTAGCTTGGCGGCAGCCTTTCGGACTTTGGCCCAGCGTAGTTTTTGCGCTTCGGCGATGCGTCTGCGGGCATCCTTGCTCAAAGTACGGCCTGTTTTCTTGAGCTTCTTCCCGCCGGCGTGGCCGAGAGCGTCGAGCGCTTTCCCTACTTGTCCCATCTCTTTTTCGAGACGCGAGTACTCTTTCCGCAGGGAAGCTACAACTTTGTTTATCATCATCAGTACCCCCTCTCCACGTAAGGCTAACACGGAAGGACATTGATTGGGATTTATTAGAGGTGACTCTAAGTTAAGAGAAACTGTTTCCAGCTGACTAGGTTCGTTGGCGGTTTGCGCTTTGTCTAGGTGCCTTGGCTCCAACTCTTGCCGGCGGCTTGGTGACGGCGGCAAATAAATGTTGCGCATCTTCGTACGGATTATAGTTTGCGTCGGGATACCAGACGCCGGCGAACAGATTTCCTTGCCGGGCAACTGTGCAACGCTGCACATGCACGCTGTCAATAAAGTTATGTTTGATGTTAGGAGCGCCCCAGTCGCCGCCCCAGATTAGGCCGCAACTCTGCGCGAGGTGCCCGAGGAACGAGAAGTCACCTTTCCAGCAAGGCTCTCCGCCGACCATGCGCACGATGTCACAGGCCAAGCCGAAGTGATGTACGCCGGCAGTTCTAAGCTTGGTTGCGCCTTGGTTGAAGAGTTGCTGCTGGCGCTGCTGGCTGCGATAAGTCTCGTAGATCATGAGGTCAATTCCCATCTGGTTTGCTGAAGTAACTATGCCCTCGACGAGCCGGCGCATCGTCGGTTCCAGCAGGGAAGCGTCGCCGATTCGAGTGATTGAGTCGACACGCGGGTCCTGGCAGATCACGTCCGTGTAAAAATTCTCCATC
>Ga0187871_10000726_pt1 | contig 30513 bp, 29 predicted proteins | sample June2016WEW_16_1_FD_132988 | JGI IMG/M metagenome (GOLD analysis project Ga0187871, IMG submission 132988) | Peatland microbial communities from SPRUCE experiment site at the Marcell Experimental Forest, Minnesota, USA - June2016WEW_16_10 | ecosystem: Environmental > Terrestrial > Soil >...
CGCCTTCGAGCGGCTGGCGAAAGCCTACCTGACCGAGCGGCCCTCGGCATCCTGGACCCTGCGCAACCTGGGATCGCGCCTGGAAGAATGGCTGCAACGCAATCCCACATTCGCCGGCGACCGGCTGGATCTGGCGCGCGATATGGTCCGCCTCGAATGGGCGCACATCGAAGCCTTCGACCAGGCCGACAGGGAGGTGCTCGGCCCCGAGGATCTGCTGGAACTGGGACCCGCCATGCGCATCGCGCTGCAGCCGCATATCCGGCTCATCGAGCTGCGCTATCCGGTCGACGATTTACGCGTAAGAGTGAATTCGGCTTCCGGGGAACATGGCACGGCCAGCAACGCCGTACTGAAACGTAAGGCCGGAGGAATGGCGCGGCGCATCCGCCGCATGCCGCCAGAGCACATTTTCCTGGCCGTGCATCGCCACGATTTCATAGTCTACTACCGCCGCCTGGATGCCGAAGAGTTCCATCTGCTGGCGGGACTGGGCAAGGGCTTGTCCGTGGGCAAAGCGATGGAAGCGGCCCTCGAAGACAGTCCCGTCCCGATCGAAGAACTGCGCCGCCGCGTGGAAGCCTGGTTTGCCGCGTGGGCGGAGATGGGCTGGTTATGCGCGCGTTGACCAAATTCTACAACCTCCTGATCGCCGCGGCTTCCAAACTGCAATCCCCGTTTTTGCTGGTCGTGCGCCTCTACTGGGGATTCCAGATGATGCAGACCGGCTGGGGCAAGCTGCACAACCTGGCCAAAGTGACCGACTTCTTCACCAGCCTGGGCATCCCCCTTCCCGCCCTGAACGCGCCGTTCATCGTGGGCCTGGAATTCCTTGGCGGCATCCTCATCATGCTGGGGCTTGGATCGCGCCTGGTCGCCCTGCTGCTGAGCTGCGACATGCTGGTGGCATTTATCACGGCGGATCGCGAAGCGTTGTTCTCGGTCTTTTCGGACCCCGACAAATTCTATGCCGCCGCCCCCTACACGTTCCTGCTCGCCTTCCTGATCGTGCTCATCTTCGGCCCCGGCCGCTTCTCGCTGGATGCGCTGCTGGCCCGCCGCATGTCCCGCCTTCAGCCGTAGCTTACCCCCTCAGTCCAGCAGATGCCCGTACTCGCCCGGGTCCAAGCCGAAGCGCTCCATCTGGCGCGGCAGGTCCGGGCGCACCGTCTCCGGGGTATTCGCCACCCACGCCGCGATCACCGTCTCCACGCCCACGCGGCTCTTGCCGTCGTCTTCCGCCAGGCGCTCGGCGGTCCCGCGAAGCTGCGCCTCCGCTTCATCCCTCACCGGTCGCGGTGTTTGGGCCAGTATCTGTTGCAGCAAGTCCTCGGCGGCATCGTTCCAGTTCATTTTCGCTATAGTAACAACAATGCTTCGCGATCCCAACCTGATTCCGCTCTCGCACCAACACCATAATGCGCTGGCTATGTGTGTGCTGACGCGCCGCTCGCTGCGCGCGGACGCCTCACCGGCCAACACCGGCCAACTCGCGCGCCGCGCCGTCGATCGCTATGAGTTGGAACTGGCGAACCACTTCGAGATCGAGGAACAGATCCTGTTTCCGGCCATGGAAAACGCTCTGGGACCGATCCCTCTTCTACTCGTCCTCGCCGCGGAGCATCGCCAGGTGGAGGACCTGATCGCCCAACTGCGCGCCGCTCCCACTGAAGACTTGCTGGAGCGCCTGTGCGGCTTGCTCAGCGAGCATATCCGGCGCGAAGAGAGCGACTTGTTCCAGATGGCTCAGGCGCGGCTGCCGGAGGCTGTCCTGCACGAACTGGGCGCAGCCATCGAAGCCCGGGCCGTGCGCATCTGCCTTTAACTCAGCGCCGGCCGGCCAACTCCGCGGCCTTGCGGGCATCCGTTGCGGCGGCCTTTTCGTCTCCCAGGCGCCGCTCGGCAATCGCGCGATTCTGGTATGCGTTGGCATAATCCGGGCGCAGCCGGATCGCGTCCGAGAAATCCACCGCCGCATTGGCGAACTTCTGCAGCCGCAGGTACGCATAACCCCTCGCGTTGTACGCCACCGCATTCCGCGGATCCAGATCGATGGCCAGGTTCAGCGACTTGATCGCACCCCAAAAATCGTTGCGGCCGGTTTGCGCCTTCCCTAGCTTGTAATAGGAACCCGCATCCTCTCTCGCGGGAAGCGTTGGCGGCGCAGGCTCCGCGGGTTTGGGTGCGGGCGCTCTAGCGGCCGCGGAGCGCTTGGCCGTTTCTTGAGGCGCTGCCGCTTTAGGCGGCTGGCACGCCGCTCCCAGCCACTTCAAAGTAGCGGTCGAAGTCATTTTCAGCGTGCGCGTCCCATCCGTCGCCGTCCAATTCGACGCCACCTTGGCGTTCTCCGGATCGAGCGCTTCGATGCGTACCGTCCCGCCGCCCTTGCCGCAATCCACGCGAATCTCCTGCGCGATGCGAGATGCGCTGACCACGGTCCGGCTGCAGCCCTGCCCCTCCCCGCCAAACGTAAGTGCCAGCGGTTGCTCCAACTCCCGCTCGTTCAGGCACCTTCTTTTCACGGTAATGCGCGGCCCCGCGGCTTCTTGCTCCCTGGCTTTCGCCTCGATCCTGGCGCGCTCCTCGGCCGTCAGTTTCGCCAGCACGTCGGGTGGCATGGGCGGCTGGCCGCTGCTCCGCACGGTCAACCTGATTTCCCACAGTCCGGGCTTGATGTGCAGCGGTTCGGCTACGGTGGAGGCGCCGGCTAGCGCGGCCGGCGAGAGTGCCAGCATGATTCCAAACGGGACAGGTAGCCGGCAGCTAAGAGGCATCGCGAACCGAGACTGACTATGGCGTTCCGTGCGGCTTCCCGCAGTATCCTACTTCCGGCCCGCGAAAACAACCCGACAGACTGCCGAGGTCCATCGGGTTTCTCGCCAAGGCGCCAAGGGCTGACGCAAAGGGCGCCAAGGAGATTGGGGCCGGAGATTAGGGCTACGGCCCGCCACCTGACTCGGAGGCCGGCTCTCACTAAGGCCGGCCCTGGACCTGCTAAAATCGGAGAAATGGCGAAACAAAAGCAACCCAAGGAGCCCATGCCGCCCTTGAAGCTCTGGGCGGGACCTGTCGCGCTGGGGTGGCTGGTTCCCGGTGGAGGTCATTTTCTCCTCAAACGCAATGGCCGGGCTGTACTGTTATTGGTTTCGGTCACGCTCATGTATCTTTGCGGCCTGCTGATGCGTGGCGCCATGTTCCAACCGCAAAGCGGCGATCTGCTGACTATCCTGATCAATACCGGTGGCTTCATCGGCGACCTGGCATCGGGGGTCTTATATATGCTGACCGTCTGGCTGGGCTACAATCAGCCCGATGTGGCCGGGGCCGTGCATGACTACGGCACAAAATTCCTGGTGACCGCGGGTTTGCTGAATATCCTGGCCATGGTGGACGCGTACGAAATCGCGGCGGGAAGGAAAAGCTGATGCCCAAGATGAATCTCTCCCACTTCGAAGCCTCGCTGCTGTTCGCCCTGTTCACCTCCGTCGTGATGGGTGTGGTCACCAAGCGCGACGACCGCGAACGCCTGCGCTACGGCTTATACGTGTTTGGATGCTTCGTGGCCGCCCTGGTGGGCATCGGCTGGGTTATGCACTTCGGCCACGGCTAGACGCCGCCGTGGCGCACGCTTGGAGCGTGACAGCGGGACTTTTAAGTCCCGCTCATCAATCGTAAAAATTCCGGTCCCAGCCATGCTGCCGGATGACCGCCAAAGTCTCCGCCGGCAAAGGTCCCTTACCCGGTACCGCGCAGTTCGCTTCCGCGTTTCGTACGCTGCGCATTCCCGGAATCACGGTCGATACCGCCGGATGCGACAGGCAGAAGCGTAGCGCAATCTCGGGCAGGCTCGCCGCGTTTACCCCCAGATCGGCCAGCAGGCTGTCCACGTGGTCCCTCACTTGCCTCTTCCGGTCGCCTTTGAAATAGCCCTCGCGGAAATCGCCCTTCGCGAACCGCGTATGCTCGTCGATTTTGCCGGTCAGGCTCCCTTCATCCAGCGGCACGCGCGCGACCACGCCAATATTCCGCGCCATCGCCAACGGAAACAGACTACGCTCCGGGCTCCGATCGAAGATGTTGTAGATCACCTGCACGCTGTCGATCAAGCCCGTTTCGATGATTTCGAGAGCCGAGTCCGGCTGGTGGTCGTTGATTGAAATGCCTACCGCGCGCACCTTGCCGGACCGCTTCAGATCTTCGAGGCCGCGCCGCCACTCGTCGCGCGCGATCCACTCCGGATTCCAAACATGCAATTGCTGCAGGTCGATGGTTTCCACTCCCAAGTTCTTAAGGCTGCGTTCGGTCGAGCTCAGGATGTAATCGTACGGAAACACGTCCTCGATGCCGATGCCGTGACGCGCCGGCCATAGCAGGTTCTTTGGGGGTACCTTGCTGGCGATGTAAATCCTGGCGGCGGCCTCGCGCACCACTCGCCCGACCAGTTGTTCGCTGTGCCCATCCCCATACGCCAGCGCCGTGTCGATGAAGTTCAGGCCCAGCTCGATCGCCCGCCGCAAGGCCGTCAGCGATTCGTCATCGGTCCCGCCCAGCCACTGGCTGCCGCCGATACCCCACGCGCCATAGCCGATCGCGCCGACTTCGAAGCCGGTCCTTCCGAGTTTGCGATATACCATGAGCCTCTATTATAAACTTCAGCGGCTCGTGGTCCCCGGATCTCCCGGCATCCATCTCAGGCGGTCTTAGGCGGTCTTCACCAGCTCCACTTCGATGGAAATCTCGACCTCGTCGCCGACCACCACCCCACCGGCTTCGAGCACTGGATTGTAAGTCAGGCCGAAGTCCTTGCGGTTGATTTTCGCCACAGCCTCCGCGCCCCGCCGCGTATATCCCCAGGGATCTTTGATCTCCGGCGTCGGCCCGGTGACATACAACACGACTTCGCGCGTCACGCCCCGGATGGTCAGATCGCCGGTGACCTTGTAGGCCTCCGGACCGTCGGCGTCGATCGTTTTCGATTGGAACTTGATCGTGGGGTAGTTCGCCACATCCAGGAAATCCGCGCTCTTCAGGTGCTTATCGCGGTCGGGTTCCCGCGTGTTGATCGAATTGACATCGATCTCGGCCGTCACGTTGGAGGCCGCCAGATTCGACGAGTCGGCGACGACCGTGCCGCTGATTTTGCTGAATTCGCCCCGCACATTGGCAATCATCAGGTGCCGGACCTTGAAATGGGCGCTCGAGTGAGCGGGCTCAATCATATAAGTAGCGGCTGTCGGGGACGCCGCGGACGTAGAACTCATCAGGAATCTCCTCTCCCTATAGATGCTAACCCCTTTCCCCACGACTCGCCAGTGTAGACAGATAGTGGCCGGCTCTCCAGCCTGGCACCCGGTCCCCAGCCGCCGGACTAACGATGCGCACCAGGCGAGTTGGATGAGCCATCGCAGGTTCAGGAGTGTAAATAGTTGAGCCGTTTCGAATCCGTCTGAAACCATCTGGTGTACACTGACGCTAACTAACTAAGTGCTGCGCGGCGCCGCGATCCCAAGTAAGTGTGATCGTTATCACGCAGCGCGGAATGGAAGAGGGCAAACCGAATCATGTTTACGAACGATCATGGAAAATGGATGTTCCTGGCGGGATGTATCCTGTCGATGACTGCGTATCGGGAACCGCTCCAGGCTGCGAACGCGTATGTGGTCCGCAATCTGACGTCGGATATACCGGACTTGGCCGACTATACCGATCCCAACTTAAAAGGCGCCTGGGGCATCTCGGAATCGGGCACCAGTCCGTTCTGGATAGCGGACGCGGGTACCGGCCTTTCCACTCTCTACAGCAGCATCGGCTCCCCGATTTCGCTGGTGGTGACCATACCAGCCTCCAAAGCGGCGATGTCCGGTACAGCGGGCACTCCGACAGGCACAGTGTACAACGGCACCACCGGCTTTGCCATCGCCACCGGAGACCCCGCCGCATTCATCTTCGCCACTTTGGACGGCACCATATCGGGTTGGAACCACAGCGTGAACGCGACGACGGCGCAGGTCATGGTGGATAACTCGGCATCCGGCGCGGTCTATACGGGCCTGGCCATTGGCACCAGCGGCTCCAACACCTACTTATATGCAGCGAATTTCAGTAACGGCACCATCGACGTCTACGACTCCACGTTTACCGCTGTCACTTTGCCGAGTGCCTTTCAGGACAGTAACCTTCCAGCAGGTTACGCCCCTTTCAACGTGCAGAATATCGCCGGTAATCTCTACGTCGCCTACGCGCTGCAGAACACCGCTAAGAACTTCCCGGTAACTGCCGCGGGCGACGGCTATGTGGATGTCTACAGCCCGGCCGGTACCTTGATGCAGCGCCTGGTTTCGGGTGGAGCGCTGAATGCTCCCTGGGGATTGGCCATCGCTTCCAGCGGCTTCGGCGATTACGCGGGCGATCTGCTGGTCGGGAATTTCGGCGACGGCACCATCAACGTATTCAATCCCACGACGGGTGTATCCATTGCCACGCTCGACGACGTCTACGGCATCCCCATCGCGATCCCCAACCTGTGGGCTCTACAGGCCGGCAACGGAGGCAGCGGCGGCGACTCCAACGCCATCTACTTTACGGCCGGAATCCCGGGCCCCGACATGGGAAACCACGGCCTGTTTGGCCGCATCCAGGCGGCGCCCATCGTCACCGCTACAAACGTCGTGAATGGCGCCAGTTTTCAGCCTCCAATCGCTCCTAATACATGGGTCACCATCACGGGCGGAAACCTCTCGGGCACCACGCGCGTGTGGGATGCCGACGATTTCGTGAATGGGGCGCTACCGACCAACATCGATAGCGTCAGCGTGAGCGTAAACGGGACGTACGCATTTGTGGAATATGTCAGCCCCACACAACTCAACGTTCTGCTGCCACCGGGTCTCGCGGCGGGACAAGCCACCGTGCAGACTTTCAACTTCGGTCTGGCCAGCTCCCAGGTAACTGTCCAGATACAAGATGTAGCGCCGGCTTTCTTCCTGCAAAACGACGGCAAACACATTGCGGCGACCCACGCGGATGGCTCGCTGGTAGGTCCGTCCACCACGGCTGGAGCGGCTCCGGCGGCGCCCGGCGAAACGATTGTGCTCTACGGCACCGGGTTCGGCGTCACCAATCCCGCGGCCACGAACCAGCTCATTACGACGGCGCTGCCCCTGGTCACCCTGCCGACCATCACTATCGGCGGCACCGCCACCACCCCGATCTTCGCCGGTCTCACCTATGCCGGCCTGTTCCAGATCAACGTGACAGTGCCGGCATCGACCGCCAGCGGAGATGTGCCGGTAGTGGCGCTGGTGGGCACAACCGCCTCGCCGGCCGGAGCAGTCATAGCAGTGCAGTAGCTGTGGGGTGGGGCGGGCCTCCAGGCCTGCGCGGGTTCTCCAGAACCCGCTTTTTTTTGGCGGAACCGGGCGAGCGGGCCATCTCCCGCCCGCCCCGCTATACTGAAGTCTGCCCGCAATGCGCAAAACCTTTTACGGCTGGTGGGTGACACTGGCGGCCTTCCTCACATTTGGCATCTCCGTCGGCCTCCCCTACTACAACATGCCGTTCTTCTACGATTACTTCCAGCGGGAATTCCACTGGAGCAAAGGCCAGATCACCTTCGGCTTTCCGCTGGCCGCCCTGCTGACGCTGTGGATCGGCCCCGTCCTGGTCCCACGCTTCAGCCCGCGCAAGCTCATCCTGGTGGGAACCGCGCTTACCTGCGCCGCTTTCCTGGGCTTCGGAACCATGCACGGATCGTTGACCGTCTATTACGCCCTCTGGTTCCTATACACGGTGGGCTACATTCTGTCCGGACCGATCCCCCATCAACTGGTGATTTCGCACTGGTTCCGGCGCAACCGCGGCAAGGCCATGGGAATTCTATACGTCGGCGTCGGCCTCGTCGGATTCCTCGGCTCCTACGTGGTAAAGCCGCTCACCGAAGGAACCAATTTTCACATCGCCCTGATGGTCTGGGGCGCGCTTATGTTTCTGGCATGGCCGCTGGCCATCTTCACCATCCGCGACCGCGCCGCCGACAAAGGTCTCTATCCCGACGGCGACAGCCAGCCGCCCGCCGAAAGCCATGCGGAATCTCACACGTTTGCCTACCTGCTCCGCCACTATTCGTTCTGGCTCCTGTTAATCGGCAGCTTTTGCTCCATCGGCGCGATCGGCGCTGTGAACTTCCACATGAAATTCGTCTTTCTCGACCAGGGTTTCACCGATCAAACCAAGCCGGGGCTGGCCCTCCTGAATTCCACATGGCGCGCCGCCTCCATGACCATCCTCGCCACCAGCATCGCCGGACGCCTGGCCATCGGCGGCCTGGCCGACCGCTTCTCCAAGAAATGGGTCATGACCGTCACTTACTTTCTGGTCGCCGCCACCATTCCCATGCTGCTCACGGTCAGCCCGACGCGGTCTCCCGTGGCCTTCGCGGTGCTGTTCGGATTCGGCATGGGCGCGGACTACATGTTGATCCCCCTGATGGCCGCCGAGCAGTTCGGGGTCAACACCCTGGCGCGCGCCATGGCCATTATTCTTCCCGTCAATACCATCGGGCAGACCTGGTTTCCCTACTTCGTTTCGATTCTGCGCGAGCGCTTCGGCAGCTACGCGATCGCCATGGGAGCGGTATTCGCCGTCTCGGTGATCGGTGCGCTGGCCATTCTGCTGCTCCCGCGCCATCAGGCAGAGGATGCGACACTTCGTTTACAAAACCCTGGACGAATTGCAGCGCGCGGCTGACGAGGTTGGCGCGGCACACGTCCGCTTCATCGCCAGCCCTGCAGACGTCCGGAGCCTGCTGGCGCGGCCCGTGCGCGTGGGCCCGCTCACGGTCGGAAACTCCATAGCCATCCAACCCATGGAAGGCTGCGACGGTACTCCGGACGGGGCTCCCGGCGAGCTCACGTGGCGGCGCTGCGAGCGCTTCGCGCGCGGCGGCGCCAAACTCCTCTGGTTCGAAGCCACCGCCGTGCGCGAAGACGGACGCGCCAACGCCCGCCAACTTTGGATCACGCGCCACAACGTCGACGGATTCGCCCGGCTGCTCGCCCGCATCCGTGAACTGCATTGCGAACATTGGGGCGGCGCCGACGACCTGCTGGTTCCCATCCAGCTTACTCACTCGGGACGCTACAGCGTGCCGCGGCGCATTATCGCGTATCACAACCCCTACATCGATCGAAAAACCGATACGCCGTCGGGCTATCCCGTCATCGCCGATGACGAACTGGAGCGTCTGGAAGACGATTACGTGACCGCCGCCGGCCTGGCGCTCGACGCCGGTTTCCGTGCGGTGGATATCAAGGCCGTACACGGCTACCTGCTCAGCGAGCTGCTCGGCGCAAAGACCCGGGAAGGCCGCTATGGCGGCGCGCTCGAAAATCGCCTGCGCTTCATTCGCAATGTCATCGGCAAGCTGCGCGCAGCCTTCGGCAACCGCCTGACGATCGCCATTCGCATGAACGCCTTCGACGGCGTGCCCTTCGGCTGCGATTATGAAACTCCCTATCCGTACGGTTGGGGTGTGGACCCCGCCAACCCCCTCGTTGAGGATCTGTGCGAAGTGAAGCAGGCCATTGCCAGCTTTCGCGAATGGGGCGTCGAATTACTGAATCTGTCGCTGGGCTCGCCCTACTACAATCCCCACATTGGCCGGCCGTTCGAAAAGCCGGATGAAGGCAATTATGAGCAGCCGGAGCACCCGCTCACCGGAGTCGAACGGCACTTCCGCATCGCCGCGGAATTGCAGCGCACATTTCCGGATCTGCCCATGGTGGGAACGGGTTACAGTTGGCTGCAGAAATACGCGATCAACGCCGGCGCGCACAATATCGCCGCGGGCGACATTCACTTCGTGGGCTTGGGCCGCGGCGCGCTGGCCTACCCGGATTTTGCGCGCGATGCCCTGGAGAAGGGAGAATTGGACGAGCGCCGCTGCTGCAAGACGCTCACGTACTGCACTTTCCTGATGCGGAAAAAGTTTCCAACCGGATGTCCGCCCTTCGACAAAGAAGGCTACGGGCAGCTCATTAAGCTGGCCCGCCGCGGGTAGTGGGCAGGCACTCTGCCCTACGCCGTTCGCGCCAAAACGCGTTTTCCTTCCCAACGATGCTTCCACGACATCCAGGCCAATCCGGCAACATGAAAGAATTCCTTCATCGCCAGGGGTTTAGCCAGGACGTTGTATGCACCCAGGTTCAGCACTTCCGACCACAGCCGGTCGTCCGCCATCCGCGACGTCACCACCAGCACCGGCGGAGACTGCATCCGGCCGAGCCTGAATAGCACTTCCTGCCACGTGCCGTCGGGGAGTTCGCTGTCGCAGATCACCACCGGCGTCACGTTCTCCTTCAGGAACTCCAACGAGTCCCGCTGCGTGCGCGCCTCGTGCTGCTGCCAATTGGAATGTTTCAGGATGTCCCGTAAATGTTGATGATCCTCGTCGAAAGGACTAATCAACAAAACGTTGACGGCCCTCTGGGAAACGGCTTGCGTGTCTTCGCTATTCATGGCCTCGTCTCCTTGGCCTGACATGCACCGGCAACGTGGCGGTCTTTTTCAGGTATAAACCAATATTAGCACGAAAGCACGTGTTTTTTTCCGATATTTGCCGCTAAAATTCGCGAAATTACGGTACTGTTTCAACCCTCGGTCCCGGCATTAAGGCCACCCGCGCGCGAACCAGTTCTCCCAGGACGCCAATAAACCGCGGGGAATCGTTCAATCCGGGCATCATCCGAAACTCCTCAATGCCCAGTTCGTGCGCTTGCGCACGATGCTCAATGTCGATCTCGTGCAACGTCTCCACGTGGTCTGAAACGAAGGAAATCGGAATCGTCAGCAGGCGCCGGCTGCCCTCTTCCGCTAGCCGCTTGATGGTCGCGTGCATCGACGGTTGCAGCCATTTCGATGCACCGACTTTGCTTTGGTAGCAAAGATGCCTCCGTCCCGGCCAATGTCCGCGCTCCCAAACGAGCTCGACCGTACGTTCGATTTGCCGCTGGTAGGGGTCGCCCGCGTCGATCACCGACACGGGCACGCTGTGCGCGCTGAACAACATGTCCACATCCGCCGGATTGCCGAATGCCGCCAGCGACTCCCCAATCGCTTCCGCCAGTGCGCCGATATAACCGGCATTTTCGTGAAACTCCGTAACTGCGTGCACCCGCGGATTCCACCCGTTTGGCTGGAATCGCCGTTTCCATTCGTTCAAGCTGCTTCCTGTGGTCGTGCGCGAATATTGCGGATAAAGCGGCAGCAGCACGATTTCCTCCGGCGCGAACGCCTCCAGCTCGCGAATAGCTTCCGCGGTAAACGGATGCCAGTAGCGCATCGCCACCACCACGCGCACCTCGAAATCGCGCCGCAGCTCCGCCTCCAGCGCCCGCGCCTGGCGCCCGGTGAATTCCAGGATCGGCGAGCGGCCCCCGATTTCCGCATAATGATTCCGCACGTGCCGCGCCCGCGTCGCGGATATCAGGCGCGCCAGCGGCTGCCGCGCAATGCGCGCGAACGGAAAGTCGATGATATCCGGATCCGAAAAAAGATTGTAAAGGAACGGCTCGATGGCGTCGAGAGAATCCGGCCCACCCAGTTGAAAAAGAACGACCCCTATTTTGAACATCCCGATTACGTGAGTGTAACAAGACCGCGAAGCTCGCCGCATGCGGACCCGATTACACTAAAGAAATGCCCTTCTTCCGCCTGATGCTGCTTGCCGGCATCGGACTGTCCCTCTTCGCCCAGTCGCCTTGCGCCAATACGCCGGCCTTCACCCCCTGCGAGTTCGTCTTCGACCTGAATCCCCAGGAAGCCGCCGCGCACCCCAACCTCTACGCCGATGTCGACCTCTCCGCCGAGTTCCGCTCGCCCCACTTTCATACCTTCAAGCTGCCGGGCTTCTGGGATGGCGGCCAGCGTATGGTCATCCGCTTCACACCCTCCGAGCCGGGCGAATGGCTGTTCCGCGTCAGCAGCAATATTCAACGCTGGGAGGGCCAGAACGGCTCATTTACCGCCGCCCAATCGGATGCGCCGGGATTCGTGCGCGCCGCCAATCTGCACCATTGGGCCTGGACCGCGGGACTGGGCCACCAGCCGCATCTCTGGATGGGTGACACTCTCTACCCGTTCGCCTTCCTCGACCAGGGATTGTTTCAGCGCATCGTGGACGCCCGGTCCGCCCAGAAGTTCAACCACATTCGCGGCCTGGTGCTCGGCACCGCCGAACAAGCCGCACACATTTTCCCTTCGCCCGACCACCCCAATGTCGAGCATTTCCAGCACCTCGACCAATGCATCCGTTACATGAATCAGAAAGGCATCGTTGCCGATCTGATTCTCGCCGGACCGCAAAATCAGCTCGCCCGCCTCTTTCCAACCTGGCAGCAGCGCCGGCGTTATATCGGCTATATTGTGGGGCGCTATGCAGGCATGAACGTCACCTGGCAAGGTGTGCAGTCCTTCGAGACATACGATACCGGCCGCGCCCTGATGAAGGAAATCGGCACGCTGCTGAAGCAGATGGACCCCTATCAGCATCCCCGCACCAGCGGCAGCCTGGCGACTTCCGGCCCGCTGCTGGATGACGGCTGGATGGACTTCGTGGCGCACCACACGCCTGAAGACCAGATCTGCGCCATCGAACATCAGCTTTTCGCCACGCCCTTCGTCAACTTGAAATTCGGCGGCGAGGACAGCGGCGCCGGCAAATCGCAGCCCGACGACATGGATAGCAACGCCTTCCGCCACCATCTTTGGAATGCCGCCATGGATGGCGATTATCCAACGTACTTCAACACCGGTACGGCCGGCGCCGCCAACATCCCGGTGGATGCCCGCTATCTGGATGCTCCCGGCGTGAAAGCCATGTCCGTCTGGTACAAGCTCTTCGCCGGCAGCCGTCACTGGGAATTGGAGCCCTACTTCGACGTGGATGGCGGCCGCGCGGTGGCCATCCCCGAAAAACAGATTCCCATCGGCGACGGCAGTCTGGACAACGATACCATCTCGTCGGTCGAATACATCGTCTATGTCGAGAATCCGCGGCCCGTGGAGTTACGCGTGGAAAGCCACACTTACGAAGTCACCTGGATCAACCCCATCGATGGCGATGAGATCAAAGAGAAGAAAGGCTACCACGGAGAGCATTTCACCGGCTCGCCGCCCGACAACTCGCACGATTGGGTGCTGCACGTGTCGCGCGAAGGTCACAAGGAAGGCATGCTGAAGTCTTACAAGTTCGAGTCGCGGCGCATCGACATGCAAGTCGTCGAACAGGAAATCCAGAAGGTGCCCTTCGAGATCGCCCAGCCCGCCGACACTTCCATTTCCGAGACGAAGCTTCCCTGGTTCGAGGCGAAGTTCAAGAAGGAATCGCGCGCGACACGCAGCATGATGTGGCTCTGGACCGGCGAAGCCACCGTGGACGGCGAGGGCTATCGTGTGATCGGCACCGGCCAGAAAGGCACGGTCAGTTTCCCCCCGCACATCGCCATCAATTATCCGGCGGTCATGGACCTGCGCCTCTACGGCATGAATGCCAACGGCAAAGTCTATAGCGTGGACAAGACTTACCAGCTCGACAAGTGACCGAACCGCTGCTGGCTCTCGACACCACGCACGAATTCGGCAGCCTGGCGCTGTTGCGCGGCCCGGAGTTGCTGGAAGAGACGTTGCTGCATTCGCCCGAGGGCTTCGGCCAGATCCTTTTCGGACGCATAGCTGAACTGCTGGCCCGCCACGGCTGCACCGTCGCGGATGTAGGCTGCTTCGCGGCTGCCTCAGGCCCTGGCTCGTTCACCGGAGTGCGCGTCGGGTTGGCTTCCATCAAAGGACTGGCCGAGGCTACCGGCAAACCCGCGGTGGCCGTATCGAACTTGGCCGCCATGGCTACTTTTGGATCGTCCGCCCTTCGCGCCGTAGTGCTGGATGCGCGCCGCGGTGAGGTTTACGGCGCCGTTTACGATGCTGGCGGCGCGGCTGCCGTCCCCGAAACCGTGGGGCCTTTCACTGCCTGGCTGGCAACTTTGCCGGAAGACGAAATCGAGTTTGTGGCCATGGATTTCAGTCCTTTCGCCCCGGCGCTCGCGGGTACCCGCTTCTCCTCCGCGCACGTCACCACAGTCCCCCGCGCGCTGGCCGCCGCCGTGGGACGCATCGCGCGCGATCGCTGGCGCGCCGGCCAAGCCGCCGACCCCGCCGCCATCGACGCCAACTACGTGCGGCGCTCCGACGCCGAGCTCTTCTGGAAAGAATGGTAGCTATTTCTGGGGCGGACCTACAGGTCTGCATCGGGTCTCCAGACCCGCACCTGGCTTGTGTATGTTATAGCCTGAATTGTGATGCAATCCACCTGGCTCGATTATGCCCGCCGCCTCCAGGCGATCGCGCAAAGCGGTCTCGCTTACTCTCCGAACCAGTACGACCTCGAGCGCTATGAAACGGTGTGCGAAATCGCCGCCCAGATGATGGCTGCCATATCGGCCGCGCCCGTCGCGCCCATCCGCGTCCTTTTCGCCGGCCAGTCCGGCTACGCTACACCCAAAGTGGACGTGCGCGGCGCGCTCTTCCGCGACGAGAGGATTCTGCTCGTGCGTGAGCGCGAAGATGGCGGCTGGACCCTGCCCGGCGGGTGGGCCGACGTCGGCGAATCTCCCGCGGACGCCACCGTCCGCGAGGTGCGCGAGGAGTCGGGCTACCGGGCGCGCGCGGTCAAATTACTGGCCCTCTACGACCGCAATCGCCACGGCCATCCACCCATCCCCTTCCACGCCTACAAACTGTTTTTCCAATGTGAGTTGCTGGGCGGCACGCCCGCTCCCAGCAGCGAAACCACCGCCGTCGATTGGTTCGCCGCCGATGCGCTGCCCGCGCTATCCACTTCGCGTGTCACCGCCGCGCAGATTCACCGTTTCTTCGAACACTATCGGAACCCCGGCTGGCCCACCGATTTCGATTGACCGCAAGCACCTACTCTTCGACGATCGTTCCCGCATGCAAACTCGAAATGTTGCGCCGTTTGACATCCGTATTCACGCTACATACGCGTGGTTAGTGGGTCTGAATCTGCATCACAAAGTCCCATTCCGCCGACGCCCGCGCAACTACCGGAGTCTCGTCCCGTTCCAATAAATAACCGCTCTTCACCAGATCGTCTGCCGCGGCCCGCACTTTGTCCAGATACGCCTGTTTACTGCCATACCGCTCATCCACCGACAACCGCGGATCGCCCGCCTTGATCCGGTCCGCCTTCGTGCGCGCAAACGGAATATAGGATCCCGTGAAGGTATATAACTCATCCGGCGCGCCAATCTCCGTCGCCCGCGGATTCCATCCCGTGTAAGTCGCCAGCGGCACGGCTGTCGCGGGCATCCGGATACCTGCCGTATCGTTGCCGTCCGCATCCACCTGCGGCAGCAGCACGGGAAATGCCTTCCCCACTTTCGGCGGCTCAATCGTCACGATGCCGGCGCTACGGAATTCCTCGCCATAATCGACGTGCCATGCCTCGTGGATGCGCGCCGGAAACTGTACGCCCGGCAGCTTCGGAAACGCGACCGCGGGCAGCGGCGCGAGGCTGCCATCCGCAATCTTCGGATAACGCGAGGGCGGCGGATCTTCGCCGGTCTCGACCCACCGGTCCAGCGCGATCAACAGCGCGCGCAGCGTCCACCGGTAGTTATTCGGATTCGGCAGGTTTTGCGCCATGCCGCGCGCGGGCGGAAACGCGGCCGGCCCGTGCTGGCATCCTGCCAGAAAATAGATGCGCGTGTCGGGCGCAATCCGCGCGTCCTTTGTGCCGTCGATGGACGTGTGGATGAGCGACGCCGCGCGCCCGTAATACTCATACGAAGTGTTCGTATAGAAAATCTTCGGCACGGCGAGGGACGGCGTATGATGCGCCAGCAAGCCGTCGGTAATGCCCGTTTCGGCATCCGTTTCAGCTAGGTCCGTGAACGGGAAGATATCGGTCGGGTAAAACGTATTCAGAAACGGATGTCCATCGCGCGATGGCTGCGCGAAACGGTGATTGAAGCTTCCCCGCCCCGCCCCCGCGACGTGCACCAGCATGCCGTCGAATACCCGCCGGCCCTGCTCGTCGCGGTTAAAGCCGTCGTATAAGAACTTGCGCAGAAATCGCCCGCTCTGCGAAATGCCGAATCCGTAGGCGCGCTTGATGTAGCCGTGCTGATCGCCCAGCATCGTTTCGGCCGCGATGCCATAGTTGAAAAACGAGATCAGGTCGCGTACCGCCGCCGGTCCCAGCCCCGCGATCGGCGGATCCTTCGCCGTGTATACTAACTCGTAAATCTTGCCGGGGTCGAATCCCGCCGGCATCGCGATCCCGGTGCCGCCTTCGATGTGCCACGCCTCCCGTGGCAGCGCGCGCCGCGGGCTCTCGGGATGCTCCCGCACGGTCAACGTCAGCGCCGGATCGTCCGGATTCATTACCGGATAGGCCAGCATGCCGCCGTCCCCCAGCGATCGGCGCGTCTCCCTGCGATCCACCGTGATCTCCGCGCGTACCAGCCCGGTAATTCCCTTCGCCACAGGCGCGTACAGCCGCAAGGCTCCCGGCCCCGGCGGGACGTCGAATTCCCAGCCGAGCCACACCAGCGTGTAGCCTTCGTCCAGCAGAAATCCGTCGCCGAATTCGGATTCCGTGCGCGGGTCGGAGGCTCCCGTTGCCAGATCGAAGGTCCCCAGCATTCCCTTGTGGCCGCGGTTCGAGACCTCGAATAGCACCGCATGGTTGCCATTCTTGGAATCGCGCGGCTTCAGACAATAGAAATCGGCCGAAAACTCCACCCGCCCGTCCGAGTCGCGCGGCGCCTTCGCGATATCGGTGATGATTTTGTTGGCAGCCAAATTGGGATCGACCGCGAAATACGCCTTGCCCACGAGGCGCTCGTATGGGCCGGCCGCGAATGCTTTGCCCTCCAGCACATCGCTCCGCTCGGAAACTTCGATGCGCAGCAAAGCCCCCTGCATCAACGCCGGAATCGTCAACGTCAGAATCCAACCCCTAAGCATGAAAATATGGTATTCCAGTGTGGGGCAAGCTCGCAGCCTGCGCGGGTTCTCCAGAACCGCTCTTGCTTTTTGTGCGCTGCTACCTTATAACCTGATAACCATGAAACCGATCCACCCGATCTCCCTCCTGCTGCTCTCCCTCCTGGCCGCCCCGTTGCTCGCGGCGGACTTGCCCCCCGCCAAGCCCGAAGACGTGGGTATGTCTACCGAGCGCCTCCGCCGTATCCACGAAGCCGTCCAGCGCCACGTCGATGCTGGAGAAATCTCCGGCGCCGTCACCCTCGTCGCCCGCCGCGGACGCCAGGTCCACTTCGAAGCGCATGGCCTGATGGATATCGAATCGAAACGTCCAATGGAAAAGGACGCCATCTTCCGCATCGCATCGATGTCCAAACCTATCACCGGCGTGGCCGTCATGATGATGCTCGAAGAAGGCAAGCTCCACCTGAACGACCCGGTGTCGAAGTTTCTCCCCGAGTTCAAGAACGCCAAAGTCGCCGTCGCCCGAGGAACCTCCGGAGAGTCTTACCTGATCCCCGCCGATCGCGACCTCACCATCCGCGACCTGCTCACCCACACCAACGGCCTCATGACCGGCGGCATCGGATCGAAATCCGGCCCCGCGCGCATGGTGGAAGGCGACACCCTGGCCACTTACATCCCGAAGCTGGCCGCGGCTCCGCTCGACTTTCAGCCTGGCACCCAATGGGCCTATAGCGGATACGCGGCGCCCGACACGCTATCCCGCATCGTGGAAATCGTTTCCGGCCAGCCGTACGACGAATTCCTGCGCACCCGTATCTTTCAGCCCCTCGGCATGACAGATACTTTTTTCTATCCTCCCGATGACCGCCGCTCCCGCATGACGACCCTCTACCGTAAAACTCCCAATGGCCTGGTGAAGGCGGACAATCAGGATGGATTCTCGCTGAAGTCGTATTTCTCCGGCGGCGGAGGATTGATGTCTACGGCCGAAGACTATCTCCAATTCGCGCAAATGCTGCTGAATGGCGGCGAACTGCGCGGCAGGCGCCTGCTCAGCCCGCGAACCGTGGAGTTGATGTCATCGAATCACGTGGGCGATATGTTCAACGGCAAACTGGGCCGCCCGGCGCATGGCATGGGATACGGGCTGTTGGTAGGCATCGTCGAAGACAGCGTGGCCGCGGGCCTGCGCGTCTCCAATGGCAGCTTCGGCTGGGATGGCGCCTACGGCACCCAGACCTGGATCGATCCGCGCGAAAAGATGGTCACTATCGTCATGATCCAGACGCAGGTTACTTCCGTACAAAGAGATTTCGAGAACGCCGTTATGCAGTCGATTATCGACTGATGTGGGGCAGGCGCGCAGCCTGCAGCGGGTTCTCCAGAACCCGCTCTTGCCCTATCGGAACTACATGGTTCATCGGTATGGCGAGGCACGAGTCGTATGGCCCTCCCGTGAATATAGTGTGCCAGCCATGATTGACGAGTTGGCCATGCCGAAAGGCCGGGTATCTCGCGGCATCGTGACCCTGGATTGTTAATTGCAAAACAGATCCAGCCTCGAACAGCGTCGCGGAAGGCCAAATCTCGATCTCCAGCGGCACAATTTCGCCGGGGCGCACTTTTTGAATGCGTGTATGACTGTGCCATGGACGCAAGGCAGTCGTTCGCGACGCGTCCAACTCCCGGTGGGAAGCGCGAAGCCATCCCTTAGCGACGCCATCTCGAGGGAATCCGTTGTACCCGGAGAAGAAGACCTCGTTGCCGTTCAAGTCGAACTTGCGCAGGACCACGAAAAGGTCCAAATCATCGCCTTCGGAAGTGCTCACCCAGACCTTCAAGCGCATGCTGCCAATCAATTCAGCGCCGCTCTCGAATCGGTGCGTAAAAGTCGCCCTTCCATTTCGGCTTACCGGCCGGTAGCTCACCCCGCCTTCCGAAACAACTGGTTCCCTCAGCAGACGGTTCGTGTTCGCGCATAGATACAGCAGGACTGGTTGTACGGAGAGGAGTGGCCAACTCTCCTCATTGCGAACCTCTTGCCGATAGTACCCGCTGCGGACTTCCAGGCGCACCCTTGGCCGATCCATCCCGTTGCCGGCGTCCTTCAGAAAATGATCCAGAAAACGCTTCTGGAGAGCCCGCGCCTCCTCACCGTAAAACGTCTCCCATTTCTTCCGCCCATGCGTGAACAACCACTTTTGGCGGGAGGATATGCGGTCAAACGCCGCGATCGAACCGCGAGTATGCAATCCGTGATCGGACCAATTGGCGCAGATCAATGCCGGCACGTTTATGTCTTCGAGGATGGGCCGTTTCGACGCCCAATATCGATCGTCAAGCGGATGCGCCGCTCTTAACGCCAGGAAGTTCTCCGCCAACGAAAATCGGTGGTTGCGCCCTCGTTTCAGCCGAATCTCGGACCATAGGAAAACGAATCTTGTCTCGGCTATTCCGCCATGGAACGCCAACTCACGATATAAATCGGTGACGCCCTCCCACGCGACCATCGCACAGAGGTGCGGCGGTTTGAGGGCTGCCACGTACCATTGCGACATCGCCAGATAAGAAACGCTCATCAGACCGACTCGCCCAGTAGACCAGGGCTGGCACGCCGCCCATTCGATCAGGTCGTAGTAGTCTTCTGCATCCTGCTGCCTGAGGACGCCTGCCTTCCCTCGGACTTATGCATTCCTCGGACATCCGCTTGCAGCACGATATAGCCTTGTCGCACCCAATACATCGGATCGGGTGATTCGAAGCCCGTAAGCCCCGAGCAATTGAGCTTACCGAACTTGACGCCGGAGAGGCGCATCAGGAAGGTTCCGAGGCGATCGGGAAGTTTGTCCTTGCCATAGGGCGTGACCGACATGATCACGGGATGCGGCCGGTCCGACAACGGTCTGAACAGGTTCACAAACAGACGCACGCCGTCGCGCATCGGCACGGCAGCGTCACGTTCTAGAAAACCTGAGCTCATATAGTAGGGTCGGCTCCGGCGTGACGCTTAGCGTGCCGGCGGGACTCTTAAGTCCCGCTTGGGTCGGCTCCCAACCGGCCCGCCCCCCACGCCGCGATCAGAATAGAATCTCCGCCAGGCACCGCCCGACGCTTCCGCTGGGTGTCTCGATGTCAAGGTAAGTCGCTAGCGTGGGCGCCACGTCATTCACCGCAATCTCCCGATCGTAGCGGCCCGCCTTGATTCCTGGACCCATGAAGATCACGGGCACATGCGCGTCGTAGCTGAATGTGGTGCTGTGCGTCGTGCCCTTACTTCCGTAAAGCCAGTACGGCTCCAGCAGAACATACATATCGGGGCACCTCGGCGCGTAGAATCCGTTCATCACCCGCCGCCCCACCTCCAGATCCACGGCGCCGTGCAGCAGCATCTCGCGCGTGTAAACGCGAAACACATGCGCTACGCCCCTCGCCGCATCCGCGGCTGTACGCTCTACCTCGGCTGCGTCCAGCTTCTTCTGCTGGATCAGGTCCCGGTTGAAATAGAACGCCGTATCCGAGGGGTTCAGCATCCACTGCCCCGCCCCGTATTTATCGGTCAGCGCCGCTTCCACCGCTTTTCGCACCACTCCCGAAGGCATCCGCCCGCCCGGCATCCTGCGTGCGACATTCACTTCCGGAACCGCCGCCACGCCATGATCCGCCGTCATAATCACCAGGACGTTGCCTGCCCCCACCGCGGCGTCCAGAAAGGCGAAAAACTTGCCGAAGACGCGATCGGTTTGGATAGAGATCTCCTTCACCTCAGGCGAGTCCGGCCCGGAGGCGTGACCCACATAGTCGTTCGCCGAGAAACTCACTGCCAGCAGATCCGTCACATTCCGTTGTCCCAGCTTTTCCGCTTGGATGGCGCGTTCCGCGAACGTCTCCACCAGGTCGTTGCCGAACGGACTGCCTTCCATTGCGGCATAGACCGATGTATCGCCAGGTAGCGTGTGGCTCAGCCAGTGCGCGCCGCGAAATGCATCCGCCGGGCGCGAGGAGTTGTAGGCCGTCACCCACTCCGGCAGCTCCGCGAAATAGTAAGTGCTGCTGACAAAGTTACCGCTGCGGGGGTCGAACCAGTATGCACCATCCGCCATGTGCCCGGATGGCAGGATGGCGCTGCGATCCTTCAGCGAGATGCCAATCACCTTGCTGCCGCCGCGGGCCATCTTCAATTCGTCGCCAATGGTATCCACCAGCATGCGGCGGGGCGAAGCGCCTTCACCGCTGGCGCCCAACATTTTCACCGAATCGTCGCTGACGCTCGTCACCACCTTGCCTGTCTCGCGGTCGTACCATTCGTTGCCCACGATGCCGCTCATGGACGGCGTGGCGCCCGACAAGAACGTGCTGTGGCCCACCGCCGTCACCGTGGGATAGTGCTGATACCGGGCATTAGTGAACACTGCGCCCTTGGTAAGCAGCCTTTCGAACCCGGCGTGGTAGTCGCCGCGAAAACGGGTCAGATAATCGTAGCGGAACTGGTCAACCACAATGGCCACCACAAGCTTGGGAGGCGCGGCGGCCCACGCGTGCAAACCAAATAATAAGGCGGACAACGCCGCCAATCGGGCGGCGAGAGATTTAGGCATGATCCTTCCATCATAAGGCCGATCCGGTCACACGCCGCTCCACAAAGCATCCGCCAACTCGTCAAATCATCGGTTCCTGTGCTGTTTAATCTGCGTTCATCGGGTGCAAATACGTTCTGTTACACTGAAACGTTTATCCCCAATGGATGCCAACGAAATCTTATTGGCCAGCCAGGATTACCTGTTCCCGGCTGTCTTTCATTACTATCGCGAGCCCCTGATAGTCGCGCGCGCGAAAAACCAGTTCGTGTACGATACGGCCGGCCGGGCGTATCTGGATTTCTTCGGCGGCATCCTCACCATCAGCGTGGGCCACTGCAACGACCGCGTGAATGCCGCCATTCATCGCCAGGTAGACACTTTACAGCACGTCTCCACGGTATTCGTCACCGAACCGCAAGCGGCTCTCGCGAAGAAGATTGCGTCGCACACCCCCGGTGGACGCCTCACCAAATCGTTCTTCACCAACAGCGGCACGGAGGCCAATGAGACCGCTATCCTCGCCGCCCGCTGTTACACCGGCAGCAGCGAAATCATCGCCCTGCGCCATTCTTATCACGGCCGTTCCGCCCTGACGATGGCGCTCACCGGTCAAGCCTCCTGGCGGGTCGGCGGCGCCATCCAACCGGGCATCGTGCACGCGCACAATGCGTATTGTTATCGCTGCCCGTTCGGACTCACTTATCCTTCTTGCGACGTCCGCTGCGCGCAGGATGTGGCGGATGTCATCCGCACATCGACCTCCGGCCGCGTGGCTGGATTCATCGCCGAGCCGATACAGGGCGTCGGCGGATTCATCACGCCGCCCCGGGAATACTTCGGCATCGTGGCCGGAATCGTGCGCGCCGCGGGCGGCATCTTCATCAGCGACGAAGTGCAGACCGCCTGGGGACGCACCGGCGGGAAGTGGTTCGGCATCGAACATTATGGTGTCACTCCCGATGTCATGACCAGCGCCAAGGGTTTGGGCAACGGGTGCCCCATCGGAGTGACAATCGCTACCCCCGAGGTCGCCGCGGGAGTTACTGGACTTACCATATCTACCTTCGGCGGAAACCCGGTGACCACGGCAGCCGCCAAAGCCGTATTGGACCTCATCGAAGAAGAAAACCTGCTCGCCAATGCCGCCGAAACCGGCGCATATCTGCGGGCTAAACTCGAAGAACTCCGCGCCAAACATGCGATCATCGGCGATGTGCGTGGCATGGGCCTCATGCAGGCCCTCGAACTTGTAGAGGATCGCCAAACCAAAGCGCCCGCTCCACGCGCCACCGCCGAGTTAATGGAAGCCGCGCGCCGCAACGGCCTCCTGATCGGCAAAGGAGGCACTTATGGCAACTGTATCCGGATTTCGCCGCCGCTGAACATCTCAACGTCCGATGTGGACGAGTTCGCGCGGCGGCTGGACCGGTCATTGGAGGAGTGCGTCAATGGGAAAAGAAGCTAGCTGCGAAGCCCGCTTCGGCGGCAAGACCTCGGCCGGCAAAGCGTTGCTCGAAACCGACGAATTGCTCTTCCGCGGCGAATTCCGGCTGTCGATTCCGCTGCCGAGTATTGAGTCGCTCGAAGCGGCGGACGGTGTGCTACGCGTCACATGGCCCGCGGGGACCGCGCTTCTCAAGCTGGGCGACCAGGCCGCTAAATGGGCGCATAAGATCAGGAATCCGCGTACCCTCGCCGACAAGTTGGATATCAAGCCCGGTCTGCGCGTTTCTCTGGTTGGAGTCAGTGTGGATCTGGACGGGCGCACAACGGATGTGACCGAAGGCAAGGCCGCCAAAGACTCCGACCTGATCTTCTTTGGAGCGAATGCCGCTAAAGAGCTGGCCAAACTGGGATCCTTCCAGAAATCGCTCAAAAGCAAAGGCGCCATCTGGGTAATCTATCCGAAGGGCCAGAAACAGATTACGGAGGTGGGCGTCATCCAGGCAGGCCGGCAGGCCGGTCTGGTCGATATCAAGGTGGCTCGCTTCTCCCAAACCCATACTGCCCTGAAATTCGTAGTCCGCCAAGACAAGCCATAGCCCTTCGCTACGGCTGCAGGCTTTGTAACTCCCGTTGGCACTGTTCCGCGCCGGGCGCCACTTTACAGGCAGCCTGTAAGTGCTCTAATGCCTCTTGCCGCAGACCCAGATGTTTGTCCGCAAGGCCCAACTCGAACTGGGCCATGTAATCGTCCGGCGCGGCCGTCACCACTAATTCGAAGCATTCCCGAGCCTTGCCATATGACTTCTGCTCCACATAAGTGCCTCCTAAGTCCCGTCTCGCCAGGGTATTTTTAGGATCGCGAGCCAGGATCTGCCGGAAAACGGCGGCCGCTTCTTCCAGGCGCCGGTCGTACAACAAGGACTGCGCTTTCTCGTACAGCCGGTACTCCGGCAATCGATCCTTGGGATCGGGCATCGCGCCCCCGGCCGCGGTCCGCGGGCCGCCCGACAGATAACCCAGCGAAGCCAGCAGCGCACGCGTCCGCGGAGAGATGGCGGCGGGCGAGGCCGGCTCTTTCGGCGCATGACTCGCCACCAGTTTCCGCAATTTGCTCCTGAGGGCCTGCGCGCGGGCCGGATCTTGACCGTACAGGTTCACCAGCTCGTGTGGATCGGCGGCTAAATTATACAGTTCCGGATGGGGCGCCTCGATGTACTTGTACGAACCCTCCCGCAGGCTGCGCAATGGCGCCCATCCGAAGCCATCGTGCGCATAAAGGCTTTCGCTATAGACATCCCGCTCGCCGCCGGCATCCAGCAAACTGCGCCCTTCAAACGATGGCGGCGCAGGCAAGTGCAGAAAGTCCAGGACGGTCGGCGCCAAGTCGATGAGCCCACCCGGCCGGTCGTCGCGCGCGGGGCGGCTTGGCGCGCCGTCGGGCCAGTGGACAATCAAGGGCACGCGCAGCGTGCTTTCGTAGATGTAGTAACCGTGGCTGTCTTCGCCGTGGTCGCCAAGACTCTCGCCATGATCGGACAGTACGATCACCAGCGATCGTTGCCACAATCCGTTTTGGATGAGAGACTGCTTGAATGCGCCCAGCAGTCCATCGGCATAAGTCAGCTCCGCATCGTATCCGGCCCGAATGTACGGCTTGTGCAAATCGAAGAGATGCGCAAACACGAACACCGCGCCGCGGTTGGCTGCCAGCCAGCGCCGCGCAGCACCCAACACCAGCGCGCCGTCGCGCCGGTCCCTAACCCCGTACCGATTACGGCCGGCGCCGCCGAAAAACATAGAGCCCGATATGGGCGAGAACGCCTCGAAATGAAACGGGCTGTCATATAGGTCGAAGCCCTGGTCGAGGCCCATTTCGCTTTCGAGAAACACGCTGCCGATGAATGCCGCCGTCTTGTAACCATGCGACCGCAGCACCGACGCCAGGGTCACAATTCCAGGTGGCACGCGCTCCGCGTTCTCTTCGATCTGGCTCTGAAAAGGATAAGTGGAAGTGAACAGCGTGGTATGCGAGGGCAACGTCAGCGGAACCTGCGTCTCGATGTTACCGAAAAAAGTCCCCTGCCGCGCGTAGGAATCGATGTTGGGAGTCCGAATGCGGCGATAACCGTATGCGCTCAGGTGATCGGCGCGCAGCGTATCGATCGAAATCAGGATGACCGGTGCCGGTTCGGCGGCCAAACAGAAACCCGCCGTGATTCCCGACAGGGCAAACCACCGGAAACATCCATCACTCATCACCACTCAGGCCTTCGGAATCATCTTGCCAGGATCCACAAATGGCATCGGCACTACCACCGCGGGCGCCGAGCCACCGGGCGTCTCGACGTCCAGCTTCGTGCCCAGCGCCGCGTGCGCCACCGGCAGCATCGCGAATCCGATATTCTCTTTCAAGCGCGGCGAATAGATGGCTGAAGTCACCTGGCCGACCGTCTCGCCGCCCTTGCGCACCGGCCAGCGTGTCATATTGAACTCGATCGGCGACCCGCCAATTTCGATCCCGGCCAAACGCCGCTTCACACCCTCTGCACGCACCCGCTGCAATGCCTCGCGGCCCACAAACGGAGCCTCCTTGTCCAGATCGACCAGGCGATCCAGGCTCACTTCGTAAGGATTCGTCTCCAGCGTCATATCCACGCCATGGTTTAAGATGCCGCCTTCGATCCGGCGAATATCGCTTGGACCCGTCGGCCTGATATTAAAGGGACGCCCCGCATGCATGATGCGTTCCCACAACTCCTCGCCTCGGCGGCCGTCCCGCAGGTAGATTTCGTACCCGACTTCGCTGGTCCAGCCGGTGCGCGTGACGATCAACGGAATACCGTCCAGATCCGTTTCCAGAAAATAGTAGTAACGCAGACTGAGCACCTGATCGCCGAACAACGCCTGCATCACCTGCTTCGATTTGGGACCCTGCACCTGCAATGGGGAAACATCCGGCTCACGGATGGTCACATCCATGCCCGCGTTTACGGCCAGGCCTTTGGCGTAAAGCAGCAGGTCGCTATCGGCGCCCGCCATCCAGAAGTGCTGCTCGCCCAGGCGCAGCAGCACCGGATCGTTCACAATGCCGCCGTCCGCGGCCGTGATCAGCACATACTTGCCTTGCCCCACGGCGCACTTGCTCAGATCGCGCGGCGTCAACAGGCTCGTGAAACGGAAGGCGTCCGGGCCGGTGATTTCGGTGTTCCGCTCCACGCTCACGTCCCACAGGGTCACCTCGTTCAGCAGATGCCAGTACTCGTTGACCGGATCGTCATAGTAGCTGGGCAGGAACATGTGGTTGTAGATGGTGTAAGCGCGGCAGCCTGCCCGCAGGGTGGCTTCGAAAAAGGGCGAGCGCCGCAAGCGGGCGCCGCGCTGGATCAGGCGCATATCGAAGGGTTCTGGCATATCGGGTCATGCCAGTATACTACGGCGCCCGGACAACCAGACGGGCCATGCCGCCAACTTGTTATCCTATTGGCTTCATGCTCCCAGTAGCGCTCACTATCGCTGGTTCCGACCCCATTGGCGGCGCCGGTATCCAGGCTGACCTGAAAACTTTCCATCAATTCGGCGTGTATGGCGAGGCAGTGATCACGCTGCTTACGGTGCAGAATACCGTGCGGGTCACGCGCGTCGATTGCATCCCGGCCGAACTCGTGATCGCCCAGTTGGCCGCGGTCCTCGAAGACATCCCGCCACAAGCCGCCAAGACCGGTGCGCTCGGCAACCGGGAGATCGTGGAAGCCATCGCCGCGGCGGCCGCCGAATTCCGGTTCCCGCTGGTGGTCGATCCCGTGATGATAAGCAAGCACGGCCAGCCCCTGATCTCGCCGGACGCGATTGCCGCCGTCCGCGAGATGCTGCTGCCCCGCGCCGCTCTGATCTGCCCAAATCTGCACGAAGCCGAAGAACTGACCGGTATTGCCGTGCGCACTATCGAGGACATGCGTGCGGCCGCCAAACGCCTTTGTGAAATGGGGGCCAAAGCCGCGCTGGTCAAAGGCGGCCATTTGCACGAGAGCGCGGTGGATGTCCTTTTCGATGGGCAGGATTGGCGCGAGTTTACCGCGCCGCATTTCGATACGCCGCATACGCATGGCACCGGCTGCACGCTCTCGGCGGGCATCGCCGCGGAGATGGCGCGCGGCTCCAGCATCGATGCGGCAGTCGCCCGCGCCAAGAATTTCGTCACGCAGGCCATCCGTTCCAACCCCGGGCTGGGCCATGGCGCCGGCCCATTGAATCATCACGCAGCCACCGGATTGAAAGCGAGCGCCAAATGAAATTCCCCGAACTGCTCACGGCAGCCATCCAACGTTCCGATATTCCCCTGCGTTTTGAGCCGGGAGCCCAAGAAGCCGTCGCAAAGCCGGTTACCGAGTTGTTGCAGGCGTGGCTGGAAGCCCACCGGCCAACCGAGGCGCATTCCGATTTCGATCGCGGGCGGGATGCCCTGATCGCGGAATTGATCGGCGAGTTGACCGGCGTGCGGGACGTCCCGTCCGAATAGCCTGAGAGAACTTACCCTCCCGGCGCACTGCACAAGCGGGAGACCTTTCCAGCGGAGATTGGAAGAGCGGGTTCACGAAAAGGAGTACTCGAGCTCCGATTCGGAAGGCCCGGGGAGCGCCCGGGCCTTCCAGTTCGATGCAGAAAGGAGGGTCTTTTATGATCCTGATTCTAGTTGGCCTGCTGTTTTACGGCAGCGTCACAGTCACTATCACTTGGCGCAAGCGCCGGCGGTAGCGGCTGAGCAGGATCGGGGGGTCGGCCCCCCCGGTCCTGCTACTAGAATACTCCGAATGACCTGGCTAAAGGAAGTCTTTTTTTCGCCTTCCCGAGCGATGCACTCTGGGGTATAACAGTATCTCTATGCGCGCTTTTCTTATCCTCATGCTGGGGTTCCTCCCGTTGTTCGCGCAGAAGCGCGTGCCGCCCAAGCGCTCCCCCCAAATCCAGGATGGCTTTGGCATCAACTCCGACCTGCCCCGCGAGCCCTATCTCCCGTGGGACCGCCATTGGTGGACCCGCATGTTCGACGCGGGTGTGAGTTGGATCCGCATTGGCCAGTACGAGAACAGTTCCGACTACACCAGTTGGGATTGGATCGAGCAAAAGCGCGGCGTCCTGGCTATTCCCGCCGGCCTGGACGATTACGTGGATTCGCTGGTCGATAACGGCGTCAAGGTGCAGGTCCAGTTGATGTATGGAAATCCGATGTATACGTCGCCCGCGGGCCAGTTGCCCGACGCCATCGTACCTGCGCCCGGCGGCTTCCACAATCCCGACCGCAGTCTCTATTCCGCATATTGGCCCCCCAAGACGCCCGAACAGATCGCGGCATTCGTGAAATATGTGCAATTCATGGTGACACACTTCCGGGGCCGCATCCGATATTACGCTTTGTGGAACGAGCAGGATATCGACTATTGGAATCCGCTGCCGAATCCGGAAGATTACGGGCGCTTGCTGAAAGCCTTCATTCCCGCCGTACATGCCGCCGACCCGCAGGCTAAAGTGATTTACGGCGGCCAGGCTGAACCTGCCCGCGATTTCGCGCGGCGCGCGCTGGACGCCTGCGATTGCGCCGCGGGTATCGATGTGTTCGCCTATCATACCTACCCCGGCTACGGCCAGAACCTGAATCCCGAGTCGATGGATTATGGCGCGTACGGCGACGAATCTCCGGCGAAACTGCGCGAGATGGTGCGCGCTTATCCCGGCATCCGGCAAGACATGCCGTTTTGGGATGACGAGTTCAATTCCATTCCGTCGTGGCCGGGCTCAGACGAATCCGTGCAGTCCAAGTACATCCCGCGCGGCCTCGTCTATAACTGGGCGCGGGGCGTGCGGACCTTCGTGTGGCTGCTGACCGCCGGCACGGATGGCAACGAGTACGACGATTTCGGGTTCATTCACGGCCTGCTGCATTTGCCCAGCGATTTTACGCCGCGGCCCGTCTTCTACGCGCTCCAGAACACCAACGCGCTGTTTGCAGACACGCGCTTCGATGCTTCCATTCAGATTGCGCCGGCGGACGTCCTTGCCTTGCACAACAATTCGCAGCCATTCCAGGCATACGGTTTCCGCGGCAGGACCGGCAAGCCCATCGTGGCGTACTGGCTGGCTGCGCATAGCGTGCCGGGCGGCGCCTTCCCACCCATCCACGCGGACCTGACCATCGCGCACACGGGCATCCGCCATCCGGTTCTGATCGACGTGGTGTCCGGCGCAATTGAGCCCTTCGATAAACCGGAGACGGGCGACGTGTTTCCGAACCTGCCCATACGCGATAGCGTGATGGCCATCGCCGGCGCGGACTACTTCGATTGGCCGGTATTACCCGAAGCGCCCAGTTCGCTCACGGCGGCCGCAGCCGGCAATTCCATCCAATTGCGCTGGCGGATGCATGACGGCGATCCGGCGAAGGCCATCGTGGAGCGCCGTGCCGGCGATACTGGATCGTGGTCCCGCATCGCCACGGGGCCCGCAGCCAACCCTGAGTACACGGACGGCCGCGCTCCGGCTGGCGTAGTCTGCTATCGCGTGCGGGCGGCTAACGGCAACGGGGAATCGGCCTATTCGAACGTTGTGAGGGTACTCCGCTAGGCGTGCCGGCGCCCGGTGAACAACCCGTTTCGCGCAATAGTAACTTACAGCGGTGGACGCATTTCGTCCAACAGCCGCGCGCGCTGACGCCGGAGTTTGCCCACGGCATATACCTCGTTGAGCCACCAGACGGTTCCGAAAACCGCGGTGTAAACCGCAGCCGCTACCAGTTGCGGCCAGGCCGGCTTTCGTCCGGCGATGTTGGCCATCACGATACCCGCGCTGGCCAGCAGCAGCCCTACATAGGGCGGCAGAAGATACCAATACTTGACGTTTTTGAGCAGCCGGATCTGGTAGTCGTACTTGCGCAGCATGGCCTGCTGGAAGTCGGCCACACTCCGGTCCGGCGCGGGCGACGGCGCTTCGCGGCCGTAGCGCATGATACAGAAGCCGTACCACAGCCCGCTGACCGCCACCAACAGATTGCCGGCGCGAGCCAATGCATTAGGCGACTGCCAAGCGATGGCGGCAAAGATCGCCGTCACGACCAGACCCACCAGGCATTCGCGCAAATTGCGCGCCCGAATCTTGCGGTCGAACCGGTTCACTCGCTCCATGGCGATCGTCAACATATCTTCTCCTTTTCTTGGCGGACCCGTGGTCTGGCCGCACCAAAGCCGATCGAGTTCGTCTTTATCGGCCATCGCCCGCCTCCCGTACCCGGATGGCCTGGCGCAACTTCTCGCGGATGCGCGTCAGGCGAGTGGCCACCGCGCTTTCGGCTATGCCGGTCACGGCTTCAATTTCGGCGCCGCTCAACCCTTCGAGGTGCAGCACCGTGATCTGCCGGTCCATCGGCGGCAGACCGCGAATCGCCGCGAATAGCATGCGCCTTTTTTCCTCCGCCAGC
>Ga0187871_10000727_pt1 | contig 30450 bp, 20 predicted proteins | sample June2016WEW_16_1_FD_132988 | JGI IMG/M metagenome (GOLD analysis project Ga0187871, IMG submission 132988) | Peatland microbial communities from SPRUCE experiment site at the Marcell Experimental Forest, Minnesota, USA - June2016WEW_16_10 | ecosystem: Environmental > Terrestrial > Soil >...
CAGCATCGGCGTGAATCTGGGCATGGACTTCCTGCCCGGCTCGGTGATGTTCGACCCGGCCGCCGGCGACGCGGCCAGCCCCGAGATTGCTTCCACCGCGGTGTGGTTCGATGCGTTCGTCACCAACGTGGACCGCACGGCGCGCAATCCCAATCTGCTCTGCTGGCACAAGTCGTTATACTTCATCGATCATGGCGCGTCGATTTACTTCCATCACAACTGGAAGGACCCAGCCGTCAGCGCCCGCTCCCGGTTTCCAGCCATCCGTGAGCACGTGCTCCTGCCGCGCGCGGACCGCATCGAAGCGGTGGATGGTCCGCTGCGCGCGCGGCTGGGCGCCGCGCTATTCGCGGCCTTGCTCGAAGACGTTCCGGACGCCTGGCTGCTGCCCGAACCCGGCGCGGCCACCCCCGCCGCCAAACGCGCCGGCTACGTCGATTACCTCGCCGCCCGCCTCGAGGCAGCGTCATTATTTGTAGAGGAGGCCATCGCGGCGCGCCATGCTCTCGTATGACTATGCGGTCCTGCGGATCGTCCCATCCGTCGAACGCGAGGAGTTTGTCAACGCGGGTGTGGTCCTGCAATGCCCGGAATCCGCGTTTCTCGATTGCCGTGTCCATCTGGACGAGCCTCGTCTGCGGGCGCTTTGGCCGGCGCTCGATCTCGACCTGATCCGGCAGCATCTGGAAGCCTTCCCCAGGATTTGCGCGGGCGACCCGGGCGCGGGACCCATCGCCAGGCTGTCGCGCCGCGAACGATTCCAGTGGCTGGCCGCTCCGCGCAGCACCATCATCCAGGTGTCGCCCGTGCATAGCGGCGTGTGCCAATCGCCGGCCTCCGCACTCGATGAGATCTTCCGCCGGCTGGTCCTGGCGTGACCGGCCAGGCGGGTCCTCCCGAAGAGCAAGCCGCCCTGCGCAAGCCACTGGGGCTGGGCGACCTGGTATTGGCGCAGGTGCTTTGTGTAGTGGGTTCCTCATGGGTGGGCATTGCCGCCAAACTGGGGCGCGCACACGTAGCCTTCTGGGTTGGCGCGATGCTCCTGTTCTATCTGCCGCTGGCGGTGGTGGTGATCTGGCTGAATCGCCTGATGCCGCTCGAGGGCGGCCTGTATCAATGGGCTAAGCAGGGTTTCGGCGAGACGGCAGGCTTCCTCACCGCCTGGAACCTGTGGGTGTACGCGGTGATCGTGGCCGGCGCGATCATCTTCGTAGTGCCGACGGATCTTGCGTATATGATCGGCCCGGCGGCAGCCTGGCTTCCGGCCAGCAAACTGGGTACCGTGCTGCTGACCGGCACGATTATGGCGGCCATCGCGCTGGCGGCCGTGCGCGGCCTCGACGTCAGCAAGTGGCTGCACAATGTGGGCAGCATCCTGATCCTGCTGGCCTACGCCATCCTGCTGACCCTGCCGCTGTGGTCGCCGGTGCGACCGACGGCGCGCTACGAGGCGATTCCCTGGGCCCCGCCCAAACCCGATTGGTTCAGCCTGGCGATCTTCGGCCAGATGACGGTGGGCGCCCTGAGCGGCTTCGAATACGTGGCCATCCTGGCGGGCGAGTGCCGGGCCGCCGCGCGCTCGATCGGGCAATCGGTCATGATCTCGGCGCCGGTCATCTGCGTGATGTTCATCCTCGGCACCAGTTCGGTGCTGGCGTTTGTAGGCGGCCAGCCCATTAACGTGATAGGACCGATTCCCCAAACCATGCGCGCGGCGCTCGGCACTACCGGCGTGGGCGGTTGGGCGGCGCCCTTCGCCATCGGATTGGTGCTGGCGCGGGCCATCGCGGCCACCAGCCTGATCTTCACCGGGCTTACCCGCCTGCCTATGACCGCCGGCTGGGACCACCTGACGCCCGCCTGGTTCGCGCGGCTCCATCCCCGCTACGGTACGCCGGTCAACTCGATCCGGTTTGTGGCCGCGCTGGTGATGGCGCTGATTCTGTTGAGCATGCTGGGTGTGCGCGAGCAGGAAGCCAGCCAATTGCTGACGGATGCCTCCATCGCGCATTATGCGCTGGCTTATGTGGGCCTGTTTGCGCTGCCGCTGCTGGGCCGGAAGGCCTTTCGCGCCCGGCTGCCGCTGTGGGTGAAAGTGGCGGCTCTGGCAGGATTGCTTTCCAGCGCCGTCTCCCTGGCCATCGCGATCTATCCGATCGTGGACGTTACCAGCCGGATCGAATACGCGGCCAAGATCGCCGCGGTGGTCGTGGTGGCCAACGGATTGGAGTGTTGATCTACCGTGGCGCACGCAGCGCGCAGCGTAAGACCTTTCGTTTACAGTTATAAGAACCTCAAAGTCTGAATATCGAGATATACTACATAGTGTAGTGCTTCTCAACAGTCGAGACGCCATTCCTCTATGTACACACGTCGAAGTTTTCTCCTAGGCGCGGCATCGGCGGGGCTGGCAACAGCCTTGCCGTCTACGCGCGCGTCGGACTGGCCCCAGTTTCGTGGACCGGAACGCAACGGCATCTCGAAAGAGACCGGACTGCTGCGCAAGTGGCCGGCAGCCGGACCGCGCCAACTCTGGTCGGTGCCCGTAGCCGAGGGCTATGCCGGCGCCGCGATCGTGGCCGGCCGCGTCTATCACCACGATTATGACGAAACCAAGTCCGAGTGGTCGATCAACTGCCGCTCGCTCGACGGCGGCAAACCAATCTGGCAGTTCCGCGAGCCGCGCGAAATCCGCCCGAATCATGCCATTACCCGTACTATTCCTGCCGTGGACGGCCGGTATGTCTGCTCCCTCGACCCCAAAGCTGTCCTCCATTGCCTGGACGCCCGCACCGGCAAACAGATCTGGCGTAAGAGCCTGGTCACGGAATACCAGGCCACCATCCCTTCCTGGTACAACGGCCAATGCCCGCTGCAGGAAGCCGACCGCATCGTGGTGGCTACCGGCGGCGCCGCCATACTGGTCGCGCTCGACAAAGCTACGGGCAAGGAAATCTGGCGCACTCCCAATCCGAATCAACGCCTGATGACGCACGCTTCGGAGATGCCCGCCATGCTCGGCGGCGTCCGGCAATATCTGTATGGAACCCTGCAAGGCCCATTGGGCGTAGCGGCCAAGGATGGCAAGCTCTTGTGGGAATATCCCCGCAAATTCAACGTGGCCGTGGCGCCTTCCCCCATCGCCGTAGACGCGGAACGGGTTTTCATGACCGCCAGTTACGATGCCGGCAGCGTGATGCTTCGGGTGCGGCGCGATGGCGCGGCTTTCAAGACGGAGTGCCTGTTCGACTGGAAGAACAACGAGTGGAATTCGGAAGTCCACACACCCATCGTGCACAACGGTCACATTTTCGCGGTGGGCAAGAAGAAGCGCGGCTTATTCACGTGCCTGGATTTAGACGGCAAGGAGGTTTGGTCGAGCCAGGCGAAAGCTTCGTTCGGTCTGGGCAGTTTCATGTTCGCGGACGGCATGTTCCTGGCGATGGACGGCAACAGCGGCAAACTGCATCTGATCGAGGCCAGCACCACCGCGTACAACGAAATAGCGGGCGCGCAAGTTCTTGCGGGCCAGGAAGTCTGGGCGCCCATGGCGCTATCGGACGGCAAACTGGTCTTACGGGATCTGTCCAAAATGATCTGCCTCGACCTTCGCGGGTAGAGGCGCGGGAGGAAAATGGCATGCAGTACCGGCAGATCGCAGTCATTGGCGGCAAAGGCCCGGGACCGGGGCAGTTTGGCGCGGCATTGCGCGGCATCGCGGTGGATGCGGCCGGAAATCTCTACGCCGCCAACGACGCCCAGATCACGGTTTTCGACGCATCCGGCCGGCTCCGGCGCCGCTGGTCCACGGCGCAACCGGTTCACGCGGTAGCGGTGGCCGGCGACGGCGCCGTATACACGGGGCAGATCCACCAGATTGAGGTCTTCGACGCTACGGGAAAACTCGTCCGCACCTGGCGCGACGACGCGCTGCTCGGGCGCGTTACGGCCATTGGCTTCGTCAATGGAGACGTACTGGCCGGCGATGCTACCGGGCGCGCCATCCGGCGTTTCGATTCGCAAGGCAAATTCCGCAACAACATCGGCCGCGATAATCCGTTGAACGGGTTGCTGATCCCCAACGGCGTGGTGGATTTCGGCGTGGACGCCCACGGTATCGTGCATGCGGCCAACCCCGGCAAGCACCGCGTAGAACGGTACACTCCCGACGGTGAATTACTCGGTCACATCGGGCATTTTCACGGCACCGACCCGGCGGGGTTCGGAGGCTGCTGCAATCCGACCAACGTCGCGGCCGGCGATCGCATCTACGTCACGGAGAAAGCCGGCCCGCGCGCCAAGGCCTACAGTTTCAACGGGGACCTGGAGGCCGTCATCGCATCGGATATCTTCGATGCCAACTGCAAAAATATGACCATCGCGGTGGATCGCCGCGGACGGGTGTACGTCGCCGACACCGTGAAACTTTCGATTTTTGTCTTTGAACAGGTGGCCGGATGAGCGATCGTTTCAGCAGGCGGGACTTACTGCACACAGCCGCGCGCGGCACGGTTCTGGCGACCCTTGGCGGCGGTGCCGGCTTCCTGGTCAAGAAAGCCCACGGACAGGTGGTCTGGCAGGTGGATTCGGCGCGCTGCCTCAATAGCCGGCTGGGCGAAGTTGGCGTGGCCGCTTGCAATCTCTGCACCACCGAGTGTGTCGTGGCGCTATCGGCGGTGCGGGCCGTGAACGATCACGCCCGCTGCGGCCGCTGCAACATCTGTCCGGCTTACTTCAACATCACCAGCGCGGTGGATGAGCGCGGATTACCGAGCGAGAAACTCTGCCCGCGGGACGCGATTACGCGCAGGCCCATCGGCAAGGCCGACCCCGAAGATCCGGCCAACAATTTCTACGAGTACCTGATCGACGAAGAAAAGTGCGACGGCTGCGGCAAGTGCGTGATGCAGTGCAAGGAGCCGCTGGGCCTGGGATCGATCGTCCTCCGGATTCGTTACGACCGGTGCGTGGACTGTAACCGGTGCTCCATTTCCCGGGCGTGCCCAAAAGACGCCTTCGTGCGTGTGCCGGCCGGGCAGGCCCTGCCATGATCGCGGGTCGGGCGGCCAAGCCGGCTGAAAGCCGGCTGCGGGCAGGATTGCCCGCCCCACGGCGAGCGGTGTTGGCGCTAATACTCCTGGGGGCAGCCCTGACCGCGCAAACGATCCCTTACCAGCGCCCCGTGGACGAAGCTCCTCAGGAAAAGACCATCGGCGGCGGCTACCGCACACCCGCGGTGCAAAAAACCCTGCCGCGCAGTTCCTGGCTGCAGGTGCTCGACGTCGTGGTACTGGCGGCCGCGATGGGTGTTTCGTCCTGGCTGGTCCTGAAGCGCCGCAACCGCAGAGCGCTGGTCGCGTTGGCCGCCGGCTCGGTGGCCTATTTCGGCTTCTACCGTGAGGGCTGCGTCTGCCCCATCGGGTCGATTCAGAATGTCGCGGTGGCTCTGACGGACCCGCGCGCCTCTATCCCGATCGTGGTGATCGCCACTTTCTTCCTGCCCCTGGTAATGGCGGTCTTCTTCGGGCGCGCCTTCTGCGGGGGCGTGTGCGCATTGGGCGCCTTGCAGGAGTTGGTGCTGGTGAAACCCTTACAGGTGCCGCGGCGGCTGGACCGCGCCCTGGGCTGGCTGAAATACGTCTATCTCGCGCTGGCGCTGGTCTTCGTGTTGAGGCCGGCGGCTACGCGCGACTTCGTGATTTGCCGCTTCGATCCCTTCGTGGGATTCTTCCGGCGCACCGGCGCGCCGCATATGCTACTGATCGGCGGCGCCTTTCTGGCCGCGGGGATGTTCATCGGCCGGCCCTATTGCCGTTATTTGTGTCCTTACGGTGGGCTGCTGGCCTGGTGCGCGCGGCTGGCGCCCCGGGGCGTCACCATCACGCCCGACAAGGAACTGGACTGCGGTCTGTGTACCGGCGCCTGCCCTTATGGCGCCATCGAGAAGATGCGCGCCGTGCGCCGCAACTGCCTGTATTGTGCCCGCTGCTACGCGGCGTGCCCGCGCGACGGGGAGTTGGCGCATGCCAGGGCGCAACTGGTGAAGTTGTCATGACCGCGCGCCTCTGGACAGCGGCCGCCGGCGCCGTAGTGGCGGCGTGCGTGGCCATCCTGCTCGCCGATTATGCGGTAGCCGCCCGGCGGGCTCCGCGGGACGACCAACTCATCAAGAGCCTGCAGCTCCAGGTAAAGTCCGATGCGGCCCTTTCATCAAACCTTGCCGCCGAACAAAAACGCGTGACGGCGGCCCGGCGCGCACGAAAATCCAGGGACAATGCCGTGGCCTGGCTGTTGATCGCCGCCGCCGGCGCATTCCTCACGCTGGCCAAACAAGCGGTTCAGTTGCGCGCTCCGGCCGCGCCGGCGCCACGCGCCGTGCGGCAGGCGCCAGCCACGGCCAGGTCCGCACGGCTTGGCGCGGCGCCGGCCCTAGACCTCGCCTTCGTCGATGAGCTGGTATCCAGTTATGGCACAGGCAAAGAAAACGCCATCGCCTTGCTTCAGGCCATCCAGAACCACTACCGCTACCTGCCCGACGAAGCCCTCCGCAGACTTTGCGAGCGGACCGAAATCACGCCCGCGCAACTTGCCGGCACGTCGTCGTTCTATGGACAGTTCCGCGGCACGCCGGTGGGCAAGCACCTGGTGCGGGTCTGCCACGGCACAGCTTGCCACGTCGCCGGAGCTCGCCAGATTACCGACGAGTTACGCCGGTATCTCGCCATCCCCGAGAATGCCGACACCGACACCGCCCGCATGTTCACTCTGGGCGAAGTCGCCTGCCTGGGCTGCTGCAGCCTGGCGCCCGTGCTGATGGTGGATGGCCACACCGAGGGCCGGCTGACGCCATCGGGCGCCAGCGCCGCTTTGGCCCACATCGAGGAGACCGAGACCGCATGAAGCGGCCAGCCGTACAAGTCCGGATCGGACTCGGGTCTTGCGGCGTGGCCAGCGGCGCGGAGCCCGTGCTGGCCGTGCTGCAGAAGGCCGCGCACGTCAAGACAGTGGGCTGCAACGGGATGTGCTACCGGGAACCGCTCGTCCAGGTGGTGGAACCTGGCGGGCGCGTCACCCTCTATAGCAATGTCACCGTGGAAACCGCCCGGCTGATCGTTCGCCGGCACGTGCGGCCGCGCTGGATGGGCCGTGCGGAGGAGCCCGCCGCCGACACTTCGCTCGCCAAACAAAAACGAATCGTCCTGGAGAATTGCGGCGAGATCGATCCGCTGAACATTGGCGATTACCTGGCGCGCGACGGCTACCAGGCGCTCGCCCGCTGCCGCACGCAACTGTCGCCGGAGCAGGTGATCGCAGCCATCGCCGAATCCGGCTTGCGCGGCCGGGGCGGGGCGGGTTTTCCCACTGGCCGCAAATGGGCGATCGGACGGGCGCAAGCCGGCCCTATCAAATATGTGGTCTGCAATGGCGACGAAGGAGACCCCGGCGCATTCATGGATCGCGCCGTGCTCGAATCCGACCCGCACCGCGTGCTGGAAGGCCTGGCCATCGCGGCCTACGCAATCGGCGCGGCCGAAGGCTACTTGTACATCCGCGCCGAGTATCCGCTGGCGGTGCGTCACGTGCGCGCCGCGATTGCCGAAGCGCGCGCCCGCGGATACCTCGGTTCCCTGCAATTGGAAGTACGCGAGGGCGCCGGCGCTTTTGTCTGCGGCGAGGAGACTGCGCTGATCCAGTCGCTCGAAGGGAAACGCGGTACGCCCCGGCTCAGGCCGCCCTATCCGGTGGAACGCGGCTTCCGCGGCCGGCCCACCATCATCAATAACGTCGAAACGCTCGCCTGTGTGCCGTGGATCATGCGCCACGGCGCGGCCACCTTCGCGGCCTACGGGACCGCGGGCAGCCGGGGAACCAAGGTCTTCGCGCTGGCCGGAAAGATCAACCGCGGCGGACTGGTGGAAGTTCCCATGGGCATCACCATTCGCGAAGTCGTCGAGGAAATCGGCGGCGGTATCAAGAACGGCCGCCGGTTCAAAGCCGTGCAACTCGGCGGTCCTTCCGGCGGGTGCATTCCGGCCCGCCTCGCGGACACGCCCATCGATTACGATGCGCTGGCGCAGACCGGCGCCATCATGGGATCGGGCGGGCTGGTGGTGCTCGACGACCGCGACTGCATGGTGGACATCGCCCGCTTCTTCCTGAAATTCACGCAAGCGGAATCCTGCGGCAAATGCACCTTCTGCCGTGTCGGCACGAAGCGTATGCTCGAAATACTGGACCGGCTCTGCGAAGGAAACGGGCGCCGCGACGATCTCGAAAAGCTGGAAACCCTGGCCGATTACGTCAGCCGCGGCAGCCTGTGCGGCCTGGGCCAGACCGCGCCTAACCCGGTCACCACCACGCTGCGGTATTTCAGAGAAGAATACGAGGCCCACTTACACGAAAAGCGCTGCCCGGCGGGCCGCTGCCCTGCCCTGATCCGCTATCGCGTGACGGACGATTGCATCGGCTGCACCCTGTGCGCGCAAGCTTGCCCCGTAGGCGCGATCGCTTATCGTCCCTACGAAAAGCACGCCGTGGACGAGCGTCTTTGCACCCGTTGCGACATGTGCCGCCAGGCTTGCCGGGACGACGCGATCGAGGTGCTCTGAGCAATGGTGACGCTCATCATCGACGGCCGGCGGGTCACCGTGGAGCCCGGCGCCACGGTGCTGGCTGCCGCCCAGTGGCTGGGCATCCGCATCCCCACCATGTGCCATGTCCCCGGGATCGAGCCCGCCGCCTCCTGCTTCGTGTGCGCGGTGCAAATCGAAGGACGGCGCACGTTGTCGCCCGCCTGCGCCATGCCCGTGGCCGAAGGCATGGTTGTTTCGACGAACAGCCCGGACGTGCGCGCCGCCCGGAAAGTGGCGCTGGAACTGCTTCTGTCCGACCACGCCGGCGAGTGCGTGGCGCCCTGCGCGGCCCGCTGCCCGGCCGGTCTCGATATCCCCGGCTTCGTCCACGGTATTGCCACGGGCGACAACGGCCGCGCCATGCAGGCGATCGCCGAACGCCTGGCGCTGCCCGGTTCTCTGGGGCGCATCTGCCCGCGACTCTGCGAAGAAGGCTGCCGCCGCTGCGATCTCGATCAGGGTCTGGCCATCGGCGCGCTGCATCGGTACGCCGCCGATCTGGACCTTTCCGCTGGCGACCCGTATATGCCGCCGTGTGCGCCGGCTACGGGAAAGACCGTGGCCATCGTGGGCGCCGGGCCCGCGGGGCTCTCGGCCGCCTGGTTCCTCCTGCGGAAAGGCCACGCCTGCAAGTTGTTCGACGCGCATCGCCTGCCGGGGGGAATGCTCCGTTACGGAATCCCCGCCTATCGGCTGCCGAAGGACGCGCTCGACGCGGAGATCGCCGTTATCGAAAGGCTGGGCGCGCGATTCCATATGGGCGCACGCTTGGGCCGGGACTTCACGCTCGGCGAACTGCGGCGGGGGCACGACGCGGTCTTTCTGGCAATCGGAGCGCAGCGCGCACAAGAGCTCCGCTGCGCGGGCGAGGAGTATGCCCTGCCCGGCATAGAGTTCCTGCAACGGGCCGCGAATGGCAACCCGCCCCCGCTAGGCGCCACAGTCCTGGTGGTCGGAGGCGGCAACACGGCGATGGATTGCGCCCGGTCCGCCGTGCGCCTGGGCGCGCAAAACGTTCGCATTCTCTATCGCCGCAGCCGGTCCGAGATGCCTTGTGCGATGGACGAAGTGGAAGCCGCCGAAGCCGAAGGCGTGCACATCGATTTCCTGGTGGCGCCGGTGCGCCTCGATAAGACCGCGCACGGTCTGCAGGTGACTTGCCGGCGCATGTCGCTGGGCGAGCCGGACGAATCCGGGCGGCGCAGGCCGGTCTGGGTGGATGGCTCCGCTTTCGAGATCGCGTGTTCCACGCTCATCGCGGCCGTTGGCCAGGCCGTCGAGTGCGCGCTGGCCGAGCGCGAAGGGCTGCAGGTGACCGCGTGGGGTATTGCCGCCGATGAACGGACGCTCGCCACCAATCTGGACGGGGTCTTCGCCGGTGGAGACGCAGTCCTGGGAGCGGATCTGGCGGTGCGAGCCGTGGCGGCCGGCAGGATCGCGGCCACCTCGATCCACCAGTACCTGAGTGGCGAACCTGTGGCCGGCGAACCGTCCAATACCGGCATCGCCATGCGGCCCATCGACGATGCCGAGCGGGCCGCTATTTTCCGCGCGATCGAGAAATCCCCTCGTGTACCGGTTCCGCGCATTCCAATGGAAAAGCGCCTGGCCGGCTTCGACGAGGTGGAAGGCGGCTTGCCGCCGGACGACGCCGCCCGCGAATCCCGCCGCTGTCTGACCTGTGGGTGCAGCAAGCAGGATTGCTGCCTGGTACGGACGCTGGCGAATGAATACGACGTGGACGTCTACCGTTTCGCCGGTGCGCGGCGGCGCTTCTCGCGGGATCTATCGCACCCCGAGATCGTCTATGAACCGGGCAAATGCATCAGTTGCGACGCCTGCGTGCGCATCGCCGCCGCGGCGGGCGAAACGCTCGGCTTGGCCATGATCGGCCGCGGTTTCGACGTCGCCGTGGCAGTGCCGTTCGGCCTACCGCTGTCGGAGGGGCTGCGCCATGCGGCCGAGCGCTGCGCCCAGGCTTGCCCGACCGGCGCATTGTCGTTGCGCACCGCGCGCGCCTGTGACGCCTGTTCCCGCGGCGCTACCGGGTGATCCCCACCTGCGTCAGCAGCCAGGCATATTCGAATGCCTGGTCTTTCATGCGGTCATAGCGGCCGGAGGCGCCCCCGTGGCCCGCGGGCTCCATCTTGATCTTGAGCAGCAGCGGTGTATCGTTGGTCTTCAGGGTTCGCAGGCGGGCCACATACTTGGCGGGCTCCCAGTACATGACCTGGCTGTCGTTGAAGCTGGTAGTGACCAGGATGGCGGGATAGGCGCGCTTTTCCAGATTGTCATACGGGCTGTACGTCTTCATGTAGTCATACGCGTCTTTCTCGTTCGGATTACCCCACTCCAGATACTCGCCGACAGTCAGCGGCAGCGACGCGTCCATCATGGTATTCATCACGTCCACGAAAGGCACCGCGGCGTGGACGGCGTGGAACAGGTCCGGCCGCATATTGACGACGGCGCCCATCAGCAGGCCACCGGCGCTGCCGCCTTCGATCACCAGCCGCTCCTTCGAGGTCCACTTCTGCGCGATCAGATACTCGGCGCAATCGATGAAGTCCCAGAACGTGTTCTTCTTTTTCATCAACATGCCGTCCTCGCGCCATTTCTCCCCCATCTCGTTGCCGCCGCGGATGTGGGCGATAGCGTAGGCCATGCCGCGATCGAGCAGGCTCAGGCGGTTGCTGGAAAAGGTCGCGGGCGTGCCGAAGCCGTAGGAACCATAACCGTAAAGGAACAGCGGAGCATGCCCGTCACGCATGAAACCCTTGCGGTAAACGATGGAGACCGGCACCTTCACTCCGTCGCGCGCGGTGGCCCACAGGCGCTCCGAGACATACTGGGTGGGATCATAGCCTCCCAGTACCTCCTGCCGTTTCAGCAGCGTGGACTGGGCGCCGCGGACGTCGTAATCGAAGACGCTGGGAGGCGTGATGAAGCTCTGATAGTTGTAGCGATAGGTCTTCGAGGTGAACTCGGGCGTGGGCCCGGGCGATGCAGTGTAGACCGGCTCGGGAAACGGGACGGCCGTCCATTTGGCGCTGTGGAAGTCAAACACGCGCAGGCGGTCGAGGGCGCGCGAGCGTTCCCTCGCGACCGCAAAATCCTGAAACAGGTCGATGCCTTCGATCAGCACATCGTCCTGCTGCGGGATGAAGACCTTCCAGTTCTTGCGCGCCGGATTGCTTTCGGGCGCGGTCATGATGGCGAAATTGCGGCCATCCTTGTTGGTCCGGATATAAAAGAGATTGTCGCGGTGGTCGACGTAGTATCGATGCTTCTTTTCGCGCGGCAGGAAGACCGCGAACTGGCTCTTGGGGCGATCCGCGCGCAGCCAGCGAAACTCGGTGGTGTCCTTGCTGTCGATGCCCAGCAGGATATATTTCTTGTCGCGCGTTTTCTCCAGGCGGATGTCGTAGAGCTCGTCTTTCTCTTCGTAGATCGGCTCGAAGGAGACGCCACCCAGGGTGTGCCGCCAGAGTTTGTCGGAACGCTTGGTGACAGCGTCCTCGGTGGTGAGGAAGAGCGTGTGGTTGTCCGCGGCCCACTCCACCGAATCTACGCGCTCGGTGGTATCCGGCAGCGTCTCGCCGGTGCGCAGATTCTTCACTTGTAGTCCGTACTGGCGGAAGCCCGTAAAATCGACGGTGTAAGCCAGTATCGTCTGATCGTCGCTGACCACGAAAGCGCCGAGGCCGACGAACTTATGCGTCTTGGCGAGTTCGTTGGCATCGAGCAGAACCTCTTCCTGCGCTTCCATGCTGTCTTTACGGCGGCATTGAATGGGGTACTGTTTGCCCTCTTCGGTGCGCGCATAATACATGTAATCGCCGCGCCGGACGGGCACCGACAGGTCGGTCTGTTTCACGCGGCCCAGCATCTCTTTGTACAGCGCATCCTGGAAGGGCGTGAGACCGGCGGTCATGGTTTTGGTATAGGCGTTCTCGGCTTCCAGGTAGGCGACCACCTTGGGATTGGACTTCTCGCGCAGCCAAAAGTAGTTGTCGACGACCGTGGCCCCGTGGCGCATTTCACGATGATCTTCGGTAGGAGCCACCGGTGGGTCCGGCTCGGCCGCGCCGGCGATCAAGCCGCTCAGGAAAAGCAGGGGTAGAGCCAGTTGGGCGATCTGATGGATCTGGGCAGGACACATGCAGCCGATTATAGCTGGAAGACGCCGGCCGTTTGCCTTTTAGCGGCCGCCCGCGCGTCCCAGATAATTCCCGTATCCGACGACCACGGTGGAAGCCACCAGCACGAACAGGCTCATCGCAACCAGCCACCGGGTGCGTGTGCCGACGCCCTTCCACTCTTTGAACGCGATGCCCCACAGGGTGCTGAAGATGATGATGCTGGCCATGTGCAGCGTCCAACTGGAGAACTTGAAGACGCCCATCTGGGTTTCGCCCATAGTGTAAAAGAAGAACTGCATATACCAGGTGGTGCCGGCGAGAGCGCAGAAACAGTAGTTTGCCAGCATGGGGGCTTTTTCGGATTGCGCGGGCGGATCGGCCAGCGCTACGGCCATTTCCTCGCCGGGCGCGTCGATGGCGGTTTCGAGGATCGGCTCGGCGGCGCGCGCGGGCACTTCGCCGCGAACCCGGGAGGTGAAGTACTGATAGCCGGTGCGGTTGCGAATGTTCAGCACCAGGCACCAGATAAAGTTGGTCGTGAAACCTCCGACCAGAACCACCACCAGCACGGGAAGGCCCTGCCACAAGGGCGGCGTTCCATGGCGCAGCGTGATCTGTTTGATGGGATCTCCGGCCGCCAGTCCGTAAGCGAAGCAGGCGCTCATGATGCCGCAAAAAGTGGCCACCAGCAGACCTCGCTTCAGGCTGAACTCGCGGATGGCGGCGCGCTTCTGTTCCTCCGACAATTCGCGCTCCTTAGAGATTCCCGCCGCGCCTGCAAAGGCGATACCGGCTAAGCAAAATGCCACGCCCACCAGGATGACCTGACCGGAATGGGTGCCGAGGACCATGCTCGAGAACTCGCCGCGGAAGATCGGCGGCAACAAAGTGCCGAAGGCCGCCGTGTATCCGAGGGCCACCGCCATACCGAGCGAGAGTCCCAGGTAGCGCATGGTGAGGCCGAACGTGAGGCCGCCCGTTCCCCATAGCACACCGAAAACATACGCCCAAAAGAGGCTGCCGCCAGGGGTTTCGCGCAGCACCGCGAACAGATCGTGGGTCATGGTGAGGGCCAGCAGCCATGGCACGATGATCCAACTGAAGATTCCGCCGGCCAGCCAATACGTTTCCCACGCCCATTGTTTGACGCCGCGAAAGCCCAGATAGAAACTGGCGGAGGCGAGGCCCCCGAGCCAGTGAAGGAAGACTCCCAACATGGGATTTGGTGTCATAGAGGTAAGCCCGAGTGTAATCAGAAGGGGCGGTAAGGTCAAATAGCCCCGGACGCGTTGACGGCGCCGGTGGGTGTAGAATAGTGAGCCGATGAGGAACGGAACTGCGTACTGGTTGCTTACGGGCCTGCTGGCTGCATGGTTGACTTTGGCTGGTTTGCTGGATATCGCGGGCCTACAGGCGACGCGCGATATCATGCGCACGCTGCATTATCCGGACTACATGCTCCTGATCCTGGGACCGGCTAAGTTACTGGCGGTTCTGGCTCTGCTTTATCCCAAGACCCGCTTGCTGCGGGAGTGGGCCTATGCCGGAATCACGATCGACGCATTGGGCGCGTTCACGTCGCATTGCGCGGTACACGACGAACTTTCCCGCGTGGCCGCTCCTCTGCTGATGCTGGCGATTGCGGCGGGCAGCTACCTGCTTCGGCCGGACGCGTTCCGGCTGCGCGCGGGCTAGTGTCCGCCCTCCGGGTACAATGAGGATGCATGGACCAGCGCCGCATGTGCCCGAGTTGCCGGGCCTTCATTACCAGCAACGATAAGGTTTGTCCCTACTGCAACGAACGGGTTGGGCCGCGGGCTGCGGAGCGGCGCGATCCGGGCGCCATCCTGGGCGGCTTCATTCCGCACGCGCGGTTCGTGACGATGCTCATCCTCACCATCAACGTCGGCCTCTATCTGGCGACCGTGGTATTCAGCCAGCGGAATGCGCAGGGCGGCGGCTTCATGAGTGTGGACGGGCAGACCCTATTGGCATTCGGGGCCAAGTACCGGGTCGCCATTCTAAACTACGGCCAGTGGTGGCGGCTGGTAACGGCCGGGTTCCTGCACGGCGGACTGCTGCACATCGGGATGAATTCGTGGGTGTTATTCGACCTGGGCGCGCAGGTGGAAGACGTGTATGGCGCCAGCCGGCTGATCGTCGTTTATTTCATGGCTACCGTGTTTGGATTTTTGCTCAGCACGTTTTGGACGGCGGCGTTATCGGTGGGCGCATCGGCCGGTATCATGGGCCTGATCGGGGCGATGATCGCGCTGGGTGTGCGGAATAGAAACTCGTCAGCCGGCGCGGCGATGCGCGGCATGTACGTGCGCTGGGCGGTTTACGTGTTCATCTTCGGGCTGCTGCCGGGGCTGAATATCGACAACGCGGCGCATCTGGGCGGGCTGGCGGCGGGGTTCGGGGTCGCCTACATCGCGGGCACGCCACGCGTCGAGACGGCCTGGAGCGAGCGGCTTTGGCGCGGAGCGGCCGCCGCCTGCGTGGCGATAACAGCCGGATGTTTCCTAATGATGTACTTGTGGTTTTCGAGCAATGCGCAATAAGATAAAGTTGATGCGACTCAAATTTGTCCTCCCGGCTGTGCTGATAGGCGCGGGCTTGTTGTTGCCCGTGCAGACGCCGGCCTCGGCAAAGACCAGCTACAAACAACATAAGTACAAGAAATTCAAGACCCGCAAGTTCAAGGCCGGCAAAGGGTTTAAGGGCCACAAGGTGGCTAGGCACAAGGTCGCCAAACACTAGCCGGAGACAGTCCGCCGCGGTCAGAAGACGATCACGGCGCGGCCCAGAATCTCGCCCCGGCGCATCTTTTCGAGAAGCGCGGGGGTTTCTTCCAGCCCATGCGTTTCGACGTGCGCGCAGCCGATGCCGGATTGCGCCAGGCGAAAAACTTCCTGCAAGCCCTCCCGGGTACCCAAATAGCTGCCGCGGATCGAGATTCCCTTCAGGACCGTATCCACCATCGGTAATTCGTATTGACTGGTCGAGAGGCCCGAGGCGATCAGGGTGCCGGTACGCTTAAGCGACCGGAAAGCCTGCTGGATCGCCACGGCTGCGCCGGTCAGGACGATGGCTGCATCCGCGCCGCCCCATTGTTTTTGCAGCGTGCGGCCGGCATTTTCCGCCAGCACCGCCAGATCCGCGCCGAGCGCGCGGGCCATTTCCAGCTTGCTTTCGGAGACGTCCACGGCGGCCACCCGTAAACCGAGATGACGGGCGTATTGTATGGCCAGATGTCCCAATCCGCCCATACCGAAAAGGGCAACCGACTGGCCGGGAAGCAAGGCCGCCTCTTGCAGCGCACCGTAGGCGGTCCAACCGGCGCAGCACAGGGGGGCGGCTTCGGCGGCAGGCAGTTCATTGGGGATGCGCACCAGCAGCGGGGCCGGCATCACGGCATAGCCCGCCAGGGCGCCATGCACGGTGTATCCGAAATTGAGCTGCCGTCCACAGTAACGTTCGCGGCCGGTTCGGCACAGATCGCAGGCGCCACAGGTAGAGGCCAGAAATGTGACGCCGGCGCGATCGCCGATGGCGAAGCCCGTCACACCCGCGCCCATCGCCTCGATCCGGCCGACGCCTTCGTGCCCTAAGACAATCGGCGCGCGCGGCAGTTTCTCCAACGAGGCGACAAACAGATCGGAGTGGCACAGGCCGCAGGCTTCCATGCGGATGAGCACCTCGCCGGTACCCGGTTCGGCGACCGGCATGGAGGCTACCGTTACGGCTCCCCGCGGCTCGGTGAGGATTGCAGCCCGCGTACGCGATGGCGCGGTCATACCAAAGCCGCCTGCGCGACTTTGGACAACCCGGCGGCATTCCAGGCGTCGAAGCCTCCGGTCACATTCATCACCCGGCTGAATCCGGCGCGGCGCAGCAGGCTGGCGGCTATGGCGCTGCGATATCCGCCCTTGCAATGCACGACAACGGGGCGGGCAGGATCCAATTGGCCGACCGCGGCGGGAAATTGGTTCAATGGCAGCAGGAGCGCGCCGGCGATATGCCCGTCGTCCCATTCGGCCGGACGCCGCACATCGGCGATCTGCAAAGCCGCGTCTTCGCGCCGGAGGCGGTCAAGGTCCTGTACGGTGATATGGGGCAGGCGCCCGACCGGGCGATTTGCCCGCCGCCAGGCTTCGATGCCGCCCGCCAGATATCCGGCCACGCGCTCGATGCCGACGCGCGCCAGCCGCATCCGCGATTCGACGGCGCAATCTGGGTTCTCCGCGAGCAGTACGAGATCGGCCTCCAGACCCAGCAGCGCGCCCGCCCACGAGGCGAACTGGCCCGCGAGAGGAATGTTCACCGATCCGGGAATGTAGGCCGCAGCGAATGCGGTATCCGGGCGGGTGTCGAGCACCAGCGCACCGGATTGCCGGAGCCGTGCAAACGCATCCACGGTGAGCTCCGGCATGCTCGGTAACTCGCCCAACGCCGGCGCGCCAGTGCGATTGATTTCCGCATCGCGCGCGAAATAGGCGGGGCGATCGGGTAGCGTTTCAGTCAGCAGGCGGACGAATTCATCGCGAGTGGCGGCCTGCAGAGCGTAGTTCGTCCGGCGCTGTTCGCCGATGGTGGAAGAGCGTTCGGTGCTGAGCTGGCGTCCACAGAGGGAGCCGGCGCCGTGAGCGGGGTAGACGCGCAGATCGTCCGGCAGGCGCAGCAGCTTCTGGTGCAAGCTGTCGTACAGAAACCCGGCAAGCTGTTGGGGTGTGTATCCAGGCGAGAGATCCGGACGCCCCACGTCGCCAATGAATAACGTGTCGCCGGTCAGCACCGCGCAGGGGTCGGGGGAGCGGTCCAGATCGGTGACCAGAACGCAGAGGCTCTCCAGGGTGTGACCCGGCGTTTCGAGGAATTGTAGGTGGCAGCGGCCGAAGCGGATCTCATCGCCATCGCGAACCGCAACATGCGGGAATTGCGCGCCGGCGCTAGCGCCGACGTAGATCTGCGCGCCGGTGCGGGCGGCTAGCTCGCGGTGGCCGGAAACGAAGTCGGCATGCAGGTGAGTCTCGATCACATACGCGATGCGCAGGCCGTTCAGGCGCGCGGCTTCCAGGTAGATCTCGACGTCGCGCTGCGGATCGACGACCACGGCGATTCCTTCGGAACCAGCCATATAGGAGGCATGCGCCAGGCAACCGAGATAGAACTGTTCGAAGTACATAAGTGGCCTCCTTGGGCCGTTCCAGCCGATTATAAAACTGTTGGGGACCGGTGCGCGAGCGCGGGCGGCCGGGGTCTCAGGGTCCTACCCGAGCGGCAAAATAAAAGGCTGAAAAAGGGGCCGCTTATGATAGACTACCCAAAGCGCAGACCGCGCCGGGGGGATATTCAGTTGACGAATTCCACAGTCTGGCAGGCACTTAGCTTGCTGCTTTGCCCTCTTCTGGCTGTGCCGCAGATGGCGCAAGATGCCGAGCCGCCCACGCAACTGAACATCGTGATTGTGGAGGGCGAAGGGGCGGTGAATAACCTACGCCAGCGCGTGGTGCGCGAGCCTATCGTGCGCGTGGAAGACCAGAACCACAAGCCGGTGGCGGGCGCGGCCGTGAGCTTTCTGCTGCCCGGCAACGGGGCCAGCGGCACATTCGCGAACGGCGCGAAGCTGCTGACCGTCACTACGGACGCCAATGGCCAGGCCGTGGCGAAGGGTATCAAAACTAACAATGTGTCGGGACAATACCAGATTCAGGTGACCGCGTCGGTTGGAAAAGTCACCGCGACAGCGGTGATTGGGCAGGTAAACGGGGCGGCTGCGGCGGCCGCGGGGGCGGCTGCAGGAGCGGCTATTTCGACGAAACTGATCGTCATTCTGGCGATCGCGGGTGCAGCCGTAGCCAGCGGCACCGCAATCGCTTTGACTCGAGGCGGAAGCAGCAGCAGCGCCACGGCAATCTCGCCCGGCACGGCAACCGTTGTGGCGCCCCATTAGAGGACGCAGCGGAGGGTGGTTGTGGGTAAGAATTTGGGACGGGGACACTTGCAAATGTTAAGAGGCGCTACGCGGGAGGGTTTGTCAAGGGGCTTTTGGCTGGCGGTCGTGGGGCTAATAACAAGCGCCGCGGCGTTGGCTCAGTTTCCCAGTTTCTCGGAGTTCCCGGTGCCGACCGCCAACAGCGTCCCCGGCTGTATCGCTGCGGGACCAGACAGCGCTTTGTGGTTTACGGAATCCGCTGAATTCGCCAACAACATCGGACGCATCACGACGGCCGGTGCGGTTACCGAATACCCTATCCCGACGATTAATAGCGGGGCCGCTTGCATCGCTACCGGGCCGGACGGCGCACTGTGGTTCACCGAGCAGAACAGTAACAAGATCGGGCGAATCACCACAGCCGGAGCGATTACGGAGTTTCCCGTCCCAACTGCGAACTCGCAGCCTGTAGGCATTACCGCGGGGCCGGACGGTGCACTCTGGTTTACCGAATACGCCGGTAACAAGATTGGGCGCATTACCACGGCCGGTGCGTTTACCGAGTATCCTGTGCCGACCACGAACGCGGAGCCTAACGCGATTACCGCGGGCCCGGACGGCGCGTTGTGGTTTACCGAATTCGCCGGCAACAAGATTGGAAGCATCGCCACCAGCGGCGGCGCCCCTGCCGAGTATACGGTCCCCACCGCGTTTTCAGGTCCGTCGGGCATCGCCGCGGGGCCGGATGGCGCGCTGTGGTTTACGGAATTTGACGGAAACAAGATCGGGCGTATCACCACCAGCGGCGGGACACCCGCCGAGTATCAGGTTCCAACGGGGGGCGCAGGTCCCTTGGGGATCACCTCGGGGCCGGACGGGGCGCTGTGGTTTACGGAGAACAATGGAAACAACCTCGGGGCGATTACACCGAATCCGGTATCGGTTCCGGTCGTCGTGGAGTTTCCCGTGCCAGACTCTCCCGGGAGCCCCAACGGGATCAGCGTAGGGCCGGACGGTGCGTTGTGGTTCACCGACGACGGGGCCAATAGTATCTTCCGGACCGCGATTGTAGCCACCAGGCCGAAGCTGTCGATCTTTACCAATTCCCCTTTGCCGGACGGCTCGGTGGGAGTTATATACAATGAAACCCTTTCCGCCACCGGCGGAACACCGTTCTATAACTGGTCGGTTAGTGCCGGCGCGTTGCCCACCGGACTGTCGCTCAACTCCGGCAATGGCCTGATTACGGGCGTGCCCACGGTGAGCGGTCCGTTTGCTTTCACCGTCCAGGTTGCCGATGATGCCGGCGGATTGGCGACGAAGGCGTTCAGTTTGACCATCGATGCGAACGGTGTCACCGACTTCCCGCTCACGGGCTCGTTGGGTTTCGGCGGCATCACAGCCGGATCGGATGGCGCGTTATGGTTTAACGACGTTGTTTTCGGCCAACCGGACACCGTTCAAGCGGGGCGGATCACGACGGCGGGCCAGTCCAGCGCTTTCGACATCACTACCTGTAATTGCGGTTCTATTGGCGGAATCACGACCGGCCCGGACGGCGCGCTATGGATGGCGGCCGGCACGAGTCTCGGGAGGATCGCTACTGCCGGCACGCCCGTCAACGTGTACCCCGCTGGAAACGACAACGTCCAGGGAATCACGACGGGCCCGGATGGCAACCTGTGGTTTACCGCAAATCCAGTCACCGGATCGGGTACGGTAGGGGTGATGAACACGAGTGGGACCGTGCTTGCGTCCTATCCGATCTCAGGTCATTCGGCTCCCACTAATAACTACCTTGGTTACATCACGACAGGCTCCGACGGCGCGCTGTGGTTTACGGAATCGGTTGGATACATCGGCCGCATCACCACAACGGGCGCGATCACCGAGTATCCCGTGGATGCGCAGCCTTTCGCGATCGTGGGCGGACCGGACGGCAATCTCTGGTTTACCGACTTCAATGGGGCAATCTGGCGAATCACCACGAGTGGTGTGACCACCGCCTATCCAGTGCCGACCCCGGAAAGTTCGCCCTCTGGGATAGCCGTTGGGCCAGATGGCGCCCTGTGGTTTACAGCGTTCATTTCCAATCCGGAACTAACAGTTGCGGGACTGATTGGACGAATCACAACCAGCGGTGCGATTTCAGAGTATCCAATTCCAGACGCCAGTGTCGATGTGATTCCCGACGGCTCGATTACCGCCGGGCCGGACGGCGCCCTCTGGTTTCCGCTGGATGTGTTCGAGGGCGATATCTCGAAAAAGGCTTCTAAGACCTCGCCGCGAAGCCGCCTAGTAAAACGGCAAGAAGGCACCTTCGAATACATCGGACGGCTTCTGCCGGCCCCCACCTTGACGTCCATGAACCCGAGCAGCGGCGCGTTCGGATTCAACGTGCCGGTGGTGCTGACCGGATCGAGCTTTGTCCCGGGCGCCACAACCGTGAACGTGGGTGGATCCGGCGAAGGCCTCGTCACCGTGACGAATGTCACAGTAGTCAGCCCGACGCAGATCACGGCTACATTTGAAATCCCGTCAAGCCTTGGCCTGACCACGTTCCCTGTCACGGTAACTACATCCTCGGGTACCAGCGCGCCTTTGACCTTTACGGTGACCGCGCCGCCGCCGCCGCCCAGCCTGCTCTCCATCAGTCCGGCGAGCGGAGTGGAAGGCACCAGCGTTCCCGTAGTGCTGACCGGCGCCAACTTTACAACCGGACCTACGATCATCGGCACGAACTTCGTGGACAATTACAACCAGCTTGTGCCACTCACGCCGAACCCCACGCCCGTCGATAACGGTCAGCTCACGGTAACTTCGACGGTATTTCCCGATCCCACGGATCCGACTTCACAGTGGGTGGATTTCAATTTCCAGTCCGTCAGCGGGGGGTCGCTGGCTTCGAATCCTAACGGGTTCTGGCAGGTCTATCTCACCGACATCCCGGAGACGCTACCGGGAGCCTTCACCGGCCTGCAGTTTTATTGGACGACCAACGGCGTGGCTGCGCCCAACATCACCCCCATAACGGGTGAGCCTCCGGTGGCGACCAATCTGATCAACCCATCGTTGGGACTGGTATACGGAAGCACTTTTTCGGGCGGTTCGCCCATATCGCAACTCAATGTGTTCGTGGACCTGAGCGGGTACGCAAACGCGTTGCAGTCCGGGAGCATGAACCCGGCTACGATCAACGGCTTTCATATCGCCGCACGCACTACCGGCGGCGTATTCGGACCCGCGGTGTCGACCGGCAACCCGGGTGTGACTGTCAGCAACTTGAACCAGGTCAGCGCGACCGAGATCACGGCCGTTTTCAATATCGCGCCGAACGCGGCATTGGGCCCGGGCACCGTCACGGTTTCCACTCCGCAAGGGACCAGCCTTTCAACCATCCCAGTGACGTTTACGGTGCTGCCACCCGCACCTACGCTCCTCTCGATCAGCCCGCCCGCCGGAACGGTTGGAACGGCGGTAGGCGTCACCTTGACCGGCACCAACTTCGTCACGGGCGGTACGACCGTGAACGTCACCGGCGGTGTGACCGTCAGCAACGTCGTCGTAACCAGCGGCACGCAACTCACCGCGACGTTCACCATTCCCGCGTCGGCCACTCCGGGGCCGGTCAGCGTAAGCGTATCTACGGCGGGCGGCACGTCCGGTTCCGTGGTCTTCACCCTCAATGAAGGCCTGACCATCACTACCACCTCGCCTTTGCCCAACGGTACCGTGGGCGTTTTCTATTCGCAAGGCATCACGGCTACAGGCGGTACTTCGCCTTACGTCTGGGCTCAGATCGCAGGCTCGCTGCCCGCGGGGCTGTCGCTCGATTCGGGTAGTTGCTTTTTTGGTCCGACCCCCAATCGCGCGCGGGCCGTACGTCCCCGCCAAAGTTCTGTGTGCCTGATCGTAGGCACGCCGACGACTTTTGGAACGTCGAATTTCGCCATGCAGGTCACCGACGCCAGCAAGGCGACGGCGACCGCACCGTTCTCACTCACCATCAATCCACTGCCGCCCACGCTCCTATCGATCAACCCCGCGACCGGAGTGCAAGGGACCGCGGTACCGATAACGCTGACGGGCACTAACTTTGTGGCGGGCGCCAGCGTAACAGTCGGCAATCCTGGTGTCACCGTTAGCAACGTGGTGGTGGCGAGCGCTTCCCAGATCACGGCGACGTTTACGATAGCCGGCGGCGCGACACTCGGCGCAACTAATGTCGAGGTAACGACTTCGGGAGGCACGTCCTCACCCGTGGTGTTCACGGTACTCCCGCCGACGCCGGTGCTGACTTCAATCAGCCCCAGTGCGGGAACGGTAGGCAGAAATATCGCTGTAACCTTGACCGGTTCTAACTTCGTACCCGGCGCCACGGTAAACGTAACCGGCGGCGTGACCGTCAGCAACGTGACCGTCGTCAGCGCCAGCCAGATCACCGCTACCTTCGCCATTCCCTCGACAGCCACACCGGGGCCGGTCAATGTCACCCTGGGCACGGCTGGCGGCACCTCCGGAGCGGTAGTTTTCACGATCGATCCGGGCTTGACGATCACTACGGCGTCGCCTTTGCCCACCGGTACCGTGGGCACCGCCTATTCGCAAGGCGTTTCGCTTAGCGGGGGAACGTCGCCTTATACCTGGGCGGTAACTACAGGGTCGCTGCCGGCGGGTCTGTCACTCGATCCAGCCACTTGTACCGACCCTCCCGGGCATTCCATGAACCCGCGCAACGCCACGCGAGCTAACTCCGGCCCGCTCCGTTCCCGGCAAACCACCGCAACGACTTGCCTGATTGTGGGGACGCCAACCACTTTTGGGACCTCGAATTTCACTTTGCAGGTCACCGATGCCAGTGGGGCGATTGCCAGCAACCCGTTCGCGCTGACCATCAATCCGCTGCCACCGGCGATCCTTTCGATCAATCCGCCCACCGGAGTCCAAGGGACCACGGTCCCAGTCACCATTACGGGCACTAACTTCGTGGCGGGCGCCAGCGTCGCAGTGAACAACTCCGGGGTGACGGTGAGTAATGTGTTGGTGGCCAGCACGTCGCAGATCACCGCGACCTTTACTATCGCCAGCAGCGCAACTCTAGGCGCGGCCAATGTGACGGTAACGACATCGGGCGGCACGTCGTCGCCGGTGGTATTTACGATCCTGCCACCGGCTCCAGTCTTGACCTCGATCAGCCCGAGCAAGGGCGTGGTCGGCATGAGTGTCGGCGTCACTCTAGGAGGCTCCAACTTCGTCTCCGGCAGTACGACGGTGAGCGTCACAGGCGGAGTGACCGTGAGTAATGTGGTAGTGGTGAGCGCGACGCAGCTTACGGCGACTTTCGCGATCTCGAGCGGCGCAACCCTTGGCGCCGCCAATGTGACGGTAACCACCGCAGGCGGCACCTCATCGCCGGTGGTCTTTACGATCCTGCCGCAGACTCCGGTCCTGACTTCGATCAGCCCGGCCACGGGCGTGGTTGGCACGAGCGTCGGCGTCACTTTGACGGGCGCCAACTTTGTTTCAGGCGGCACGACGGTAAGCGTCACGGGCGGCGTGACGGTGAGTAATGTGGTGGTGGCCAGCGCGACGCAGCTTACGGCGACTTTCGCGATCTCGAGCAGCGCGACCCTTGGCGGGGCCAGCGTTACCGTGACCACTGCGGGCGGCACGTCGTCGCCGGTCGTCTTTACGATTCTGCCACCGACGCCGGTGCTGACTTCGGTCAGCCCGAGTAAGGGTGTGGTTGGCACGAGTGTCGGCGTCACTCTAATCGGCTCCAACTTCGTCTCCGGCAGTACGACGGTGAGCGTCACAGGCGGAGTGACCGTGAGTAATGTGGTAGTGGTCAGCGCGACGCAGCTTACGGCGACTGTCGCGATCTCGGGCGGCGCGACCCTCGGCGCCGCGAACGTGACGGTAGCGACCGCCGGCGGCACCTCATCGCCGGTTGTCTTTACGATCCTGCCGCCGACTCCGGTCCTGACTTCTGTCAGCCCGGTCACGGGCGTGGTCGGCACGAGCGTCGGCGTCACTTTGACCGGCGCCAACTTTGTTCCCGGCAGTACAACTGTAAGCGTCACGGGCGGCGTGACGGTGAGTAACGTCGTGGTGGCCAGCGCGACGCAGCTTACCGCGACTTTCGCGATCTCGAGCAGCGCGACCCTTGGCGGGGCCAGCATTACCGTAACCACCGCGGGCGGCACCTCGTCGCCGGTCGTCTTCACAATCCTGCCACCGACTCCGGTCCTGACCTCGATCAGCCCGGCCGCGGGTACCGCGGGAACGTCCGTCAGCGTCACTTTGAGCGGTTCGAACTTCGTGGCCGGCAGTACGACGGTTGCCGTCACCGGCGGGGTAACGGTTGGCAATGTAACGGTGGCCAGCGCCAGTCAACTCTCGGCGACATTGGCTATTCCCGCGGCCGCCGCGCCAAGCGTGGTCAATGTGACCGTGAGCACGGCGGGCGGAACTTCCGGCACGGTGGGCTTCAAGATCGATGCCGTTCCCACGATCACTACGGCGGCGGTGCTACCCAATGGCACGACCGGTGTAGCCTATTCGCAAGGAATCACGGTGAGCGGCGGAACGCCTCCTTACACCTGGACGGTCAGCCAGGGTTCGCTGCCTGCGGGGCTATCGCTCGATTCGGCCAGTTGCAACCAAAGTTTAGCGACCGTTTGCCTGATTACCGGCACGCCCATCACCTCGGGGGCAACGCCCTTTACGCTGCAGGTCGTGGACGCGAGCGGAGCGAGAACCAGTGCACCCTTCGCCCTCACCATTAAGCCATCCCTCGGCACGATCACTTCCATCAGCCCGGTTTCCGGTGTGCAGGGCACGACGGTGCCCGTGACCATCAACGGAACGAACTTCGCCCAGGGCGCCACTGTGACCGTGACGAATTCCACTAATAACGCGGGCGTGACGGTGAGCAATGTGGTGGTTGCGAGCGCAACGCAGATCGATGCGACCTTCACCATCGCCAGCGGCGCACCCCTGGGTCCGGATAACGTTACGGTATCCACTTCGGCCGGCGCGACACCTCCGGCGGTATTCACGGTGCTTCCAGCCGCTCCGGTGCTCACGTCGATCACACCCGCGATCGGAGCGGTAGGCACGAGCGTGACAGTCACCCTGGCGGGCAATAATTTTGTGGCTGGCGCAACCGTTCAAGTGAGCGTCAACGGGGTCACGGCCACCAATGTGAGCGTGACCAGCGCCACCCAGATCACAGCGACTCTGGTGATCGCCAGCAGCGCCGCCATAGGGCCGGCCAACGTCGCGGTGACGACGCCGGGCGGTACGAGCGGGTCGGCGGTCTTCACCATAACTTCCCTGGCGCTGACTTCTATTAGTCCGGCGAACGGAGCGCAGGGCGCCAGCGTGCAGGTAACTCTCACCGGCGCCGGATTCGTGGCTGGAGCGCAGGTTGTTTCCAGCAGTTCCAATGTGACGGTCAGCAAAGTGTCTGTGGTTAGCGCGACCCAGATCATGGCGACGTTGAATATCGCCGCGACGGCAAGCCCGGGGCCGGTCAACATCACCGTTACCGCGGGAGGTCTCAACAGCCCGGCGGTTACCTTCACCGTCGGTCCTCTCCAGCCGGTGCTGATGTCCATTGCTCCCGCCTCTGGCGCGCAAGGCGCCAACGTGGCGGTGACTCTGACCGGTACCGGATTCGCGACGGGCGACACGATCGTGATTCCCGGTAATTCCGGCATTACGGCAAGCGGCGTCAAAGTGGTCGGCTCGACCCAGATCATGGCGACGTTCGCGATCGCCGCGAATGCGCCTCTGGGCACAGTCAACATCGCTGTCAGCGGCCCCGGCGCGTCCGTCGCATTCGTGCCTGCAAGCGTACCCTTCACGGTGCTCGCGCCGCTGACCCTCCAGACCCTCAGCCCGGCAATCGGTGCGCAAGGGACCACTGTGCAGGTCACGCTTACCGGAACCGGATTCGCAACGGGCGCCACCGTGAGCGTGAACAATCCGGGCGTTACTGTGAGCAACGTCATGGCCACCAGCACCCAGATCACGGCCACGCTGACGATCAGCGCGACGGCCGCCACCGGACCGGCGAACCTCACTGTAACTGTGGGAGGAGCCACCAGCGCACCCTTGACTTTCACGGTCAGCTCGCCCGCGCCAACGGTGACAGCGATCAGCGCGGCCAGTATACCTCAAGGTTCCAGCGCGACCGTTACCCTGACTGGAACCAACTTCACGACGGCCGTCACGATCACGTCGACGAACCCCGGCGTGACCGCCAGCGACATCGTGCTCACCGGCTCCACGCAGATTTCAGCTACTCTAACCGTTGCGGCGGGCGCGGCCACTGGCCCCACCAGCATCATAGTCAGCTTGCCGGGGGTCGGCAGCGCCGCCATCGGCATCAATATCGACCCGGCAATCGTGTTCAGCCTGACTGGGCTTCCGGCCAGTATCACGCCGAACCAGCAGGTGTCTCTAACTGTTTCCATCTCGCAGAATGCCACCACGGATGTGAATGGAGTGCTGACGATTCAATTCAAGCCCAACGGATCGCTGCCGAACGATCAGACGTTCACGGTGACTGGCGGCACGTGTACGGTTGCCGGCACGTGCACAGTGCCTTTCGAAATCCAGAAGGGCACAGCTACCAGCGCCACCATCATGCTGCAGCCGGGCTCGGTGGCGGGCACGCTCGCATTCAGCATTGGCGATGTCAGTTATGGGGGCGCCACGGTGACCTTGTCCAACAATCCGGCCACCAGCGTGCCCGCGCCTTCCGACGTGCCCGTCATTTCGAGCATATCGATTACGCAGAGCGCATCCTCATTCAATGTCGTAGTAAACGGTTTGTCGAATACGCTGGCGATTACCGAAGCCGACTTCACTTTCACGCCGGCGTCGGGCGACCAACTCCAGACCGGCAGCTTCTCGCTGACCGACGTGGCGTCCATATTCGCGAGCTACTATACGGCCGCTCCGGTGACGGGCGTGCTGCCGGCGGGCAGCCAGTTTATTTACACGCAGACGTTCAACTTGACGGCGGGCAGCATTGGAACACTGCAATCCGTGACGGTAACTCTGAAGAACTCTGTGGGCGCATCGACCAGTGTGACTCAAACTTTCTGAGGACAGCATGAATTTCAAGAGTGTTATCGCGATGCTTTGTGCGGGCTCCATGCCCGCTTGGGCGGCCAATAATGCCAGCGTGCAGGCGCCCATGACTGGCTACATCTTCGATCCGCAGGCGCGCGCCGTCCGGCCGATGATCGGGATGCCCGGGGGAGCATACCTGGGCACGCCGATCGCTACGGGGTTGGACGCCGCCTGGGTGTCGCCCGATGGTTCCACTGCGTTCGCCATGGAGAAAGGGCAACTCACTTTATACGCGGGATTGGGAGGCGCAAATCCAACGGGTGTGCCGGTGAACGGAGCGATTGCCCCCGACTATTTCGCGTGGAGCCCTGCCAGCACGGGGGCGGCGATCTACTCGTCCACCACGCGGCAGGCGCAGATCTTAACCCACACCGCTGCGGGGTTTTCAGCCGGCATGCCGATCGATCTTTCGGGCATCGCAGGCAGCGTAAGCGCAATGGCATTTGACGGGCAGCGCATTATCGTGGCGGCCACGTCCGCAAACGCGGGCAGTATTTACAGCCTGACGGCTCAGTCAGGGCCGCAAGTTATGGCGAGCGCGGTGAGTCCATCGGCCATCGCATTGGCAGGCGCCGACCTGTACTTCGCCGATAAGCAAGCCGCGCAGCTCTGGCAGGTGCGAAGTTATGCCACGCAACCCGCGCCCGTTCTGTTCGCCGCCGATGCGAGCATCTCATCGCCCGCCGCCCTGCAGCTTTCGTCCGATAGCGCGCGGCTCTATGTAGCTAACTCGGGGAACCAGACCCTGGGAGTATACAATGTCTCGGCGAGGTCGTTGGCCGAGGCCCTGCCATTGAGTTTCAGTCCGACGAAGCTGGATCGTTTCGGCGACGCCGGCGTCTTCGCGCTGAACGCCGCGGGCGGAGGGCGGACGCCGCTGTTCGTTCTCAGCGATCACTTGAGCAAGACTACCGTCTATTTTGTGCCGATGGCTGGAGGGGGGCCGGTACGGCCGCCGGTGCGGTATAGGCCGCAGTAGAAAGCTCAAGCTGCGCCAGCACGCATGGCCCTGGGTTTGGATTTCGGGCAGTTCCCGCGCCATCAAACCAAAAAGAACCAACGACGCGATGGATGGAATTGAGGTCCAGAAGTACATGACCCAGGGAGAGTCCGGCCAACCATTACTTCGCAAGTAATAGCTCCTTAAGACGGCCACCGGCAGAGGGTAGAGAAACATCGCGCACGTCAGGGCCGTTCCCACGAGCCGCCAGAGTTTCCGCCGGGCCGCGTAGCCGAGAAACAGCGCGGCGCCCGGATATTGCATCACCTGATAGTGCGTCCAGCAGACTGGTGAAGCGGCCAAGGCAAGGGCTAGCATGGCGGAGCAGGCCAAAGGAACCTGCTGCGACGTCAATCTGCCGCGGACTACAACCACTAAGACCATGCAACCGGCCGCCAATGTGACCAAGGCCACACCGGCCGAAATCAGTCCCTGATTAGCGGATAGCCGAAGAGTCTGAAGACCGTTTCCGGTGATCCAGTCGGTAGGAATCGGCCGGCCCGGCCGGAGGGGCTCGTAGATCCGCAGCGCCACCGATGGGAGCGACCAACTGAGCAAGGATGGCGTACCGGCGAGGTAGTCCAGGCGCAGGGGCGCCTTAGGACCGGTCAGCCAGCATGCCACGATCACCCATGGGATAATCACCAAGAGTGCGCCACTGGCTAGCGCGGCAAACAATGCACGGCGGTCCCGGCGCAACACCAGAATCGCGCAAAGTACGCCTGGCATCAGCTTCAGGGCGGCGCCGGCGCCGATGGCGGATCCCTGGCGGCGGCCGATAAGCGTGTAAGCCATCGCCAGCAGGAGGGTCAGTTGCGGTCCGATCTGGCCCAGCGCAAGGCTCTCGCCCGCGGCGGCTCCCATCGACCATACCACGGCCACGATGACGCCGGCCATGCGGCCCGCTCCCAAGTGGCGCCAGATCAGCCATGCAGCCGCCAGCAGACACGCGTGGGAAAAAAGGAACCAGACCCAGCGCGCCGTGACATAGTCCAGCGGCGCGAGAGGAGTTAACAGGCAGGCCAGCAAGGGCGGATACAGATAGCCCTCCGCAAGATAGGGCGACTCACCGCGGGCGATGTGTTGCGCGGCCAGGTGGTACCAGCGAAAATCGCTGAGACTGGCCGTAGGCATTTGCCGGACAAAGGTATTCTCGACATACCATCCGGCGCACAAAACGATCGCCAGCGGCGCCGCCGCCCGGAATAGCCATCTGGTAAGAGTCGTCATCTGGCGGAGCCTGGCTGATTGTCACGGTGGCCGTCTTGAGAGTTCCTAGGCAGTCTCGATATTCGCCACGCGGTCCAATCCACGCTCGCGGATCTCCTGTTCGCGCATCAGAAACTTCTGTACCTTCTTGGTCACGGTCATGGGGAACGAATCCACGAAGCGGATGTATTGTGGAATTTTAAAATAAGCGATCTGGCCGCGGCAATAATCGCGGATCTCTTCCACCGTTGTGGTTTCACCGGGCTTCAGTTGGACCCAGGCCAGCACCGTTTCTCCCAGGAGCGCATCCGGCAGTCCGATCACATAGACATCGGCGATCTTGGGGTGCCTATGCAGGAACTCTTCCACTTCGCGGGGGTA
>Ga0187871_10000728_pt1 | contig 30447 bp, 24 predicted proteins | sample June2016WEW_16_1_FD_132988 | JGI IMG/M metagenome (GOLD analysis project Ga0187871, IMG submission 132988) | Peatland microbial communities from SPRUCE experiment site at the Marcell Experimental Forest, Minnesota, USA - June2016WEW_16_10 | ecosystem: Environmental > Terrestrial > Soil >...
CGACTTCTTCAAGACGCTCGGGATCGACAGCCTGCAAACGCTTGATCTCCTGACCAAGCTGGAGAATCACTTTCGAGTAGAGCTTCCGGATTATGAGCTGCAGGGAGTTTCCGATTTTCGCACGCTGGCGGGGAAGATTCGGGCGCGACTCTAGCACACCAATTGTTGATTGCTGATTTTTGACTGATGATTGTAAGCGCGGCTGAGTCAAGGTTGTTGAATCAACAATCATCAATCTACAATCAGCAATTCTCTTATGCTCGATCTCCAAAAATATAGCTGTTTGGGCGCAGCGTTGCGTGATGCGCTGGATCGCTTTTCCGGCGAGACCTGCCTGATTGAGGCGGACCGCGAGCGGGAGAAGTCGCTGCTGACCTACTCCGACTTCAAGGAAATCAGCTTGCCTCTGGCGCGTGCGCTAGAGGATGCGGACTTCGATGCGGGCGATCGCGCCGCCATCCTCATGACGAATCAGGCGAAGTGGCTGATTTCCGCCTATGCGATTTTTTACAGCGGCGGCGTGCTGGTTCCCCTCGACTTTAAGTTGACCGCCGCCGAACAATTGCAACTGCTGGAGCACTCAAAGGCCAAAGTGCTGGTGGTCGAGTATTACCTGTGGCTGGCTATCACGCAATCGCCGGAGTTTCCCAACATCAGGGCGAAGCTGGTGCTGGTGACGGAAGCGCCGCTGGGCGCGGATCTGGCAGGGGGATTCCGATGGGAAGACTTCAAACGCAAAGGCGCGCCCGATTTTGTGATGCGGCGGCGCGAAGATGTGGCTTGCATCGTGTATTCGTCGGGCACGGGCGGGCGTCCGAAAGGGTGCGTGCTGACACACGAAAATTATCTGGAGCAGTGCCGGGCGCTGACCGCGTGGTATCCGTTCTGGCCGGGAGTGCGCTATTTGAGCATTCTGCCCACGAATCACGCGATTGATTTCATGGTGGGGTTTATCGGGCCGTTTGTGTGCGGGGCATGCGTAGTGCATTTGCGGACGCTACGTCCGGAGTTTGTGCGAGACGCGTTTGTGCGCTACCGGATCACGTACGTGTCTCTCGTCCCGATGATCGTGAAGAACCTGGAACGCGGGTTGCGGGCGAAGTTCGACGAATTGCCGCCGTGGAAGCGCACGATTCTGAATCGAATGATCGGACTCAACAAACTGCTCACGCGGCGCAAGCCGCTTGTGAAAGTGAGCCGCGCGCTACTGCGGCAGGTGCATCGGGCATTCGGCGGAGAGTTGCTGGCGCTTATCACAGGCGGCGCGTTCATGGAGCCTTCGACCATGCAGTTTTTTTACGATCTGGGGATTCCGGTGGTGAACGGTTATGGGCTGACGGAGGCCGGAACGGCGCTCACCTTGAACGATCTGAAGCCGTTTCGCGCGGATACGGTCGGCAAACCGCTGCCGGGGGTGGAACTGCGGGTACTGAATCCAAATGATGAAGGGATCGGGGAAATTGCCGCGCGCAGCAAGACCGTGATGTCGCATTATCTGGATGATCCGGAGTTAACCGTGGAAACGATCGTCGACGGATGGCTGCTGACGGGCGATTTGGGACGGTTCGACAATAGCGGCCATCTGCAGCTTTTCGGGCGAAAGAAGAACATGATCGTCACGGAAGGCGGGAAGAATATTTATCCCGAGGATATTGAGACGGTGTTCGACGGACTACCAGTGAAAGAATACTGCGTGTTCGCGGCAAACTATGTGTGGCCGCAGAAGGAACTGGGGCGCGAGATGCTGGTGATAGCGTTGCGGCTGGAGCAGAATCAGCGCCTCGACAGTGTGTTACTGGGTGAGGTCCTAAACCGTAATCGGCGTTTGCCAGATTTCAAGCGAGTGGGCGGGTACGTCGTTTGGGAAAGGGATTTTCCGCGGACGGCGTCGATGAAAATCAAGCGGCAGGCGTTGGCGGAGGAACTGGGTAAGGCGCTCGAGCGGGGAGCGGTGGTGGGGCTGTGAATGGGCGGGCGACTTATCTGGCCATCGTGAATCCCGCAGCGGGCGGTGGGCGTAGTCGTAAGCTGCTGGGTTCGGCTTTGGCGCGACTGCGAGCGGGCGGGGTTACGGTTGATGTGGTGGAGACAAAGGGCGCCGGTGACGCAACGCGGCTGGCGCGGGAGGCATACCGGCGTGGACAGAGACATTTCATCGCCGTGGGCGGCGACGGAACTTCGTATGAAGTGGTAAATGGGCTTTTTCCAGAGGCGGGTGCGGGCGAGCGTCCGACACTGGGTTTCTTGCCACTGGGAACTGGGAATTCTTTTCTGCGCGATTTCAGCGATCGTGGGGTCGAGCACGCCATCGAATCGCTGATTGCTGGACGAACCCAGGTCTGCGATGTGCTGCGGTTGCGGCACCGCGGTGGAGTGATCCACTATATCAATCTGCTGAGTGTGGGCTTTCCGGCCGACGTGGCGAACTTGCGGGCGCGGCGCTTCAGCGGGCAAGGAGAGTTGGGATACGTCATCTCGATTTTTCTCGGTCTGGCCCGTTTGCAGAGACGGCCGTTTCCGGTGCGCGTGGATGGAGAGAAAGAGTTTGACCGGCGGCGCTGTCTGTTCCTGACTTTCAACAACAGCAAGTTTACGGGCGGCACGATGATGATTGCCCCGAAGGCCGAGGTGAATAGCGGTTTGATTGAATACGTCCGCTGGGGCGCGATCGGGCGGCTGGGGCTGATACGGAATTTGCCAAAACTTTATGATGGCACGCACATTGACCATCCGCTGGCGGAGCGCAAAGCGGTGAGGCGCGTGGAATTTGATCTGGATGCTCCGGTGGATCTGATGGTGGATGGGGAAGTGCTGACGCTGCATTGCGAGGAGTTGGATGTTTTGCCGGGAGCGTTGGATGTTGTAGCGTAGGGCCGGGAGCACGGCAAAAGACCGTATTTGCGATGAGTATAGCTTCTAAACTCGCACGCTCGGCACCGCGGCTGACACAGGCGACGGGTCTTCTGCTGATCCTGTTGGGGATAATCCATCTCATAGCAACGCCCTTCTTAGTCGGATGGTTGAGCCGCCAATTACATTCTGATCAAGCCTCGCTGGCGATTGCGGCCATCCGGCTAAACCATATCCTTGTCGGAATTCTGTTGCTTCCCTTGGGAATATCGACCTTCTGGTCAGGGAAAGCCCTTGGACAATCATGGGGCTTGCGCCTGGCAGTGCTGAATGCGCTCACGCTTCTTTGTCTTCCTATATTGCTTGTCACAACAATGCCTCTCGAATCGCTTGATGCGCCTCTGTTTCGGCTGGCTATTCTCGTCGTGATCGCGGCTTGCCTTATCCAGATGCTGGTTCTTGTGGGAGTTTGGAGAAGCCGGCAGAAACAATCGTGAGCATGGCTGCTCGAAGGCCGTGATATAAAAAAGAATCATGTCTGAAGTGAGGCGAAAGCGGCAGCAGGAGCGGGTGGGAACGCCGGAGGGGAGTCCGCAGTCGCGCAAGAGGATGCTGATCTGGGGCGGCATCGTCGTGTTGTTTGTGGTGGCCTACGCCGCCGGGTGGGAGTACAAGAACCACCGCTACGATGGCTTCGCCAAGTGTCTGGCATCGAAGCAGACGAAGATGTACGGGCTGTATTGGTGTCCGCACTGCGCCGAGCAAAAGGAAATGTTTGGGAAAGCGTTTCAGTATGTGCCCTACGTGGAGTGTGCGATCAAAGGCTCGAATCAATTGACGCCGGCTTGCACCGCGGCTGGAGTGAAGTTATTTCCGAGCTGGCAGTTTGCCGACAGTAAGCCGATCGAGGGGGTCTTTCCCATGCAGGAGTTGAGCGATAAGACGGGGTGCAGTTTGCCGTGAGTGCAACTGGAGATCAGCTCGCGGAAGCAAACGCAGTGCTCAAGAACGACAATCGGGCGCTGTTTCTGGCGATTGCGGTTCTGGCCGTGGCGGGAATCGCTGTTTCTGCGGTATCGCTGCAGCGGCATTACGCGAAGTCGGCGACGGCGTTCTGTGATGTTGGAGAAAGATTCAATTGCGATATCGTGAACCGGAGCGAGTATTCGAGTGTGATGGGAATTCCGGTAGCGGCAATCGGCGTCGTGGGCTACGGAGTGCTGCTGGCATTGGCGAGCGCTTATCGATCTCGCACCGAGACGCCGTCGCGCCTGCTAGGCGCGGCTGTAATGGGATTGGGATTTGCTCTGTATCTGACATATATCGAAGGGCGCGTGCTCGATACCTGGTGCATTCTGTGTTTGAGTTCTCTGGGGCTGATTGCGACCATCGCAGTATTGGCGGGTGTGGTGAAGGCGCGGGCGTAAGCTGATCTGACTCGGACCGCCGACCGAGAACCCAACGAAAAAATCTCCTGATGGCAAGAATCCAGAAAATCAAGAATGGGGCCGGGGCGGCTGCCGAGGTCATCCGCGCCACCGGAGCGACCGGCGATCTGCGGCTGCATACGTTCCGCAGCCGCGTATTCCGCAACACCCGTTTTTTGCGGGTATGGTTGCCGCCGAGCTACGACGATGCGGAGAACTCCGGCCGGCGCTATCCGGTGCTGTATTTGAATGATGGGCAGAATCTTTTCGAGCCGGCCACGGCATTCGCCGGAGTCGAGTGGCAAGTGGATGAAACAGCGGATCGCTTAATCCGCGAAGGTGCGGTGCCGCCCATGATTGTTGTCGGCATGGACAACACGGGCAAAGACAGGATTCGCGAGTACATGCCGTACCGCTCGATGCATCCGAGACTACTGCGGATCCAGGGGCGGTATTACCCGGATTTTCTGATGAAGGAAGTGATGCCGTTTGTGGAGAGCACCTACCGCATTGCGAGCGGGCCTGAGAGCACCGGACTCGGCGGATCGTCTTTGGGAGCGCTGATTGCGCTCTACACCGCGATCGCGCGGCCGGGAGTGATTGGACGGTTGCTGCTGGAGAGTCCGTCGTTGTGGGCGTCGGGCCGGCAGCTCATCAAGGAGAGCCGGTCGGTAAGGACCTGGCCAGAGCGAATATATCTGGGAGTGGGAACGGCCGAAGCGGGAAGCGCGGAGCGCGGCCGGACGGTGGTGGACGATGTGAGGGAACTGGCCGCCATCATGCGGCGAGCCGTGCTGAGTGAGAGCCGGTTGCGCCTTGTGATCAAAGATGGGGCCGTGCACAACGAGGCGGCATGGGCGGAACGATTTCCCGAGGCACTGCGGTTTTTGTTCGGACAATAAATCCCAATCAACGAGAATTCGGAACCAGACTTCCTGCCCCAGATTTCTTGCGCAGGTTCCAGATCCCATACAAGAGCGCGGCCATCACAGGGACGGAAAGCTGCAGGTGCATCCAGCGCGTGAGTGGGGCGAGCAGCGGAAGTGCGAAAGCCGGATAGAGCAGGAGTTCGAAGTGGAGCGCCACGGGGTCGGATTGAGAGACGATCCAGTCGGAGAGTAGCAGGAACGCGGGTACGAGGATGACGAGGTCATAGACCGTGAGATGCGGGGCGAGCAGAACGGTGGCCAGCAGCAAAGCCGAATAGCGCAATGACAAAACAAGGCGGCTTCGCCAGCAAGCCACAGTCAAGGTCAAGATCAATAGCGCAGAAGTGAGGTAGAGCGCGAGAGAAGCTGCTGGCCAGGGGATGAGCATGCTCCAGAAAGTGCGCAGAGAATGCGTTTGGTAAGGTCTGGGCTCAAGCATCGGAAGCAGGCTGGGCAAGTTAAGCAGCGTGCGAATCCAATCGCGTAGCGGACCTGCGCCGTAGTAAAGCCAGCCCGCGCTCAACTGAGCGGCGGCGGAGAGAAGCGCACCAGCAATCACCTTCCAGTGCAGTGTGGCAATGAAGACAAGAGCTGCCGCCAGGGCCAGCTGGGGCTTGAAGATGAGACATCCGAGGGCCAGGCCCGCAAGGAATTCCCGCTGAGCGCGCAGGGCGAAGAACATAAGGGTAAAGGAGGCGAGAGCCAAAGCGGAAGTCTGTCCCCAGGCGATGAGGTGCCAGAAAGCAGGGAAAGCCAAAGCGAGAATCACGACCGTCGTTTTGTCTTTTCGCAGACTAGGGCAGACGCGCCACACGGCGTAGCAGCACACGCCGTAGATGAGCGAGCTTAGAGTGAGCCAGAAGACCAGCGCGCAAGCATAAGATAGTCGGGCAAGCGGGGCGAAGAAGAGCGAAACCTGCGGCGGATATAGCGGCAAATAGTGGATGCCGGCGGCAGCCGGGACGCGCACGGCCACGAGTTGGGATTGCGCGTTCATGTTATACAGATCGTTGCCATCGTGATTCAGGGCTAGCGATCCAAGTGTGTAGAAGTGGAGAAAGTCTGTGCCCTTGAGGTTGCCGGCGCGATCGAGCAGGCCGGGTGTCGACATATTCAACATGTAGACAGACCAAAGGCAGACCGCGAGGATCGACCCATGGGCGCGCAGGCGTTTGGCGGTAATCCAGTCGGCGACTTTCAGAGGCGTCATGTCGCGTTCCTGTCCACTACCGTGCTCATCAGCAGGACAGGCAAAATGAACGGCAGTAGGAGTGTTGCGACCGAAGGCGTCAACGGTAGATGGCCGGACGGATAGGAGTCTGAAGAAAACCAGATCAAGAAAACGACTGACGCGATCGGAGGCCAGCCCACGATCGCGACGAAAGAATAACGGGCGAGCGGCCGCAGATTAGCCCAACCGCGAAGAACGATCATCACGGGTGGAATCAACAACAACTGATTGAACAGCGGAAACAGCGGCATGGTGAGCATGGTCACGACCAAAAATATCGCCAGCACCATGATGAACTGCGGTGAATCCCCGGCTGCCTTGCGATTCCTCCAGGCGAAGGAAAGAAGGATAACGATCATCGCTCCCGAAAGTATTGCTCCGAGTATGTTGCCGAGCGTCAGTTCGAGCAGAGGCGGGCGGTAGGTATATTTTCGATAAGCTCGAAGCGCTTCGAAAAAATAACGCAGCCATCCCGGCAGAATTACTTCTCCAGCTCCGATCAGCGCTGCTAGCGTGGCCACAAAGCCTGCTAACAAATGCCATCGCTTTCGCCAGTCACTCATTGCCCAGCCCAAAAACCACAGCAGAGGCAGGGCCACCATTTGCGGTTTGATGGTTGCCAGCGCGAGCACGACGCCGGCGGCACTCAGCCGATCTCGGGATACGCACCACGTCGCCAATGCCAGAAGAAAGCCCACGACTAAGCCGAGTTGACGAAGCCGCAATCCTTGTACGATTGGGGGTGCACTGAGTACGAATAAAACTACGGCTGCAATGGTCGGCCACGCCGGAAGCCAGTGTACGACGTCGAGCCACAGAAGCACGCCGACCACGGTCAGTAACGCGAGGGCAACCGGAGCCCAAGTCTCGACCTCGGCGAAAGTCACGTTTGCGGTCGGGGCCATCAGGAATACGACATACACGGGATAAGCGAATCGCTGTTCATCCACCGCACTTTGGGCAGAGATATTCGGCGCTTGCGTGAGGATGCGCCCGTAAAACGCCATCTGAATTTCATGGCTTACTTCTGGCGAATATGGATTGCGCTGGTAGAGAAGAAGATCTCGCGTGCCTATCCACGGGGAATACAAGTCGCCGAGTTCAGCTTTCAGCGTGCCGATCTCGACATTCACGTGGTATTCCCACGGGCTCAGAACGCGATGCACATAGAGCCATGCTGTCGCACCGACGACTAAGCTCAACAGAAGCCAGAGGTAAGCTCGCATTTAACTTGCTGACTCCAAGGCACTCATTCCAAGACAAGGAAGAGCGCGTTGTACAGACCAGGCGCAGCTTCGACGCCGTCCGCCGCGCCGCAGCTTTCACGATATACTCGATGCCCGAGCACGTCCGTACTCGAAATCAAATTGAGCATTGACAGATCCGGCACCGGCCCGCTTCTTCCGCGTCCCGCACAGATTCCGTTCTCGGTCTTCTTCGTGCTGGTGATCGCATACACGGCGATTGCGCCGAATTTCGATCAGCCATTTATCAGCTATGCCTTCGCAAGCGCCGCCGTTTTTCTAGCCATCGTAGATTCGGGAATACGCGCCTGGGCCATGGCAATCATCGCAGCCATAGGCTTCAGTTTATGTCATAGGTTTTTTGCCGAAGGTGTGAACGTCGCCGGTCCATCGGTGAGTCTCTACGCGGGCATGCTTGGACGTGGTTGCCTCGTAGTTCTTGGCTGGAAAACGGTATGGGCGAGTCCTGACGAAAGCCGGCGTTTCCTGAGATATGCGCTCCTAGCAGTCGGGATCGTCGGATTTGTTCTCGCGTCTCTGCTTGCGCTGAACCTCACTGTCACTGGACGCACGCGAGTGCTGGATTCTTATCTTTATATATTCGACGGCAGCTTGGGTTTTCAGCCCAGTTTTGTGCTCGGTCAATTCTTTGCGCGCTGCAAACCGCTGGCTGCCGTGGCGCGCGCCAGCTATTTCGCTCTCCCCCTTGTCATCGCTATGGTTAGTGCCGTCTATTTAAGGTCCCGATCGGCTTGGCGGCCGCTGGCGATTCTCACTTCAGCGGGCGTGCTCGGCTACCTCCTATACTGGGCTTTCCCCGCGACCGGACCTCTCTATGTTGCTGGAGCGGACTTTCCCGCCTCTCCACACTCCTTCGCTACGCTCGCGCAGATCCACCCACATCCCATCACGCTGCCAATCCCGGCGCCGCGCAATGCGATGCCATCCTTGCACATGGCCTGGGCGCTGCTTTTGTGGTTCAGTTGCCGTCCATTCTCACGCCTTGTGCGAGGTTTCGCGCTCGCCTACGTTGTCTTGACCGTCGTGGCTACGCTGGGAACAGGGGAGCACTACCTGGCTGATCTGTTGGTAGCGCTGCCGTTTTCTGTCGCAGTGCAGGCGCTCTGGACGCCTTCTCAAGGAATTTCACGCTACGCAGCTCTGGCTGGCGGAACGAGTTTGATGCTGATATGGCTTTTCGCGCTTCGCTACGGCTCGCAGATCTTCCTGCTGACGCCGATCATCCCTTGGGCATGCTTGATCGTGTCGACAGCTATCTCGCTGGCGCTGGAGCGATTTCTCTACTTCCCGCCACCTTCTCGCCCAACTGCAGCTGACGCGAACAGACTTCACTGAGGCCGAAGCCGCACGGATAGACAAGGTATATCGGCAGATCGCGCGACTGCACAACGTAAGTGCCGCCGGACACGGCATCGACGTCGACGGATTTGTCTAACACGATCCCGTTGCCGGGAGCTGCACGAATGCGAAACTGCCGCGAAGACGGCTCATAATTCGCGTAGCTCAAGCAACGCCCTACACACGCGCGATCCAGGTCATGGTGGACGCAGAGCGAATACAACGACGGGTCGGGAAGAAAACTGACCACACGCCCTCCTTGGGGTAACGCGCTTAACGCTGCATCCAGCTGATCTTCCCTATGGTTAAGCGTTCGGTCATCCGTATAGAGAAACCCGAAGAACAACAGGGCTATCGCAGCCAACGCCACTTTTACGAGGCGACCAGTGTGAGCGGCCACCAGCAGCGCGCACATCGAGAGCCCAGCGCCTAAGGAAAGACGCTCGGCGATGAAACCAAACGATTGCCCGAACTGCGGAAACAAGACACGGTCCGGGATCAGCACTACGGCGGCTGTATTCAACAGCCAAAGTTGAAACGGGATCGTCAGGAATAAATGTATGACGCCCATGTCCTTCACCAGCTTGCGGAGCAACAACAACCACACTAAGAGCAGCGCAGCGAATAAGAGCACATACTTTATTCCGAAAAGCGCGATTTGATTCGCGCCCGTGATCAAAGTCGCCTGATCGAGATACCAGACGCTGGCATATCGATGAGTGAGAATGTAACCAGCCGCCACAACAATAGCCAGCCCGAGCACGAGGAGCAGGGGCCGGCGCCTTGGCTGCAGCCGAGTTGCAACCACAGCGTAGGCGGTTGTGCCCACAGCCCATACGACCGGAAAGGGATGCGCCATCCAGGCCACGATTAAGAGCGGAGCGGCCATAGCGTGAACTCGCCAGGCTTTTCCCCAGGAGATCGCGAGATACCAGAGGCACAGACCCAGCGCAAGATAAAAGTTAAAGAATCCCATGTGGAAGACGAAGCCATAGGAAAGCATCGCGACGCAGGGCCCGGCGAACCACCAATTCCTGCTGCCGACGCGAAAGATGAAGAGGACAGCCCCCCATCCAAACACAAGGACTGAAATCGACACAGCGAAACGTTGCGCAAGGTCTGGGCCAACGCGCACGAGCAGCCACTCCAGCATCAGATCGAAGAGAACGTTGTTCGATTGGGAAGAAATCCACAAACCCGGCGCTTTGCCTTGGTGGATCTGACTAGCCAGCCACGCGTTGTAAATGTGGCTGGAAAGGTCCGCCGACTGAATGCGCGATTGCCAGAAGCAGGGGATCAGCAACACGATGGAGAACAAAGGAATCGCGATCCATTCGCGGGCCTTTTGCCAATAGACAATCCGTTTCCCGATGCGCATCCCGTGAGCATTCTATCCCTCATCGGCTTCGGGATCGGGCGCTTTCCGCCAACCGGCGTACGGGAATATTATTCATTAACTGCGGATCAATTCTTCCGGGAATCGTCGTTGCCGGTCAAAAAATCTGTCACAATTACATCAGCTTCGGCGAAATATCTGCAAACTACAAGGTGGAAAACGTGAAAGCAAAGAAAGGTGTTATCGGAATTCTCACTGGTGGCGGCGATGTGCCCGGGCTGAACCCCGCTATCCGCGCCGTAACCATCCGCGCCATGCGCGAGGGCTGCCAGGTGATCGGCATCCGGCGCGGCTGGGCTGGATTGGTCGACATTGTCCGCGAAAAAGACTACGACAATAGCGAGAACTTTCAAACGCTGTCCGAGGATCTGGTCAACCGAACCGGCCGCACCGGCGGCACTTTCCTGCATACTTCTCGCACCAACCCCACCCGAGTGGAAAAGGATCGCGTCCCGCCCCATCTGCGGGACACCTATAACGCCGAGAAGAACGATCTCACCGCGGAAGTACTGAAAAATCTGGATTGGCTCGGCATCGACTACCTTGTCCCCATCGGCGGCGATGACACGCTGAGCTATGGCGTGCGCCTTTATCAGGAGGGCGTGAAGGTCGTCGCGATTCCCAAGACCATGGATAACGACGTTCCCGGCACCGACTACTGCATCGGTTTCAGCACCTGCGTGACGCGAACCATCGCCATGACCAACAGCCTGCGCACCAGTGCGGGTTCGCACGAGCGCTTCATGGTTCTCGAAGTCTTCGGACGCTACGCCGGGTTCACTGCCATGCTGCCTACCATGGCTGGAGCCGCGCACCGCTGCGTCATTCCAGAGCACCAATTCGATATCGAACGGCTCACGGAGTTATTGGTGTCCGATCGTAAGAAGAACCCCAGCCACTATTCCGTCGTTCTGGTTTCGGAGGGAGCGATGTTCAAGGGCGGGGAAATGGTTTTTGAAGGCGAGGCCGCTGACGCCTTCGGTCACAAGAAACTCGGCGGCATCGGCGACTTGGTGTCAGAGAAACTGAAGGAGCTTTCTCCTAAGTACAACAACGGCAAAAGCATCAATACCCTGACTCAGAAACTCGGCTACCTGGTGCGCTGCGGCGATCCTGACGCGATCGATTCAATCGTGCCGATGGCCTATGGCAACCTTGCCCTGGACTTGCTCCTGGGCAAGATCCACGGACGGCTCGTGGTCCTCAGAAACGGCCGTTACGACAACATGCCCATCGACACCGTTACGTCCTCGAAAAAAGTTGTCAACGTCAGGGAGCAGTATAATATCGAGCGCTTGCGGCCGCACTACAAGAGCTTCGAAATGAAACCGCTTTTCATTATGACCAGCGAGACGGGATAGTCATTGTCGATCACCGAATAGAAGAAAATGAAAGAGAATGAATAAGACTCTCGCGATTTTCGGGTGGGCAGCAGTTGCGCTGCTCGGCGCCGTGGCGGTGGGTGCGGTAGCCCTGCATCGCGGCGAGCCCATCAATGCATTGTGGCTGGTGACGGCGGCGGCTTGCTGCTACGCGCTCGGGTATAGGTTCTACAGCAGGTTTATCGCGGCGAAGATTCTCGCACTCGATGGCCTGCGGGCGACTCCGGCGGAGCGACTGGAGAACGGCCGCGATTTTCTCGTTACCAATAAATGGGTTGTGTTTGGTCATCACTTCGCGGCGATCGCCGGCCCAGGTCCGCTCGTGGGGCCGGTGCTGGCCGTGCAATTCGGATATCTTCCGGGGACCATGTGGGTGCTGGCCGGCGCAGTGTTTGCCGGCTGTGTGCAGGACTTCGTGATTCTTCTTTTTTCCGTGCGCCGCGACGGCAAGTCGCTGACCGCGATGGCAAAAGACGAAATCGGGCCCGTCGGAGGATTCGTGGCTTACGTGGCGGTGATCGCGATTCTGATCATCCTACTGGGCGTGGCGGCGCTGATCGTGGTGAACGCGCTGAAGTCGAGTCCGTGGGGCACGTTCACGATTGCCATGACCATGCCCATCGCGGTCTTGATGGGCTTGTACCTGCGGAGAATTCGTCCCGGGAAAGTGCTGGAAGTGTCGGCGCTGGGATTCGTTCTGGTGCTGGCGGCGATCTGGGGCGGACAGTACGTGTCGCAGAATCCAGCGCTGGCGCGGGCGTTCACGTTTAGCGCGCCCACGCTGGCGATTTTGATTATGGTTTATGGGTTTGCCGCTTCTGCGCTGCCCGTCTGGCTGCTGCTTGCCCCGCGCGATTATCTGAGCACGTTCGTGAAGCTGGGGACGATCGCACTGCTGGCAGTCGGCATTGTCGCGCTGCATCCCACGCTGCATATGCCGGCGCTAACTCGGTTTGTCGATGGCACGGGTCCGGTGTTTGCGGGAAAGATATTTCCCTTTGCCTTCATCACCATTGCCTGCGGCGCAATCAGCGGATTTCATGCCCTTATCTCGAGCGGAACGACTCCGAAGCTGATTGCGCGTGAGACCGAGACTCGCATTGTGGGCTACGGCGCGATGATGTGCGAATCGGCCGTCGCGATCATGGCGATCATTGCGGCGTGCGTGATGCAGCCGGGGATCTATTTTGCGATCAACAGTCCAGCCGGCGTCGTGGGGCAAGCGCCTGCCGCTGCGGCGGCGACTATTTCCAGTTGGGGTTTTCCGGTCACAGCGGCCGATATGCAGGCACTGGCGCACGCGGTCGGCGAACTCACGCTTTACAACCGCACCGGCGGAGCCCCCGCGTTTGCCGTCGGCATGGCGCATATTTTTTCTCACACCCTGGGCGGCGACGCTTTGATGGCGCTGTGGTATCACTTCGCCATCATGTTCGAAGCGCTGTTTATCCTGACGATTCTCGATGCCGGCACGCGAGTGGCGCGGTTCATGATGCAGGATGCGCTCGGGCACGTCTACAAGCCGCTGGGGCGGACGAGTTGGTATCCGTCGATCCTGGCCACCAGCGCCCTGATCGTTGCCGCCTGGGGATATTTCTTGTGGCAAGGGGTGAAGGATCCGCTCGGCGGGATTAATTCCTTGTGGCCGCTATTCGGTATTGCTAATCAACTGCTGGCGACAGTGGCGCTGTGTGTGGCCACGACCATCATCATCAAAATGCATCGCGCGAAGTATGCCGCCGTAACGCTGGTGCCACTGGGGTGGCTGGTCGCGGTCACATTTACGGCGTCGTGGCAGAAGATCTTCGACCCAAGTCCGCGGCTGGGATTTCTGGCACAGGCGCACGCGCTGGCGGCGGGCCCGGCCACTAGCGCTACGGCGCGGCTCATTTTCAACAACCGGCTGGATGCTGCCGTGAATGGGATTCTGGTGGTGATGGTGACGCTGGTGCTGGTCGAATCGCTTCGCCAGTGGATGGCGATTCTGAGTGGAGCGAGCGAAGCCCGAGTAAAGGAATCGCCGTTTGTAAGGACTCGACTTGCGGAGGAGCAAGGATGAAGCGGATCGTTTCCGGCTGCCGCATTCTCGTGGCGACGTTGCGCGAGATATTTGATGAGGCTGCATATGCGCGGTTTCTAAGCCGCGCAGGGATGGCATCGTCGAGCCAGGCATATGCCGCCTTCCGGCGGGAATTCGAAGAGGTTAAGCTGCGCCGGCCGAAGTGTTGCTAGCTTGTTGACTTGCTGAATCTCCTCCCTAGGCTCCGCGCCATTTCCGCGCTACACTGCACTCACATGCGAGTTCTTGGTATCGATTGCGGCGGGGAGTACACCGGCTACGGTGTGGTCGAGATGCATTCCGGCGGCCAGTTGGTGTGCCTGACCTGTGGTGCGATCAAGCTTTCGACGCGCGAACCGCTGGCACGGCGGCTGGCGCGCATCTACGACGAGCTTGGCGTGCTCATCCTCGAGCATCATCCCGATGAAGTTGCGATTGAAGGGATCTTCTACGCGCTGAATGTGAAGTCGGCGTTGAAGCTGGGCCAGGTGCGCGGAGTGGCCATGCTGGCGGCTGCCGCAGCCGGTCTTGACGTTGCTGAGTATTCGCCGCTAACCATCAAGTCGTCGGTGGTGGGCTATGGGCGGGCGGAGAAGCAGCAGGTGCAGCACATGGTGACGCGCTTGCTCGGATTGGCTGAAGCTCCAGAGCCGATGGATGCATCCGACGCGCTGGCCATCGCAATCTGCCATCTGCATACCGCAGGCACTCTGGCCAGGCAGAGGGTTGTGGCGCAGTCATGATTCAGGTCATGCTGCGCTCGTGGTTTGGAATGACGATTCGGATGGCTGTGCTGGTCGCGATCTCCGCGCCATCGATGTCACAGCAGACGGCGGGCGGAGCGCCTTCAACTCCGGTAGTTACATTTACCTTTGATTTTCCCCAGTCCAATCCTGAGCACTACTCGATCGCGGTCGATTCCACCGGACATGCGCTCTATGACTGCACCGGGAAAGTAGACGAGGATTCGGAGGAGCAGCCATACCGGACGGAATTCGAAGTGTCGGCGGGAAATCGCGAGCACATCTTCGACTGGACAAAACAGGCGCAATATTTCGCGGGCAAGATCGACTCCGGTAATCGAAAAGTGGCTTTCACCGGTACGAAAATCCTAAGCTATCAGGATAGCCAGCGCGCCTTTACTGCGAGATACAACTATTCGAGTTCGGCCGCGGTGCAGCAGTTGACGGCGCTTTTCCAGGGCATTGCCGGGACGCTTGAATATGGGCGGCGGCTCGCCTACTACCACCGCTATCAAAAGCTGGCGCTGGACGAAGAATTGAAGCGGATGGAAGCGCAGGCGAAGAGCGACGAACTGAGCGAGATACAAGGAGTCGCGCCGGTGCTGAAGGAAATTGTTGAGGACACCACCGTCATGAACGTGGTGCGCGCGCGGGCCAAGGAAATTATCGAGATGGCAGACCGCGCCGCCGGGCATTGATTGGCGCGTCTTGGTAATCTATCCGGGATTACCGAACGACGATGCCAGCGTAGCCTACGACCAGATCGCGATCTCCTGAAATATCACCAGAGGTTGCATATTTGATCAGCTCAGCCGAGGTTGCCCCCAGCCTTTTCACCGCGGTCAGCATCGCGACCGCTGGGCCGAAGCCACACATACTGATGTGCTTTTGCGTGACCACATCGTACAGGGCGCGAGCGTCGAGGCGAAGAATCGGCTCGATCGCGCTGTGGTCTTTGACGCGTGTGATGGCATCCGATTCGTAATGATTCATGTCGCTCGAGGCGACGATCAAGACAGGATCGTTCTGCGCCGCGATCGCTTCGGCAATCGCACTTCCGAGCTTTTCGAGTTTCTCATAATTCCCGGTTCCCACAGCAATCGGAACAAACCTGAGTTGGGGTTGGCGGACTTGTAGAAAAGGCAGTTCGACTTCCGCGGCATGTTCACTGCGATGCGCCGTGGAATCTTCCTGCAGTGCCGGGCAGCGCTGCTTGAGGGCATCCGCGAACGAGCTGTCGATAGGGACATTCCCCAGTGGCGTCTCCCAAGCACCTTCACTGACGATCGCCAGAGCACGGCCCACGCCGGTATGGTTGGGGCACAGCACCAGGCAGAGTTCCGGAATCTCCAAAGCAGCGAACACCGCACCCGCCACCTGGCCCGAGTACATGTAGCCCGCGTGCGGGGCGATGCAACCCAAAGCGCGAACCGGCGTTAGTTCGGAAGTCTGGAAAAGATAAGTCTGGACTTCCTTGCACAAAGCATCAGGATCACGGGGATAGAACCGTCCCGCGACTGCCGGAGGGCGAATTGGAGTCGCAGGCATCGGGATTGCAGTCCCCGGGTTCGCAGTCATACGCGCTCCAAATTACTTTGTCATCCCGAAATTACTGTGTCATCCCGACATTGCTTTGCCATCCCCAACAATTGCTTTGTCTTCCCGAGCGAAGCGAGGGATCTTGGTCTTTCTCGCCACGAGCAAAAACCCAGATTGCTCGCTCAACTCGGAATGACAAGGCTTCGCCGCCAGCGGGGATCACTATCACAGCGCTAACTGTCCTAATGCTACGAGCCGTCGTGGTTGTCGCGCAAGGCGCGAAACAGCGCAGCACTTTCTTCTAGAGTCAAGGTTTCAGCGCGCGCGGCAGCTTTCACTCCGGCCCGGGCCAGGGCGGCGCGTAAGTGAGCTTCCGGATAGTTGGATTTGAGATTGTTCCACAGGGTCTTGCGTTTCTGGCCAAAGGAAAGCTTAAGAAAGTCGATGAAGCCATTTTGACTATCGCCGTCGAGGCGCAGCTCTTTTTGCCGGGGCGCCATGGTGAGCCGCAGCGCCGTCGAATGCACTTTGGGAGGCGGCGCAAAGGCCCCAGGAGGCACTGTGAAAAGCTTCTCTACGCGGGCGTAGAGCTGAGCTGTAGCCGAGAGCAGGCCGTAGTCGCGGCTCCCCGGTTTGGCGGCAATGCGGTCAGCCACCTCGCGTTGCACCAGGATGACAATAGTCTCAAAGTATTTTGAGTAGTCGAACAGCCGCAAAAGAATCTCGGACGTGATGTAGTAGGGAAGATTGCCAATCACTTTGACCGGCTCAGGTTTGAATTCGATGCCGGGGCGGCGCAGGCCGGGCTTAGGGCCGAACAACGAATCGAAATCGATCGAGAGAATATCAGCCTCGATTACCTCGACATTCGAGAACATTCCGAAGCGCAGGCGAAGCTGCGCCGCCAGCACGCGGTCGAGTTCCACCGCGATGAGACGGCGGACGCGCTTGGCCAGCAAGGACGTGAGGACGCCGCGTCCCGGGCCAATTTCGAGCACAGTACTTTGCGAAATGTCGCCGAGGGCATCGACGATCTGCAAGGCGTAACTATCGCTAACAAGAAAATGCTGGCCCAACTTGGGTTTATGTTGCGGACGTCGAGTGGATACGACCTTCGGCACGTTGACCCTCATTTCACCGGGCATATAGACTGGCTATCGGCCCGCGTTTCATCGCGCGGGAGCTTACGTCCCGCAGCAGCTATCCATCATAACGTGCGCCCGCAAGATGCGGGTCTTACCTGGGAGGCTTTCATGCAAATCGCATTTGTGGCGTCGGAAGGAGTGCCGTTTTCAAAGACCGGGGGACTGGCGGACGTGGTCGGCGCATTGCCCCGCGCTCTGGCCTCGCTGGGGCATCAGGTGAGCGTCTACTTGCCTCGTTACCGGCAGACCAAGCTGGCCGAACCGGCGACTGTGGTGCGCAGCATCACCATCCCTTTCGACGACAAATATCGCTTTGCCTCGGTGGTAGCCGGTGGAAGTCAATCGGGCGTGCGTTTTTATTTTGTGGAGTGTCCGGAGTACTTCGATCGCGACGCGCTTTACGGTACCGCTGCGGGGGATTATCCCGATAACGCCGAGCGCTTCGCGCTCTTCTCCCGCGCCGTGCTCGAAGCCACAAAGATTCTGGGTGTGCCGCAGGTGTTCCATTGTCACGACTGGCAATCAGCTCTGGTGCCGGTGCTGTTGCGCACCGTGTATGCCGAAGACCCGGCGTTCCGCGACGTGGGCACGGTATTTACCATCCACAACATGGGCTATCAGGGACTGTTTCCGCCCGAGACTCTGCCGCTGCTTATGCTGCCGTGGGATTTGTTCACCATGTCAAAGATGGAATTCTTTGGGCAGGTGAACTTTCTGAAAGGCGCCCTCACCTATTCCGACTACGTCACGACCGTGAGCCGGAAATACAGCCAGGAAATTCAAACCGCCGAATATGGCTTTGGACTGGAAGGCGTGCTGCGCGACCGCGCCGCCACCGTCACTGGAATTCTGAATGGCGTCGACTATGACGAGTGGAGCCCGCAGGTCGATAAGTTCATCGTGGAAAAATATTCGCCGCAAGATCTCTCCGGAAAAGCCCAGTGCAAGCAGGATCTGCTGGCGGCGTTTGGCGTGAAGAACGCCGATCCGAAACTGCCGGTAATCGGAATCGTCTCCCGCTTCGCCGCGCAGAAGGGATTTGACCTGATCGCCCAGATCATGGACCGGCTGGCCCGCGAAGAGATGATCATGGTCGTGCTCGGCTCCGGCGACAAGCAGTATGAAGACATGTTTGCCCGCCTCAACAAGCAGTTCCCCAACAAGATTGCCTTGAAAGTGGCCTATGACAACGCCATCGCCCACAAGATTGAGGCGGGGTCCGATATGTTCTTAATGCCTTCAAAATATGAGCCTTGCGGGCTAAACCAGATCTATAGCTTGAAGTACGGCACGGTGCCCATCGTTCGCGCGACCGGCGGCCTCGACGACACCATCGAGCCCTGGGACGCCCGCACCGGCAAAGGTACAGGCTTCAAATTCACGGAATACAACGGCGAGTCTCTGCTTCTGACGATCAAGCACGCTCTGTTGGCATTTCGCGATCAGACCTCCTGGCAGGTGCTCATGCGCAACGGCATGAACAAAGATTTTTCCTGGAACGCTTCCGCGCGCGAGTACGGCAAGATCTACGAGCGGGTAAAGCAGATGCGGAGCACCGCGCCGGTGCCGGAGAAGATGCTGGTGTAGCTTTATGTGGGGACAGCCGCCCTCGGCTGTCCCTGGAGCGGAGCTCCGGCGCATTGCTCGCCACAAAGGTATTACTTCCGAGGATGAAGATTGTCTTTCGAATACTTCTTCTCGAGATCCCGCCATTTCCAGCAACCCGTTAAGTACCCGCCCAGCAGAAAAACGGGAAAGGTGATTAAGCCAGTGAGGAGGACCCGATGCGTCGAAAAAGAGTGCACGCCGAGCGCCGGTACCCCTACCAGCACAACCAGCCAAATCAATAGGCTGAACAGCACTTCTCGCCGGACGAATCGACTCTTACCTTTCGCTTTAGCCTGGAGCAAGTATTTCTTCTCCAGTGAGGCGTAACTTTTTAACATACCAAGAAGCTAGCCCTGCCAGCATGCAGCTGTCCAGCCCGAATTGTCGGGCTAGGCCCGCTAGGCCCGAGCACCCTAGGCTGCTAGAATTCGCACAGCATGGCCGCGGCTTCTTCCATTCCCGCGTTCACCCGCACCATCTTCCATGTCGACATGGACGCCTTCTTCGTCTCAGTCGAAGAACTCTACGATCCTTCCCTAAGAGGCAAGGCGGTAGTCGTCGGAGGACAGCGCGACGAGCGCGGCGTGGTCTCCGCAGCCTCCTACGAAGCCCGAAAGTTCGGAGTGCATTCCGCTCTGCCGCTCCGCACCGCCGCTAAGCTCTGTCCGCACGCCATCTTTGTCGATGGACACCCGGCGCGTTACCGCGAATGCTCGGAAAAGGTATTCAAAGTTCTGCAAGCGTTCTCTCCGCAGGTGGAGATGGCTTCGATCGACGAAGCCTATCTCGACATGACGGGGACGGCGCGCCTCCACGGCCCTCCCCTAAAAGCCGCGCACAAACTCCATCAGCGAATGAAAGAAGAGACGCACTTGAATTGCTCAATCGGCATCGGTTCATCGCGCCTGATTGCGAAGGTTTCGTCCGCGCAAGCCAAACCCAACGGCGTGTTGTGGATTGTCGCCGGCGAAGAATCCAAATTCCTCGCGCCGCTCGATGTACGTGCGATCCCGGGCGTGGGCAAAGTGATGGAGAGCCATCTTCACGAACTAGGCATCAAGAAAGTAGGCGACCTGGCGCGCCTCGAAGAATCCGAACTCGAAGAACGATTCGGCAAATGGGGCCTCGCGCTGGCAGGCAAAGCGCGCGGCGAAGATGCCGGCGGATGGTTCGACACCGAAGTAGGCGCAGACACCGAAGCTAAATCAATCAGCCACGAACATACTTATAACGAAGACACAGCCGACGCGAACCAGCTGGAATCTACGCTGATGCGGCTCTCCGAGATGGTCGGACGGCGCTTGCGAGAAGCGAAGCTGCACGCCCGCACCATCCAACTCAAGCTCCGCTATAAAGATTTCACCACGATCACGCGGTCCCACACGCTCCCGGCGCCCACGCAGCTCGATGGCGAAATCTTTGAGCAGGCGCGCACGCTGTTTCGCAAGAACTGCAAGCAGGGCAGGGAAGTGCGCCTGCTGGGAGTGCAGGCCTCCTCATTCGAGGCCCAAGTGGAGCAGATCAATTTTCTCGAAGGCGGCCGGCAGCAGCGTTGGAAGGACGCGCTGGCAGCGGCCGACCGCCTGCGCGACAAGTTCGGCGAATCCAGCGTTAAGCTGGCCACCGGACTGCGCGGAACCTTCCGCGAACGAACCCACGAAAACCCAGCTGGGCTGCCCGGGAAGGGTAAAGCAAAGCCCGAGTAGTGGGACATGTTCGCGCCCGGAGTTGACCGCGATGCCGCAGCCACACTAAGATTTCGGTCGCCCTCAATCGGTATCCATTCTCAGGAGTCTAAAATGCGCCAACGTCTTCGGGAGATCTTCGCTCTCGCTCTGTTCTCTCTGATCTTGCTCAGCCCTGCCGCCGCCCAAACAGATCCGCCGTTGCTGCTGCGCTTTCCCACGGTGAGCAAGACGCAGATCGTTTTCAACTACGGCGGCAACCTCTGGATCGTCAGCCGCGCGGGCGGCGAGGCTCGCCGGCTGACTTCCGGACCCGGAGTTGAAATCCTTCCCAGCTTTTCTCCCGATGGAACGATGATTGCCTTCACCGGTGAGTACGACGGCAACCGCGATGTATACGTGGTTCCGGCCGCAGGAGGCGTTCCGCGCCGGCTGACCTTCCATCCCGCCGACGAATACGTTCTCGGGTGGACGCCCGACGGCAAGAACATTTTGTTCAATTCATGGGGCAGCAGCTTCCGCCACTTCGAGCAACAGCTCTACACCGTGCCGGTCGATGGAGGATTTCCCACCAAGTTGCCCATCCCCATTGGTGAAGAAGCCCAGTTCTCGCCCGACGGAACGCATCTGGTGTACGTGCCCCATTTGCAATGGCAGGCCGCGTGGAAGCGCTACCATGGCGGGCAGACCACGCCCATCTGGATTGCCAATCTGAAGGATTCCAGCATAGTAAAGATTCCCCGCGACAACTCCAATGACCACTATCCGCTTTGGGTGGGTGACACGATTTATTTTCTCTCCGACCGCAACGGCCCGGTAAGTTTGTTTGCCTATGACACGAAGAGCAAGGCAGTGTCGGAAGCTCTGCACAGCGACGGTTTTGACTTCAAGACGATTTCGGCCGGACCGGATGCCATCGTCATCGAGCAATTCGGCGCCATCAAGCTTTATGACTTGAACACGCATCAGGCGCAAAATGTTGCCATCCACGTCAGCGGCGATCTGGAAGCGGTGCGCCCGCACTTCGCCAAGGTCGAAGCCAAGAGTATTCAGAATTTCGGTATCTCGCCCACTGGAGCGCGGGTGGTGTTTGAGGCCTGGGGAGAAATTTTCACTGTGCCCACCGACAAAGGAGATATTCGCAATCTCACGCGCAGCCCTTCAGTCGCGGATCGCGATCCAGCCTGGTCTCCCGATGGAAAGTCGATCGCATATTTTTCCGACGAGTCAGGAGAATACGAATTGTGCATACGCGGGCAAAATGGCCTCGGCGAGGTTCGGCACATCAATCTCGGAACCCCGCCGTCGTTTTTCTACACGCCCACGTGGTCGCCCGACAGCAAGAAGATCGCATACTCCGACAAGCGGTTGAATCTGTGGTATGTCGATCTCGATAATCCAAAGCCGAAGCTGGTCGATAGCGATTACTTCGGAGGTTTCTCTGCGACACAATTCAGCCAGACCTGGTCGCCGGACAATAAGTGGATTGCCTACACCAGACAATTGCGCAGTGGCCTGCACGCGGTGTTTGTCTACTCCCTCGATCAGGCTAAGGCGTTCCAGATCACCGACGGCATGAGCGACGCGCTGTATCCCGCCTTCGACAAGAACGGAAAGTATCTTTACTTCACGGCATCGACCGATGTGGGGCTCTCCGCTGCAGGGCTCGACATGTCGAGCGACGAACACCGGGTGTCGCGCAGCGCGTATGTCGCAGTGTTAAGCAAGGATTTGCCGTCTCCGCTGGCGCCCGAAAGCGACGAAGAAAAACCAGCGACCGCCGATAAGGATAAAGACAAGGACAAAGATAAAGCCAAAGACAAGGCGAGCGACAAAGCCACCGGCAAAGACGCGCACAAAGCTGGCAAAGCTAGTAAGGACGATCAAGACAAAGACAAGGCTGGAGACAGAGAAAAAGACAAAGACAAGGACAAAAAAGAAGAGCCCGTCGTCGTCAAAATTGATATCGACGGCATCGGCCAGCGCATTCTAGCATTGCCGATTCCAGCGAAAAACTACAACAACATGATTGCAGGGAAGTCGGGCATTTTGTTTCTGCAAGAGGTCGCGCCCGCGCTAAGCGAGGAAGATTATCGGAACCTGACCGGAACGATCCAGAAGTTTGATTTGAGCAAGCGCAAGGTCGACAAATGGATCGAAGAGGTGAATGACTACACAATTTCCTACGACGGCTCGAAGATCCTTTACCGCAAAGGTGAAGCGTGGACGACGGCGTCGGCCGACGATGCGCCCGCCCCGGGAGGTCCGCCTAAGCCGGGCATCGGCCCGCTCAAGCTCGACGGATGGGAGGTCTACGTTGAGCCCCGGCCCATGTGGAGGCAGATTTATAACGAGACCTGGCGCATCGAGCGCGACTTTTTCTACGATCCGCACTACCACGGCCTCGATCTCGATAAAGCGAAGAAGAAGTATGAGCCGTATCTAGAGGGAATCGCATCTCGCGCCGAACTCACTTATCTCTTCAACGAGTGCCTCGGCGAACTGACCGTCGGCCACATGTTTGTCGGCGGCGGCGAGACGCCCGAGACGAAGAAAGTAAAAGGCGGATTGCTGGGCGCTGACTACACTCTGGAGAACGGACGCTATCGCATCGCGAAAGTGTATGACGGAGAAAACTGGAATCCCGGCTTACAGGCACCACTGACCCAGCCCGGTGTCAACGCCAAGGCCGGCGAATACATTCTCGCAGTCAACGGACGCGAACTGCATTCGCAAGACAACATCTACAGCTTTTTCGAAGAAACGGCAGGGAAGCAGGTGGTGTTGAAGATCGGTGCGAATGCTGATGGTAAAGACTCCCGCGAGGTCACCGTTGTGCCGGTCGATAGCGAGGAGAATCTGCGTCATCTGGCCTGGATCGAAAACAATCGCCGCGCGGTAGATCAAGCCACCGGAGGCCGCGTCGCCTACGTCTACGTACCCAACACCGCAGGCGGCGGTTACACTAGCTTCAACCGCTACTTCTTCTCCCAGGTAGGCAAGGAAGCGGTCATCATCGACGAACGCTTCAATGAAGGCGGCCAACTCGCCGACTACATCATCGACTACCTGCGCCGGCCCATGATGAGCAAGGTAGTCACGCGTGAAGGCCACGACTGGTCAAGCCCATCGGAGGCAATCTACGGACCCAAGGTGATGATCATCAATGAAATGTCAGGCTCCGGCGGCGACGCACTGCCGTGGTACTTCCGAAAAGCCGGGCTCGGTCCACTGGTCGGCAAGAAAACCTGGGGAGGGCTGGTAGGCATCGGCGGCTACCCCGTGCTGCTCGACGGCGGCTATGTCACCGCGCCGCGAGCTGCCATCTACGGGCTCAAAGGCGATTGGGAGGTGGAGAATCACGGCGTAGCTCCCGACTACGAAGTCGATCTCGACCCAGCCGCTTATCGCCAGGGACACGACGCGCAACTCGACAAGGCAATCGAGGTCGTGATGCAGCAATTAAAGGAGCATCCGCTCCCGCAATACCAGCACCCGGCATATCCGAATTATCACGAGAAGGATGGCTTGGGAGCAAAGTAAGTCAGCCGCGAGTACCTGGTACCCAGTACCGAGTCAACTCGCATTTCTCGGTACCAGGTACTCGGTACTGGGTACTGACAAAAAACGAAGGCCGGGTATCCCGGAAGGTGATTCCGGATCCCGGCCTCGTCTTATTGCAACTTGGACTAAATCTTCAGTTCGCGCCCGGAGTTGAGTTGGCGGCGGCGGTAGCCGGCGTCGTGCTCTGCGTGGTGGACGCGCCGTAGCGCGCCAACCGCGGATAGAAGGGCGTGACTTCAAACGGCATCTTGTCGCGCGCCGAAGTGATGGCGACCGGGGCCGTCTTCACCATCTCTGCCTTGTCGTCCCAGGGATTGACCTTGACGCGTCCTCCCAGCGGTAGAGCCGCAACCTGATCCAGTTTGTTGTTGTCGAGCGCCGGGCCCTTGCTCTCCAAAGCGGCAAGCCTGTCGATGGTGCCGTTGGTTGCCAGCGGATTGCCCAGGTGCGTGGTCAAAAGGGCGTTGAGCTGAGTGGCGCGGGCTTGCAGCGCCTTCAGGAACAACCCGACGTTATCGAGCTTCTGCGCATAAGGCGAGTTGTTCAGCAGTTCGATCGCCTTTTTGTCGGCAGCGGCTTCTTCCTCAGGAATGTGCTTGAAGCCCAGGTTGTTGTAAGTGGAATCGTCGGAGAACAGCATGCGGTCGTTGAACGCATACTTGCTGCCGAGGTTGTGGCCAAGCACAATGTGCGCCAGTTCATGCGAGAGCACAGCCGCCAGGCTGGCCTCGTCGGGAAGCACATCGACTAACCCGCGGCTGATCACAATGGTATTGCCCACGCTGAAAGTTTCAAGCGGAGCGGTGAGCAGCACTCGAGTCCGTACCGGACGCGGCAACTCAATGTTATTGGTGACCTCCAGGTTATTGACCACGGTCTGCAGAATGTGGTCCACATCGCCTTCGGGCGCGAGCAAGCCGGCGCGGGTGAGGCGCTCAATCACGTTGTCTTCCGCCTGCTGCTGCCATTGCCGCTCAGCTTGCAGCGGAGACGCATCCTGCGCCGCCGAGCTTTCATCCTTCACGCTGTCCACACGAATCTGCGTCAGTTCGTCGTCCTTGTCGCCTTTCTTCAGGTCGTAGCCCCAGATGCGGGTCTGCGCCTTGAAAGCCATCTTGTTCTTTACCCCAGCGCTGAAGTCGCCTTCTTCGCTGTAGATGTAGGCGGGCACCCAGTAGCCCGGAATCAGGTTCAGGCGCCAGCTATCCATGTGAAAGAAATACGAATTCTTCGGCGCCGGTGCGTAGGTGCCGTTCAGGCGGACAATGTTGTAGTCCTGATCTTCCACCCAGACGCGGCCCTGAAATCGTCCCCGGCCGGAGTTCTTCTTGGGCGTGACGTCGAACACCAGGCAACGGACGTCACCAAGAAATTCGCGCCGGATGTAATGAAAGTCATAGTGTGAGCGGTCAAAGTCGGTGCGGTCGGCATAGACCATCCACGAAAAGCCCAGAGGCTGGTACTGCACCTTGAACAGCTTGTTGAAGCCGCCCATCAGCCGCGTCTCCATGCCCTTGTCCTGCTCTTTCAAATAATCCTTGCGGTCGATCGACTCGCCCATATCCATGCGCCCGAGAAAGTAGTGGTCGGCGCTGGGCACGGGACCGAGTTGCGGGTCCGCGGTCAGGTTCTGCAGATAAGTCTCGACCACCGGCGTGCGGTTGGCCATCGCCTTCATCAGCCCGTGCTCGCGCTCGATGAAGCGATCGACCACCTGATCCATCGTGGTCGGCTGAGGCAACGCCGACGGAGTCGGAGCCGGAGTCGTCGACTTCGCCGACTGCGAGTCGCTCCCTGCTGGCTGGGACCCAGGCGCCGCCGAGGGCTGTACCGCAGCGGCAGCGTCAGGCTGCGTCAAAGGCTGTGACTCCGACTGCTGCTGTGCCGCAGCGCTCACCGAAACCAGCAGTGCGGCCGTGAACATCCATTTCCAAGTGCGCATGACTCTTCTCTCCAAGGTTGCAGCGATGTTTCTTTAAGAACCGTTTATGTTTGCGATTCGACTCTCAATTCGTCTCGCACCTTCAGCACCGCGAAACGAATCTTTTGACCTAAAGTTTCCCGAGCACCCAAACTTTTAGTACGCCATCTGAAACGTCACATGCACGATCGCCGTAGAATCCACCGGCTCTCCCATTCGCAGTGCCGGCTTAAAGCGCATCTTGTTGGCGGCCGCCACGGCGGCTTCATCCAGACCGTGCCCCAGTCCTCGCACCACGCGGTTCACATGCAGACTCCCGTTGGCCCCGAACATCACTTCCAGCAAAACTTCGCCTTCGAGCTTCATGCTGCGAGCTTCGTCGGTATAAACCGGCTGCGGCTTGAACGTGATCTCCACCGGAGTCGTCGCCGGTCCCGCTCCCGCCTGCGCGATCTTCGGTCCGCCGTGGACCACCTGCTCTGACGAGAATCCACCGGTCGCAACTCCAGCTCCACTGCTGCGGCCGTCGCCCTTGCCTCCGGTCGCGATGCCATTGCCGAAGTCTGCGTTGGCCACCGTTCCCTTGATGCCTTTTGCCCCGCCCGATCCGTTGCCTTGTCCCGGCCCCACCGGCATGTCGAACCCGCCCGCCTGAGCCGCATACAGCTTGGCGCCTTGCTTGCCCGTTCCTTTCAAACCATTGGGATCGCCGAAGCCTCCGGTCTGGACCTTCTCCACCGGCGCATTCACCGTGGGCGCTACCGAACTTCCCGAAAAGTCACCCACATGCAAGAGTTGCGGACGCGCTCCACCGGCGGTTATTTTCAGCTCGGGAGCAGCGAACTTGTTGACCACCACCTTCGGCGCTTCCACCGGCTCCGGAGCAGGCGCGCGATGCACTTCGCGCGGCACAATCAATCTCGGCTTCTCGAAAACCGGCGCGGGAGGCAGCAGCTTCGGCCTCACCACCGGCTTCGCCACCTTGACCGGCGCCGGCTCCGGCCTCAACGCCGGCATCGGAATCACCGAAGTGACGCGATACTGCTTGAAACTCATTCTGTCCGGAAACAGAACTCCGAGGTTCACCAGGATAAAAGCAAGCACTACCATGAGTGCGTAGCTCGCGGCCAGCGCGCGCCGGTCAATCTTGCGCTCCGGCAAAATGCCGAGCTGAAAATTATGTTGGTACGTAGCCATGTATTAACTCCAAGGGGATCCTGGCCGAGGGAGCGGACCGGGACTGGAGTTTTCACCTTACGGGAGAACGGACAGGGGGTAAACGTGTCCACGGCTCTTGACCTAAGGTAACCGGAAAAGGCGGTTACGGAACCAAGGCCAAAACAGGCGCGGGACGCCCGTGTAGAGCGGGCGCCCCCGCCCGCTGCTTTTGATCTTGATCTTGACTTTGATCTTGATTTTGCTCTTGATCTTGACTTTGATCTTGATTTTGCAAGGTGCAGCACCGACCCTTGCAACTCCGTGGAAGAGCGGCGCTTCAGCGCCGCGTAAAGCGCCCTCAAAAGAACACGGCTTCAGGCGCTTCACATTGATTTCCCAACTCAATTGATCAGCGCGACAGCAACGGGATTATCTTCGGTCTCGACAGTCCCGGCCGGAATCAAAACTCCGCTCGCATTAATGCTGTAAATCGATAGCGAGGCGTCGCCTTGATTTCCCACATAGGCGTAGGTGCCGGCAGCATTCACCGCGATCGAATAAGGCCACGAGCCCGCCTTAACCGTAGCCGGCGTGGTTGGAAGCAGAGTGCCAGTACCCGGCTGTATGGTGTACATGGACACGGTGTCGTCATAGCGATTCACAACGTAGGCGAACTTGCCAGACGGATGCACCGCCATGTAGGACGGCTGATTTCCCGCGGGAACAAGAATCTCCGGGTTTTGGGTCAGCGTCCCAGCCGTGGCATCCACGGTGTACATATAAACATTGCCCGCATCCTCGTCTGGAACGTAGGCAAATTTGCCCGTAGGATCGAAGGTGAGTTTCCACGGATCTACTCCCGCGAGAACGCCTGCCGGGGTTGTTGCTGTTAAAGCGCCGGTTTGGGAGTTTATCGAAAACGTCGAAATTGAGCCGTTGTCCTGGTCTGTCACGTAAAGGAAGTTCCCTGACGGGCTGACAGTCACAAAATCCGGACTCGAATCCGAAGAACGCGACGAAAACAGCGGAGGTACCACCAGTTCGGAGGGCGACAAAGGAGTCAATAAGCCACTGCTCGAATTGATGGTGAACATTGAAACCGAATTGTCATCGCTGTTCGCCGTATAAACAAAGTTCGTGGAGGCCGCGATTCCCTGTGGAAAGAACCCGGTCGGAACCTGCCCCGGATTAGTTGCCGTCAGCAAGCCCGTACTCGAATTAATGGTGAACATGGAAACGGTCGCGGCATCGGTTGCATTCGACACGAGATTCGCAGCGTAAAGGAATCTACCCTCCGGGTCGATCGCCATGGACTCGGCATTGAAACCATTATCGACTCCCGTCGGAATAGTTGCCGGCTCACTGGGCGTTAGAGCGCCTGTGCACGAGTCCGCGGTGTACATGGAAATCGTTCCAGCCGAGTTACTCAACACGTATGCAAATGTCGGGTGGGACGAAAGCACGCAACTGGGGGAAGGAGGAAGAGTACTTGCGGGGCCGGTGCCATTTTGTCCACAGCCTGTGGAAATTACAGTGAGCAGAGATAGAAAAACAATCCAGGGAAGAGCGGCGCGCATAATCCCTCCGAAAGCTTTCAGCTACAAGCGATTATACCCGAAATGCTTTGCGGGAAGAATTCAGGCAATGAGGTTTGGGTGGAGGGGCTGGCCCACCTTGCAGGTACCATCATAATTGAGGATGCTCCATTCTTAGTTTCTTGCCTCCAGTGTAACGACTGAGGCTGCCCCACCCTTCGCGGTTTTCGAAGGGTAGGACGCGATGGGGGCTGGCCCAGCCTAAATTTCCAGCGGGTGCCCCGTTCAAGCTTCGCTTGAGCGGGGCTCTTGACTTTTGCGCGATGGGAACAATCCGTTCAGAGACCAAACATTTCCACAACCTTATTGTGACATCTGACCTTGCGCGCCGCCCCGAGTTCATTTCAGAATTGTCCAGCAAGGGCAGTACACGCACCATCAACGAAACGGAGGCCCCAGCCAGAAAATCAGTCCCTAACACCTGCGTTATCTAGATTATAACCTCTAAGTCCTTTGTTTGAAGGATTTTGCGGTCCAAAACATGCTCAACTCCATGATTCTAAAGATTAGGGGGGGGAGGGGGGTACCCATAGCCAGATAGTAAACGCCGCCTGCGAAACCACTCGAACACCGGCGCTCCGGCCAGAATAACCAGCAATCCATAAAAAGAGTTTGGCCAGTCTTCGCGGAAAGTGTAGTAAAGAAGAACGGCGGCCGCTGCAATAAACAGCGCAGGCACGAACGGGTAACCAACCATGCGATAAGTCCTCACCGCATCAGGATCGCGCCAGCGAAAGACGAAAACCGTGCTGCCGGAAATCATGTAGAAGAGCCACTCGGCGAAAATAGCCAGCGAAAAAAGCTGACGGAAATTTCCTCCCAGCAACAGCAGAATGATCGACAAAACGGCTTGCAACACAATCGCAACCGATGGAGTATGAAAGCGCGGATGCACCTCCGCAAGAGCCGAGAAAAAATATCCGTCGCGAGCCACAGCAAAAGGCACGCGAGCCCCACTCATGATCGTCCCATTCAACGTGACCAGCATCGAGATCGCCATGCCAGCCGAAACGATGCTCGCTCCGAATCGACCCATCACCAGCGCAACTGCGTCAGAAGCCGGCCGAGGCGAGGCCGCAATCGCACTCGCCGGCAACACGTATTGCACGCCAGCATTCACCAGCACATACAACACGCCGACCGTAGCCACGCCGGCGATCAGCGCAATCGGAATATTCCGCTCCGGACGCTTCACTTCGCCTGCGACCATGTTGAGATCATTCCAACCGTCATACGCCCACAAAGCCGCGACCAGCGCGGCCATGAAACCGGCAATTCCGCCCTTAGCTCCGGTGAATGTCGTTGCAAAGTTGCTCCAGCCGCGCCCCGGTGCATTTCCAGCGCCGCTGAAGCAAACCACCACGATGCCGAGAATGATTGCCACTTTCAGCACTGTGAACACAAGCTGAAATTCACCGGCCTTCTTGACGCCAAGGTAGTTCAAAACAGAAATAACAATCGCTGCGAAAATCGCGACAAGCTGCCCCCAAGTGACGGCGAAAGGAAAAGTAAAGGCATGAGCAGGGAAGAAGGAAAAAATCGCGAACGTCCCCAGAATGCGAACCAGCCCAGTAGCGATAGTCGCCACCGAAGCAGGTTTGGCGATGACGAA
>Ga0187871_10000730_pt1 | contig 30395 bp, 22 predicted proteins | sample June2016WEW_16_1_FD_132988 | JGI IMG/M metagenome (GOLD analysis project Ga0187871, IMG submission 132988) | Peatland microbial communities from SPRUCE experiment site at the Marcell Experimental Forest, Minnesota, USA - June2016WEW_16_10 | ecosystem: Environmental > Terrestrial > Soil >...
CATTACCTTGCCGGCTTCCTCGGCCGCCTGGGCGGTCTTGGTAGCCGCGCCCGGATCCTCGCGCGGCGCGGTGTGCGGCGCGACTGCCCGCTGAATGAATTCCCGCAACGCGTCAGGCTGACGGTGCGCCTGCGAGGGCTCGGCTTCGGTGGTATCGAGCACGCTGTCCAACAGGCTGCCGCCCGTGAGAGCCTGCACGTCCGGCTTCGGCTGACGCGGCGCCTGGGCTGGAGCAGCGGCCGGCGGAATCGCCGCGATAGGCGACTTCTGCGCCGCGCGGATTTTCTCGAACACTTCCTGATTATAGATGTGGTCCGGATGAAAGTCGTCGAGTTCGCGGAACCGCAGCACCAGGCCGCGGCCCGGCGCCCCCAACTCCAATAGTGGGCGCATGCGGAACATCACTTCTTCCAACGTGTCGCGATCCACCAGATAAGGCTTCAGACGGCCCGGCAACGGCTCGCCCCGATGGGCGCGGCCGCTGAAATCGCCGAGCAGCAGGATGCGGAAGGGATCGTCCGAACGCGGCTCATCCAGATGCGGCCGGCTCTCGGGGTCCACGTCCAGGGTTACGGATGCAAACGACGTTTTCGGCATTATTTGGCCACCTCCGCTACGCAGCCCAGGTGCGAGAAGAAATTCTTCTGAAATACGGCGGGAGCGCCTGGCATATCCAGTTCCACACGCACGGTTACCGTTTTGCCGTTCAGCGTCGAAAGGGTGTTGGCTTTGCCCTGGCGCGGGTTCCAGTCAAACGTCTCCACGCCGCCGGACGGCACATCTTTGTCGGCGTCGCCGAACAGGCGGAAAACGGCCCAAAGCCCACTGGCTTCGTCAAAAGTGACCCCGTCCGTCCCGTAAGTTCCCTTGGCGGAGTGCGCTCCGCCTGGCTGCCAGGTAAATGCCTTGGCTGTGGGAGCGCCGCCGGTGAAGTCCAGCTTCTGCCCGTCGATATCCAGCCCGACCTTCTGCACCGTGTCGGTCGGCACCGGCTTGAGGGTGTAGCCGAAGTGCGGGTCCTGGGATCCGCCCGCGTAGAGGAAGTCGGAAAAAGCCGCAGCCTGGTTGAAGAATTCGACGAAGCGCTGACTGAGCGTTACGGCGCCGCCCTGCACGGCTACGTATTGGCTGCCCTGCTTGGTCAGGAACTTCGTCTTCAGGCTGTCTTCGTAAAACTTCCAGAGCGCGCCGTCTGGTTTCTTCAATATCGAGTTCACGTCGTCCACGGTGGCATCCTGCTTGCTCGCCGCGTTAAACGGATACTTGCCCAACGCGGCCTTAAACTGTCCGCAGAGCACCTTGCCGCCGGCGTTCAATTCATCCGCCCCAACGCCGCGCAGCTTGACCTCCACGTTGGTGATAGGCTCCAACAGCAGGTTCTGCACCACTTTATCGGGATCGGATCCGGGGATAAAGTTATTCGCCACTTTGTTGGCGACGTTCTTGGCATCCCGGGCATCGTTCAGCGCCACCGTGGTGGCGTTGCTGTCGGACGGTGAATTCACCACCGCGTCCACATCGGTTTGCAATTTGCCGAGCGCGGCGACATAGTCGCCGTTTTGCGCGTTGATGTACCGGACGTCCGCGGGCGGCGGCTCTATGTATTGCACCGGTTGCAGAGCTTTCGAAACCTCCGGATCGTCCCACGGAATATTCTGCGCGGCTAGCGCAAATAAGGCCAACAGCGCGGACTGGTTTCCGGAAAGTTCGCTCAGCTTAGCCGCGGCATCTTTAAGGTCCTTGTATTTCACTACGCCGGCGGCTCTCAAGTAAGCGTGCCACTCCTTGATGTATTCGGCCTGATACTTGGCGTGCAGCGGGTTGATCAGGTCGTGCGGATTCGTGTTGACCGCGCCCTGCTCGCCCAACACCCAGGTTTCTCCGTGGACATATTTACTTGGATCTCTGATGGCGTCGATCATGAACTTCACGCCGCCGCTTGTGAAGGGGCCGGCGACGTCGTAGCTATCCACCACGAACTCCCGGGAACCGCTGATCTGGCGGTTGAAGTTAACCGCGGCCTTGGGGGCTTTCGACTTCATGGCCTGATAAACACGGTCGATATCGCCGAACTTACTTAGATAATTGCGCGCGTTAAGCACGGCTTCCGGCTCTTTCCGTTTGGAGTACGGGTCGGCTATTCTCAGTTCGTCGCTGTAAAAATCGAACTGGTTCTGCGCGAGTTTGATTTGATCCGGATCCGGCGTGCCGCCGGCGCTCCAGGTCCTCATCAATATCGGCGAGAGGAACTCGCGGGTGCTCTTTTCGTGGTTTGAAGTGGTGGTCAGGAAAGCGGCCAGCGCGTCGTAGGTCTGGTCATACGGAGGCGACGACGGCGTTGGCGCAGGGGGAAGCTTGCTTAAGAAAGCCACCAGGCTGTTCTGTGTCTGGCCGAATAGCAGGGTCCGGAATCGCTCGAAATAAAGGCGGTGAACTTCGGGATACATCTTGTCGCCGGCGTAGAGCCACCAGGTGTAGCTCAGCGGCGCCCCGTCCCGGTTGTAGGTCGTCAACGTGGCAAGCGATTCCCGGAGGGCCTCCAGGCGGCGCAGGGAATCGACAGAGGCCAGGCTTCCCGCGGCGGGCGCCACGGTGGTGCCTTTGAGCGCATCGTTCACCTGGTCCTCCAAGCCCCGGTTGAGAAGAAACGAGACCGTGAATCCGATGCAGAAAACCAGGCAGATCAGCGCGGCGGCGATCAGCAGGATGCGGCGCAGCAGATCGGTCTTGGCGCTGGAGCCGCTGGCGCCCATGGCGGCGCGATCGGCCAACAGAACGCGGTTGAAAAAATGCGTGAGAAACACCCACTGGGGCACTTTGCGGGACAACGGCACGCGGGCTCGCGGCGCGGCCGCCGCAGGTTGGCCGCCACCGGAAGGCACGCGGAACATGGCGGTCGCGGCGGGGGCATTCAATCCGCCCTGCCCTTCCTGCGCGCGCGCCTCGGGAGCCGGCGCGGCCTCCTGCACGATCACCGGCCGCACTCCGGAAAAATAAAAGCCGCGCAAGAACGGGCCCACGGTCAACTGGCTGGGCCGGCAGAGATCCACCAGAAACTGCAGCAGCGATCCGCGCAGTTTCCTGAATTCGCGCGGGAATTCGTAAGTGAAGGGCAGCTTCGCGGCATCGTTTTCGCGCGCCAGCAGTTCCGGGCGAGCGTTGCACAAGGCGCGGAAAATCTGGTCGAAAACGCCGCCCAGGCGGGCGGTCTGTTCTTCCGCCCACACCCCGGAAGGCGCACCCGGGATTGGCAGCGTCACGCCCAGCGGCTGTACGGCTTCCTCGTTGCTCAGGTTGCGCACGAAATCGGCGAAAAACGGCAGCCGGTCCGCCTTCGTGAACAGCACGTAGACCGGCAACTGGATGCCGAATGCCTGGGCGATCTCGCCCAGCCTGGCACGCAGAGTGCGCGCCGTGGCAGCCATGGCCTGGCCGCCCGCGGTAATGCGCTCAATCTCCACACAGACCAGCGCGGCGCGCGGCGCCTGCGCTCCGGAGCCCATGACCGCTCCCAATTGGCGGGGCTGCAGATGCTTGGCCAGGTATCCGCGGGCACGGTCGTCGCCCAGCAGCTTGCCGCCGGCTTCTACAAAGATCGTTTGCTGCGAATACCACACATTGGCGCAGCGCGTGGAAGTGATATTGCCATCCTGATAGATCTGGCCGGCCAGCAACTCCGGCTCCAGGCCGGAGTGCACCATAGTGCTGGTCTTGGTGCTGGAAGTTTCTCCAATGAGAAGCACAGCCGGCAGATTGCCGATCTTCGCGCCCTTGGCCAACTGCGCGCTCGACAATTTCCTCTCCGCGTCGCGCAGGAGGACGGCAATGTCTTCCCCGCCCGAGGGCGCCTCTTCGCTGGCCGCCGCGGCGCTCTTTTCCTTCTTGTCTTTGTCCCAGAAAAACCACATCACCACGGCCGCGGCTACGATTCCGATCAGCCACAGGGCGCCGCGGAAAACCCACAACTTGGCGCCGTGGAGTCCGAAAATACCTCCGCCGAAGAACGTCATCAGCAGATAGGCGAGTAATACGGGCGCGACAATCAGAACAACCTTGCGCATCGCTCAATTTCTCCAGGTTTTATATCGACTATGACACGATGGTCCGCAGGCCGGAGGCCGCCGAGCCAAGCACCAGTTTGTAGACGACGAACAAAAGCAAGGCCAGCACCAGGCATCCCACCGCTCCATACAATAAGCGGCTGGCCCAAACGTCCCGGGCTTTCTTGACCTGTTCCGCGGGCGGCGTCCAGGCCGGCGACAACCCCGCGAATTCTCCCCGGATACGTTGGATCTTTTTGGCCGTCAGACCCATAATGGACTGCAACTCGCCGCGGTTGCCCAAGCTATAGCGGCCGGCATATCCCAGCAGCAGGCACAGATAGTGTACTTCCAGCACGTCGGCGAGATCTTCGGAGTCGCCGCGGCCCAACAATTCCTGCAGATTCTGGAAGAATACTTCGCCGGCCATGTGGGTCCCGAAGAGTTCCTCCTGCAATGGCTGCCGCGGCCAATTTGCGAACAGCGGGCTTTGCAAATTCAAAATCGTTTCATCCAGAAAGCCGACGACGGCCAATGTCGCCTTGCGAATATCTTCGGTGACGTATCCGCCCCGGTTCTGGGCTTCCTGCGCGGCGTTCTTCACCGCTTCGCGTATATGATGGCGGAACGATTCGGCATCCGAGACGGTCTGGCGATTGGAGCGCAGACGCACGATGGCGGTGAACAATTCCTGGAAGATCAGGGCCAGATTTTCAGGCCGGGTGGTGCCGGGTTGCCCGGCAGGCGCTGGTGGCATTTTATGTCTCCAAAACGACTAACAATTCCACTTCCGCATCCGGCAAATCGCCGGGAACATAGATTCCGACGCGCCGGGTCTGCACAATGTGGTCCCAAAAAGGACCGAATCGGTTCACGCTGAAATATTCCATTTCAAGCTTCGCGGGTATGGCGGATGGCGGCACCGGCTGATGCGCGAGAGCCAGTCCGGCGATGGCGCGTTTGACCAGTTCGCCGATGAACTTGGCCGAGCAGATCTTAACCAATTGCGCGGTCCGGGTGATCACTTCGGCTTCCCCCAGGTTCGAGCGGATGCCTAAGAACCAGCGGGCGCGCCCCAGGCAGCGCGTGTCGGTCACATCGCCCTCATAGAAATAATCGCTCATTTTTTCGAGCGGTATGGAAACGCAATTGGTGGGCACCATGGTTTCCAGATGAGCGCGTATATGGCGGTCGAGGGCTTCAAAGCACTCACTGAGGTGGTCGTGGTCGTAGAGCGGCAGCGTCCTGGGGTGGGAGTCCAGCTTGAACGTGCATAAAGCGCCGCCCAGGCGCGCGAGTTCCACATACAGCTCTTCGGGATGGCCCCGCTTGGAAATCCAGAGATGCCGCAGCGGGGCCAACGCGGAATTGACCGCATGCAGCAGCCAGAAATTGGCAATGTCGCGCGGAGAGAAGTCACCCGCCGAGCCGGACGATCCGCCCACCGACGAGCTTTTTTCTTCCAGAATCCCGATCAGGCGGCCCAACAGCAGCATAAGCCGCTCGCTGGCGCTGATCAGCAGGCATGGCGGAATAAAGTCGGGATCGAAAACGATATGTCCGGAGCCGTCGCGCATGACGCTGGCCACCGGCAGGGAAACCAGTCCGTCGGACGGTTCCAGGTCAAGTAGCCAGCGGATGTTCTTGCGGCCCAGTTGCACCGGCCGTTCGTCGCCGCCGGTGGTCTCGTCGCGTACCACGCGCGTCTCGGCCAGAAAGCGGGCATTATCGGGGGCCCCCGAAAGTACGGTGTTCAATCCCTGCGGCTTGCGCGCCGGCACGGCCAGTGAAACAATGAGGCGGTCGCGTGTGGGGGGAAACAGTCCGGCGATAGGTCGTGGCGGCGGCAGCGTGTCGCATTCGGGCATCAGAAAGGGCATGCCATCCGGAAAAATTCCGCGCGCGTGCACTAAGGCGAGTGTGCCGTTCCGCAGAGCTTCCTCGTCGAGGCCGCATCCCAGCAGTCCATAGGGTTGGCCGCGCAGTGAGGAGACGGCAAACTGGATTGAGTCTTCAAAATAGCGGCTCTGGGCCTGAAAATGCTGGGGTCCCAGATACATGCCCTCCGACCAGACCACTCCAGAAAGAAACTTCATATACGATGTACTAGCCTCGAATACTGTATCATAAGCGCGAATTGGTGCTGACGGTATTGAAGTCTTCGAGTACGGGTGACATTATGGTTCTGGCGCCCCCCAAGCGCCTTCAGGCAAGGGAACACATATGATTTTCCACGACAGATTCGAACTGCTGGCCCTGCGCGGCGGCGATCGCGAAATCGCCCTGCCGGGGAGGGAGATCTCCTCGGGCCGCGACGTGCTGGTGCATCTGCTTTCGGCTGGGTATTCTCCCGAGAATCGGGAATTATTGGCAATCATCGATGGGCTCTCACCTGAACACCGGCGGCGCGTGCTCGAAAAGGGCGATCACGAAGGCATTCCGTATGTGGTCACGGAGACCTTGCCGGCGAACGTCACGCTCCGGGAGTGGCTGTCCGCGGCCAAAGCCGCGACGCCCTTGCCACGACAGACTAAGCGCCCTTCGCGCAGCGGAGAGTGGCAGATTCCACCCGAAAAAGAGGCGCCGACCGTCCCGGCCAGCGCTCCGCCGGCCGCGCAGCCTGGAGAATTCACGCGGCTTTTCCAGGCGGTGAAAGAGCCTGCACCTTCCGGTGGTCCGCCAAAAACGCCCGATGAAGAGCCTACGGCGACGTTGACTCTGCCCACGCTCGCCCATGAGGCCCCTGCGGCCCCCGCGGCGCCCGCGCAACGTGAACCGGGAGAATTCACGCGCATGATGCAGGCGGCAGCCCCGCCGAAGGCCGCCACGCCAGTGGAAAAACCAGCCCCCGCGCCGGCTGAGGCGGAGCCAGGAGAGCTGACGCGCATGCTGCGCGCGGCCGGGCCTCCGCCCCCGCCGCCGGCAGTACAGCCACCCGCCGCACCCGCCGCCCAGGCTGAGCCCGAGCCTGGCGAGCTGACGCGCATGCTGCGCGCCGCCGGCCAACCGGCCTCGACACCGGCGGAACAGCCCCCAGCCGCGAAGCAGCCCGCCGGGGAGCCCGGAGAACTGACGCGCATGTTGCAAGCGTCGGCTCCTCCGGTCGCGATGCCGACGGCAGCCACGCCCCTCCCGGCGCAGCCGCAGACCCGGAACCCAACCCCGGCCGCGCGCGATTCCGGCGAGTTGACGCGCGTGTTTCAAACCGAAAAACCGGCCGCGCCGCGATCCGGATCCGGCCAGTTCAGCTCCCCCATCCCTCCGCCTGCGGCCGCCCCGCCTTCGCGAACCAGCAGCCCGGGCGATTTTACGCGGATGATGCAGTCGCCCCTCGCTCCCGAACCGGTACGCTCCCACCCTCCGGCTCAGCCGCAAGCGACTCCCAGCGAATTCACCCGCATGATGCGGGCGGACCAGTTCGCGGACGCGCCACCTGCCGCGATGCCCCCCGCGGGTCCCCCGCCTCCTTCCGGCCGGTCGATGCAGCCGCCTGGGGAATTCACGCGCATGTTCTCCATGGATCCCGTGGCATCGGAGGACTTGGTCGCTTCCCCGGCGCCGCAGATGCCGTTGCCCCAAGGCGGCCTCGCTACGGGAGCCTTTTCCAGGCGCGCAATCCCTCCGCAGCCACAGGCCAACGCCGGCCCTAGCGAATTCACTCAGATGTTTTCCGTCCCGGCAACGCCCGTTAAGGCCCCGGCCGCACCGGCGGCCCCGGCGGCGGCGCCCGCGCCGGCCCCCATCGCCCAAAAATCATACCTGCCGCTGGTCTTGATCCTGGCCGGATTGTTTTTGCTGGTCGTGATTGTCATCGTGGTCTTCGTGTTGGCGCGGTAGGAAGCGGGACTTATAAGTCCCGCCCTGGAGTTTGGACTTATCTCGTGATGACTGGCCGCAGCCCGTGGCGCACCGTTGAAAACCCAATTGGGGGGCGGGCAATCATGCCCGCAGCCGCCTTTCGGCGGCTAAGCCGGCTGGAAAGCCGGCTGCGGCCAGGATTGGCCGCCCTCCAAGTTGAGTTTTCATCACATTTGGTGGCCCGCAGGGCCATCCCGACAAGCTTCAGCGTGCTGCGGCGGACTTCTTTCAGTCCGCCGTGGCGGCCGCCGATTATTCCGCCTGCGGAAGCACGATGATCAATTCCATTTGCGGGTTAGGGAAGTCGCCGGGCACATAGGCCGCGAGATTCCGCGCCCGGACCACCGCTTCCCATGAGCCGCCGCTTTGGCTGAGGCCGAAATACTGACAGTTCAGCTTGATGGGGATGGCGGCCGGCGGCGTCAACACATGCGTCAGCAGAACTCCCGGCAGCGCTCTCTGCACCAGGTGCTCGACGGCATCCGCCGAACAGATCTTGATCAACTGGGGTGTCTTGGCGATCAGGTCCGCCTGGCTCATATCCGCGCTGATGGCCAGGTACAAACGGGTTTGCTGCAGGTACTTTTCGTTATCGATCGAGGTTGCGTAGATGGAAGGCTGCACGCGTTTCAGCGGCAGCGAGATGCTGTTGCTGGGGACTACGGTGTCGAGCAGTAGCCTCAGTTTCTCATCCAGGTTCGTAAAGCACGCGCCTAGATCGTCATGGTCGTAAGGCGGCAGGTCGCGTGGATGAACCTTGATCGAAAATGTGCTTAACGAGCCCGCCAGCGAGAGCATGGCCGAGTACAGCGCCTCGGGGTGCCCTTTGCGCGTTTCGAAAAGGTGCCGGAAAACCGGCAAGGCTGCATTGACCGTGTACAAGAGCCAGAAACGCGGGATGTCCGCGGAGGTGAAGTCCGCCAGGCTTTGATTCTTCTGGCGGCGGGACCCAGCCAGATCGCTGCTCTTGGCCGAAAGGATCTCCACCAGGCGCCGGGCGATCGAAAGCAGATAATCGCTGGCTTCAAAATCGAGGAGCGGCGGGACAAACCGTGGATCCAACTGGAACAGGCCGGCCTCCGTCTTGCGCACCCTGGCGACGCGCAGGGTGGAACTGCCCTCCCGATTCTCCGCTTCGAGCGCCAGCCGGAGATTCTTACGCGCCACCAGCACCGGCTTCTCCGATTGACCGGTATTCTCGTCGCGGATCATTTCCACCTCGGCCCGATAGCGGGTTTCAGCTTCCCGCCGCGAGGTGGCCACGTTGAAACCCCGCTCCCGGTAACTGGGGATGGCCAGATAGACATCCACACTTTGCGTCTCGGGATCGAAGTGTTCCGCGAGAGGCTTGGCGGGCGGCGCCGGGTCGGATTCCGGAACGTCGAACAACAATCCGTCCGGAAAAATGCCCGCCGCCTCGGAGACCACCAAGGTGCCGGCGGACAGGGCCGCCTGGTCGATGCGCAGATGCCGAAAACCCCATGGGCGGAACTCCAGCGCTTGCAAATCGAATTGAAGCGTTTCCTCCAGGAACCGGTCCTGACGCTGCAAGTGTTGGGGATTGAGGAATGTTCCCTTGGTCCAAATCACAGGTTCCAGTCGCGGCATCGCAGTCCAAGGTAGCAGAATCGGCCGCGACGCGCAAAGCGACGCGCAAAGCGATGTTTGTTGGATCTTATAGAGTGGGGCATCTCCGGCTTTCCCCGGATGCGCCATCCGCCGTTTGCGGCTGTTAAGGGGCTCATGGGTGCGCCCGAGTTTAGCCTTCGTACTATGTGGCGGCGCAAGTAGAGCCGGTAGGACCCAGGTTCCGGCGCCAATTCCGAGCGCCGGACTGAAGTGGTTCAACGGCAAGGCCTTGCAGCGGCTACTCAGGATCGCCAGTTCGCGCAGCCGCGCGCCGCGAGCGTCACCCGGCGCGATTCGCAAGGTCAATGCCACGCCTGTGATTATTTGTCACTCCTACTTGACGAAGCCCGCCAGACGCAATATATTAACTGAGCCGGAAGTTTTTTCGGCTGGAGGGTAGATGGCTGGAAGAGAGAGTACTCAACATAAGCTGGACCGGGTGCGTTCACCCCGGGTACAAATCACCTATGACGTCGAGATTGGCGGCGCTATCGAGTTGAAGGAACTTCCGTTCGTCGTGGGCGTACTGGGCGACTTGACCGGGCAACCCGAGCAGCCGCTCGCAAAACTGAAGGATCGCAAGTTCGTGGAAGTCAATCCGGACAATTTCGATACCGTTCTGGAAGGCATGAAGCCGCATTTATCGTTTTCCGTGGAAAACAAACTGAGCGAGGAACCGGACGCACCCAATCTGAAGGTGGACCTGCACTTTAAGAGCATGGACGATTTCGAGCCGGAAAACGTGGCGCGCCAGGTGAAACCGCTGAAGGAACTGCTGGACCTGCGCACGCGGCTGGCCGACCTGCGCGGCAGTTTGCAGGGTAACGACAAGCTCGAGGAATTGCTGCTGGATGCGGTAGGCAATACGGAAAAGCTGCAAAAGATCAAGGGAGAAATGGGCAAGGGGGAGGGATCCAATGGCTGATAGTCAAACCGCGGCCGCGCCGGCCACTACTACCGAGCAGGTCCTCGAAAGGGGCCTGCTGGATACGATCGTCGAAGAAGGACGTTTCGGCGTCGAACCGGCTTCTAAAGAACGCGGCAAGAATCTGATCAAGGAATTCGTGGCGCAGGTCCTGGACGGGTCCATGACCATCGCACGCGATGCCGAGATGATGATCAATGCGCGCATCGCGCAAATCGATCACCTCATCTCGCTGCAATTGAATGAAGTGATGCACAACGCGTCGTTCCAGAAGCTGGAAGGCACCTGGCGCGGCGTCAAATACCTGATGGACCAGAGTGAAACCGGCGTGATGCTGAAGATCAAGGTTCTGAATGTCAGCAAGAAAGAGCTGCTGAAGGACCTGCAGCGGGCGCCGGAATTCGATCAGAGCGCTCTATTTAAGAAAGTGTACGAAGAAGAATACGGCGTGTTCGGCGGAGCTCCGTTCGGCGCGCTGGTCGGCGATTACGAATTCGGCAAGCATCCCGAAGACATCGAACTGCTCGAGAAGGTTTCGAATGTGGCCGCGGCGGCCCACGCGCCATTCTGCAGCGCGGCCTCGCCGGATCTGTTCAACCTCCCCAGCTACACCTCGCTGGACGCCCCCCGCGATCTGGCCAAGATCTTCGACACCACCGAATATGCCAAGTGGAAGAGCTTCCGCCAAACCGAGGATTCCCGCTATGTAGCCCTGTGCCTGCCCCGCACGCTGGGCCGGCTGCCGTATGGCAAAGACACCAAGCCGGTGGAAGCGTTCAACTACGAAGAGCACGTAGATGGCAGCGACCACTCCAAATACCTGTGGATGAATGCGGCGTTCGCGCTGGCCAGCCGCATGACCAATTCGTTTTCGCAGTGGGGCATGTGCGTAGCCATGCGCGGCGTGGAAGGCGGCGGCCTGGTTACCGGCCTGCCCGTGCATAACTTCTATACCGATGAAGGCGACGTGGCCATGAAGTGCCCGACCGAAGTTCCCATCACCGATCGCCGGGAAAAGGAGCTTGCGGATCTGGGCTTCGTTCCCCTGGTGCATTGCAAGGGTACCGATTACGCCGCGTTCTTCAGCGTGCAAACCGCGCAAAAGCCGAAGCTGTACGATACCGACTCGGCCAACGCCAACGCGCGGCTTTCGGCCCAATTGCCTTACATTATGGCGGTCTCCCGCTTCGCTCATTATTTAAAGGCCATGATGCGCGACAAGATCGGCAGCTTCATGTCGCGTACCGACGCCGAGATCTTCCTCAATCGCTGGATCACCAAATACGTGGTCCCCGACGACACGGCTTCCCCGGCCATGAAGGCCCGTTGTCCGCTGCGGGATGCCCGCGTAGACGTAGCGGAAGTGCCCGGCAAGCCGGGCGTTTACCGGGCCGTGATGTTCCTGAAGCCGCACTTCCAACTCGACGAGTTGAGCGTTTCTTTGCGGCTGGTGTCTGAATTGCCGGCGCCCGCAAAATAAATAGCCGTCCGCGGTACCAACGGCTGTAACGATTTTTCCCAAGGGGTAACTAACACAGGTACGGAAGGAGAATCAACGTGGCAGTTAACGCATATTTGTACGTAGACGGTGTAACCGGACCCAGCACCAGCAAAACGGGTTTCATCGACATTTTGTCGTTCAGTTGGGGTGTAAGCCAGACCTCCACTTATGGAACCGGGGCTTCCGGAAAAGAGGCGAAAGCCGGGCGCGCGGATTTTCAGAACCTGAGCATCATGAAGGTTTTGGACAATGCGTCGCCCTTGCTTTGCGAATGCTGCGCATCCGGCACCATCGTCGACAAGGTTTACATCTTGTACGATAAGCCGGTAGGAAAGGGCGCCACCGTGCAGCAGGATTATTTCCGGATTTATCTCAAGGATGCGCTGGTTACTTCCTTGCAGTTGTCCGGCAGCAGCGAGAACCCGACCGAGTCCATCACTTTCGCATTCCAGGCCGTGGAGATCGCTTACAAGGCGGAGCAAGACGACGGTACGCTCGCGGCCGCCGTACCGAAGGGCTGGGACCTGGCGGCCTTGAATGGCGCCTGGGCCGCTGAAGACGCTTTCTAAAACGCGACCCTTTCATGACAGCCAAACAACTGCTCGACGCCGGAAAAGTGCATGAAGCGGAGGTGGCCCTCGGGGCCTACCTCCGCGAACACCCTACCGATGTCGGGAGCCGCACGTTTTTATTTGAGCTCCTCTGCTTCTCCGGACAGTACGATCGTGCGGAGAAGCAGTTGGGAGTCCTGTCTCAAGGCGGCAAAGAGGCAGAGTTGGGCGCCGTCCTGTACTACTCGGCGGTGCACGCGGAAAGGACCCGGCACGACATTTTCCGCAAAGAGGAATTTCCCAGCGTACCCGCCGCGCCCTCCCCCGCGGGCAAACTTAACGGCAAGCCGTTCCAGTCTATCCGGGATGCCGACCCGGCCGTGGGTGCGCGCCTGGAAGTGTACGCCGCCGGCGCGTATCTCTGGATTCCCTTCCAGCACATTGCTTCTTTGCACCAGGAAGCTCCCAAACGTTTGCGCGACACCCTCTGGTCTCCGGCTTTTGTCCTGACCGGACCTGATTTTAAGGGCACCGACATAGGCGAAGTTCTGATTCCCGCCGTGTATCCCTTTTCCTGGAAGTCGGAAGACCAGTCGATCTGGCTGGGACGCACCAGCGAGTGGGTTTCCGATGGCGAGGGCCATGAATATCCGGTAGGCGGGAAAATGTTCGTCGTAGACGACGAGGAAGTGCCGCTCCTCGAGATCAGGTCGCTGGAGTTCGCTTCCGATGCCTCTTCGTGAAGATATCCTCAACCCGATTCCGGGCGATAATCCCAGCGGTAAGGACCTCCGGTACGCGCCCATCTACGACAAGATTAAGGAGGCCCGCCGCGAGGACGACGACCTCAATCAGGGCGCGTGGCAGCACGAGCGCAAAGTCGCCGATCACAATGCGGTCATCAAGCTCACGCAGGAAGCCATCGCCACCCAGTCCAAGGACCTGCAACTAGCCGCCTGGCTCACCGAATCCCTCACCAAGACCCGCGGATTCGTCGGCTTGTACGATGGGTTGTTCCTTTGCCACGGTCTGGTGGAACAGTTCTGGGACACCGTCTATCCGGAAAAGGAGGAGGACGATCTAGAACTGCGGGCCATGCCCCTCGACTGGATCGGCTCGCGGTTGGATGTGCCGCTCAAGGGTGTGGCCTTGACCCGGGACGGTTACAGCTTCTACCAGCAAAAGGATTCGCGCGGCGTTATTTACGAAGATCAGGCCAAAAGCAAGGAGCAGAAAGCCGAGCGGGAAAGCAAACTGAAAGAAGGCAAACTGGCGCCCGAGATTTTCGACCGCTCGTTTGGAGAAACGCCGAAGGCGTTCTATGCCGAGGCGGAAAAAACTCTGGATGCCTGCCTGGCCACACTGAAGACGCTTAACGAGCTGTGCGACGAGAAGTTCGGAGACTCTGCGCCTTCGTTCTCTAAACTGCGGACCGGCGCGGAAGACGTCCGGCATACCGTGCATAGCTTGCTGCAGAAAAAGCGCGAGTTCGAGCCGGATCCGGTGGAGGAGGCTCCCCCGCCCGCCGCGGAAGCGGCCGGCGAATCCGCCGCGGGAACCACCGCCGCCGTAGAAGGTACGGCCGGTTCCCCGATGGATCTGACCTTCACCATGAAAGGCTCCGCCGAGCCGGCCGACCGCGTGGCGGCCATCGGCAGTGTGGCCGCGGCTGCCCAATTCCTGCGCAAGCGCGAACCCTTCAGCCCGGCGCCCTATCTGATGTTGCGTGGATTGCGCTGGGGTGAGCTGCGGGCCGCCTCCGACCCCGCGGCATTGGAAGGGCCGCCTACCGAGATCCGCCGCCAGATTAAGGCCCTGGCCATGAATAACAGGTGGTCCGATTTGCTGGAAGTGGCGGAGAACGTCATGGCCTTGCCCTGCGGCCGGGCCTGGCTCGATTTGCAGCGATTCGTGGTGGAAGCTTGCGCGGCATTAGGCAGCGATTACAACACCATCGCCATTGCCATCCGCTCGGAGTTACGCACGCTGCTGCGCGATCTTCCCGAGCTGCTGGACGCCGTGCTGACGGACGAAACGCCGGCGGCCAATCCGGAAACACAAACCTGGCTGCGCGAACTGATCGCCGAGCCCGCGGATGCCAGCCCACGTCCGAACTTTCCCCGCCTGCCGGTGATGGATGGTTCGCAATCCCCCGGCTGGCAAAAGAAATTCATCGATCCACATGCCCTGGCCACCGAGGCCATGCGCAAGGGGCAGCCGCAAAAGGCGTTCGAGATCCTGAATAAAGAGATCGAACGTCAGCGCAGCGGGCGGGGCCGCTTCCAACGCAAGCTGCAACTCGCGCAACTCTGCATCGGCGCGGGTAAGGACACCATCGCACAGCCCTTGCTGGACGATATTGCGGCGGCCGTGGAGACCTACAAACTGGAAGACTGGGAGGATCGCGAAATGGTGGCAGGAGTGCTCGCATTCCTGTTACAGACCAGCAAGAAGATCCAAGCCGACGCGAAAGCCAAGCAAAGCATTTTTGAGCGCATCTGCCGCCTCGATCCGGTACAGGCGTTTTCGGTGTAAACCATGGCCCGCTACGCCGACGATTACACTGCCGCAGTGACGCTCCCGGTACTCGACCGGCTCCTCGACGGGGAGCCGGATGTTTCCGTTGAAGCGATACCCACGCGCACGCAGTCCGTGCGCCAGTTGAAGGAGGGTCTGCGCCGGGACCTGGAGTGGCTGCTGAACACCCGGCGCATCGCCGTGCCGCCCGACGAATCCTTGAAGGAAGTCAATCGTTCGCTGTACGTTTACGGTCTGCCGGACTTCACCCATTACGCGCTCAACTCTCCGAAAGACCACGTGAAACTGACTCGCTTCCTGCAGGGCACGGTCAAGCTCTTCGAACCGCGCCTGGCCAACGTGAAGATCGTTCCCCTGGAAGGCATCACCGGCGCGACCCGCACCCTGCGCTTCCGCATCGAGGGCATGCTGGTCATGGATCCGGCCCCCGAGCACGTCTCGTTCGACACCGTGCTGGAACTGACCAGCGGCGGTTACGAGGTCCGGAATGCGGGATGATCTGCTGCTGTACTACGAACGCGAACTGACTTACATGCGCCAATTGGGCGCGCAGTTCGCGGAGAAGTATCCCAAGATCGCCTCGCGTCTGGTATTGGAGCCGACCAAGTGCGACGATCCGCACGTCGAGCGTATGCTCGAAGCGTTCGCCTTTCTGGCGGCCCGCGTGCACCTGAAAATCGACGACGAGTTTCCGGAAATCACCGAGTCGCTGTTGGGCATCGTCTATCCGCACTTCATCCGGCCGCTCCCTTCCATGTCGATTGCCCAGTTCCACCTGGATCCGCAAAAGGGCAAGCTCACCACCGGATGTCTGATCCCGCGCGAGACCTTGCTTTATTCGCGCCCCGTGGATGGGGTTCCGTGCAAGTTTCGCACCTGCTACGAGACCACGCTCTGGCCGATACACGTTACCTCCGCTACATGGACCACTCCCGAACACCTGAAGCCGCCATTGCGCGCCGCCGACGCCGCCGGAGCTTTGCGCATCGAACTGACATGCAATGCCCCGGACATGGAATTCGCCAAGCTGGAACTCGATCAGATCCGGTTCTTTCTGGACGGCGAGGGCGCCCTGGTGCACACCATTTACGAGATTCTCTGCTGCAATCTGGTGCAAATCGTGGTGCGCGATACCACGCCGGGCTCGCGCGCGCCCGCAGTCACGCTGCCGTCCTCCGCTCTGCGGCCGGTCGGTTTTGAAGAAGACGAGGGCATGCTCCCGTATCCGCGGCGCTCGTTCGTCGGCTATCGGCTTTTGCAGGAGTATTTCACGTTCGTGGATAAGTTCTTCTTCATAGATGTGACCGGCCTGCGGCAGGCTTGCGCATCCGGATTCAAGCGCAGCATGGAAATGATCTTTCTGTTCTCGCGCTTCGAAGGCGACGAACGCCGCCAGCGTCTCGAAACCGGCGTGGCGCCGTCCTCCTTTCGCCTCGGATGCAGCCCGGTGGTGAACCTCTTCCAGCAGACCTCCGAGCCCATCCTGCTCGATCAGCAAAAATACGAATACCCGGTGGTTCCCGACGCCCGGCGGCCTCTGGCGATGGAGATTTTTTCGATCGATCAAGTGGCCAGCCTGAAAGCGCAGGCCCAGGAGGTCGTCGAATATCAACCGTTCTATTCTTTCCGCCACTCCGTGCAGCGCGAGCGCCAGCAGACGTTCTGGGTCGCCAACCGGAGGCCTTCCGTGCGGCCCAACGATGACGGTACCGAAATCAGCCTGGCGCTGGTGGACCTCTCGTTCAAACCCACTCGCCCAGCCACCGACGCCCTCACCGTTCGTACCACTTGCACCAACCGGGATCTGCCCTCCCGGCTGCCGTTTGGAAACGAGGCCGGGGATTTCGAACTGGAGACGGGCGCGCCGATCAAGCGCATCGTCGCGCTGCGGAAGCCCACTTCGCCGATCCGGCCGCCGCTCGGCAAGGCCATGCAGTGGCGCTTGATCTCGCATCTCTCGCTCAACTACCTGTCCCTGGTCTCGGAAGGCCGCGAGGCGCTTCAGGAGATCCTGAAGCTGTACGACTTCGCCGCTTCGGCATACTCCAGCAAGATTGTGGAGGGGATCACCGGCCTGAAAAGCAAACGGCAGTTTTCACGCGTCATTTCCGAGGAAGGCATCGCTTTTGCCCGCGGCACCTGGGTCGAGTTGGAACTCGACGAGGAACAGTTCGTGGGCGGCGGTGTCTACCTGTTTGCCAGCGTCATCGAATACTTTCTGGCGCTCTATGCGTCGTTGAATAGTTTCAGCCAGTTATCCGCCCGAGTGCAACAGAGAAAGGAGGTCTTGCGCGAATGGCCACCGCGAGCAGGTCGCAAGATCTTGATGTAACCCGTTCCTTTCTCGGCGCGGAACTGCGCGAACATCCGGGCTGGTTCGATTTCTTCCAGGCCGTACGCCTGATGCACCGGATGATGCCGGAACGCGAACCGGTCGGCCGCTTCGGTCCGCCCAAACGCGAGGTGCTGCGTTTCGCCGTCAACAACCTGCTGGCTTTTCCGCCCAGCCAGATCCAGACCCTGGACTGGTCTAAGGACGGTCCCGCGCGCATGAAGATCAATTTCATGGGCTTAACCGGACCCATGGGCGTCTTGCCTTATTGCTACACGGAATTAATTCGGGATCGCAACCGGCTCAAAGACTATACGGCCGAGGAGTTCTTCGACCTCTTCAATCATCGGATGATCTCCCTGTTTTATCACGCCTGGGAGAAATACCGGTTCTTCGTCACCTACGAGCGGGAGAAGCAGGATCGCTTTTCGCGCTACCTGATGAGCTTCGTGGGGCTGGGCACGCGCGGCCTCGAGAAACGTCAGGCGGTGGCCGACGAATCGCTCTTGTTCTATTGCGGTCTCCTCTCCATGCAAACGCGGTCCGCGGCGGCGCTGGAGCAGGTGCTGTGCGATTATTTCAACGTGCCGGTGAAGGTCGAGCAGTTCATAGGCACGTGGCGCGCGCTCGAGTCCTCCAACCAATGCCGTATGGAAGGCGGCGTCCGCTACTCGGATCAACTGGGCTTGGGGGCCATCGCCGGAGACGAGATCTGGGAGCAGCAATCGCGCGCGCGGATCAGGCTTGGACCGCTGACGGCGAGTCAATATCTGTCTTTCCTTCCCGTCGGAGACGCCTGGGCGCCATTGCGCGCCATCACGGCATTCTTCAGCGGCGGGGAGATCGAGTTTGAGGTGCAACTGGTGCTGAAGCACGACGACGTGCCGTCCTGCGAATTGCGTGGGGACGGCGCGCGCGCGCCGCTTCTGGGCTGGTTCAGTTGGATCAAGTCCGGGCCTGCCTTCGGGCGCGACCCGGGCGATACGGTTTTGTTGCTAAATTAGAGCGCCGGGGCAGAATGCGCCCTGGAAAAGGAATAACATGGCAGTCAATCTTAGGGCTTTAATCGGAAAACTGAACGACACCACGCGAAATGCGCTGGAGGCCGCGGCCGGCCTGTGCCTCTCGCGTACGCACTACGACGTGGAGGTGGAGCACTACCTGATGAAGCTGCTGGATTCGTCAAGCGACGACCTGGCGGCCATCCTGAAGCACTTCGAAGTGGATAAATCGCGCCTGGCCGCCGAGCTGACCCGCAGTCTGGACAAGCTCAAATCGGGCAACGCCCGCAACCCGGCGCTGAGCCCCACCCTGCGCAATATGCTGCAAGAGGCCTGGACGCTGGGGTCCGTCGATTATGGCGCAACGCAGGTGCGCTCGGGCTTCACCATCCTGGCGCTGGCCGTCGACGAAGACCTGTCGCGCATGATGCGCGAGACCAGCCGCGAATTCCAGAAGATCAATGCCGACAGCCTGCGCAAGGATTTCCTGCAGATCGTCGAATCCTCCAGCGAAGAATCCACGGCTGCCCAGGCTGCCGCGCCGGATAGCGGCGGCGCCCCGCGCCCCGTGGGAGGCAAGACTCCCAATCTCGACCAATTCACCATCAATCTGACCGGGAATGCCCGCGCCGGAAAAATCGATCCGGTGCTGGCGCGCGATTTCGAAATCCGTCAGGTAGTGGACATCCTCACCCGCCGCCGCCAGAATAACCCGATTCTGGTAGGCGAGGCGGGCGTCGGCAAGACCGCCGTGGTCGAAGGATTCGCGATGCGCATCGTGCAGGGAGACGTGCCGCCGGTGCTGAAGAACGTCGAGGTACGCACGTTGGACCTGGCTCTGTTGCAGGCCGGCGCAGGCGTCAAGGGCGAATTCGAAAACCGTTTGAAAAGCCTGATCGCGGAAGTAAAGAACTCACCCACCCCCATTATTCTGTTCATCGACGAGGCCCACACCATGATCGGCGCGGGCGGCCAGGCGGGCCAGAACGACGCGGCCAATCTACTGAAGCCGGCTCTGGCGCGCGGCGAGCTGCGGACCATCGCCGCCACCACCTGGTCCGAATACAAGAAGTACTTCGAGAAGGACCCCGCCCTGGCGCGCCGTTTCCAATTGGTAAAAGTGGAAGAGCCCACCGAGACGGCCTGCCAGTTGATGATGCGCGGCGTGGTGCCGGCTTTGGAGAAGCACCACAACGTGCGCATCCTGGATGAAGGGCTGGCCGCGGCCGTCAAGCTTTCGCACCGCTACCTGCCGGATCGCCAGTTGCCGGACAAGGCGGTCAGCGTGCTAGACACCACTTGCGCCCGCCTGTCGCTCGGCCAGAATGCCACCCCGGGTCCCATCGAGGACGCCATGCGTACGCTGGACGACCTGGAAGTGCAGGAGCGCATCCTGCGCCGGGAGGCGGCCGTGGGCGTGGACCACACCGAGCGCCTCGCCGCCATCGAGACACAGAAGGCTGCCACGCAGGCCAGCCTGACGGAATTGAACGCCCGTTGGGAAAAAGAGCGCGGCCTGGTATCCCGTATCCGCGAAATCCGGAGCCAGCTTGAGACTGGCACGGCCACACCACCACAAGCTGCCGCGGCCACCGCCGCCGCGCCTGCCGCCACGGCCACTGCATCGGCTGCCGCCGCGGCGCCGGCGCCCGCTTTCGATGGCATCGCCTTGCGCGCGGAACTGGACCAGCTCAATACCGAACTCGGGTCTATCCAGGGCGAGACGCCCTTGATGCGGGTTTGCGTGGATTCCCAGCTCGTCGGGGAAGTGATCTCCGGTTGGACCGGCATTCCCGTCGGCAAGATGCTGAAAGACGAGATCGCCACCGTGCTGAAACTGGAATCCTACCTGGGCGCGCGGGTCATTGGCCAATCGCACGCGTTGGAAGCCATCAGTCACCGTATCCGGACGGCCCGCGCCGGGCTGGACGATCCCATCAAGCCGGTCGGCACGTTCCTTTTGGTCGGCCCCAGCGGCGTCGGCAAGACGGAAACTGCGCTGGCGCTCTCCGATCTCTTATTCGGCGGCGAGCATAACCTGATTACGATTAATATGTCGGAGTTCCAGGAGGCCCATACGGTCTCCACGTTGAAGGGATCGCCCCCCGGCTATGTCGGCTACGGCGAAGGCGGCGTGCTCACCGAAGCCGTGCGCCGCCGGCCTTACGCGGTGGTGCTCCTGGACGAAGTAGAAAAGGCGCATCCCGACGTGCTGGAGCTGTTCTTCCAGGTCTTCGACAAAGGCATGATGGAGGATGGCGAAGGCCGTCTCATCGACTTCAAGAACACCATCATTATTCTGACTTCCAACGCCGGCACCGATACGCTCATGAAGCTCTGCGCCGATCCGGAAACCATGCCCGGTTCCTCCGGCCTGGTGAATGCCCTTAAGCCCGAATTGAATAAGATCTTCAAGCCCGCCTTCCTGGGCCGCCTGGTGGTCATCCCTTACTTCCCCATCCGGGATGAAAACCTGAAGAAGATTGTGGTATTGAAACTCGCCAAGATTCAACGCCGTCTGAAAGAAACCCACCGCATCGATCTGACCTACGATCCGGCCATGATCGAGGAGGTGGCCCGCCGCTGCACCGAGGTGGAAAGCGGCGCGCGAAACGTGGATAATATTCTTACGAATACCCTGCTGCCCGACATTTCGCGGCAGTTATTGGGCCGTATCGCCGAAGGGCTGAAGCCGGAGTCGATCCACGTCGGCATCGCCGAAGATGGATCGTTTATTTACTCGTAAACGAGGCGCAACGCGCTATAGGGAGATAACCAGGCATGGCCGCAGCACCTACTCAAATTGAACGGCCATTTCGCGTCAGTACATCGCTCGGCGCCGACACCCTGCTGCTGGATAGCTTTGTGGGCGTCGAGCGGGTGTCGGATCCTTTCCGCTTCCTCCTGCGGGTGCTCAGTCCCGACCCCAACGTGGACATGCAGAGCCTGCTGAACGGGCCGGTGGTGTTGTCGCTCGGCTTGTCGAGCGATCAGGACCGCACCATCCACGGCAATATCAACCGGGTGAAGCTGCTCGAATTCGGCTCGGATGGAATGGCCGCTTACGAGATCGAAATGGTGCCGTGGTTCTGGTTTCTGAACTTATTTTCAGATTGCCACATCTTCCAGAACCTGAGCGTGCCGGACATCGTCGAACAGGTCTTCCAGAACCGCGGCTTCTCCGATTTCGAGTCGCGCCTGACCGGCACGTATAATCCCCGCATTTACTGCGTGCAGTACCGCGAGACCGATTTCAACTTTGTCTCCCGGCTGCTCGAAGAGGAAGGCATCTTCTATTTCTTTGAGCACACGCCGGACAAGCACACGCTGGTGCTGGCGGACGATCCCAGCGCCTTCGCCGCGTGTCCCAACCAGTCGGACGTCGCCTTTATGGCCGCCGGAGGAGCCACCCAGGACAACGATATTGTCTTTTCCTTGGAGTCCGAGTGCCGCGTGCAAACCGGCACGGCCACGCTGAACGACTACGATTTCACGAAGCCCAATTTCAGTCTTCTTTCCACGCTCGCCAGCAAGCAGCCCGGTGAGTCTTACGATTATCCCGGAAAGTATTCGACCGCCGACGATGGCAGCCGATACGCGAAGATCCGGCTGGAGGAATTGGAAGTCGGCAACGCCACGGTGCGCGGCGAAGGTAACTGCATGAACTTCCAGAGCGGCTTCACCTTCACGCTCAGCGGTTATTACGCCAGCGGCGCCAACATGACCTACACGCTGCTATCGGTGGAGCACCACGGGCGCAATACCAGTTACCAATCCAACAAGGTCGTGGATCCCTACGAGTACCGGAATCGCTTCGAGGCCATTCCCAATTCCGTGCCCTTCCGTCCGGCCCGGCGGGCGCGCAAGCCGGTGATCGAGGGAACCCAGACGGCCCTGGTCGTCGGCAAGTCCGGTGAAGAAATCTGGACCGATCAGTACGGGCGGGTGATCGTGCAATTTCCCTGGGACCGCATCGGCCTCAGCGATGAGAATAGCTCGTGTTGGATCCGCGTGGCGCAGGGGTGGGCCGGCAACCAATGGGGTTTTATCTGCATCCCCCGCATCGGCCAGGAGGTAGTCGTCAGCTTTCTCGAAGGCGATCCCGACCAGCCCCTGATTACCGGGTCGGTCTACAACGCCAACCAGATGCCGCCTTATACGTTGCCGGATAACCAGACCCAGAGCACCTGGAAATCGATGAGCAGCAAAGGCGGCGGCGGCTTCAACGAGCTCCGCTTTGAAGACAATAAGGGCAGTGAGCAGATCTTCATCCATGGCCAAAAGGACATGGACATGAAAATCCTGAACGACCGGAGGGAGTGGATCGGCGAGGACCGCCATTTGGTGATCGTGCGGGACAAACTGGAGAAAACGGGCAGGGACAGCCACCTGGATTTGACGCGCGATCACATCGAGAAGATCGGCCGCGATCACCACCTGACCATCAGCGGCAAAGAAGCGATTTCGATTACCGGCTCGCACTCGTTGGCCGTAACCGGCGACGTGATCGAACAATTTAGCGGCAATCATTCGAGCCAGGTGACGCAGAACCTCTATCTGCAGGCCATGCAAGTGGTGATCGAAGCCTCGACCGGCCTGACGCTCAGTGTCGGAGGCAATTTCATCACCATCGATGCCAGCGGCGTGGCGATCTTCGGCACCATGGTGCAGATTAACAGCGGCGGATCGGCCCTTTCAGGCAGCGCCGGATCGTTGGTCTCGCCCTTGTCGCCGACCGACGCGACCGATGCATCGGATACCGGTCCGGGAGCGACCACGACGGTCACGCCCGGCACGGCGGCTACACCCGTCAGCATGTCGTTGACGGATATTAGTCCGGCATCCGCCCCGGCCGCTGCCCCGCCGCCGGCGGCCGCTGCCCCGCCTCCGCCACCGCCGGCAACCGTGTACAGCGACCCGCCACCGGCGCAGTCCCCCGCCTCGAATGCACCCGCGCACGATCCAAATTCGCCCGACAATCAAGACAAGACGCATTTCGTCGCCATCCAGCTTAACGGAGAAGACGGCAGCCCGATTACCGGCGAGCCTTATCGGATTGTGCACCCCGACGGCACGGTTTCCGAAGGCACTACGGACGACAAGGGATCCGCCAAAGTGACCAATCTCGATCCAGGTTCATCCCAAGTTACCTTCCCCAATCGGGACCAGGACGCCTGGGGATAAAAGCCTATGCCGAACTACACTGCGCAGCAGGGAGACTGCATCAACAGCATCGCGCTCCAATTCGGATTCGCTCCGGATACCATCTGGAATCACGCGAACAATGCGGCGTTGAAAGCCAAGCGCCAGGACCAGAACGTCCTGTTTCCCGGGGACGTGGTCTTCATTCCCGACAAGACGGTCAAGCAGAACACTGCGGCCCACGATCAGACCCACAGTTATACGTTGAAAGGAGTCCCCGCCAAGCTCAAACTGAAGTTGCTGAATAACGGGCAGCCTCGCGCCAACGTGAAGTACATCGTGACCATCGACGGCAAGACCACCCAAGGCATGACCGGCGGCGATGGATCGCTTGAAGTACCTATCTCGCCGGACGCGAAGCAGGGCAATCTGACGCTTCCCGACACGGGCGACCAATATCCCCTGAATCTGGGGTGTCTGGATCCCGTGGACGAGGTCAGCGGAATCCAGGGCCGCTTAAAGAATCTGGGCTTCTACAACGGCGATATCACTGGAAACCTGGACGATGCGACCACCAGGGCGCTGGCGGGATTTCAGAAGAGCAATAACCTGACGCAGAGCGGCCAGGCCGACCAACCGACCAAGGACGCCCTTAAAACCGCGGCCGGGAGCTGACCCGTCCGTACCGTGAGGCCATTTGGAACAGCCGTTATTCAGGTCCGCCGTCGCCTGCCTGCTACTGTGCGCCGGACTACCCGGCCAGGCGGGTCGGCGATCCGGGCCGCCGCCGCACGCGGAAGAGGAACCCATGCGTATTAGTGTCGACCGATTCAGTTTCGAGGCCCCGCAAGGCTTCGAGGATATAACGAACTACACCTTTAAGGACCGCAAGAGACAGGAATTGCTCACGGTCACTTTCGGCGCGCGGCCGCCCGAGGCCCGCGATCTGCATTCGCTGCTGGCCACCCGGCGGGACAACCTGGAGATGGTTCCGGCTCCCGTGAAAGTGGAAGGCGAACAAGATACTAAAGTGGATGGCCTGCCGGGCCGCATGCTGTGGTTCACGTTCGAGGACGCCGGCGTTTCCTATCGGGAGCGCTGGGCAGTCGCCCTTCCCATGCCCGACACTTATCTGCAGATTTCCTATGCGGCCCTGGCGGACGACGAAAAAGCCGCGGAGCGCTTCGCGCACATTCTGAGCAGCGTGGTGCCCGCGCGCAAAGAGCCGCCGCCTTCGTCGCCTCCCGATTTTGTCAGGCGATGGGCCGAGCGCATGAGTCTGGATGTGCCGGCCGCCCTGGCGCCGCCACCCACCTACCAGTTCACCGCCAAGGACGGAGCCACCCTGGTGCTGAGCGCATACGCGAACGATCCTGCCAACCGCCCTCCTTCCGAGGCCGCGGAGAAAGCCCAGGATTCCGCGCGTGGAGCCGAACTCGGCGAGACCCAGCAAACCTACTTCCGCGGCGCCACTGCGGAAGGCCCGATTTTGACCTACTCAGTTACATCCCACGATGCCGCCCTCCCGCCGCAGGAAGAGGTTCGCCGCGCGCATCTGACCCTCGCCGGCGGCATCGTCGTACATATTGCGGGGCGCGCCCCGGTGGGATCGACAGAGATGGAAACGGCCTTTCAAAAGCTAATCGAGAGCGTGCAACCTTCCAGGTGAACTATGGCATTGGTCGTCAAGCAAGGCAGCAACATACTCAGTACGCGCAAAGTGCCGATCATCTTTGTGCCCGGCGTGATGGGCAGCCGGCTCCACTTCCCCAACGTGAACGAGGACTGGGACCCGGACAGTTCCTGGGCTATGTTCCATTGGGTGCGCATTTCCGCGGAGAAGGCGCGCCAGGAAATGGGCTTTCGGGCGCCTGCCACGGTGATGACCAGTAACAGCGGCCTGTCCGCCGCCGAGACGCAACACGGCTATGCGGGCGTCGCCTCCGGCTTCTATGTGGACTTCCTGCGGCACCTGGTAGGGCTCACCACTTTGTGCGCGACCTGCCCCGTCTACGCCGTCGGCTACGATTGGCGGCAGAGCAACAAAGACTCGGGCAACGCCCTCGATACGCAGATTACCGCGATCCTCGCGCAGGAGACCGCCGAGAACTTCATCCTGATCAGCCACAGTATGGGCGGCATCGTGAGCCGCTCATGTCTGCAGTCCTCTGGAAATGCGGGCAAACTATCGGGTGTGATCCACGTAGTGCAGCCTGCCACGGGCGCCGCCGTATTTTACCGGCGGATGTACACGGGCGCGATTAAGTCCATCGACGGCGGCCAGGCGCTGTCCTGGATTCAAGGCACCAACGCGCGCGACTTCGCCACGGTGCTCAGCGGTCTGCGGGGCCCCTGCGAACTAATCCCGAATAATAATTATCGGGACACCGGCGCCGTGGACTGGTTATGGGACGATCGCGTGACGCCCGCGACAGCCTGGAACGGCCCCATGTTCCCCTGGTATCTGTCCGCCACGGAGCCTCCCAATGTCTGGTGGTCGGTGGCCGGCGTCCTCACCAAGGTCACTCCCACGCCGCTAGTGGATCTGAGAGCGCGCATGTCGGAATCCGACACTTTCCACGCCGGGCTGGGCCTTTGGAAGCACGCGAATACCTGGGCGATCTACAGCACCGGCTTGACTACCGATATGGCCGTCCGCTTCAGCACGGCAACTGCCGGCGGCGTCGTTCTGGGCGGCGCGGCCAGTGTCCAGATGCAGCGGCGCGCCGAAGGCGACGGCACGGTGCCGGGGTCCAGCGCGAGCGCCCTCTTTTCCGCCGCCGAAACATCCACCGACGTGACCGGCCATGAGTTGATCATGGACCGCAGTAAGAAGCAGGTCCAGGTGAGCGGCGTAGACCACGCCGCCGCATTCGCCAGCAACGACGTGCGGAACATCATCGAGCAGATGCTGCTCATTGCTTTGGGCTGCGTCAGCGCGCCGGGCGATTTTCCGCCGCCGGGTCAGACTGTCGCGGACAGCTCAAACGGCGGCAGTCAGTCCACGGATTCCAGCACCGCCGACAGCTCAGGCCAGGTGGCATCTAACGATAGCGGAAACACCGATAGCGGGAATCCGCCCGATCCGTCGGATTGGTCCACGGACAGTCAGGCCACGACCTGAAAAGGCCGGGCTCTTACGGCACCATTACGGTAAATTCGCCGGGTGTGACGAAGGTGATCACGCCGCCCCAGATACACATGAGTTCGGATGTGTTGTCGAGGGTCGGCATGTTCCCCAGCAGGACCGTAGGCGCGCCCGGAACCCATGGCGCCGGAGTATTCGGCACACAGGGCATGGGCGTCAGCACTCCCAGGGCGGCGGCGGTCGCCGAGGCCACCTCCGGGTTTGCGATGGACATGCACACGCCGAATGGCATAATGTTCTCCATCGGCACGTGGTCCATGATGTTGGCGTCCGGTACCTCGCTGGTAAACGTCTTGTTTACCGGCAGCACCACCAGGGAGCTCGGCGCCGCGCCGAATGTGCACATCATCGAGGCTCCCATGCAAACTTGCATTGCCATGCGTTCACCCTCCGATCGACCGTTTATTATTTTATCGAATTACGAAGACCGTGGGGAGGCAGGAGGGCGGGCAAGCCGGCTAAAAGCCGGCTGCGGGCTGGACAGCCCGCCCCACAATTTTTCCCTTCTTTACGTGCCCTTCGCCTCTGCCTCGCGCCTCCGCGAGGCGGCGCCTGCCGGGTCGGTGATAATGTCGATCCACTGCGGGTCGGGCGGGGCCTCGGCGGCGTAGCTGTCGTGCCAGTTCCACCACTTGTACGGCGGGGTCTGGGGGTAACCCTCCGGCGAGTCCTCCCAAGTCTCCTGACGGCCGAGCGGCGTGATGTCGAGGTAACTCCAGATACTCCCCATGGCCTCGTCGCCGCGACTGTTGATGAAGTATGTGCGGAACACCCGCTCGCCATCGCGGAAGAACACGTTGTGGCCGTGCCACTCGTCCACGCCGAAGTCTTTGTCGAAGCTGTCGGTCATGGTGTACCACGGCATCTCCCAGCCCATCCGGGCCTTCAGGCGCGCGATGTCCGCCTGCGGCGCCCGTGAGGCGTAGGCTAGGGTGGTGTCGCGCGCGTTCAGATGGGACAGGTGGGAGACCTGATCGGCGCCCAGGGAGCAGCCCCGGCAGGCGTGCTCGGGCCAGCCGAACACCCCGGGCTCGAAGAAGGCGCGGTAGACGATCAACTGACGGCGGCCCTCGAACAAATCGAGCAGGCCGGTCTTGCCCTGCGGCCCCTCGAACTCGTACTTCTTGTCCACCGCCAGCCAAGGCATCCGCCGGCGTTCGGCGGCCAGCGCGTCTCGGGAATGGGTGAAGGCTTTCTCCTTCGCGAGGAGCTGCTGGCGCGCAGCTTCCCAATCCTGCTGCGACACGACCGGCGGTGTTTTCATCGCGAGATAATCTCCATTCGGGACAGGAATCTACCTTCAAAATACATCGGATCGATGCATGTGTCCAACGAATATTCGTGACGGGAGTACGAGAAGATCCGTCCGCTAGGCGTGCCGTGCGCGGTCCACGACCAGTTCCGGATGCTCGCCAACCAGCCGGTTCACGACGTGGCAGTTCCAACATACCGGCTGGTGCGAAGCCAGAACGTCCGGTATCTCTGCCGCGGGCACGTCATGCCATTCGACCGTGCGATGTTCCGAGTTCAGCAGGGCGGGCTCGTTGTCGGCCCAATGAATCTCCTCAAACGCCTTGCCGCAGAGGGTGCAATTCTTCCCCTGGTACCACTGGGTCAGGATATTGCTGACGAGGCAGTCTTCAGGTGCCGTTTCGATCTGCCGCAGGCACTCCTGGCCGCAATCCCGGCGTTCCGGCCATCGCGAACAGGACCTGAGCCGCAGATCGGTCTTACCTTCCAGCGTCTTCAGTAGCACGTGTCCGGTATCCACCACAACGCCCGCCGGCCGGCGGTTTTCCGGGCAGGTAATCACGCGATCGCCGCGGTACTTCAGGTAAGCGCGGCCGAAAACGAGTGCCAGCACTGCCACCAGCGCCAGCAGGACAAAACCGCTCCATACAAGCACATCCGGGCTGAACGTATGCATACGGGTCTACCTTCCGGCGCGGCAGTTGCACGCCCGTCGCCACGCCGTATGTGCAGGAATTCAAAGGCCGCGCAAACCTCCGTTGCGTCGTTTTCCACAACCAGGGTGGGTGCCTTGCCCCGACGCACCGCCCGGCGTGGGCAACGAATACCTTGCTTTCGGCGTCAGACTGGTATGGGCCGACGACTCCTGGCGGTACTGGCGACGCTTGCCGTGCCGCTGCTTCCCAGCGCTTCAACGGACTACCAGGCGGTGGTCCATAAGGTTTCGCTGATCGAGCATGACAGTCTGAAGCCCGGCTCGCGCGTCGTGCTGACGCCCGCCGAGTTGAACGCCTATGCCCGGCAGGAAGTCGCGGCCGTGGCACCCGACGGAGTCCGCGATCCGCGGCTTGAGTTGGGACCGGGGACCGCTACCGCCACCGCCCTTATCGACTTCGGCAAACTGCGCCGCGCCGAGGGGAAGACGTCTGGGCCCATCATGGCTTATCTGCTGGATGGTGAGCGGCCGGTCACCATCACCGCACGCATCCGGTCGTCGGGCGGAACAGCCACGGTCGACGTGCAGCAGGTGGAGATCTCGGGCGTCTCGATCGAGGGCCGCTTGCTCGATTTCCTGATTCACAACTATGTGATGCAGGCCTACCCGAACGCCAAGGTCGGCGAGCCTTTCGAACTGGGCCACCGGATCGAGCGGCTGGATGTGCAGCCGTCCGCGGTGGGGATCGTGATCGGGCGTTGAGTGGCGGCCCGAATCGAACGATCAAAGCCCAGATGATTGCATCTAAAGGCGGAAGCGGTCCGCCCGCGGTCACTGCGGCAGGTCCATAATGGCTGTATGACCCTATGGCCGCTGCTGTTGCTCGCCGCCGCACCACCTGCCCCCGATAAAATCGTCTTCGACACCGACTGCGGCTTCTTCGGTGACGATGGCGCCGCGCTGGCGATGGTGCTACGTAGTCCCGCGGTGCAGGTGGCTGCCCTCACAGCGGTTTCGGGCAATGTCTGGGCCGCGGAGAGCGCCGGATATCTGACGGAGATCCTGGGGCTGCTCGGCCGGTCTGAAATCAAACCATTTGTGGGCGCGCAGATGCCGCTCATCCATTCGGCCGCCATGGCCAAACTTGAAGCGCCCCTGGAGTTCGCGGGCGCATTCGACAGACCGCTCAAAATCGCGCCGCTTTCAAAGCCCTCGGCGCTCGAGGTGCTCGCCGACACCATCGCGCAAAATCCCGGCCAGGTTACCATCCTCGCGCTCGGCCCGATGACCAATGTCGCCATGCTTCTACGGCTGCATCCGGATCTGGAAGGGAAGATCCGGCGCATCGTCTTCATGGGAGGCAACGTGCACGTGCCCGGCAACGCTTCCGCAGCGGCGGAGTTCAACTTCTGGTTCGATCCGGAAGCGGCGCAGGCCGTTTTTCGGTCGCGCATCCCGGAGAAGGTCATGTTCCCGCTGGATATCTGCAATCATGCGGTGCTGAACAAGGCGCGTTTCGACGAGATTATCGCGACCCAAACACCGCTCACCCGGCGTTACGAAGAAGATTACGGCAAGCGCTATCCCGGCTTCCACAAGAATCCGTCGGCCAGTGGCTTCCTTTGGGACGAATTGGCCGCCGCATGGCTGCTCGATACGGGCTGGGTGACCCGCTCCGAGACGTCCTGGCTGGATATCGACACGCACTTTGGCAAGACCTACGGCGCCACCGTTCCGCTGGATCGCAAGCTGGCTCCGGAGGCCACGCCCGTGCGGGTGATGCTGGACCTCGACTACCCGCGTTTGTGGACGCTCTATCAGCGC
>Ga0187871_10000733_pt1 | contig 30340 bp, 24 predicted proteins | sample June2016WEW_16_1_FD_132988 | JGI IMG/M metagenome (GOLD analysis project Ga0187871, IMG submission 132988) | Peatland microbial communities from SPRUCE experiment site at the Marcell Experimental Forest, Minnesota, USA - June2016WEW_16_10 | ecosystem: Environmental > Terrestrial > Soil >...
AAATATTTATGTGGGTGGGAGTATAAACTCAGCAGCTGGCATGAATGTGAATGGCCTTGCTCGGTGGAACGGGAGCACGTGGGACAGCCTTAGCGGCGGCCCAAGCAACGGTAACGTTTGGGCCTTAGCGGTTGACGGTTCAAGAAAACTGTTGTATGTTGGTGGAAGTTTTACCACGGTGGGATATCAAACCACTAACTATATCACAAAATGCATAATTAATATGCCGCAACCCCCGACTCTGTCATCGCCAACTAATAATTCCATCAATCAGCCGGTCGCATTAACCTTGAACTGGAATTCGGAGAGCGGCGTATCATCTTATGAAGTGCAAGTCTCCACAGTATCAACCTTTGCATCCACCGTGTTGGATCAGAGTGGTATTACCTCGTTTTCACGAATGATTAGCGGACTTTCTAGTGGCGGCACTACCTATTACTGGAGGGTAAATGCGGCTAATGCAACAAATGGGAGCGACTGGTCAAGCGTATGGAATTTCAAAACTATTTTCGTGATGCCGTCGGCCCCGACGCTAGCTTTGCCGTCTAATAATGCTGAAGAGCTATGGATTCCCTTGAACCTCAGTTGGAATAGCTCCACTAATGCGACCGCCTATTCTTTGCAGGTTGCGACAAATTCGAATTTTTCCACCACGATTTTCAGCCAGAGTGGGTTAACGATGGCATCGCAGGCCATGGCCGGGCTCGCCACTGCCACCACCTATTACTGGCAGGTGAATGAAATAAACCCGGTCGGAGCAGGTCCGTGGTCGAGTGTATGGAGCTTCACGACCTTCAACATTGCTCCCAGTGTGCCGGTACTCACCTCGCCCTCTAATAATGATAGTGAGTTGCTGACTACCTTGAACCTTAGCTGGAGTAGCATCATTTATGCGACCTCCTACTCTTTGCAGGTAGCGACAAGTTCAAATTTCTCCACCACCATCTTCAGCCAGAGTGGGATAACGATGGCATCGCAGGCCATGACCGGGCTCGCCACCAGCACTGCCTATTACTGGCAGGTAAATGAAACGAACCCGGTCGGAACCGGTCCATGGTCAGGCGTATGGAGCTTCACGACCATCAGCGCAGCCCCCGCTGCGCCGGTCCTCATCTCGCCCACCAATAACGCCGTTAATGCATCTTATTATCCCAAGCTGTATCTCAATTGGTCATCTTTAACCAGCGCATCCTCCTATACCGTGCAGGTATCGACCGTCGCTGATTTCAGCACTTTTATCCAGGCCACGGTTTCGACAAATACGGATTCTATCAGTGGACTTTCGCAAAATAGTGCCTATTACTGGCGAGTGAGTGCGACAAATACGCTGGGAACGAGTGCATGGTCAAATGTCTGGAAATTTTCAGATTCCTTGATTGTTGCTTCGGTGCTATCCCCTTCCGCAAAGGCGCTTGAATTCTCTTGTTTCATGGATGGCATTAACCTGAACTACACGATGGCGCAACCCGGCGCGGTGCGGATCTCCTTCAGCGATATTCTCGGAAGGGAAAAAGCCGCCATCAATCGCCAGCAATTATCGGGTCATTATACCCTCTCCCTCAAGAGCCTCAACCTCTCGCCCGGCGTGTATCTCATTCATTTCAGGGCCGGGAACCTTGAGAAAAGGATGAGGGTGATGCTATCGAGGCGATAGCTAAGAATATCAATTGTAACTATGAAGGGGCTATTCTGTTACAATGCTGGGCTGGATAGTATGTGATTATTACTTTGAATTTTACAAATAAACCATAACACAGACAAAGCCCGGGTTATATCTCCGGTGCGTCTTCCGCAGCCGGATTTACCTTGACGGGTTCAACATTTTGAACCCCCGCGCCATCGACCGGTGTTGATTCCGTCGGCGTCGTTGCAACCGCTCCATTCTCCTCCGGCTCCTCTTTCTCACACAACGCCACATCGATCAGCGCGTCGCCCTCATCGAGCGCTATGAGCCGGACTCCCTGCGTGTTGCGGCTTACTACCGAGATTTTATCGACATCGCTGCGGATGATGATGCCGTTCCGGGTAACGAGCATGACGTCTCCCTCGCGGGAAACCCCCTTGAGCGCCACGACCGGCCCGTTTTTCTCGGTGACTTTGATATTGATGATCCCGGACCCGCCCCGATGGGTTTTGCGGTACTCCGCCACCGGCGTGCGCTTGCCGAAGCCCTTTTCGGTGACGGTCAGGACATCGTCCGCCTCATTCACGATGATCATGCCCACGACTTGGTCGTCGTCCCGCAGAGTGATGCCGCGAACGCCGCGGGTATGTCGACCGAGTTCGCGCGCCGCGCTCTCATGGAAGCGAACCGCCTGGCCGTTGCGGGTTCCGAGAATGATATCGTTATCGCCGGTCGTGAGTTTGCATTCGATGACCCGATCGCCCTCGTCGAGGTTGATCGCATTGATGCCATCGCGTCGGACATTGGCGTAGGCCGAGAGAGGCTGCTTGTTGATGACGCCCAGCTGCGTTACCGCGATGATGAAGCGGTCGTTGTCAAAGGTACGGACCGGCACCATGGCCGCGATCCGCTCCCCCTCCTTGAGCTCTATCAGGTTGATGATCGGCCTGCCGCGCGAGTGGCGGCCCGCCTCCGGGATCTTATACACCTTGAGCCAGTAGCACCGCCCGGTATTGGTGAAAAAAAGGATGTAGGAGTGGTTCGACGCGATGAACATGGTGTTGACACAATCGTCATCCTTCGACTCCATGCCGAGTACGCCCTTTCCGCCGCGCCCCTGCGCCCGGTAGGTCGAAACCGACGTGCGCTTGATATAGCCGCCGTGGGTCATGGTGATGACCATGTCCTCATCCGGAATCATGTCTTCGATCTCCACATCGACCGCGGTTTCCACGATCTCGGTGCGACGCTTATCGCCGAAACGCGCCTTCAAATCGAGCGTCTCGGCCTTGATGATTGCCATCCGCCGCTCTTTGCTGGCAAGGATGGCGGTGAGATCGGCGATGAGAATTTTAAGTTCGTTGTACTCCGCCTCGATCTTCTCCCGTTCAAGCCCGGTCAGGCGCTGGAGCCGCATTTCGAGAATCGCGGTCGCCTGGATCACGGTGAGGCCGAACCGCTCCTGCAGGAGCGCCTTCGCCTCGTCGGCGGTCGGGGACCGCCGGATGATGGCAATGACCTCGTCGATATGATCGATGGCGATGCGCAGCCCTTCAAGGATATGCGCCCGGTCGTTGGCTTTTTTGAGTTCGAACTCGGTCCGGCGGACCACCACCTCGTGCCGATGCGCGATGAAGTAGGTGATGATCTCCTTGAGCGGCAGGAGACGCGGCTGCAAATTGACAAGTGCAAGGTTGTTGATGCCGAATGTCGATTGCATCGTGGTGAAATTGTAGAGCTTATTCAGCACGATTTCGCCGAAGCTGTCCTTCTTGATGCCGATCACGATGCGCATGCCGCTGCGATCCGACTCGTCGCGGATGAAGGAGATCCCTTCGATCACCTTGTCCCGCACTAAATCCGCGATTTTTTCCAGGAGCGTCGACTTGTTGACCATGTAAGGGATCTCGGTGACGATGATCTCCTCGCGATCCCCTTGCAGTTTCTGCACCTCGGCGCGCGCCCGTACGATGACCTTGCCCTTGCCGGTCTTGTACGCCTCCCAGATGCCGGATTTGCCATAGATGATGCCGCCGGTCGGAAAATCCGGGCCCGGAATGATGGCAAAGAGCTCTTCGACCGTCATTTCGGGCTTATCGATGACGGCAATGATGGCATTGGCTACTTCAGACAGGTTATGGGGAGCCATGTTGGTCGCCATGCCCACCGCGATGCCCGTCGTGCCGTTGACGAGGAGAAAGGGCAGCTTTGAAGGGAGCACCGACGGCTCCTTGAGGGAGTCGTCATAGTTGGCAGTAAAATTTACCGTGTCCTTTTCAAGGTCGGCAAGCATCTCTTCGGCCAGAGCGGTCATGCGGCACTCGGTGTATCGCATGGCGGCGGGCGGGTCGCCATCGATGGAGCCGAAATTCCCCTGTCCATCCACCATCCGGTAGCGCATGGAAAAATCCTGCGCCATGCGGACGAGCGAATCGTAGACCGCAAGGTCGCCGTGCGGATGGTACTTACCGATCACGTCGCCCACAACACGCGCGCACTTTTTCGGCGGCTTGGCGTGGTCGAGCGAGAGTTCGGACATGCCAAAAAGCACGCGGCGATGGACGGGCTTGAGGCCGTCCCGTACGTCCGGGAGAGCTCGCGAGGTGATCATGCTCATGGAATAATCGAGATACGATTTCTGCATCTCGTCTTCAATGAAAACCGGCTGTATCTTGCCTTTCAAGTCCATTTCTTACCTCGTGGTAACCTTTCGGCCCTCGATATCCCGCAGACAATCAAGACGCTTATGCGCCGTGGCATCGAAACTCAGGGGAGTTATGGCAATGTATCTGTCCATGAGCGCTCGGGAATCGTAGTCGTCGGAGGTTTCGATATCCTTTTTTTCCCCGTAAATGACATACCCTTTTTTCGTCCGGTGCGACTCGACATCGATGGTCTCGTAGCGGTCGTCGAAAAACGCCATGCTCTGCGATGTCACCCTTATGCCCCGGCACTCCTTTACGGAACACGGAGGAAAATTTATGTTGTAATAAACCCGGTGGTTTTTCCTTATCCGCTCGCGGGAAAGCAGGTGGGACAGCAGATCGGCGGCAACCGCCGCATACTGGCGCCGATAGCGTTCGCCACCTTTGCAGAGTGAAAAGGCGAAACTCGGGATGTCCCAGAATGCCCCTTCGCGGGCAGCGGCGACGGTACCCGAATAGAAGGCCGAGAGCCCTGAATTTTCCCCGGCGTTGATTCCAGCGACAACGGCATCGGGACGTTTCTGAAGCAGAAAGCTGATGCCGAATTTAACGCAATCGACCGGCGTCCCGCAGACCGCGAATCCATCCCGGCCTTTTGATAAGCTCTGCCGTTCGTAGTGGATGGGCATATTAAAAGTAAACGCATGGCCGACACCCGACTGCTCGCTTTCCGGCGCCGCCACGATCACCGTGGCGATTGCGGCAAGTTCTTTTTGCAGATCCCAGATGCCCGTGGCATCGATGCCGTCGTCATTCGTGAGAAGAAGGGTGAGCGTGTCGTCGTTCGGTTCCGTGCCGGGGCGTGGATCGCTCATATATCGAGATTCGTTACTTTCGTGGCGTTCGCTTCGATGAAGCGGCGTCTCGGTTCCACTTCTTCTCCCATGAGCATGGTGAAAATCCGGTCCGCTTCGACGGTATCCTCAAGTTTCACCTGGAGGAGCGAACGGGAGTCGGGATTCATGGTGGTATCGGCCAGTTGATCGGGGTTCATTTCGCCAAGTCCCTTGTAACGCTGGACCGACACATTCTTCCGTTCTTTCCATTCGGTAAGCACGCGTTCTTTTTCCTCTTCGTTAAACGCGTAGCGCTCCTCCTTGCCGGCCTTTACCCGGTAAAGGGGTGGCTGGGCGATGAACACATGGCCGTGCTCGATGAGGCCGGGCATATGCCGGAACAGGAAAGTCAGAAGCAAGGTGCGAATATGCGAACCGTCGACATCGGCATCGGTCATGATGATGAGCTTGTGGTAGCGCAGCCGCGAGAGGGTGAACCCCTCATCCTCCTCGCCCGCCTCTCCGGCGCCGAACCCGGTGCCGAGCGCCTGGACAATGATCTGGATCTCTTCGTGGGAGATGACCTTGTCGAGACGCGCCTTCTCCACATTCAGGATTTTCCCCCGCAGCGGCAATATGGCCTGGAAGCTGCGGTCGCGTCCCATCTTTGCGCTGCCGCCGGCGCTGTCGCCCTCGACGATGAAAAGCTCGCACCGGGAGGGGTCGCGTTCGGAGCAGTCCGCAAGTTTGCCGGGAAGCCCGCCGCCGTCCATGACGGTTTTGCGCCGGGCAAGCTGGCGCGCCTTACGGGCCGCCTCGCGGGCGATCGCGGAGTTAACGCATTTATCGACGATCCTGCGGGCGATTGCAGGGTTCTCTTCAAGAAAACCGCCGAGCTTATCGAGCATGAAGGTCTCGACGAGACCGGCCACTTCGGAATTGCCGAGCTTGGACTTGGTCTGGCCCTCAAACTGGGGATTGGGGATTTTTATACTGATGATGGCGGTCAGCCCTTCACGCAGATCCTCGCCCTTGATCTCGATCTTGTCATTTTTCTGAAGTTTGTTGTTCTCGATATAGGCATTAATCGCCCGCGTTAATCCCTTTTTGAACCCCGAGAGATGCGTTCCACCGTCGACGGTGTTAATGTTATTGGCAAAGGAAAATATATTCTCGATGTACTGATCGTTATACTGCATGGCCGCTTCGAGTTCGAAATTGTTCTCCGCCTGGTGGAAGTAGATAGGTTCGGGGTGCAACGGCGTCTTGTTTTCGTCGAGGTAGCTGATGAACGAAACCAGCCCGCCCGGATAACAGAACTGATGCACCTTGCCACCCGGCCGCTCGTCGCTCGTCGCGATCACGATGCCTTTATTCAAAAATGCAAGCTCGCGAATGCGTTTGGAAAGGATATCGGCGCTGAATTCGGTGGTTTCAAAAATTTCCGGGTCGGGCAGGAAGGTGATTTTTGTCCCGCGTCGGTCGGTTTTGCCGGTAACCGTGAGTTCGCACGAGGGGACGCCGCGCCTGAACTCCATAAAGTAAATATTGCCGTCGCGATAGACCTCCGCCTTCATCCAGAGCGAAAGCGCATTGACGCAGGAAACTCCGACGCCATGCAGGCCGCCGGATATTTTATAGGACGAGTTGTCGAACTTTCCGCCCGAATGCAGCGTCGTGAGGACGAGTTGCAGAGCAGACATCTTTTCTTCGGCATGGTAATCGACTGGAATTCCGCGACCATCATCGGTCACACTGAGACTGTTATCGGCATGGATAGTAACTTCTATTTTGGTACAAAAACCGCCGAGCGCCTCATCGATTGAATTATCAACCACCTCATATACGAGGTGGTGCAGGCCGGAGACGCCGGTGCTGCCGATATACATGGCCGGACGTTTGCGAACCGCATCCAGACCCTTGAGCGTTTTGATGCTTTCGGCGGTATAGGCCTGCACATCCGGCGTTACCACTACGTTATCGTTCATACGGTCATCGTTTCCTTAATGAAACACAATATCTTTTATCGTGGGGCATCCGAATTCTTTCTGGATCCTTTTCAGCAGATCGCCCTTTCGGTAAACCGCCTCCTGGCGCCAGGGCGCGGAAAAAACTTTTACATATAATATTCCGTTTTCGACGCGCTCGCAGCTCGTCACTTCTGCGAAACGTTCGTCTATGATCGTCGGCCATTTACGTACGATATCGTATTCCTTGCAAATTGTTAAATATCCGCTTTCGGCGAGGATCTCGGCAACGAGAGAGCCGATGCGACGGGGTTCTTCGCGCCTTGACTTCACTGCGGGATCCTGCTCCCGGTCAGGGCGGCGACATCCAGAGCCGACAAGCCTCGAACCCCCGCTTCTCCGGTCGGGGATGTGATAAAAACCTGTCCCCGGTTTTCGATGAGCGAAAAAAAACGCGCGGTCCGCTCCGAGTCAAGTTCGGAGACGGCATCATCGAAGAGGATGATGATTTTCTTGGCCCCTTTCGCTTCAAGGCAGCTCATGGCGCTTAATTTCAACGACAGCGCAATCGATCGGCATTGCCCCTGCGAGGCGTAACTTTTTGCCGTTTTGGAGTCGATGAAGAACCGTACCTCATCGCGGTGGGGACCGCATGAAGAAAACCCCATTTCGCGGTCGCATTGTCTGCGCTCCGAAAGCATAGTAAAAAATACATTTTTCCAAGCATTTTTACTACTAAAATCCGTTTTTGCGCCAGGCTCGTACGTAAGCGAAAACTCCTCGTTATGGCCCCCAATTTCCCGGTAAACTCGGCTGCCCTCCTTTTCGAGAGCGGATACCGTCTCCACCCTTTTTTCCACGATGACGCTTCCGCTTGCCGCCATGTTTTCTTCGTAAATGGCACAGAGAAGTTCGTCGCCCGAGGTTCTCAGCAGTTTATTGCGAAGCGAGAGATTTTTTCGGTACTCGATCAGGGCCGCTAAATATTCTCTATCAACAAGGCTGATAAGAATATCGAGAAACCTCCGGCGCGCTTCCGGCGGCCCGTACGCCAACTCGGTATCGCCGGTTGCAAAAGACACGATGGGCCGTGAGCCGAACCACTCGGAAAACGTCCCGGTTTTCCGGTCATTGATTTTCAGCAGGGAGTTCCCGGCGCGATCAAACGAAAAAAAATAGGCGTTCCCTGGTTCTTCGAATTCGCCTTCAAGGGAAGCGCACTCCGCATCCGTTGTGATCATCTCCATCTTTGAGGCTGCCCGCTGCGATCTCGCGGTGCAAAGCATATGGATCGCTTCGAGGAGGTTGGTTTTTCCCGAGCCGTTTGCTCCGGAGAGGAAGGCGCCATTCAAAGGAAATTCGATCGATAATTCTTTATAATTTCTGAAATTCAGGAGACGGAGTTTTCGAAGGAACATGGGAAACGATATTTAGATTATAGAAACTTAATATTATTTGATTATTATGAAAGATTGAATAATGAATAATTAAACAGCCCAAAGCTACCGGGACGATTTTTCGATAACGAAAATACTTTAAACCGGATTGGAGAATGGGGATTTTGGAGAGAATAAGACCTGAATTGCAAACAGTAAAAACCGAATTTTAGGGGAGAAGTCTCCTTCTCGTTTCAAAAGACCACAAAAAAACATGGCCTTTTTCCGCTACCCTCTTGGTGTTGACAGAGAACATCTAAGACAATGATTTTCAGTGTCCCTGCGAAACTTTCAATCCTGCCTGATAAACTTTTCGCCGTAATAATACCTCTCGGAACGGCGGGTTACTCTCATAAGCCGATTTTTTGCGGAAAGGATCTGGTAGTTTTTCGGTAATTCTGGTACTTTTTGGCAATCGCAATGACCTACCCCGCAGCAGAGCTGCGAGGAATTAGACCCAAGAAATTAAACGCTTAGAAAAAACCGATTATCTTGACAAAATTCTCCTTTTAGACAGTAGCTGTTTCCCTTCTTCCGTGTCCCCGTAATGCCAGTTCTTCGATGAGCGCGACTACTCGCTGCGCAGCCGGTATCGGCGCGGCGGTTTGCATGCGGGCGATCAGGTCCGACCTTTTTTCGAACAAATTCGTTATCCCTTCCACAAGGGTTTCTTTTGTCATCTTCTCCTGCGGAAGCACGAGGCTGAATCCCCGCAATTTAAAGGAACGCGCATTAAGAATCTGATCGCCGCGGCTCGCGCTAAGCGGCAGCGGAATGAGAAGACCTGGCTTTTTCAGCGCGAGCAGTTCGAAGAGCGCCGTCGCCCCGGCGCGCGATACAACCACATCAGCAAGCGCAAAGAGATCGGCAAGCTCTCTGTCGGCATACTCGAACTGGGCGTACCCATGCCGGGGTTCGGCAAGGGTTCCCTTGCCGCAGCAGTGGCAGATATTGAATCGGGGGAGAAGGACGTCAAGCGCCTCGCGCACACAGACGTTAATTACCTGCGCTCCCTGGCTGCCGCCAATCACCATGAGGGTCGGCTTTGCATCGGTGAATCCGCAGAGGGACCTTCCCCGTCCTGAATCGCCCCTCAGCAGCTCCTCGCGGACCGGTATGCCGGTCTCAACGGCTTTTGAAGGCGGCAGGCGGCTCACCGTTTCCGGAAAACTGTAGCAAATCCGTGAAGCAAAAGGGAGGGATAGCTGGTTGGCAAGACCGGGCAAAACATCGGATTCATGTACGATCACTGGCACCCGCATGATCCACGACGCCCAGACCACCGGGCATGCGACGAACCCGCCCTTGCTGAAAAGCACATCCGGCCTGATGGTCGCAATGAAGAAGAGCGCTTTTAATAAGCCGAACTCGATCCGCACGATATCGGTTACATTTCTGACGTCGGCGTATCGCCGCAGCTTTCCTGCCGGGACAGCATAGTACGGGATGTTTTCTTTCGTTATAAGCTCCCGCTCCATCCCCTTTGACGTGCCAATATAGCGGATATCAAACCCTCGTCTGCGTAGAAACGGAATGATCGCCAGATTCGGCGTTACGTGGCCGGCCGTGCCCCCGCCCGTGAGAATGACTCGCAGTGAAGAGGAATTCTTCATAAGTTTATCAAATATTGCTTTCTCGGTATGGAATTATTCAAGTAAATCATCCATAAGCGCCGCAACCTTCTCGGCGGTTATTCCAGACAGGCAGTTATAGTTTTTTTCCGGACATGTGCGCTCGTAGCAAGGCGCATGACGGCATTTGCCAGTCGCAATGCGAACCGCGCGACCGAGCGGGCGGGTCCAGGCGCTTGATGTCGATCCGTAAATACCCACGCAAGGAGTTCCAAGAAATCCGGCCAAATGCAACAGGCCGGAATCGTTGGAAATAACGACGGCGGCGGCAGCCAGTATGGCGGCGACTTGTTCGAGCGTCGTATCACCCGCGCGATTGATAACCCTCCCCGGCACCGCGGCGGCAATTCGTTCACCGATCGAACGATCACGGTCATCCCCCACGATCACAACCCTCTTATTGTCAAGCAAGTGCGCGAGACGGGCAAAATAGGGCCACCGCTTTGCCGGGCCATACGCCGCTCCGGGGCAGAAAACTACCACTCCATTATATTCCGCCGTTTTATCGAGCGCCACGCTTTCCCATTCCTCGGGATCGCGATAGGGCGTCTCGACCACCTCGGAATACTCATAAGTAAGATGCCGGATACGGGATGCGAAGGCCGCAGGCAGCCACTCAGTCAGCATCCAACCACGAAGCTCCGCAGAGATACCCCGGCGCGAGGGAATGCGCGTGAAAAAACCAAAAAGCGCCGAAGAAAAAGAGTGTGGCAAAATATAAAGCTTTGAATACGACTGTTCGCGTACCAATTGGATTGTGCTGAAAAATTCGGCGATGTTTTTCCGCCTGTAGGAAATGATCGGCAGGTCGCAGAGGAGCGCCGTCAGGCCGCAGAGCTGCTCAGGCACGATAAGCGAAAGATCCGACTCCTCCGTTCGCTTTTTCCTTATAGCGACCGAGATGCCGAGGATGAGGTCGCCAATCCAATTCGGCATGAAAATGGCGCTGGGGGATTGAGATATGGAATTGGATATGTCCATTGGCATGGAAAATACTTCAAATCCTTGCAATTCTCTAAAGTTACCATATTTCCTGAAGACTTTTTCCCGCTTTTATGATTTTGATTTAATTTTTCTTCACCCTAATATTTTACACCATAAGCGTCTATAAAAATCGTTAAAGACTTGGTATATAAAAATAAGGTATTTTCTCGATTTTCCAGCTGTAGATAGTATTTAAATGTCTCGGAGATTCAATGTTGCAGTATTACCACCATTAAATGATATGGAGTTTTAAACCATGGATAAAGAATTGGAACAGACGCTGGTGCTCATTAAGCCGGATGCCCTCCGGAATTCCCTCACTGGCTATGTTCTTTCATTGCTTTCGGAATATCATACAGGACTCGTTTTTGCCGGAGTAAAAATCGTGCATGTGACGAAGATGCTTGCCGCCGAACACTATGCTGAGCATCGTGGCAAGATCTTTTATGCCTCCCTCCTCGATTATATTACTGGAGCCATTCATTATCCGGGAGCACCGGAGAAGCAGCGGGTCATTGCGATCATTTATCAGGGACCCGATGCGGTTCATAAGCTCCGTGCCATCGCCGGACCGACTAATCCGCACCTAGCGCGGGACCTGAAGCCCGGCTGCATTCGCGCTCTCGGTACGGTTGCCCCTCTCAAGAACGCAGAAGGTGAAGTCATCGGGGAGCGGATGGACAATCTGATCCACGCCTCTGCTACGAATCCGGAAGCGAAACGCGAAATTAAGCTCTGGTTCAGGCCAAGCGATATTCCGCCGGCGATGCACATCTATGCCACGAAGGAGAGCCCCTGTCACTATTATTATAAAAATGGGAAACTTCTCGACACCCATGAGTCGGGTGCAGTCCTTATTGCAGCACCCGGTGATATTGTGTGGGAATCGGATTTAATTGCTCTGGAAGAGTTGCAGCGCGGACAAGCAGCATCAACATCTCTCGATTCAATCGTTGCCAAATATCTTATTAATCGGTAGTGCGGCGCGCTGGCCTTTTTATTTCAGTTGGGCGGTATCGCCCATCCGGGGTTCCGGGGTTCTTATCTCCTCGGAATCACTGTGCGATACGAACCAGTCGGTCCATGTTTTTTTATCGTTTCCAAGTTTCTTTCCAGAAATAAGCCACAGGAGGTATTCCGCATTGTGACGGACCAGCGTGTCTCTATCATCAAGCGCTCCGATAAGAAAGGGAATTTCGGTAAGACGTTTCAAGGAAAGATCGACCGTGCTGCGTACCGATTCCGGGCAGGTCTGCAGTGTAGACCGAAGCGGCGATATGGCGCGCGAATCGCAGATATCACCCAGTGCAATGGCCGAGGCTTTTACCACCGCGCCATCGTGATCTTTCAGGCACGCGATAAGCGGCGGAACCGTTGCGGTATCGCGTATCATGACAAGCGCGACTACAACACTGAGGCGAACGCTGCTCTCCGGATCGTTGACGACCTTTGCGAGAGAATTTATTGCCGCCTTGTTGCCGATTTTTCCGAGGGCTGTTGCCGCGGCAGAGCGCACCGATGGATTGACATCGCCGAGAGCAGCAGCGAGTGCATTCTCGGAAGCCGTATCGCCGATCCGTCCGAGAGCGGTTACGGCCCCGGCCCGTACTTGCTCATCGTTGTCGTCGATCGCTTTGATGAGTTCCGGCATCGCTTCGGAAAAATGCAGTGAGCCGGCTGCAGCCGCACGAACCTGCGGATCGGGGTCTTTAAGCGCCCTTATCAGTATCGGTACGCTTAGGTTATTATGGCTTTCGCCGAGGCCGAATGCAGCGTGCCGCCGCGCAAGCGGATTCGCACTGTTCATCGTACGCGCGAGTTCGTCGTACCCGCGTAATCCCATTTTCGCAAGCGCCTTAGCCGTCTCCAGGCCGGGCGACAGAAGTTTTGCCTGTGCCGAAGAATCCACCTGCGAAACTTGCAGAAGCGACGATTCGGCGACGGTATCGCCGAGCAGCGCCGCGACCGCTTCGATCGTACCGCTCTCCCCTTGACCTCGAGCGCCAAGCTCGCGCGCAGCCATGCTGCGTTTCTTCCATTCGAAAGATCGCAGTGCAGACAGAAGGTCATTTGTTGAGGCCCCGGGCGATATACCCGAAGACTCCGCTTCGCCCTTGCCGCTCAATGCGTCATTACCCTTCCAAAAAACGCTTGAAGAGTCGAGCGAGTAGTGTCTGTCGTCAAAGGTTCTTATGAGCCGAACCGGGATGCGGATGGTTGCACTATCGCTGGTTATAATGGTCATCGAATGAGAGGTCTGTGCCGTAATAGTTCCGGCAAGAATTGTGCCATCAAAAAGGGTCACCTCATGCACATCGTCGTTCCATCTCGACGCAATCATGGCTGATGATTTCTGGGTAGAATCCCCTTGCCCGGCAGGTGCGGCCTGAGCAACTCCAAGGATACCAAAAAGAAAAACAGCACCGATACTCAACAGAACTTTGATAACATTTTTTTTCATGGAAACGAGACTCCATACCACTGCCGAAGTATAGCAAATCAAATATATCGTATAACGTATAAAATGAATTGTCATGGAATGCAAAAACAAAGATAATTTTGCACTACTTCCCGATTTCCTTTCCGCGAGAAAACAATAGGGACGGCTGGTCCGGGCGGTAGAATGGGTCATCATGGATTCCACTGCTGCGCCATGGTTACGATTCCAATGACGAAAATCATCATGAACACGGCAAGAAGGAGCTGGTGCCGACCATTGTATTTGCGCTTTAAAAGTTTCATCTTCTGTGGCTCATTTGGCGCTGCCCTCTGCTTTACCACGGACCGAGTCGAATCTCTCGGTGTTTTAACTCCGGTCGGCAAAAGTGTTGAATCACTTCGTCCGGCAATGGTCGCGCGGCTCGAATCTGCAGCAGGTGTTAGCGTGGAGCGGGCAGTGGTATCGACTATCGGAAGCCCATGCGCGGCCGAAGAATCCGTTGCGGCCGGATGGGCTGTTTGAGATGGTATGGTTGTCATTTCGCCGTTAGATGCTGCTGTCACAAGGAAGAGAATCATAGGAAGGTACTTCACCATATAAAAATACTATCAGGTGCCTGCCTTACCCGGGAGGTGCCCCTCAGGCAGTGCTGGGTGAATTCTTGATTCCTTTGCCCAGCGTGTGTTATTTTATTCTTTTGCGCGAGAGTAGCTCAGTGGTAGAGCTCCACCTTGCCAAGGTGGCTGTCGCGGGTTCAAGTCCCGTCTCTCGCTCCATCTTTTCCGTTCCCTGAATGCACATCCCTTTGATTCCACTTTCAGGCGGCATAGCCAAGCGGTAAGGCAGAGGTCTGCAAAACCTTCACCTCCAGTTCAAATCTGGATGCCGCCTCCAATATACAAGTACATCTCTACACCGAAAAGTCATGCAGAGGAATAACAGGCGGCACCTCTTCGGCCTTCAAGGCGAACAACTCGCGGGGCACCCATCGTATAGTGAGATTTTTTCTCTTGATTTCGGCAAGCGCTTCAATGATATAGGAGTACCATGGAAGCGGGGTGGCAATAAGCAGCACATCGACTGGAAAACGCTTTAAAACAGCCGCCACGTCTTCGATCCGGCCAAGCACTGGATACCCTTCGAACTGTCCCGGCTGCTCGCCCTCGCTTGTCCAGAGAACTCCCGCAATAATGGCTGTTTTTTGCTTTTCACAGTTCTGGATCACGAGCGACGGAATGCGTCCGTCTCCTATGATAATCACGCTATCCCGCACATACAGGATGCGCTGGCCCTGGCGAAGCATGACGGGCAGAATTTTCCGCCACAATGCAAGGAGCAGCACGATCAGAAGCGCGGCGATACCGAAAGCGATACGAGAGAAAGCGAGGGACTTCAGATAGTAGATACATGCCATAAATAAAATCGATGCAAAGAAACCTGAAAGAAGCACAGACGAAGGCGTGGATTTCTTGTTTGAATACACCCCGTTAAAAACAAATATAGAGAGAAACGATGCGGAGAGCAGTACATGCACACCAATCATTGCTACGACGGTCGAGGTAGTATAGGGATTTGCCATTTTATAGCCGAATCTCTCGGTGAGACAGAACGCGAACGTGGCATTGATGATGAGGAGATCCACGAGAGTAGCGGTTAGTGATCGGAGTATCTTTGACCCGATATTCAATGCCGCTTGGATGATAATGGCCGCATTGATCAGCCATCGCGGGAAAAAAGAACGGTGAATGTGCTGGTATTTCCGCGAAAAAAGAATCATCGCTTCGTAAAAATTGATCCGGGATGGCAGTAAACGCTTGGCCGAGCTTGTTCCCTTCAAATGGATGATTCGAATCTCCGGATGGTACCATACCAGGGCTCCGGTTTCATTGATCCGCCAGCAGAGATCCAAGTCCTCGCCATACATGAAGAAGCGCTCATCAAAACCTTGGACGGACTCGAAGAGTGCCCGCCTGCAGAACATGAAACAGCCTGAAATTGCATCAACACGGCAGGAGAGATCAGGATCGAGATAAGTGAGGTTGTACCGCCCGAAGCGCTTGCTTTTGGGAAATATGCGGCTCAGGCCGCTCAGCCGGTAAAACGCCGTGGCTGGAGTTGGAAACCCGCGACGGCAGCCCATCTGCAGCGTTCCGTCCGGATTAAGGAGTTTCGCCCCAAGCAATCCGACCTCAGGATGCTTTTCCATGAAAGCAATGGACATCGAAAGCGTAGTGCGCGCCGCAAGAGTATCCGGGTTGAGGAAGAGCAGATAGGTTCCGGTGGCACTCCGCGCACCCACATTGCACGCCTTGCCAAACCCGATATTTTGCTTGAGCGGAATCCAGTTGATTTCAGGAAAATCTTTGTGCACCAGTTCTTCAGATTCATCGCCCGAGGCATTATCGACGACGATGACCTCAGTCCGGTCGTAACCATCGGCTTCACGAAGAGAGTGTAACACCCGGATAAGTGCATGTGGCACCTTGTAATTGACAATAACAACCGAAGTAAGAGGGTTCAGCCGCTTATCCAATTAGCGCTTTCTTTTCAGGAATGACGCGAAAAATAGCTTCCATATGACAAGCAAGAAGGCTTCACGGATGATTTTTGACGACATCTTCGACGTGCCCAGCTTTCGATCGGTAAATACAATGGGAACTTCAGCAATGCGGAAGCCCTTCTGCCACGCGAAAAAGTTCACCTCGATCTGGAAGGAGTAACCTGACGAGGCGATTGCGTCGAAGTCGAGCGCTTCGAGAACAGAGCGTCGGAAGCACTTGTAACCGCCGGTGCAATCCTGTACCGGGATACCAGTAACGATCCTCGCAAACCAGTTGGCAAAGTAGCTGAGCAGAAGCCGTGACATCGGCCAGTTGACCACATTGACGCCTGATTTGTAACGCGAGCCAATCACCAGATCGTTTTCGCCCATCGCTGCCAGCAAATCTGGCAGGTATTTCGGATCGTGTGAGAAATCGGCATCCATTTCGAAAATATAGCGGTATGAACGCTTAAGCGCCCAGCCGAATCCTGCAACATAGGCCTTGCCGAGGCCTTCTTTCCTGGTCCTGTCGAGGATGAAAAGCCCATCGACGGTTGCGGCCAGTCCCTTGACAATAACGGAGGTGCCGTCCGGCGAACCGTCGTCCACCACCAGAATATGGGTACCCGGCAGAACCGTACGAATAGCCGAAATCAGCTTGCCTATGGTTTCCCGTTCATTGTAGGTTGGGATGATGATCAGCGTGTTTTCGGAAGGTATCGTCATGGGCTTTATAAAAAATAAGAGGCTGTTGCGGGTGTGCTCAACAGGGAGGTGTAGAAACAATCAACCGATATCCGTTGTTTGGAGCCGACCTCGCAGCGGCGCTATTTTTGCCTTCTTTTTTTTTCAATGCGCTGATTGATAATCCGATAGGCCTGCGATGTCGAGAGTTTGAACACCCTCGCCAGCTTGATACCAGATAATCCCCGCTCGTACTGCCGGAGAATCTCCGTATTGCGACTCCCATGTTTATTCCGGACGGGATCGATGCCGTACTTGGTTCTTAGCTGATGGACCGCCTGACGCGAAATCCCGAACAGCGTGCCAATTGCTTCATCGGTTTTGTACTTTTTCTGGAGTTTTTCCAGTTGCCCTTTGCTGATTCTAACCATGGGCGCTCCTTATGAGAGGTGGATTGCTTCCTCTTGCCGGCTTTTAAAGAATATATCTCCCGTTTCGGCGGAAAACAAGAAAAAATTTCGCTTGTCCATTGACCGAACAGCTTACTCTTGTTCCGCTTTCCGTTTCAGTTCCGTAAGCACGTTCATGGCATCGATAGGGGTGAGCGCATTGACATCAAGCGCCTGCAGCTGCCCCACGATATCAGCAGCAAGGCTAGGGCTATCACCCGTGCCAGCGCTCCCGGATGCGTAAAAGAGACTCGTCTGTTCCGCCACCGCAGCCGCCGTCATTTCGCCCCGCCGAGCAAGCATAGGTGTATGGTCGGCAGAAAACTCCATATTTTCGAGGTTTGCAAGGATCTCCCGCGCCCGGATGATAACCTTGCGCGGCACCCCGGCGAGGCGCGCAACCTGGATGCCGTATGAGTGGTCGCAGGAGCCATGATCGATCTTGCGAAGGAAAATAATCTGCTCATTCCACTCCTTGACTTTTACATGCACGTTTTTTATGCGGGAAAAGAGAAACGCCATCTCGGTAAGCTCGTGGTAGTGGGTCGCGAACAGGGTACGGCACCGATGACCGGCGGTTTCATGCAGATATTCGGCCACTGCCCAGGCAATCGATATACCGTCAAAGGTGGAGGTCCCTCGGCCTACCTCATCAAGGAGGACGAGGCTCCGGTCCGTGGCATTATTGAGAATGTTAGCCACCTCGATCATCTCCACCAGAAAGGTGGAGAGTCCGCGCGCCAGACGGTCCGCGGCACCCACCCGGGTGAAAAAACGGTCCACAAGGCCGACCTGAGCAAAGCTTGCCGGAACGAACGATCCCATCTGCGCCATGATACAGATGAGTGCGTTCTGCCGAAGATAGGTCGATTTCCCAGCCATGTTCGGGCCGGTAATGAGCAGGATTTGCGACTCCTTCTTGATCAGGTCGAGATCGTTAGGCACGAACGATCCGCTCGCCACCATGCGCTCGACCACTGGATGCCTGCCGTCACGAATGACCAAGTCGGGCTCCTCAATGAGCACGGGACGGCAATAGTTATACTCTGCGGCGATTTGCGCGAACGATACGAGCACATCAATAAGCGCAACTGCCTCTGCCGCGGCGAGGATGCGGCCGCTTTCGGCGGCGACCGAAGCACGCAGGGAGATGAAGAGTTCATACTCGAGTGTCGAGAGATGCTCTTCGGCATTGAGCACCGTGTCTTCCATCTCTTTGAGTTCAGGGGTGATAAAGCGCTCGCCGTTTGTCAAAGTTTGTTTGCGAATGTAGTCGGCCGGCGCAATGGGGACATTGGCTTTGGAGATTTCGATATAGTAACCAAATACCCGGTTGTATCCGACCTTGAGCGTCGAAATACCGGTGCGTTTCCGTTCGCTCTCCTGTAACCTGCCGATCCACTGTTTTCCGTTGGTTGCGGCGTCACGGATCGCATCGAGCTCCCTGGAAATTCCCGGACGGATGATCCCTCCTTCCCGGATGGAGTTCGGTGGATTGTCTACGATGGTGTCACCGATTTTTTGCGCCAGGAGATCAAACCCTTTGAGCGCCTCGCACGCCTTTAACAGAAGCGATGATGGCGTCTCGGCGAGAAGTCGGGTAATAGCGGGAAACGCTTCGAGCGAGCTTCGCAGGCTTGCAAGGTCGCGCCCGCCGGCGCGTTCGAGCGAGATACGGCTTATAAGCCGTTCGATATCTGCCACTCGTTTGAGCAAAAGCCCAAGCTCGGCCCTGCAGAAGGCGTCCTTCTTGAGTCGCTCAACAGCGGTGAGGCGCTCACTTATCGCGGCGACCTCCCGCAGCGGCTGGGTGATAAATCTTTTGAGCAGGCGTCCGCCCATCGCGGTACCGGTTTTATCGAGCACCGATACGAGTGTGCCGTCCGCCTCGTCGCTCTGAAGCGGCTGCAGAAGTTCAAGATTGCGGATGGTGGAGGGATCGAGTTGCGCAAATGCCGAGAGGGTGCGGAGCGTCATGGTGGAGATGTGGCTCAGATCGTTTTTTTTCTGCTCTTTCAAGTAAAGTAGCAGGGCGCCTGCCGCGCATACAGCACCACTAAGCGTTTCGAGCCCCCATCCGTCGAGCGACGCCACCTGAAAGTGGTTTTTAAGCGCGGCGGAGGCGGTATCGTACGAGAATTTCCATGGGTCAAAGGGTGAGACCACGATCTTCCGATAACTCTCGGCATATGCCTTGGTAAAATATTCCTCTTCGAAACTCGGCACGAGGAGCTCGCTTGGCCCTATGCGCATCATCTCGTGGACCATGGCTTCTACAGAAGCCTCTTCGACCTCGAATTGGCCGGTGGACAGGTCGCACACTGCCGCACCGATGGAGCCATTCATACGGCAGAGGCTCATAATGAAGTTATTGGCCTTCTCTTCGAGGAAGCACCCTTCGGTGGCAGTACCCGCAGTGACGATTTCGATAATGTCGCGCTTGACGATTCCCTTGGCCGCCTTGGGGTCTTCGGTCTGTTCGCAGATTGCGATGGCGTACCCCGCCTTGACGAGACGGTTGGCATAGCGGTCAAGCGCATGGTAGGGAAACCCAGCAAGGGGAGTGCTCTCCGCACTGCCGTTGTTACGCGAGGTCAGGGTCAAGCCAAGCACTTTTGAGGCGATTTTCGCATCGTCGTTGAACATCTCATAGAAGTCTCCCATGCGGTAAAGTAGCACCGCGTTCGGGTTCCGCGCTTTGATCTCGGCATACTGCCGCATGAGCGGCGTGAGGGTGGCCTTTTCCGGGGCGGTGGGAGGGGAGGAATCGGTTTCTGGAGCTGAGGACATAATTTATAGAAATTATAATCTGGTGCGAGGAGAGAAGGGAACTGTGGGGATGTACCGTTTCCCCCGGAACAGCGATCAGGCTATTTCGACAAGAGTATCTTGCTGGTCCGGATCACCTTCTCGACGACTTCCGAAATGTTCCTTCGTCCTTGAACAGCCCGCTTGTGCAACGAGAAGACCGTTCTCTTTCCCAATGTTGTAACAGAAGTCTGAACAAGCGAATCTATATTCACCCCGGTTTCCAAAAGTTTTACCCCATAACATATCGGTCGCCAATAGGCGCTGGCACTATCGGCGGAGGTAGAGGTATCCGTGGTAGTGATGGGTAGCAGAGAGTCAACCTGCCGGGTAATGTCCACAGGAACAGCGTCGGGAGCTATCCCGACACGATGGTAAAAACCAATGCGCGGCGAAACTCCCTGCAGTTGTAGAAAGGTGATCTTTAAATCAAGGAAATCGTTGGTGAGATAAGGAACGACTTCCATCGAATCTCCATTTGTGTTATAGAAAGTATCGACCCCGCTAAACGAATTGTAGCAGCTTTCCCTCCGTTCGAACAACACCTGGCCAATCCCCTTGCCGTAGCTGCGACTGCCGAGGAGCCAAGCGCTGTCGCCGGTTGAGTCCCACTCCTTCTTCTGCCCCTCATACAACCCGGATACGGTGAGCTCGGCGGCGCTGGCGGTCCAGCCGTCCATGATCACCGCATAGTGCTTGCCAGACCATTGTGGACTCTGCGTAGTAACCCAACTGCGCCAGTCAAGGGTTATATACTTGTTCGAGATCGAGTCGTAATCACGCTGGCGCGCCAGTATATAGGCCGTTCCGTTCGGCACCATCGATCCGATGATATTCTGCGCCTCGTCAATGTAGCCTCCCCGGTTATCGCGCAAATCTATAATGATGTTATTAAATCCGGAAAGTAATTGAACAAAATAGAGGAAATCGCTATACACCTGGCCGTCGATCGCTGCTTCAAATGTGTAAATAGTCAGGAGCGCCGTTGAATTAGTTAAAGTGTCAAGCGTGACGGTCCCCCCATACGGCAAGGTGGGAGATGCTGATGCAGACGCAACGCTCGGCGCGGGACCGATGGATGCGGCCGACCAATCGTAGAACGTATCGAACCCGTCAGGTGGAAAATACTGATTACCGTAACAGGTATAATCATTGCCCTTCAGGGTATCGTGGATCGAGTCCATAATGGCAGCCGGATTGCTGAAAGCAAAAGAATTTCTCGGTATCACCGGGTGGCTTACACTATCATAGATGCTCGAATCCTGGTAGATGCTCCACGCCTTGCAGTATTGCCACACGCTCTCGAATTCAATGGGATCGGAGGTTTTATCCACCGGGTCGAGCGGCGTTTGACAGGAAAGGAGATATGCGGAAACAATCAGGAACGAAACTTCGAAAAGAAGACGACATCGGAAATGCGGGGAAGGGAACAGATGCATAAAACAAGCTTTCGGCTTTACTTAAAATGAATAACACTTAACCTTATTCAGGATTCAGGACAAAAAAACAATTCAAATGGAAATTATATCTCATGCCCCAAACGTTCTCTACCACGGCCGGCCGCAGTGCGGATCGCGCCGATACGAGCTTCATAATCTCCATGGCCGAAGATATAACTCCCGGCAACGAACACATTGGCCCCTCGCCCAGCGCACTCTTCCGCCGTTTTGTCGTTAATGCCGCCGTCGACCTCGATATCAATGGTAAGGTTCCGCCTCGCCGCTTCGTTACGGACCTCCCCTATCTTATCGAGCATTTCAGGTATGAATTTCTGCCCACCAAACCCGGCGAAAACAGTCATGATGAGCACTTGGTCAACCGTATTGAGATACGGGAGGAATAGTGAGGTCGGCTTGTCCGGGTTTACCGAAACTGCGGGCCGTACGTTGTTTTTTCGTATCGTCGCCGCAATAAGGGGAACATCGCATACTTCGGCATGTACGATAAGGATTGAAGCGCCTGCATTGCAAAAATCGTTCACGTACTTCATCGGGTTGATGATCATGAGATGCACGTCGAGCGGGATAGTCACGCAACGTCGCACCGCCTCGACCATGAGCGGACCAAAGGTGATGTTCGGAACAAAATTGCCATCCATCACGTCGCAATGGATACGATCGGCGCCCGCATCTTGAGCCTTCTTCACTTCGCGCTCGATGCAGGTGAAATCCGCGGAAAGAATTGATGGAACTATTTCAATACGGGCCATGGTATTGCCAGCTTTGATATATTGGTAAAATGCGGAACATGGGAGACCGGCTTATGGACCAGTTTCCCATTGAAATCGGTACCGGTTAATCGGAGGCGGCTTCCCTAATAAGCTGGAGCGCGATCTCGTTCCGTTGTATCTGGTTTGTACCCTCGTAAATCTGCGTTATTTTTGCGTCGCGCATCCGCTTTTCAGCCGGATATTCTCGCATGTAACCGTAACCGCCCATGACCTGCACCGCATCGACCGTCACCTTCATGGCCGTATCCGAGCAAAAAAGCTTGGTCATAGCCGATTCCTTGGAAAAACGTTTCTCCCCGGCATCGATGGTCTTTGCCGTCGCGTAGAGCAGCGCGCGGCCGGCTTCGACCTGCGTAGCCATATCGGCGAGAATGTGTTGAATCGCCTGAAACGAGGAGATCGGCTCGCCGAACTGAACGCGCTGGCGGGAGTAGCGAACCGACTCTTCAAGCGCTCCCGCAGCGATACCGAGCGCCTGGGCCCCCACCCCGGGCCGTGAATAGTTAAGGGTGTTGATGGCAACGATGGAGCCCAAGCCCTCACGGCCGAGAATGGCGCTGCCTGGCACACGGCAATCCTGGAAGATGAGCTCGGTAGTGCTTGATGCCCGGATCCCCATTTTGTCTTCGTGCTTACCAAAGGTAAAACCCGGCGTTCCTTTTTCGATAAGGAAAGCAGTGAGGCCGCGTGCACCTTTGGTTGGGTTGGTTTTTGCGAAAACCGAGTAAACCTGCGCATTTTCACCATTCGTGATCCACTGCTTGGTGCCATTCAAGATCCAATAGTCGCCGTCGCGGACCGCGGTGGTCTTCATGCCGAGGGCGTCTGAACCTGCATTGGCCTCGGTGAGACCGAACGCTGCAATGATTTTTCCCGAAGCGATTCCCGGCAGATAGTTCTTTTTTTGTTCATCCGACCCGAAAAGCAGGAGGGGAAAGGTGCCCAGCGCGGTAGCCGCCATGGCGAGCGAAATGCCGCCGCATACCTTGGAAAGCTCCTCGACCGCAAGACAAAGTTCGAAGACTCCGCCGCCAAATCCACCGTACTGGGCCGGGATGTAGAGGCCGCACAGGTCCGCTTCGGCCAGCGCCTGCATGACGTCCCACGGAAAGATCCCTTCATGATCGTACTTTTCCCTGACCGGCAAAATTTTCTTTGTCGCGATTTCGCGGGCCGTTTCGACGATCATTTTCTGTTCATCGGTGAGAAACCAGTTCATCTTTCACTACTCCTTTGCTATGGAAAATTATCATTTCCTTATCGTACAGTGCGAGCGCATTCTGCGCGGCGACCTGCTGCGCGATCTTTTTATTTGACCCGCTACCCTCGCCGAGCACAACGCCGCCGATTTCGATACGTACCGTAAACTCCTTGGCATGATCGGGCCCAGAAATGCCGATTGTTTCGTAACGCGGCATGCCAAATCCGTCACGCTGGGCCAGTTCAAGAATCAAGCTTTTATAATTGACATGACGCTCATCTTCGAGAATTTCATCGATGCGGTCGAATAGAAGCTTTTTCAAAAATTTGCCCGCCGGCGTGAACCCGCCGTCAAGAAACACGGCACCAAGAATCGCCTCAAAGGTATTCGAAAGTATCGACATGCGGTCTTTGCCGCCCGTCTTCTCTTCAGATGCACCGAAAATGATGTACGGTCCGATATCGAATGAACGCGCAATCTCGCCCAGAATTTTTCTCGATACAATAAGGGATTTTATTTTGGAAAGCTGTCCCTCATGCCGGTCCGGGTACGTATGGTAAAGGTGCTCGGTGACCAGGCAGTTCAATACCGCATCGCCAAGGAACTCGAGGCGCTCGTTGGAGAGCAGTTCCTCGCCATTTTCGGGCGAAACCGACGACTTATGAGTAAGCGACTGCCGAAGCAGAGTCTGCGATCGAAATCGATACCCGATTATTTTCTGAACTTTTTTTAAAGATTGTTCGGAATTGCCCGGATAACCGAGATGTACCAACGACCTGAAAAACTGCGCAAGCGGCTTAAGCAGACTCATACCTTCCGATGGCGAGGCATGCGTTGTGTCCGCCGAAACCCAGTGAGTTGCTGAGTGCATAGCGAAGGTTTTTGGAAACCGCGACATTTGGAGCATAGAAGAGATCACAGTCGGGATCTGGATCCTCGTAATTAATAGTGGGAGGAATCAGACCGTTTTTCAATGCCAGTACCGTAGCTATAAACTCGATGGCTCCGGCCGCTCCGAGCATATGGCCGGTCATCGACTTTGTCGAGCTTATTATCACGCTCTTCACGGAATCGCCGAGCACTTTTTTAATGGCCGCAGTCTCTATTTTGTCATTAAGGTCGGTTGAAGTTCCGTGTGCATTGATATAATCGATCTGATCCGGCCGCACGCCGCCCATCTTCATAGCCATCTCCATGCACTTCTGCATGCCAACGCCTTCGGGGTCCGGTGCTGTCAAATGGTAGGCGTCACCGGTAGCACCGTAGCCTACCAATTCCGCATAGATGGTAGCGTTACGAGCGAGCGCATGCTCGAGCGATTCGAGCACGATGATCGCAGCGCCCTCCCCCATGACAAACCCATCACGCTTTTTATCGAAAGGCGAGCAGGCTTTCTCCGGTATTTCGTTCCGCCGCGACATCGCACCCATGGAACAGAACCCGGCAAAGCCGATAGGGGTGATCGCTGCTTCGGAGCCGCCGGTAACGGCAATATCGACCATCCCCGTTTTTATGTGCAGGTAGGCTTCGCCGATCGAATGTGCTGACGAAGCGCAGGCACTTACGACCGCAAAGTTGGCGCCTTTAAGGCCAAACTCCATGGAGACTCTGCCAGCAGGCATGTCGGGAATCATCATGGGGATGAGAAACGGGGAGACCCGTCCGGGACCGCGTTCGAGCAATTTTGTATGTTCGGTTTCAAGCGTGAAGATGCCGCCTATGCCGGTACCGACGATGGTGGCGCAGCGATGGGGATCTTCTGCAGACATGTTGATATTCGCCAGCTTCATGGCCTCCTGGGCAGCAACGACGGCTAGCAGAATGACTCGATCCGTCCGCCGAGCCTCTTTCGGTTCGACATGATTAGCGAAATCTAGACCCTTGACTTCCCCGGCAATTCTCGTGGAGAAGGCTGCGGCATCGAAATGCGTAACTGGACCAATGCCAGATTTTCCGGCAGTCAAGCTGCCCCATATGGCCTCAGTATTGTTTCCCACGGGGCTGACCGCTCCCATACCGGTAACAACGACTCTATGCGACATAATTGTCGTTACTATCCTTCCGTTGATAAAAAAAGTTTTAAAAACTCAAAAAAACCGATCCGGCAACACCCGTGTGCACCGGATTCGGCAGGGAGCGATTAAAGCTTCTTCTGCAGGTAGTCCAGAGCGTCCTTAACTGTACGCAGTTTTTCCGCGTCTTCGTCGGGAATTTCGATTTCAAACGCATCCTCGAACGCCATGATGAGCTCAACCTGGTCGAGTGAATCAGCCCCAAGATCGTCGACGAATGAAGCTGTCGCGGTAACTTTATCTTCACTGACGCCCAGTTTTTCCGCAATGATCTGCTTTACTTTAGATTCGACTTCGCTCACAGAGCACCCCTTTCATGGAATGGTTATTTAACGCATGAATATAAATGATAATTGTCAGGCTACATGACAAGTCCGCCATCAACGACAACGACCTGGCCGGTGATGTAGTCTGCCATAGAGGAGGCGAGAAACAACACGGCGTTGGCGACATCAAGCGGCGTCCCCATGCGGCCAAGAGAGACATTTTCGGTGTATTTTGCCTTGTCTTCCTCGGAGAGCTTGTCGGTCATAGCGGTCCGGATGAATCCCGGCGCGACGGCGTTCACCGTCACCCCCCGGCTGCCGAACTCCTTGGCAAGGGTCTTGGTAAGGCCGATGAGCCCGGCTTTGGAAGCCGAATAGTTAACTTGACCCGGATTTCCGTTAATGCCCACAACCGAGGCGATATTGATGATTTTTCCGGTCGATGCCCGCAGCATGGGCCGTGCCGCCTCGCGACAGCATAAAAAGGCGCTCTTGAGATTCACGCCCAAGACGAGATCCCAGTCGGTCTCCTTCATGCGCATGAGTAGCATATCACGTGTGATGCCTGCATTATTTACAAGAATGTCAATTTTCTGAAAAGAGGTTAAATACGCTTCAAACATCGCCGCGACATCGGCAGCCGCTGATACATCGGCCTTGATCGCCAGAGATTTCCTGCCGACGGTTTTTATCTCCGCGGCAACGGTTTCAACCGCGCCAAGATCGATATCGCTCACCGCCACGTCGCAGCCTGCGGCCGCAAGCCGGAGCGCAATTTCCCTGCCGATCCCGCGACCGCCGCCGGTCACGAGAGCCTTTTTTGAAGCACAGCCTAAGTCAATCAATCCGTTCCCCATGTAGCCGATGACTGTTATTTATTGTCGAGCAAAAAAGATATGTTGGTTGCTGTATCCGCCGCAACAACGGTAAGCGCTTCGCTACATTTTTTGGCAAGACCGCGCAATACGCTTCCCGGTCCTACCTCGATGCACTGCACCTTTCCACAAGCAGAAAGCGTCCTCATGGAATCAACCCAGCGAACCGGCGAAACCAGTTGCTTGACCAACAGCTCACGCAAAATCTCCGGGTCGGTTTCCGGCCTTGCCGTGACATTTGATATGATCGGGCATTTCGGGGCGTTAAAAGTAATCGTCGCAAGTAAGCCTGCTATGTTATCGGCCGTGCCCTGCATGAGCGAAGAATGAAAAGCCCCACTGACAGGAAGGGAAAGCGCTCGTTTAGCACCCGCCGCTTTCAGGGCAGCGCAGGCGTTATTAACCGCGCCGATGTCGCCGGAAATAACGGTCTGGTCCGGCGCATTCTGATTTGCGGCAACCACGATGCCAGAGGTGATTCCCTTGAGCACTTCCTCGATTTTTGATTGCTCCATGCCAATGATGGCCGCCATGGTGCCCGGCTGTTTCGCACCGACCGCTGCCATGAGCTCGCCGCGCCGGGCGACCAGCCTAAGGCCATCTTCAAAACTTACGACACCGGCGGAATACAACGCACTGTATTCGCCGAGTGAATGGCCTGCGGCAATGGCTGGAACAACTCCTTTCTCCGCAAGGAGATCCGTAATGACCGCTTCGACGGTGAAGAGCGCCGGTTGCGTATTGCTGGTCAGAGTCAGCGCTTCGACGGGACCGTCGAAGATGATTTTTGTCAGCTCACGACCAAGAAGCGCATTGGCCTGAGTGAAACGGTTCCGGGCCGTGGTAAAACCGTCGAATAGATCCTTGCCCATACCGATAGCCTGAGACCCCTGGCCGGGAAACAGAAATGCATAGTTCATCGCGAGAATCGCTCCTTAAAAGTTAAAAGCGCACTACCGCACCCGCAAATGCCAGTCCGCCTCCCAAAGAGGCGAAGAGTACCCTGGTTCCCTTTTTGATTCTGCCTTCGCCCCATGCCTCGTTGAGCGCCAGAGGTATGGAAGCGGATGAAGTGTTGCCGTAGCGTTCAAGATTGGTTACCACTTTTTCCGGCGGCATATGCAGCTGCTCACCAACAGCCTGGATAATCCTAATATTCGCCTGATGCGGGATGAGAAGATCGATATCAGCAAGGGTGAGCCCTGCTGCTGCAACCGCCTTCTGACCGATCTTGGTGATAAAACGAACGGCATATTTATAAACATCGTTGCCCTGCATGTACATGAACCGGTTTTCTCCCCAGGGAGAAAAAGTCAAGATATCTCCATGGACACCATCGCTGCCGAGACAAGAGGAAAGGATGCCTTCATCCTCATTCGTTCCCTGAACTACCACCGCCCCGGCCCCATCGCCGAAGAGGATGCAGGTCGCGCGATCGGTCCAGTCAACGGTTTTAGTGAGGATCTCCGCGCCAACGACCAGCAGAGTTTTTGCCTGCCCGGAAAGGATCATGCTGTTTGCCAGCGACAGTGAATAGATAAACCCTGCGCAGGCAGCAAGGAGATCGAAGGCGAAAGCATTCTTGCAGCCGAGATTGGCCTGGAGCGTGCAGGCAGTGGAAGGGTAGAGGGTATCAGGGGTGACCGTTGCACAAATAATGCCGTCCACCTCCTCTGGAGCTATCCCGGCGCGCTCAAGTGCGATGCGAGCGGCATTCGTGCCGAGCTCGGAAACACGCACCGAACTGCCCCGTGGAACGATATGGCGCTCACGGATCCCGGTGCGGGTCACAATCCATTCATCTGATGTATCAAGAAACGTTTCAAAATCGCTGTTGGTGATGATAGTGTCTGGAACATATGCTCCAACCGACAAAATTCGTGATCGCTTGAATGAGGTCACGTCTTTATAATCCTTTCTTTTTAAGAAAAAAGCCCTCCGATTTTATTCCGCTGTACCGCTTGAAGCGCCGCCGCGACCGCACTGGCGATTGCCTTCGGCGATGATCCGCCATGCGCTTTCAGGACAATGCCTTTAATGCCGAGAAACGGAACGGCCCCATAGTTCTCCGGATCCAGCACCGAGGTGTACCGTCGGATTTCACCGAGTAGATCGGGGCGTTTTCTCTCGATCACTGATGCAATGAGCGCATGAAAGCTTTCGCAGGTTTTGAGCAGCGCATTTCCGGCAAAGCCATCGCATACCACCACATCGGCCCGTCCGGAAAGCACCTCATTGCCTTCGATATATCCGATATACTCAGGACATTTTCTGCGCAACAGTTTATTGGCATCGCCGATGGCGGAAAAACCCTTAACTTTCTCTTTCCCCACATTCAGGAGTCCGATCGACGGATATCGTTTTTCGCACATGGCGCCGACATACTCGATTCCCATCATCGCAAAGGCAGTAAGGTGTTCCTTACGGCATTTTAGATTTGCTCCTACATCGAGCAGGAGCACCGGCTTATTTTGCATGGTCGGCAGAAACGCCGCAAGTGCGGGTCGGGAAGCCCCTTTACGCCTCCCTAAAATAAAAAGCGCCGCCCCAAGAAGTATGGCGGTATCGCCAGCACTTACCGAAGCGTCGACGATCCTCTCTTTCTGAAGCGTGATGCAGCGGATAATCGAAGCGCCGGTTCGGTGCCGCCAAGCCCAGATTCTGCGACGTTCGCGCGAAGTGATCCGGTCCGGGCAATGGATGATGGTGATTCGATCACGGAATCGCGCTACCCTGTCGGCTTCTTCGGCAAGGGCGCGCTCAATGGCAACCTGATCTCCGCATAAATGTATGTGGAAGGGCGATTCTGCTGCAGAAAAAGCGTCTATAACACCCTTGATCGTTACGCGACAACCGTAATCCCCGCTTTGCGCGTCGACCGCAAGATGCACCTCTCCCGATTCGTCGGCACCTGAAGAACTGATCAAGCCTTATGCTCTCCGTGCATTTCTTTCTTTGTGAACCACAGATTATTCTTCAGGCGGTTTTACTTCGACGCCGGAATAGTAGCCGCAGTTGGCGCAAACGCGATGCGGAACCATCGGCTGTTTGCAATGCGAGCATAAAACCGGTAATGATGGTTTGAGCGCCAAATGACTGCGCCGCCGATCACGCCTCATCTTGGAATGCTTTTTCTTAGGAACTGCCATGGTGCCTCCTGTATAACACGAAAATTATCAATTACGTACGCAATTTTTTCAAGGCTTCCCACCGAGGATCAGCCGGTACTTCAGCCCTCTGTCCACCGTCGGGATTGATCCCCTTACAGCTCTCCTTGCAGAGTGGCTTCATAGGAAGCGCGATCATGATCTCTTCGTATATTGCTGGACTGAGATCCAGTTCACCATGAGGAGTGTCGAAATAAAAATCGGCGGTTTCATCATCGAAAGCCGGCCCGAATTTACCTGCCTGCTCCTTTATGACGAGCCGCAGAGCGCCTTCTACCGGAAAATCAAACGGTTCCAGACAGCGCGAACACTCCAGTTTGAATCTACCGCTGAACCGGAGTTGAACATAAAGAACTCCACCGGAACGGTTGATTGCCGCTTCACAGGGAATTTTCCCGTTAAACGTCGGAAGATCTTCTTTGAAGGCAGGTAGGTCGATAATCTGCGTTGCAACAGAATGGCCTTCCGGAATTTTGCCAAATT